>Ga0247738_10000455_pt1 | contig 15669 bp, 19 predicted proteins | sample UWRJL013104B2_FD_180936 | JGI IMG/M metagenome (GOLD analysis project Ga0247738, IMG submission 180936) | Plant litter microbial communities from Arlington Agricultural Research Station in Wisconsin, United States - UWRJ-L013-104B-2 | ecosystem: Environmental > Terrestrial > Plant litter >...
GCGCGGACATCGAGGAGATCGAGAAGAAGATCAAGCTCGCCAAGATGCCCAAGGACGCGCTCAAGAAGGCCGAGGCCGAGCTCAAGAAGCTCAAGCTGATGTCGCCCATGTCGGCCGAGGCCACCGTGGTGCGCAACTACATCGACGTGCTCACGGGCCTGCCCTGGAGCAAGAAGACCAAGATCAAGCACGACCTGGTGAACGCCGAGCAGGTGCTCAATGAGGACCACTACGGTCTGGACAAGGTCAAGGACCGGATCATGGAATACCTTGCCGTGCAGCAGCGCGTCGACAAGGTCAAGGCGCCCATCCTGTGCCTGGTCGGCCCACCGGGCGTGGGCAAGACCTCGCTGGGTCAGTCGATCGCCAAGGCCACGGGCCGCAAGTACGTGCGCATGGCGCTGGGCGGCATGCGCGACGAAGCCGAGATCCGCGGCCACCGCCGCACCTATATCGGCGCGATGCCGGGCAAGGTGTTGCAGAGCCTGGAGAAGGTCGGCACGCGCAATCCGCTGTTCCTGCTCGACGAAATCGACAAGCTGGGCATGGACTTCCGTGGCGACCCATCGAGCGCGCTGCTCGAAGTGCTCGACCCCGAGCAGAACCATGCGTTCGGCGACCACTATGTGGAACTCGACTTCGACCTGAGCGACGTGATGTTCGTCGCCACCTCGAACTCGATGAACATTCCGCCGGCGCTGCTGGACCGCATGGAAGTCATTCGCCTGTCGGGTTACACCGAGGACGAAAAGGTCAACATCGCGATGCGCTACCTGCTGCCCAAGCAGCTGACCAACAACGGCCTGAAGGAAGGCGAACTCGAAGTGCAGGAGTCCGCGATTCGCGACGTGGTGCGTTACTACACCCGCGAAGCCGGCGTGCGTTCGCTCGAGCGAGAACTGTCCAAGATCTGCCGCAAGGTGGTCAAGGCCGTGCAGCTGTCCAAGCTCACCGCTCCCGTGGTGGTCTCCGAATCCAATCTGTCCGACTTCCTGGGCGTGCAAAAGCACACCTATGGCCGCGCCGAACAGCAAAACCAGGTCGGCCAGGTGGTCGGACTCGCGTGGACCGAAGTGGGCGGCGATCTGCTGACCATCGAAGCCGCGACGATGCCGGGCAAGGGCGTCATCACGCGCACGGGTTCGCTCGGCGATGTGATGAAGGAATCGGTCGAAGCCGCACGCACCGTGATCCGCAGCCGCGCGCGTCTGCTGGGCATCAAGGACGAAGCGTTCGAGAAGCGGGACATCCACGTGCACGTGCCAGACGGCGCGACGCCCAAGGATGGCCCCAGCGCCGGCGCGGCCATGGCCACGGCCTTCGTGTCGGCGCTCACGGGCATTCCGGTGCGTGCCGATGTCGCGATGACCGGTGAAATCACCTTGCGCGGCGAAGTCACGGGCATTGGCGGTCTGAAGGAAAAGCTGCTGGCAGCGCTGCGCGGCGGCATCAAGACCGTGCTGATTCCCGAAGAAAACGTCAAGGACCTGCAAGACATTCCCGAGAACGTCAAGAGCGGCCTCGAGATCGTGCCTGTGCGTTGGGTCGACCAGGTGCTCAAGCATGCGCTCGAACGCGTGCCCGAACCACTGACGGACGAGGAAGTCGCGGCCATGGTGGCAAACGCCAAGGCCGCGGGTGCCGCGGCCACGGTGCAGCACTGAATTTGAAAAAATTCGGCGCTTACGAATAGCGGGCAAAAAAGTACGCTACAATTCATTCCATCGCAGCAACGAAACATTGTAGAATGTGAGGCTGCAGAGGAAATGCGGGAATAGCTCAGTTGGTAGAGCGATACCTTGCCAAGGTATAGGTCGACGGTTCGAACCCGTTTTCCCGCTCCAGGTTTTTAGCCAGTTGCTTTTAGCGGCTGGCGCAAACCTTGAGAAATGAAAGTTTTTTGAGGTTTTGCGGGAATAGCTCAGTTGGTAGAGCGATACCTTGCCAAGGTATAGGTCGACGGTTCGAACCCGTTTTCCCGCTCCAGTTTTTAGTCGGTCGCTTCGGTGGCCGGCGAAATTCCGGAGAGATGAAAGTTTCTCAGGATTTTGCGGGAATAGCTCAGTTGGTAGAGCGATACCTTGCCAAGGTATAGGTCGACGGTTCGAACCCGTTTTCCCGCTCCAAATTAGAATGGGAAGCAGATGCTTCCCATTTTTCTAAGTGAAAGTTTTGGCGCGATAGCAAAGCGGTTATGCCCCGGATTGCAAATCCGGTTAGACCAGTTCGACTCTGGTTCGCGCCTCCAGATTTCTCCAAGGAAATCAACATCTTAGGCCACCCTAGCGGGTGGCCTTTTTGTTTTGGCCCGCCGCAAACCTCCCTGAAAACGCTCCAAACCGCGCAAGAAGTGCGGTCAAACCACGCGTGGAACTCCCTTTTTGCCGTCCACACGGGTACACTTTAAAGCTGTTGTTTTATACAGTTGTTGGGCGTATCCATGGCAAGTGTGCGAGAAACGCGGCCCGGCCGCTTTGAACTGACGATCAGGAACAAGCTTCTGCCCAAAGCGGTCTATCTGACGTTCGAGTCCCGCGAAGAGGCGGAGATCTATGGCGAGCAGGTCGACAAGCTGCTGGCCGCCGGCGTGGTGCCGGCAGGCCTGGCCAAAACAAATGATCAGCCCAAGCCCACGGAGAAACTTCGCTACATCATCGGCGCCTGGATGAATACCGGCCAGCCCGCTAAAAGCGATATGGAGATCCTGCGATTGCTGTATCTCGAGCTGGGTCCGGTGCTGATTGCCGATGTCACCTACAAATGGGCCGAGGCCTGGGTCAAGAGCATGAAGCTTGATGCCAGCAAGAACTATGCGCCCAGCACCATTCGCAAGCGCATTGGCTCATTGTCGCGTTGCATCGACTGGTGGCTAAGGCAGAGTCAGGATGTGAATTTCGGCAACCCGCTGAAGCTGCTGCCTCGGGGCCTGGCCTCATACAACGGCAAGGATCGTGAAGAGATCGCCCGGGCCAATGCAGCGGCTGCGCCGGGTGATCAGGCCTTGGCCATACGTGTGGATGTGAGTCGTGAGCGGCGCTTGTTCCCTGGCGAGCAGCAGAAGATTGAACGGGCCATGGCCGGCGAAAAGCGGCCAGACCGTGAGCGCGCGCTTGATGCGCCAGACATGTACCCGCTGTCGGTGCTATTCGGGTTGATCGTTTGGACCGGTCTGCGCTTGCGCGAGGCCTACACGCTGGCACGCGGCCAGGTGATGCTGGATCCTCTCAAGCTGCGGGTGCGTACTAGCAAGCAATGGCATGGTCATGTGAAATGGCGTGAGGTGCCCATACGGCCCGAGCTGCTGCCGATATTGCGCAAGTATCTGGAGTGGCTGCCCGATGAGGGGGCCGAGCAATTGATTTTCCCGTTCTGGGACGGTGATGCGGATGAGATGGACCGGGTGTCACATAAGCTCTCCAACCGTTTCAGGACGGTGTTTGCCTATGCTGGTTGCGACGGCCTATCGGAACATGATTTGCGGCATGAAGCTACCTGCCGCTGGTATGAAATGCGCCACCTCAAAACGGGCGACTGGATGTTTCGAGAGGTCGAGATCCCAGCAATGATGGGCTGGGCGCCGGGCAGCAAGATGCCGCAGCGCTACGCCAGCTTTCGGGCGGAGGATCTGGCCGCGCGCATGTACGGCTAACACGCCGTTGCTGCCGGTAGGGAAGGTAACGCTGGCGGCTGGCGGCGCTGGCCTCGTTTGACGCCAGGCGCTACGCTGGTTGGAAGCAGTGGCGAGGGTGCTGCATGGGTTTTGCCGCGCCCCTCTGCTTGGCTTCGTTCAGCTTCCAGGGCCGCACGGCGTGCCGCCGCTTCCTCCCGCGCCTTTTCGTTGAGTCGCTCAATGAAGGCTTGTCGTGGAATGATCCAGCCGCGACCAAACTTGGTGCCGGGCAAATCGCCGGCGATGATGCGTTGTTCGGCCGTTTCTTTGTCGCAGCCCAGCAGCGCGGCTAAGTCGACCGTGTTGAGGATTTCCGAATCAGTGGTTTGCATGTTCATATGCTCGTAAAAAAGCCCGCTTGCTGGGCGGGCAGGTCAAAGTCGGGGTGGGGTGTGTTCACTCGTCGCCTTCGTATTCGGCGATGTGTTTGTCAAGGCACGGTAGGCACATGCGGTACTCGCCCCAATGGTCACCGTCGACGAGTGCGCGTTCATGTCGATAGCGGTCACCTGGCTGGATCTGATGGTCGCTCCTGCTTTCGTTGCCGAAACAGACGTGGGCCTTTCGGGCGGTGCGTATTGCGACAGTCCGACACGTTATTTGGGCCTCTTCGCCTTCAAATAGTGCGACGTCGATGTATCGCTCGTTCGAGTGTTTTTGCGTCGGCTCGGCTGGTGCTTGTGTGGTCATGGTTTGTGCTTTCGCATCAGTGCCTTCGCTTCGTTCACCGCGTTGTCGATGCTGCTGCCATCGACGTATCGGGTCATTTCGCGAAAACCAATGGTGTAGTCGGTGAGGTTGCGCAGCAGGCGCAGTGCTGTCGCCAGGTCGCTGTTGGCATCGGCGCGCGGCAGTGTCGGCTGGCATTTGTGCAAGCAGCGGCCTTCATCAAAGCAAGCCCCGCTCGCGACCCAGCATTCCTTGTGAGGGATGAATACGCGAGCGCTGTTCATCACAGTCCTTTCTGGGCCTGGTCGCGCTTGAAGTCGATCACCCAGCACCAGGGGTTGGCGGCCCAGTCGCCTCCGGTGGATGTCCAGATGTGCTGGAAGTGCTCCAGCGGTGTCGCGGAGTAGGCGTAGCCCGGGATCGAGCCGTGGCCGCCGTGCGCGCCCTCTGCGCGGCAGTCGGCTTCGCTGATGTCCTGCAGGCGCTCCAGACGCACGCCGGTGATGTCCAGCCAAATGCGGGCCAGCGCCTTGGGCATGTGGATCGCGGGCTTCCATGGTCGCAGGTCTGCGTGGTCGCCGTCAGCGCGATAGCAGCAGTTCCGCTCAAATGGCGCAAACGTCTCGCGCACATAGATGCGGTCGCCGGGCTGGCCCATTGGGCACTTGGCATGCCACTCGCCGCCACTGCTTTCCGAATAGGCGATCAGCCCGTCGACCTCATCGCCATTGGCGGCGCGGCCGGACATGTAGCCGATCTTGTGGCCCTTCGTTGACCAACTGCGGTCGAAAGGCTGGTTCTTCACGACTCGCCGCGTCTGCGTCTTTGTTCCATCGAGGATGGAGCGCACCAGGGGCGCCTTGAACATCAGTCCGGTTTCTTTCATGAGGTGCCTCCCTCCATTGCTTGGTACATAAATACGGGCCAGCCGTCTGGACGCATCAGGCAGCTGAACTCGATGCCGCGCGGTTTGCACTGCCACTCCACCATGCTCGCGTGCAGCCACTTACCCATCAGCTTCCGCCAGTCGTCGGGTATGAGCGCCATCACGCCGGCGCTGGAGAGCTGAGTGCCGCCCTGCGCTTTGATGACAGCCGCCAGCATGTCCAGGTATTCATGGCTGCGAGAGAGGATCGAAATCGCGGTTTCCCGTGGCGTCAATCCGGGGATCGGCCATTCGAGGTATGGCGCGACATTGAGCCCCGGCGCGGGCGGCACTTGGATCGTCGGCGCAAGGCTTGCTGCTGAGAAGAGGTCGGTCTGCATCACGCACCGCCTTTCTGCGCTGCTGCGCGCTGGGCTGCCTTGGGAGGGCTGATGGTGATGTCACGCTGATCGCCGCCATTGAGCGTGATGGGCTTGTTGATGTCTTCACCCTGGCGCCGCACCAGCTCGACCGTCAGGCCGACCAAGGAGCCGGTGAGGATGGAAAGAACGTCCGACACCGGGGATTCGGCAAGAGTGCGCTCGATGGCAGTGCCTAGATCGTTAAGCGCGCTCATGCTGCACCCCCTTGCGCAGCGCTGGCTGCGTCGAGATTCAAGGCCGATTCGTTCATGACCTGGAAGTGAGTGCATTTCAGGTAGCCGGCCTGGGCGGCGCGCATAAGCAGCGCATAGTCCACGTCCGTCTCGCCGCAGTCCGCGAACTGCTCGACCGCCCGCTGTATCTCTTGCAACTCGGCATAGTCCAGCGCATCCTCCTGCGCATGGGTGGGCGCGGCCGGCAACGGCGAATGCTTTGGCTTGGCGGCCTGCTTGGCCTTGATCTTCGCCGTCATGGCCGGCACGCTGATGCGCTCCAGTTCCGTCTCGCCGGCCGCGTGCATGTCCAAGCAGTTGGCGTAGCAGAGCGCGGCCAGGGTGACCATCACCCCGCCGACTTCCTGCGCGGGCTCGCCAACCGGGCGGCCGAACACGTAGTCGACCAGCTGATGGGCTTCGCTGACGGTGCAACCGCAGGACTGCACCAGTTCAAGCGCTTCCTCCAGAAAGCGATGATTGCGCTCGGCCTTGTCGCCCGCGATGTCAGCGCCGAAGCACTGCAGCAGCCAGGGCTGGACCCGTTGCTGAAACTGCCCCTGGCCCGCAAGCTGGGTTGCATGCTCCTGCGTGGCGCTGCGCGCTCCGGCGTTGAACGCCGCTTCGTACTGTTCACGATCATCGGCGCTCAGGTCCATCCAGTCGTCGCCGGGCGCGCGCGCTGCTGCTACTTTGCGCTGCGCATCCCACCACTGCGAGAACGTCTGGCCTTGGGTTGCATGCTCCTGCGCCGGGGCGACGGCAAGCTCTCGTTGGGCCATTGCGCAGGCGAAGCCGAATGAAAGCATCTGCATGCCGGTGTAGCAGTCGCACTCCACGCCCGCAGATGGCGCAGGAAATTGCGGCTTCGGGCGCTCTGGAAGCGCCGCCATCGGCACTGCCACGGCCTGCGCCGGGGCGGCGGCAAGGTACTCGCGCAGGAGGCTTGCGCTGTCCATGTCCTTTGTGTCTTCGCCGTGGCCGCAGCGCTCGCAATAGTGAGCCTCGCTGTCGAATGCGCCCATCAGGTAATTCAGCATGTCGCGGTCATTGCGAATTCCCATGGGTGGCGGCAAATCAGGCGCATTGGCTGCGATTTCAGGCACTTCGGTCGCTGGTGGGGCGGCTTGCAGGGCGGCGTGGCCATAGACCATGACTGGTCCCACGCGGTGCCAGTCGGGATCGCCGGCGGTGTCGGGGTTGACGGCATGGCGGCCGTCCTTGTGCTCGAACAGCAGTGCCTCGACAGGCTGCGCGCCGGCATCATCTATTCGCCGCAAATCTGCGGAGATTGGCGCCGTAATCTCCGCATGCGCGGTGGGTTGTGTCTTGTCGGGCATCGTTTTATTCCTGTTTATTCGGTGGCAATAATTTGGTGAACTTGGCGCGCATCAGATGCGGAAAAGCCCGCGATGGCGGGCTTGATAATTTTTTGCAAACGGGTGTTTGGAGCCACACTAAGATCACGCGTCGCAGTTGAGCTGCCGTAGATCTAGGGGGAGGCTGTATGAATGAAACAGCAAGCAGGCTTATTAAGGAAGCTGTAGTTCGGGCGCTGGAGAAGAGCCCATCAGATGTCACGTTCTATCAAGGGCAGATAGACGATCCTTCCCTGCCTGCCGCTTATCGGATGGCACTGCGCGATGCCGTCAATGAGTGGATGCTGTCGCTAGAGGCAGACGATCGTCCAATGAACTGAAGGGCCGCGCGCTGGGGCGGGAGAGGGTGCGCTGGTTCATGCTGCTGTCAATCCATAAATCTGTGCCTCATGGGCGAAGTTGGCGCGGGCCAGGGCCTCGGCCAGCGGTGGACAAACGCTGTTTCCGCACATGCGGACTTGTGCGCTTTTGGTGAGCTTGAGACCCTGGCTTTCGTCGTCGCCGATGACATAGCTGTCCGGGAAGCCTTGGGCCTTGAACAGCTCGCGCGGCGTCAGCATGCGCAGTCCGATGTCCACGATCTGGTAGTCCTGGCCGTGAATCGTGACCAGCCCGAAACGGTCCTTCGTGGTGGCGGTGGGCAGCGGGCCGCCGATCTTCGGGTCCTGGTCTGTGCTGTAGTAGCTGAGCAAGAACGCGCGGACCTCGGCGTGATGGCCGCCCGTGGTCACGGTGTGCAGTGGATCGTCCGCGCCGGCGCCGCTGTGACCTGTCGTGTTCACCATCAGATGGCTGGTGACGATGGCTGCCGGCATGCCCGATGCGGCCACTGTGTTCAGTGGCACACCGACCTCGCGCACGCCGTGGCTAAACCGCTTCGTGCCGTCTTTGCCTTCACCGTGGCCCATGTGCACCAGGTGCGCCGCAACCAGAGCAGTGTCGTATTTCGCCGTGACGGTGGCCGTGGGTTCCTCGATGCCGCGCGGCCGGCTCTGTCCGGCGCGCGCGCCGACGCCGACCAGCGCGGCCGACACCAGGCTGTGGTGATCCACCGCCGTGACCGTGCCCATGCTGTCGTTTAGGTCGCTGCCGACCACGCCGGTGTAGTGCTTGGCGAGGAAGGCCGCGACGAGCGCATGTTTGACGCCGCCGCCAACTGCGGTTCCCAGCGGCTTGCCGATATCCAGCGCTCGCGGCGCCTGGCCTTTCCGCTCGCCGTAGCCGGTTTGCACCAAGGTAGGCGAGACAAGTGCGAAGTGACCGCCCTTGACCTGGGCGCATTGAGTGCGCATTGGGTCCTCCACGGAAAACACACGCTGCGTTGAGCTGTTGGCATGCTCTGTCATGAACGGGGCGATGCCGGCGACATTCCCAGGCACGATGAACGGCTGCTCTGCATTCACCACGTACCGCATGATCCCCTTCGCAATGCGCCGCAGAGTGGCGTCTGCCAGCGGGCGGGTGCGCTCGAAGATAGACGGGCAGGGGATGGACCAGTCGATGCACTCGGCGGCCGTGCGCCAGGGCTTCAGCTTGCCGCTGCGCGCCAGCTCGCTGCCTGGTGCTGCATGCGTCACCGGCGGCCGCGCGATGGTGGGCAGCCCGTCGCGACGGCCGACCATGAAGAAGCGTTTGCGGATGGTGGGGGTGCCGTAGTCGCAGGCTTTCAGCTCGGCGCATTCGACCGAGTAGTGCATGCCGTCCAGCAGGCGCGCGAACTCGTCTTCGGTCAGGGCCAATGGTCCGGTGCACAGCGCGGCGCGCGCGTCTTCGATGGATTCGTTGCCTTCGCGTTCCGAAACCGGCACGCCGGTGGTGAGCATCTGCTTGAACACCCGGAAGGTCTGGCCTTTCTTGGCGGGATCTGGTCGGGCGTTGCCATCTGCATCAATCAGCAGCGGACCCCAGGTCTGGAACTCTTCGACGTTCTCCAGCATGAAGCCGCGGGGCTTGGTGCGGATGACCCAGCGTACGCCGATCCACGCCAGGCCGCGAATCTCCTTTTCAACGGGCTTGCCGCCCTTGGCCTTGCTGAAGTGCTTGCAGTCGGGTGACAGCCAGACCAGGCCCACAGGCTGGTTCTGCGTCACTTCGATGGGGTCCACATCCCAAACGCTCTCGCACAGGTGGCGGGTGTGTGGGTGGTTGGCGGCGTGCATCGCCAGTGCCTCGGCGTTGTGGTTTATCGCGATGTCGACCGGGCGCCCGAACGCGGCTTCAAGGCCGGTGCTGGTGCCACCGCCACCGGCGAAATTGTCGATGATGAGCTCGCCCGGAAAGGCCAGCGGCAGGGTGAATGCGTCACGCTTCATTGGCGCCCTTAAATGAAAAAAGCTCGCGTTGAGCGAGCTGGGTTGTGTGTTCTGGCTCAGGGGCAGCCGCAGGGCGGGCATTCGCCTTCTTCGAGGTGCGCAGGCGCTGAAGCTCCGCAGTGGATGCAGCGACGGGTTTGGGCGGACTCTGCGGCCAGTTCGCGAAAACGGGCGCCACGGGCTTCTTCGCTTGCTCGTAGTGCTGCGGGTCGATCACGCTCTGCGCGGTCTGGAGGGGCGTGGATGCTAGGCATGGTGCTGGTTCTTCGGTAGTGGAATGGAGAGGTTGAACGCGGCAAGCCAGTGCATCCCGCATTTACTGTGGAACGGGTGGGGGCAGGCCTCGTTGGGCGACAGGCCCCGAGCCTGGGCCGCCTGTGCTGCGCGCTCGATCTGAGCCTTGGTGTGACGCACTGCCAGCGGGCCGTATTGCTCGCAGATCTCGTCGTCCATGGCTGACCTGGCCGTGGAGGTGCTGCTACTCATGGCTTTTGAAGCATTCCGCAGTCGTCTCATCGATCCACACTGGCGTCATGCCGGGGCACGACTTATCTGCGCCCGCGATCTTGCGCAGTTCGGATTTGCTGATGGGCTGCACTTGCGCTTCGGCGCCGCTGCAGCCTGTCAGCGTGATGGCGATAAGCGCGATCAACGCTGATATCAACCACGCCCCTGGGCGGTTGGGCAGAGGGAAGCGCGCAGGCTCTTCAATGCGTTGGGTGCCTGCGGGGAATGCTTCGGCCAGCGTTCGCTTGAATCGCGCGGTGGTCGTGTTGTGGTGTTTGGTGGGCGGCGGGACACGTATAGCCATGGGGCGCTCCAAAGAAAAAACCCGCTTGTTAGGCGGGCTGGTTTTGTTGGGTTTGGGTGGTTTGCTTCGCTGATACCGCGGCGTCTATGGCCTCTCGTGGGCAGGGGTAGAACTCCGTCTGCTGACGTTCTTTGATGCCCCATTCGGCCCAGTAGCCCCCGTCGCCGTGGTGAACGACAGCGAGGTTCTGGATCAAGAAGTCCAGCCGTTCGGAGTCTTTGCGCAACTCGTTTGTCTTGGCCTTTGGCCCGGCAACGGTGGCGGGGGTGACGCGAGTTTTTCCCTGAGCGGTAGCCGATTCAAGCTGCTGCTCCAGCACTGCGCCTGCCTGTTCTCCGTGCTTGCGGGCCGTCTTGGCTGCAAGCGTGGCAGAAACCTGCCCGGCGCTGACCATCTGCCTCACATCACTGTTTGCATCTCCGAGCGCCAGCAACTGCAGGACATGTTCGGAAGTCTTGCCTACCTTGGTGGCGATGTGCGACGGCGTCCATCCAAAGGCTCTCAGGCGCTTATAACCCTCGGCAATTTCCATTGGCGTGAGTGGTTTGCCTGCTGCGCTGGTGATGATGCGGGCTGTGCGGTCGGCGTCATTTCCCTCGAAGATGACGACATGAATGTGTACATTGCCGTCCTCGGGGTTCCGTAGGTCTGCGCCGCGCGCCAGCGCTCGACCGATTGCCGCATACCGACGATGGCCGTCAACGATCCAGACTCCGCCCGCATCACGTATGCGAACTTCCAGCGGGGGGAATTTGCCGCCCGACAGGATGTGCAGGGTCAGTGCTTCGATGCTTTCCTCGAGTGCGTCATCCGCTAGTCGAAGGTTGAAGCCTGGTTCGATGTGGATGCTTTCGTACAAGACCTGCACGGCATGGACGCGCTTGGCCTCCTTGCTCGCGAGCATCTTGCGAATGGAGTTGGTCATGGTTGTTCCTGGGTGGTTGTGTGGCGGTGCCGCATGTCTTTCCTCTTGGCAAAACAAAAGCGTCGACCAGCGACGCTTTTGTTTTCGCCCTGATGTCGCTCAGGGCGCGGCGCCGATCAATCGGTGGGCGTTTCTGTTCTTGGCCTCCCTGTTTGCCTCACCTTTTTTGCCCGTGTACCGCGCTTTGGCGGACTGGTGACAGGGTGGACTCCCTGCGCTCGCCCAGGCCATGCCCTGGGTTTACTCTTGTGCCCGACGAAGCGCCGCAGGTGGCGCAGCAACATGGGCGTGTGGAGCGAAAGTGGTGAATGCTGCGGCCCAGTTTCATATCGAACACTCGGCGATGACTTTGTCGGTCGGGGAGAAGTTGATGCGGATGGTCCACCCGTTTCCAAGGCGGCTATCCAGAAGATTTCTGCGAACCGTATTGGCGTAGTTTTGACAGATCGCGTCTATGTTGGATGGCAGTAGGTGTGTGGAAACGATGATGAGGCTGCCGTGTCGCCATGAATACTCCGTTTTGCATCGGTGTTTCGGGAGGCCTAAGACATCGCAGGCCTGGGCGTAGACGCGTTCCTTGCGCTGCTGTGCATCGGCATCGCGTTTTTTCTTTAGCTCGGCCAACTCATCGTCCATCTTCTTCAGATTGGCATCGACGACAGCGTTTTCCTTGGCCTTTTGTCTTTCCTCCCGCTTCTGCTTAGCTTCCTGAGCTTGAGCTACGCGGGCCTGGCCTTCTGGGGTCTCAGATGGTTTTGGCAGCAGTTTTCCATCCAGAGTGAACGCGGCGACAGCATCGTGCGGGCATTCTCCAAGCTGTTTGGTGATGGTGACGCCGTTGGGCATCTTGCACTTCATCTGCGCGCACGCGCTAGCCGCAAGTAAGAACGCCGAGCTTCCCAAGATCCAGTATTTTGCTTTCATGCGGCACATCGTAGTGCAGCGCCTGCTTTGGGCAAAAGCAGGCGCTGCACCGGGCCGCAGGATTCACCACTCTCTTTTTAAAGGACCGGGGCTTGCCCAGTCGATCCTGTGGCGCCCAGCACATCTCTGTGCTGAACGGATTACAAATCAATTTGTACAAGCAGTCAACAAAAGAATTTGTAGATTACAAGTTCCTGTGTAGATGGGCGTAAAAAAACCGCCCAAGGGCGGCGGTAGTGGTGGATGGAAATCGTCACGGGAGATTGCCGAACGATGCGTCAACAATGACGCCGCAAAACGTGTCGCCTGCCTCAAGCTTCAGATACCTTTGAGGCCAATCTGGGTTGATGGCTTCAAGGTAAGGCTCACCCTCAATAAGGATGTACTTTTTGAACGTCGCTTCGCGCTTGGCGTCGCGACGCACGATCACGAACTGACCAGGCGTTGGCTCCTTTTCCGGGTTTACGAATAGAAGCATCCCTTCGGGAAACGAGTAGGGACCACTTGGATTGGTCATGGAGTTGCCGCGCACGCGTAAGACGTATCCGCACTCCCCCAGGTTATGGGGACACGGGCGCCAATCATCTGCCTGCCAATGTTGAACTCCATCGCAGTTGCCTGTCCATCCGCCGGCTTGTATCCAAGAGATCAATGGATAGCTCCCTTTGCCTTTGATATCGGGCCCATCTGCGACGTTGTCATGAATGTTCCGAGGGTTGGGGCCGCCGACGCCTGTCGCCAGCCAAGTTGGGTCCACGCCAAGAGTATCTGCAATCTTGGTCAGGTGCTTGCTGCCGGTTGCGTTTCGCTTGGGGTCCAGCAAGTACTGGATGGCCTGCGGTTTTACTCCCACAGACCGCGCGACTTCGCTCTGGCTTTGGTTTCCCGCCAGCTCCATGGCCGTCTTCAAACGATCGGCCAGTGTTGATTCTCCGCTTGTCATGACTGAATCCTACAAATAAATTTGTTATCGGGGTTGCAAATCTGTTTGTCATGAGTTACAAAGCTATTTGTATGGAACTCAATCACCTCCCCATTTCCCAACTTGCATTGCGCGAGGCAATTCGCATGGCGGGCGGCCAGAGTGCTCTTGCCCGTGTCTGCGGTAAAGATCAAGGGCACGTCTCGCACTGGCTGAAATCGGCCAAGGGCGTTCCTGCAGAGCACTGCCCTGCGATAGAAGACGCCACTGGCGTTCGGTGCGAGAAGTTACGTCCCGATGTTCGATGGGAAGTTTTGCGCCGAGGCTCGATCGAGCCAGTCAATGGGACGCTGGTCTCAGGGGCTCAGGCGCAAGGTGTGGCACATGTTTAGACCATTGAAGCTTCGGCTGATTGCAAATGGTTCTGCTGGGACGCTCGGTCTTGTCACTGGATGGTTCGATGTGAGCACCCTTCATTCCAGCACCCTGGCTTGCAGCGCGCGCAGCTGCGTGACGACTTCTGGCGCCGCGCTTCCTGTCTCGCTCATGCGCTGCGTGCAGGCATCGAGCCAGCGGCCCAGCTTGACTGCTGTGAAGCCGCTGCGGGTTTCTCCTTCAAGTACGAAGACCAGCTGGCTTAAAAAAATCTCCATCGCTTCGGTGCGCGCTGCCTCTTTGGTGGCGGGTGCTGCTGCGGTCATTTCGTTTTCTTTCAAGTGAGGTAATCGATGTCCATCAGTGTGTCGATATCAGGGCTGCCCGGATATGTTGAAGGTGGGGCTCAACTCAACATTGACGGCCTGGACCCGGTGGATGCGGCGTTCCAGATCAGCCAAGCCCATCAGGGCGGCATTGCCAGTTTGGCCAAAGGAATGGGCATCAACGCGGGGACGTTGCAGAACAAGCTCAACCCGAACAACACCACGCACCACCTGACGCTTAAGGAATCTCTGACTCTCCAAGTGGTGGCGAACAACGCATCCATCCTTCACGCGATGGCGGCGCAGCTGGGCTTTGTTTGCGACCGCGCGACACCTGACCAGACCGGAGGGCATCCGGTGGAGGCGTTCATGCGCCTGCAGTCGGAGTTTGCTGAGCTTTGCCGTGCCGCTGCGGATGCGCTGATGCATGGCGGCGATATCAGCGGCAATGAGCTTCGCCGCATCTCTTACCAAGCCCAGGAGGCCACGGCCGCCATAGGCCATCTTGTCGCAACAGCACGTAGCCGCATGCCGCGGCGCGGGGAGGGTTGATCCGTGGACAGCATTACTTCCGCTGATATCAAGGCGGCTTCCTTTGCTGCTCTCGACGTGTCGAAGCTGTCGGAACGGCAGCGGGACCTGTATGAGGTGCTGGTTGCCGAACACCGCCAGGGCGTGTCCGCGCTGACGCGGCGCGAGCTGCTGGAGGCGCATAACCGTCGTCTGCCCGACAAAACCATTGCGATTAACTGCATCACCGCACCGGTGGGTTCTTTGCTCGCGTCCAAGGTGTTTGAGGACGCGGGCTCGCGTCCTTGCAGCCTGCCGCCCCATCGCCTAGCTAAGACCGTGCGCGTGGCTGCGCGTCAACAGCGGTTGGTGGACTGAGAGCGGGCCATGAATCACTACCCCCACCACATCGGTGACTTCGATAGCGAGACTCTGCATTTAACGTTCGTTGAACGTGCGTTATACCGGGAGTTGCGCGATCTGTATTTCAAGACCGAACGGGCGCTGATGGCGGATGTCCAAAAGCTGGCCCGTCGTGTTCGTGCAACTACTGACGATCTCCGCGACGCTCTCAATGGGTTGCTGGAAGAGTTCTTCGACCTGCAGGAGGACGGTTGGCACAACGATTACTGCGATTCGCAGATTGCCGCTTATCGTCAAAAACAAGAGCAGCAAAGCGCAGCCGGTAGGGCTTCTGGCGTAGCTCGCAGTAAGAAAAATGAGTCTGCCGAACAAGGTTCTTCTGGTGGACGAACAAAGGCCATGCCTCCGTTGGAGGAAAGTTGCTCTGATGGCTCAGCGGGCGTTAAACGTCCGTTGAACGACCGTTCAACCAACCAGAACCAAAACCAAAACCAGAACCAAATAAATACCCCCCAACCCCCCGCTGGGGGTGACGTGTGGTTTCAAGCTGCGCAAGAGCTTCTGGTTCACTTTCCCGAGCATCGCCGTACCCGGTCGGTGGAGGCTGCAGGCTTGATTCGCAGCTTGGTCGAAGCGGGAACGGTAAGCCGTGATGAGCTGGCGGCAGCAGCTGCACGCCAATCGCATGTGTTGGGCAAGGACGGTGGCAAGGCATGCCCAGGCCTGGTGCGATGGCTTCGGGAATCGCGTTGGCTCGATGTGTCGGTTCAGGCTGCCATTGCCGCAGTGCCGGAGAACTGGCGTGACACCCGCAGCGGTGTGATAGCCATGGGCATGACCTTGGGTTTAGGCAACTGGGATGAGGTTGCAGAACCTTACTTTGCCCGGTATGAGGCCCGTGTGGAGCGCGCACTGGTCCAGAAAGACATGGTGACGGCATGAAGAATGGCATGCAAGTGCAGG
>Ga0247738_10000456_pt1 | contig 15636 bp, 8 predicted proteins | sample UWRJL013104B2_FD_180936 | JGI IMG/M metagenome (GOLD analysis project Ga0247738, IMG submission 180936) | Plant litter microbial communities from Arlington Agricultural Research Station in Wisconsin, United States - UWRJ-L013-104B-2 | ecosystem: Environmental > Terrestrial > Plant litter >...
TGGCACCAGCAACAAAGCCTGTTCGACGGCCCACGCGCGCCATCCAAAGTGACGCTGGAACCAGCGTTACCGCTGTCCCTAGGAACATTGACGCGATTGGAAGTGTTGCGGCACCAGGAGTGGGCGCCAGACGCCCGCCGGCAAGCGTACCTATGGTGATCAGCATCACTGAAACTGTCTGATATAGAGCTTGTGCGCCAGCCAGGATCAGAACCTGGCTACGCTTGTGTTTACGAGACATTGGGAGAACCCGTTTAAGTGGCGCGGAAAAGGCGGTCGGCCCACTGCCGCATGATTAGTCATACCGAGGCAGTCATCCAACATGTTGGTGGGTCCGTACTTCTACTCAGGACCAGCGTGGACATGGTGGACCATGGATCAATCACATCCGCCATAGCGCTGAGCAGTTCAGCGCTGATGCACGGCGCGTTCGACGTCATCCCTATATCCCAACAACAACACTTCTTCTCCGACCAGCCCATCACGCGGCCGCTCCCGGATCTTCTCGAACTGCTCTCCCGTCGCCCCTGGTGGAGTTTCCGAGAGCGCTGCAATTGCTATCCAGACCAAGAAGAGCGCGACCCCAATCCGCCGAATTACTGATTTGATGTTAAGAATTTTATATCCCCTAACGGAAATAAGCAGACACCTATCCGCATGCACCGCAGCCGTCCTTGGCTGCACTTCCTCGCAAGGCAGTATCTGTAGACCACTCGCTAAGGAGTCCGCCTCGACGTCGTTTAGCCGTGGCTTACCAACTTGCCTTTAAGCCAAGTTGCGCGCTAACGGTGCGGTATCCACCATCGCCACGCTGCAGGCCAAGGTCACCCCATGCCGACCAACGGTCCCCGAGCTGCAGCTTCGCGCCACCGCGAACCTCAAAACGGTTTTTCGCGGCCGCGCCCTTGATTGGTGCATCGTCCATCCACACCTGGTTCTTGCCGCCGTCGCGCAACCAATTCGCCGACACATAGGGTTGGACGCGACGGTCTGCGCTTCGAACATCACCACTCACCTTCACACCCAACCGGGACGAAAGCCCGCCCGCGGCCCCGGTGGCCACATGAGTCCCATTGCTTTCGGTGACATCATCGGCGTTATAGGTGGCGTAGGTAAGCTGCAACTGAGGTTGCACCAACAACCTGGTATCGCCTCGGAGACGCAATGCCCATGCATAGCCGGTTTCCATCGACGCCGCATTAGTCCGAGCCTCGTTTCGTTCCTTTGCCAAGCCAGCACCTTGCACGGTGTTGCGGTAGCGCCCATGCTGGATCCATGCGTCTACGTAGGCACCAGTGTCCTCTTCTGGACGCTGCAACCATGTACCGTAAATGCCGAGCGCGCCCCCCTTGACGGTACCGGTCGCTGTGTAGCCACTAAGGTTTGAGCGCACATCAGTAGAGGCTTGGCCAGCGGCTACCAGCACGCCGGCACTGCCCTTACTTGCACCACCCCACTGGAGTAGGTCCATCCCGCCCATGAGCACCGATGCACGACCGGTTAGCGCGAGCTGTCCCGCCACGTTCTGCCGGGTATGGTTACTGCTGACCCGCAGCCAGCCCGCACCGCCTGCTCCGTATGCACCATCCCGATCCTGCAGGCGGTGATGGAAGAGCGATATTGCCGCCGATTGGTTAGCCAAGTAGGCCCCGGCCTCTGGCCGCACGATCTGTGGGGGTTGCGGGCGGTCGCAGTCGGCGTCGCCTTCCGCAGCTTCGCAGGGATCCGGCGGCACGACTTCGCAGCCTGGGCCGTTTGGATCCACTTCGCACGGGTCCTGCGGCGGCGAAACGCAGCCTGGGCCGGCTGGATCCACGTCACAGGGCTCCGGCGGCGGCGATACGCAGCCCGGGCCAGCTGGATTCACGTCACAAGGCTCCGGCGGCGGCGACACGCAGCCCGGGCCGGTCGGATCCACATCACAAGGCTCAGGCGGCGGCGGCACGCAGCCCGGGCCAGTCGGATCCATGTCGCAGGGTTCAGGCGGCGGTGGCTCGGAACAGCCGGGGCCGTCTGGATCAGCGTCGCAGGGGTCTGGCGGGGTGGGCGACAGTTCCGAGCGCAGATACCAGCCACCGTCGCCAGGCGTGTTCACCCCGCCCTTGTGCAGGAAGTAGTCATAGCTACCCGCAACGGCACGGCCGCTCAAGTTGTAGGTCGCATTGGATGCGCCATCAACTTGGATCAGCTGAATTCCGTTGGTCGTCTGCGCGCCAAGTCCATGGACGTTGTTGACCTGAATGCCGGCGTTACCGTTGGTATCGCCGCGCACGTGCAGGAAGTCGATGAGCGAGTCGTCATCGTCAAGGCTACCGTTGAATATCAACAGTGAATTGCTGGCGTCGAAGTTTCCGGACACGGTGAGCCGGTTGAACGCAGTGGCACCGGGTGCGGAGATTGCCAGCGTACTGTCATGCAATTCCAGCTGACCGACGGTGGAGTCGCCGGTCAGGGTCCAGCGGCTGTCACTGGATAGCGCCACATGGTTGACCACGCTGCTAGAGCCCATCCAGTGCGAGCGGCCGTTGAGGTGCAGGCGGATGTCGGCGACTACCGGTATGCCGGCGGCGATGTCCTCAGGGGTGATCACGATATCGCCCTGCGCATAGGAATCTTGGTCCAGGCGGAGGTCAAACGGGCTAGCAAAAGCGGCATCTACTGCCATCAACGTGCCATTGCCTCCGATGAGCCGGGCGCCGTTGCGTGCCGCCACCTCGCGCGCAGTGCGTACCCACAACGCGGCATGCCGTTCACTGATCAGAGAGCCACCATCGATGTCCAGCCGGCCGTTGGCATTGACCACGCCTGCATAGGCTTCCAGACCCCGGGTAAGCACGTGCGTATTCTTTAGCGTCAGCTCTCCGGCACCACCGCTCAGCACGCCGTAGCCCTTGGTGCCGGTAGTGGCAATGGTGCTGTCACGGAGGTGAACAGTCCCGCCAAGACGTGCGATCGCACCGATGCTGCCTATCCCGGTCGTGGTCACTTCCACGCTGTCCGCTTCGAAGATCGGCTGCGGCCCTAAGGTGTTTTTAGAGGCGTACAGACCATGCGCAGATGCGCCGCCAGTACGCATAGTCAACCCGGCCAGCGTTACAAGCCCCTCGCGGTTGTCGATGCCCACGCCACTATCGCTGCTGGTGGTGATGCTGCCGCCCCGCATGGTCAACGTCGATGCATTGGGTAGCCAGATGCCCGTGCCGATCAAGCCGTTCGTCGTGATGTCCACGTCGTCCAGCCGGACATCGCTGCCGGCGCCGTTGATGTTGATTCCGTAGTGGCCCGACGTGATTGTCGTCCCAATGATGTCGACCTGGTTGTTAGCCCACAGGAACACACCGTCACCGCGCTCATGGTCCGAGCGCAATGTGCTGTTCTCGATGCGCAAGGTGCCACCGCTGAGTTCAACGGCGCGGGATTGGCTGCCGGAGATATGGATGTCGGAATCGATCAGCGTCACGGTGCCACCGCCGGTAACCCCCCTCGCGCCATCACCTTGGGTGCGGATGCGGCTGTTGATCAGCGACAGGGCAGAGCCAACGTAAACACGCGCCCCAGCGCTGCCGTAGGCCACCGTGCTGACATCAAGATTGTCGCCCTCGATTCGTCCACCATTGAGTGCGTACAAACCATCGGAGCTGTCGCCGCCGGTCTGGATCTGCGCATCGCGCAGCGTCACCACGCCGTTGTTCGCCATCACAGCGTGCGACTGGTTACCGTTGGTCTGGATACGGCCACCTGCCATGTCAACCTGCGCATTGCCGGTGGCCACCAGTCCGTGCGAGCCGACACCGGTAGTCTCCAGCGAGGCATTACGCATTAGTAGGGTGCCCGCATCGATCTGCGCCGCCGTGCTGCGCAGGCCGCTGGTGGTAACTCGGGTGCCCTGCCCCGTAGTGTCAGCCTGCAAGTCGATGCGGCCGCCCGTGGCCACTGAAAGCCCGACAGCACTTTGACCTGAGGTACTGATGTCGCCGGCAGTGAAGGTAAGCGTACCCGAACTTTCGGCGCGGGCGGCGGCCGTGTAGGCGCCGCCCGCGACAAGGGTCACGGGCCCGCCGGAGCGGATACTTCCTCCATTCAGTGCACGGAATACATAACCGCCGTCGATGTCATCGGCCGTCTCATAAGAGCCCGAGATGACGTCCAATTGATCGCCATCGGCGACAACAGGCCCCATGCTCTGGGCCAATGCAGATGCGCTGCACGCAAACGTGGCGGCAATGGCCAGTGAAAGCGGACGCAATCGGTTCAACGGGGGGGGTGCAAGAGGATTCATTCGAGGGCAGCCGGAGAGTGATGACGCGGACTGTAGAAGCCCGCCCCTCATGTAGATATACAAATTCTTGCAAATACCTCTCCATGCCTATTCACATTCACAGGGCGTTGCGACGTTAGACCGCGCACATTGGTCGGAATGAAGCAGAAGTCCAAGGCCTGGCGTGCGCCGCCACACTGCGGCCAAGAGCCCCTGCCATCCCAAGCCCGTATGGCGAGTTCACCGGGTTGCCCTTCCAACGACGCTACGCGGAAAGGGTCAAGCACCGCCGTCGATTACAAGAAGCCATCATGCGTGCCGAACTGGCTTATGTCGGTGACCCAAGCGCAACTTGGGTCACCTATATTGGAGTGAGTAATCGGAACATTCCTGGCGGCCGAACCCGCAGGGTGCTCAAAGGGCATGGTCGCCGAACGTAGCTAACCACAGTAGGCAGCCCCTCAACACTCTTACTTGGCGTAGTAGCTCCTGCGATGAACGCAAAGCATCCCACACATCGCCGCGAGGCCAAACTAATATGGATCTTGCTCTACTAAGGCACACTTTCCCGTAGCGCTTGGCAAAGCACGCCGCAGGGCTTTCGAGGACGTCTCGCTCTTCAATAGGGCCTGGCAGCTAGGCTAGAGGCAGGGAATTTCTAGGCACCGCCCCTGCTCCGCCCGCCGGCGCGAACCATATTTTCCTTGATGTCGCTTCCGACGATATGAACGATGGATCGGTAGTCCCGACCTCTTGGCACCGGTACCGGCCGGCCGTACTCAACTACGTGGCCGTCCGCCTCCGTCTTGAAGTCAGCCGTATAAAGCATCGTGCTCTTAACCACTTTCGCCAACGCAATGGTTGAAGGCTACGGATTTTCTACGGAGCCCGGCGATAAAAGGCGCCAACATTGCGCAGCTGAAGAAGCGCATGACTGCTCACAACGAAAAGACGATTCCGTTCTACGGGCGCAGCAGCCCTAAGGCGTACTTGTAACTCCAATGGCGGCGGCGAAATTCTTCGAGGGACGCCGAACTTGCAGAAGGTTGTTACCTCACGACAGCATCATTTCTTGCTTCAGACTCGATTCGCCACGGAGATAGCTCAGATAGGCGTACAGTTGCGCGTTGCCGTGCAAGTCGAGCTTTTTCATCGCACTCGCCTTCTGTTTGCTGATCGTGGCAACGGTCCTGGAACTTCTCGAGGCAATCGCGCTAACAGTAAGGTTATTGGCGAGCTGCCTTAAAACCTCTGCCTCTGACGCCGTCAGCCTTGCCGTCTCAAGTCTCGGTTTCGCCTCAAAGCTGCCAGATCTGAGCTCTTTGCCAATGTATGTCCCACTGCGCTCCTGATTGCGGAGCGCCTCGGCCAGCTCCTCGACGGTGTCCCGTTTAGATACAACACCTCCGACGCCCAAGGTTACGAGGGAGTTTATTACGACCTCACCACCTGTGCTTGTCAGCACGATCAATCCAACTCGCGGAAATCGCCTCCTGATGAGCCTAATCATTGCTAGGCCGTCCGTTGAATTTTCGTGGTCCATGCTGAGATCAGTGACTACGAAATCCGGACGCTCGGTCTCAATCGCCGCTAGTAAGCCTCGGCTATTGGATGCTTCAGCAGCGACCTGACAAAGGCCATTACTCTCTGCGACCAGCTTCACTCCAGTGCGTACAACTGGATGGTCATCAGCAATGATGATTCTGTACATGGTTTGCTTCCAGAGGCTAGTTGGACAAAACCATGTACTCAATCGCACGCGGCTACAATGCAGGCAGTTGGAAACAGTGTTGAACCTAGACAGCAAAGCTGGAATCTACCGCCCGATGCTCGAGTTCAGCACTCAGCTTCAGTCGAACGGTGGAACATTCGGTGCAGGCGCTGTGGTCCAGGAGCGCGGTCAATGCGGCAGTCGCCCCCCAAAAAGTGATGGGCACAACTACGGAGGGCGGCATGAGATCAACGCTTACCTGCGCAAATCTCACGGCTCGTTTCGTAGTACTTGTATGGCCAGGAAGTAGTTGCGCACCTATCGTGCGCTGGGTCGGCTCCCCGGGAGCACGACGCTGATCGAGTCAGCAAGTTTCGGGCTCGGTGAACTTTTATTGCCATTCGAGAGAGACCCACAATGCAACCAATTATCAGAAAGGCCGCGCTAACGGCAGCGCTGGTCACCGCTTCGCTGTCTGCGAACGCAGCTCAGACCGACATCACCGTTGTTGCAACCGTCGACAACAACATGACCCTTCTGCGTGCCGATGGAAGTCCTCTTCCTGACGCGGTCACAATGACATACAACCCGGTGCGCGGCCTGAGCACTTGGCGCGACCAGGTCCGCATCTACTCCAACGATACGACAAAGGATATTCAGGTTCGTCTGGCCTCGCCGGTCGAGCTCGTACCCACCAACACTTCGGCAGGTGCTCCGGTACCGCTGACAGTCAGCATGAAGGGCAAGGCGCTTTCGATCACCCCCGAAGATTTCACTGCCACCGAGTTGTTTGACGGTGCCATTCCCGACGCATCGATCGCCATGGAGCTCGCGATCGCTCAGACCACCCTCGGCAAGATCACCGCGGCTGGCAACTACGAGGGCATGGCGAGCATTGTGCTGAGCCCCAAGCCCTGATCCGCAGGTAATCCATAGCGTTGGCCCGCTGAGGCGGGCCGGCCTTACATCGGCTGTCTCCCCATGAAAGTAACTGCCCCCGCTGCCACGCAGCTGGCGGTCGCACTCGCTTTGCTGTTGGCCGCGCCACCGGTTATGGCACGAGCTGTGCCGCCCGGCTTCGAGGACTTGGTTGAAGGACAGACTGAACAACTGGATGTCCGCCTTTTCGGACGCTCGGCCGGGCTGCAGCCTGTGCGCGTCACGCTGGAGACCGTACAACTGGAATCGCCCGCCGCAGTGCTTGCTTCATTGGAGCTGTCCGATCAAGCCCGGGCGGCGTTGCTGCCCGCGCTGTCTCGGCCGCTGCCGCGCAACAGCCACCTAGCGTGTCGCTTCGGCGGTGCCAGCGTAGGCTGTGGCTACCTGGATCCACCCGATGATGAAGGTGCCGCGCGTGCGGTGTACGACGAAGGCGAAGGTGCGGTCACCTTGTTCGTCGCGCGGCGATGGATCCCAGGCAAGCCGGCAATTGCGCGCTTCAACCAGGTCAGCAGCCAGGCAGAGAATGCCCTTCTCCACCAGCAGGTGATCAACCTCAGCGGCGGCCGCGATTACAGGGCACTGGCGGCCCAGGGCGTCGGCACGTTGGGTGTCGGCGCAGGCGGGCATCTGGCGGCCGAATGGAACTTCAGCCATCAGCGTTACCGAAGAAGCGCAGGGTTGACCGAGTTCCAATTGGACAACGCCTACTATCGTCACGACCTCAGCGCAGAACACTACCTGCAGCTGGGCCGCATGGACCGTCGCAACCTATCTAGTCCGCAGGGCGGCACCTTCAGCTTCACCATGTTGCCACTGGACCGCTTCCAAGGGCTGCGCGTGGGCACCACGCAGGCCTATGTCAACGCCGATGCCGCCGTGCAGGCAACACCCCTCACCGTGTTGCTGGCACGCGATGCACGCGTAGATGCCTTCGATGGCGACCGTCTGCTGCAGAGCTTCTATTTACAAGCCGGGGTCAATCAGCTTGATACGCGCCGCTTCCCGTTCGGCGCCTACAACGTGGGCCTACGTATCTACGAGGATGGCGTCCTCGTGCGCACCGAAGAGGCGCCCTTCGACAAGGGCGGCGACTGGACCGATACCAGCGTGCAGTGGTTCCTGCAGGGCGGCCGCCGCAGCGAGCGACGTGAGCGGCAGTTCAACCACGAGCAGGCCATGATGGGTGGCCTGCGCGTGCCGATGGGCCGGCACCTCACCACAACCTTTGGCGTGGCCGACGTCGGCAGCTTCAGCTATGGCGAGGTGCGGCTGGATGCGCGCCGCAGCTTTACCACCCGGGATGTCCGCGCCAGCGTCAGTGCCCTGCGCGGTAGCGACGGCAGCCATGGCCAGCAGCACCAGCTGTCCTACCGCCGTCACGCCTCTTGGAACGTCTACCATCAGCGCCTGCGCGGCGTGGCCTGCAGCGCGGACGATACCCTTCGCGACCGCCTAGGTTGCACCGATTCGCTCAGCGCGTCGATGGCATTGCCCGTGGCCGGCGGCAGCGCCTACTTGGCCTATACGCGCCGCCAGACCTGGCGTACCGGATTGAGCCTGCAGGACGACGAACTGGGCGTGCCGGACCCGTTGCTGCCGCCGCTGCTGCCGGTCTACAGTCGCCAGCCGCAGCGCACCGGTACGTGGCAGGCCAGCTACACCCGCAGCCAGCGCTGGAGGGAGTTCAGCGTCAGCACGCGTATCGGCGTGTGGCACCAGACCACCCACAGCGAGCAGCGCGATGAACGCGACCGCGGCGTGTACTTCAATCTCAGCCTGACCCGCGTGCAGCAAGGCGCACGCGGCAGCTCGCAGCGCCGCTACGCGCTGGATGTGCGCCAGCCGCAGCACAGCCGCCCGGACGTGAACTACAGCGCCGGGCAGAGCCTCCGCCAGGAAGACGAAGGCAACTACCGCGAGCTGGCTGCCGAACTGCGCGGTAACAACAGCCACCGCTACAGCGCCATGGCCAGCGCGCAGGTGCAGAACGGGGTGGGGCATGCCGGCGTGACCGTGGCCCATTACCAGCAGCCCGGCCGCGATGAGCTGTCCTACAGCGCCACCCACAGTTCCGGCATGGCGCTGGGTGGGCAGGGCTTCTACTGGGGCGAAGGCATGGGCGCCGAGGCGGGTCTGGCCTTGCAGGTGGACGACGCCGAAGATCTGGACCTGAGCGGTGTGGCCGCCGAACTGCAGGTCAGCGGCCTTCGCCGCCAGCGCCTGAAGCTGGGCGAGCGTCGCCTGCTGCCGCTGGCGGCCTACCAGGCCCACCAGGCCGAGCTGCAGGACACCAGCGCCCTGGACAGCATTGCCTCGGTGCGCGTAACTGGCGCCAGCGGCGTGCGCCCGCTGTTCCTGCCCCCGGGCAAGCTGATGCACATGCCGGTGCCGATCGAGGTGACCTACACCTTCATCGGCAATGCGCGCGACATTGCCGGCGCACCGCTGGGCGGTGCCCGCATTCTCAATGCACCCGTGCCCGGCACCGGTGCCAATGGCGGCTTTGTCGCCGATTTCCCGCGTCGCGAACGCACGCTGTACCTGCTGCAGGACGACCATCTGCTGCAGTGCCCGCTGGAGGTGCGTGAGCGCCGCAGCGTGGTGCTGCTGGTGGGCGCTGTCCAATGCGAACCGCTGGCCGTGGCCCAGCTGCCGGCGGAGATCCGCCAGCAGGCCCGCGTGACCCGGCTGCTGCGGGAACAGGCGCTGATTGCCGCGACGCCCCAGACCGCTGCGGCGGGAGGTGTGAAGTGAACTGGCGATTGCTACTTGTTCTCATCTTGCTGTGCCTGTCGACCGCTGAGGCGTTGGCGCAGCAGCCACCGGAAAGCGATCCGGTTGGAGCCTCGCAACTGGTCAGCCTTACCTGGGATCGCTCCGCGCCGCCTGCAGATCTGTATCTGATGCCGGCACGAACGGTTCTTGGCTTTAGTCGCGACGTGACAAGACGGTACGGCCAAATTCACTTGACCTGCCTCTCCAGCACTGATCCTGCAGATGGAAGCTGCGAAGTGAACGGGAGTGACTTGCCGCTGGCGGGACCGTCCAACGTCTCAATTCAGCTGACCGAGCAGCGATCAGGTCTAAGGTCTGAGATCCGCGCAGCCGGGTACCTCGAGAGGGTGATGTCGGGCCGCTTCTGTAGTGGCGATTTCTGGCTGGCAGCGAAGCGAGCACTCAACTCAGCAAGCTGGGAAACGTGCGGCACTGACCAACCACTTGGAACTGGTGTCACCCTTTGGTTACCCACCACCGAACTGGGAAAATTGGTCGCCGGGCATTGGAAGGGAAAAGTCCAGATCGCGCTTCGCGTCGACATCAATCAGCCAGCGGCCGTTTCCTTGACGCTTGAGCTCGACTTCGTCGTCACCGACCACAACGCCGCCGCAATCTACCTGCCCGAATTCGGTCACGCCACGCCCACCGTCGGCCTTAACCTGCGCTACGACCCGTTTGCTCACACCCTCAGTGGCAGCAAGCTGGTAGACGTGTGCCTGTACGACGGCTTGGGCTCGCAGAGTCAGTATCTCGGCCTGACCGTTCGTGACACCAGCGGCCACGCCCCCGGTCCCACCGGATTCTCTGTCTGGCACGACGACGGCGGCACCGACGCGCGTCGCCGGCTGGATTACACGCTCACGCTCGATCACGCGGGTACTCACGTACCTCTGGTCAATGGCCTGGAGCACCAACTGCGCAACATCGATTCGGTGCCGTTGCGTCTGGTGATGCTGCCGGGCATGACCTACCCCGTGTACTGCGTGCCGACGCCCATCACGTTCGTGACACCCGTGGTGCCCAGCACCAGCAAGGACGCCGGCCACTACGGCGGCAGCCTGCACGTCGAACTGCGCATCCCCACCACTTCGCCCTGACTGGAACGCCCATGAAGCGATCGCTTGCCACCTTGATGCTGCCCGTTTGCCTGCTGCTTGCAGTGCCGTCCCATGCGAACCTCACCATCCATCCTATGCGTACTTCGATCGACGCAAAGAAGGGAACGCAGATCCGCGTCTATTCGCAGTCCACCCAGCCCCAGTACGTGCAGCTGTCGCTGCGCCGCATCGAAAACGCCGCCGATGCGGACGAGCGCGAAGTGGAGGTGGAAAGCAGCGAAGCCGCCTTTGCCGTCACGCCTGCCAAGTTCGCGTTGGCCGGCGGTGGAAACCGCCTGATCCGCGTCATCCCACTGCAGCCGGTCCAGCGCGAAACCGCCTACCGGGTCTACTTCGAAGGCGTGCGCGGTCCGGAAGAGTCGGCCGCCGAGGGCGGCGGCGAGGGTGCAGCGGCAAGCCTGGGCGTCAGCCTGATCTGGGGCGCGCTGGTGAACGTGCTTCCTGCAGATGGCGAGGTGGAGGTGCAGGTGAACGGCAATGAGCTGCGCAACGTCGGCACCCTACGTGTCGGCATCACCAGCCTTGCCGACTGCGATGGCGCGCGCTGCACCGCTCATGACATCTCCCGCAGCCTCTATCCGGGCAGCACCTTGAAGCTGCCGTTTGCCATTGTGCCCGGCCACAACGTGCAGCTGCGCTACACGCTCACCCGCGACGGCTATCGAGAGCACGTGCAGACCCTTTCCCCTTCGCCGGTAGCCGCGCGCTGACCAGGGCAGCGACAGACCGCATCATTTCCCAACCAAGGACTTTCAATGAACAAGATCTATCGACGCCTCTGGTCACCAGCCCGGCAGTGCTGGGTGGTTGCGAGTGAGCATGCGACCCCGCGTGGCAAGGCCGGCCGCACGGTACGTTGCGGCTCTGTCTTTGCGCTCAGCCTTCTGCTGGCGCCTTCGGTGTTTGCTGGCGGGGGCCCGCCGGATGAGGCGCTGAACTCGACGCAGTCCAGTGCATTGATCGCGCAGGCATTTGGCGTGGCTGTGACTACCGTGCCAATCATTGGCCCGCGCTCGATAGGCGTGAATTCCATTCACGCGCAATCTGCGATCGTTTCCGATCCATACTACCGAGACTCGACCATCAATGGTGACCATCTTCTGGTCCTAGGATCTCGCTCCAGCCTCGCAGGGTCGCAATCCGTTGGCTACGGAAACCTGATCGAGAGCAGCGGCGACAACAATACGGCCATCGGGCATGGCGTCAAGATTCAAAAGGGCTACGCAACAGGAATCGGCGCGATGGCCGTTGCCGATGGGGTTGGCACGACAGCACTTGGCAACAATGCCAAGGCCTATTCGGAGAATTCCATCGCGGTTGGCAGTGGCTCAAGGACCAATGATGGTGCGGGCATCTCACGGATTGCCATCGGCGGCGACGCATATGCCGGAACGGGCGGCTACACTGGCGCGGTCGCGCTGGGCGGCCGCGCCAACGCCAGCCACGACAGTGTTGCAATCGGCTACGAAGCAAGCACGTCGACGACCCAGTCGGTTGCACTGGGCCGCGGCTCGGTGGCCAACGAGTCGTACACCGTGTCTGTCGGCAAGGCCGGCACGACGCGCCGCGTTGTCAACGTCAAGGAAGGACGATTGGTTGATGGAGGCACGGACGCGATAACCGGCGGCCAGCTGTTCGCAACCAATACTGAAGTCGGCAAGGCCAAGACCGCCGCCGCATCGGCGCAGACCACGGCCAACACGGCCAATACCACTGCCAACACCGCACGAACAACGGCAAGTACCGCCAAGACGGCAGCGAATGCCGCCACCGCGCGTCTGAATGCTGCGGCGCTCTCCTTGGGGAGCGCCGCATCTGCCGAGGGCTCGGGCACCACTGCCAGCGCCGCGCTGGGCTCGGCGGCCAAGGCCTACAACGCCAACAGCGTTGCTGTGGGCGCCGATGCGCGCGCTGGTGTGGATGACAACGGCAACAAGAACAACGCTGCGACTGGCGCAGTGGCCTTTGGCGCTGGCAGCCGCAGCGGCAATGGTGCAGTGGCCAATGGCCTGCGTGCCGTCGCAACCGGGGACCGGGCAGTGGCCATCGGCAATGACGCCCAGGCCAAGGCCACGCACGCCACCGCGCTGGGTTACAAGGCAACGGCCAGCGCCAATCAGTCCACTGCAGTGGGTCGTGAAACAGTGGCATCGGGCACCTACGCCAGCGCTATGGGCAACCTGGCCAAAGCCACTGCAGAGAGCAGCGTGGCAGTAGGCAACAGCGCGGTCGCCAGCCACACCGGCAGCGTGGCACTGGGCAGTGGCTCGCAGACTACCGCCAACAATCAGATCTCAGTGGGCAACGGCGCGACCCGCCGCACCATCACCCGCGTGGCCGATGGCGCGCTCAACAGCAGTAGCACCGATGCAGTCACCGGCAAGCAGTTGAACGATACCAATGTGGATGTGGCTGCCGTTCGCACCACCGCCAACGCCGCACAGAAGACGGCCAACGGCGCGAAGACCGCAGCCGACAGCGCGCTTTCCAAGGCCAACGTACTGGGCGGCCTGCTCAGCCAGGCTTCGGCTGCGGGCAATGTGCGTATGGGTGCAGAGAACACCGGCACCGTGCTGGACGTGCGCAACAAGGGCAACGCCAACCGCACGATCACCGGGCTGGCCGACGGTGCACTGAGTGCCACCAGCACCGAGGCGGTTACAGGCAGGCAGCTCAATGCCACCAATGCAGGCGTGACTACCGCGCAGAGCGCCGCCAGCGCCGCTCAGACCACGGGTGACAGCGCACTGTCCAAGGCGAACGTACTGGGTGGCCTGCTCAGTCAGGCGTCGGCTGCGGGCAGTTTGCAACTGGGTGCTGAAAACACCGGCACCGTGTTGGATGTGGCCAACAAGAACGGTGGCAAGCGCCGTATCAACAACGTGGCGAATGGCGTGATCAGTGGCAGCAGCACCGACGTAGTGACCGGGCAGCAGCTGCATGCCACCAATCAGACTGTCTCCACCCAGGGCCAGTCGCTGGTGCTGCACGGGCAGCAGCTGGCAACGCTCACTCAGTCGCTCAGCGCGCAGGATGTGCGCGTTTCCGACAACCGCAAGGATATCGACATGCTACGCGATGATGTGGATAACTTCGATCCGGATCTGGATGGCGTGTTGAAGTTTGCCGCTGACGGCAGTGTTGATATGGCTGGTGGCAGAATGCGAAACGTCGCCACAGGTGATATCAGCAGCGCGAGCAGCACCGATGCGGTGAATGGCGGCCAGCTTTTCGATACCAACAGCCGTTTATCACTGATCGAAGATGATGCTCGCTTTGTGAGCATCGGTAGGGACGGCTTCAGCGAACGAGCGGAATCCAGCCTGTTCGGCGTAGCTGTCGGTGACTCGGCCAAAGCTAGCGTCAACCATGAGGGTGGTACCGCTATTGGTGCATTCGCTACCGCCGGGGGTGAAAACTCGGTTGCACTGGGTCGCGGATCGTTTGTTGAAGAGTGGGCGCGGAGTGCTTTCTCGCTGGGCGTAGGCGCGCGAGCCATGGAGGAAGATGCAGTTGCAATTGGTGCTTTCTCAAAGGTGATGCGTGGAGCGGGGAGATCAGTAGCAATTGGTGCTTACTCAGTCGCCGACGAGAATCAGACGATTTCATTTGGCTTTAAGGATTTCAAGCGTCGTTTGGTGAATGTCGATCGCGGTACTGCGGATCACAATGTAACCACTGTCGGGCAGCTAAAAGACGGCCTCGCCATGCTGGGCGGCGGCGCAGGCATGGATGCCAACGGCAATGTAATAGCGCCGACCTACACGATCCAAGGTGTGAAGAAGAACACTGTGGGTAACGCGCTGGAAGCGCTGGATGGTGCAGTGGTAACGAGCACCTCCCGCGTCGACCGCGTGGAAGGCCAGCTCCGCTCCGTCTTCCAGGATAGCCCGGCGGCTCGTAGCGATGGCCTCAACCAGCTGACTTTCGCCGGTGCCAACGGCATGGTGCTCTCCAACGTGGGCAATGGCCTGATCGCGGCCGGCAGCCGCGATGCGGTCAATGGCGGTCAGCTGCACTCCCTGCAGCAGCGGCTCAATGGCCGCATGGATGGCCTGGAGCAGCGCATCGAGGGTCAGCCGCAGGCACCGCAGTCGCGTGCACTCCAGGTGGCCTCGGCAGATGCCGGCGCATCGCTGGATGTGCCGGGCAGCGCGCAGGCCATCGACGATGCCGCGCCGTCCACCGGTAGCGATGCGCCGCTGGCCGCCTCGGGTAACGCGCCGAAGTCTGCGCCGCAGCCGAAGGCCGAGGCCCCGGCACCGGAAGCGCCCACCCCGCAGGTGGATACCGCCGAGCTGGAGAAGATGCTGGCCCGTGCCAACGAGTACAGCGACGGCATCTCCCGCGAGGTGGACCACCGCTTGGATAAGATGGATAAGCGCTTCAACCGCATGGCTGCCATGACCAGCGCACAGAGTGCGATGGCCATGAACACCGCCGGCCTGAACACCTACAACCGACTTGGTGCGGGCGTGGGCTACAGCGAAGGCGAATCGGCCATGGCCGTGGGTTATCAGCGCGTGCTGAACGAAAAGGGCTCTTCCACCTTCAGCCTCAATGGCGCGTTCACCAACAGTGGGGAACGCAGCTTGGGCGTCGGTGTGGGCATCGGCTGGTAAGTCGAGACATCTCAAGTGGCGGACGAAGAACCGTCCGCCACTCCGTGGGTGTACGGACCTGACTGTACGCCCGTACTTCAACGTGAAATTTATTATGGGAGTCGCGGTCCAGTCTTGCTCTCGGGGGGCGGCGGCATCGAGCTTCCACTTAGCGCTGAACCTGGGCACTCTCCTCCTAACCGAAGGTTCGCTCATGCGGCGCGTCCG
>Ga0247738_10000457_pt1 | contig 15630 bp, 10 predicted proteins | sample UWRJL013104B2_FD_180936 | JGI IMG/M metagenome (GOLD analysis project Ga0247738, IMG submission 180936) | Plant litter microbial communities from Arlington Agricultural Research Station in Wisconsin, United States - UWRJ-L013-104B-2 | ecosystem: Environmental > Terrestrial > Plant litter >...
CAAACCCGAGTTTCAGGTCTGCCGAGATGAAGTATACAGATGCTCCGGCTTCAAAGGCTTTGGAATCCCGCACCTCTGACCAGTCGATTTCAATTTCGGCGTCATAGTTTTCAGATAAACCTGAAAACCCCAGCTCAAAAACCAGCGAGACATCCGGCGTTGACATCTTGAAGTTTTCCATCAGCAGGTTGGCGTCGGCGGGTTTCAGGTCGAAGGTCAGGGCAATCCTGCTGCCCTCCAGCACCGGGGCCTCGCCGGTCGATAGTATTTTCTTTTCGGTTTTGGTGGTGTCTTTGGTCAGTACAGAGGAGATGAGTGTCCAACGGCCTTTGGAAAAAACAATAGGCCCTCTGACTTTAATGGCTTCATTTTTAAAACGTTCTCTCAAAACCTTCTGGGCGTTGGTCACCAGTTTTTCCGGGGTTTCGTATTGCACCAGGAAATTGAGTATCCCGCCGCCGGTAGCATCGGTGATGGCACTCGTGCCGCCGCCGGTAGAGGCCTTCGTGGCCACATACCGCATGAATGAGAACTGCGGGGTATTGCTTTCATTGACCGAAAGCCTGGCTGAGCTCGACAGGTACATGTAAGTGGTGGTGTCCTGGTAAAGCGGGAAGCACCAGAGTCCGTCTACCTGCACGCCCCTGTCAATCAGGACCTGCTGACCGCAGGCTGCCCTGATCACCAGCAGGAGAACGATGATGATGATATTTTTCATGGTATGTTTCAGATAGTCAACCTTGCTTTGCCCTTACTCTGTAACAGGAGGGATAAGCAGCAGGTAGTTGTCGGTGATTTCCTTGAGTTCGCTGTCGGACGCCTTTCCTTTGTTGTCGTACCAGGTGATCTGGTAAGCAACAGGCTGGTTTACATCATGGAAAAGCGTTACTTTCGAGGTATTGGAGGTGTCTCCGGCCCTGAGGGTAATCGTTTTCTGTATCTGGGGCTTGCCGCCTACAATGGCCAGGAATCTTACGGTTGCTGTCAGTATTTTCGCCTCCTTGAATCCTGTTCTGTCGGCGTCCACCTCTACAAGTCTTCTGCTGAAAGGTGGAATCAGCGAAATGGCTGAGGCTTTGGAGCTTTTCCACTGGTTTTCGCCGGATGGCTCCTTGATGCTCAGGTTATTGCCTTTGAGACTCCAGCTGATGCGGTATTCGTAGTTGAGCCAGTCGGAAGTGGAAGTACCCAGTCTCGGGTATTTGATCAGCTGGATGTCATTTCCTTTTTCAAGGTCACCTCTTTTGAAGATCAGGTCGGCTGTGGCGTCATTCTGGCTGCCGCTATATTTTTTCCTGAAGCTGACAGTTACGAAATTGAAGATGTCCTTGAATGATTCGGCAAAATCGCCATCCACCTGGAAGTGCACGTCTCTTCTCTGGAAATCAGCATCATCCAGGTTCACGGTTCTGAAATAAGTCGTATCTGCCCCGAAGTTTTTGTAAATGCCGCTCAGGTTTCCGGAAGTATAAAATGGTACCCTGATGACTGCAGTTTTGCTCAGGTTAAGATAGAATTTATTGGTGCGGATATCGGTGCGTTTTTTCAAGACAAACTGGTTGTCTGAGAAATAGGGGGTGTCCTGTGCTCCGCCGAAAACCTCTGAGAAAAAGCCTCTTTCCTGGCGGCCCAGGATCTGGTTGACTTCCACAGCCGCTTCTCGCGGCGGCTCTTTCGACCAGCCGTTCTGGGTGTCAAACATCAGCTCGATCAGCTTGTCTGTTACCGCATCCAGGATGCCCTGCAGGTTTTTAGTGTCCACACCCGATCCGCCACCACCGTCAAAGATGTCGATTTTGAGCGATTGGTCCCTTCTGAGGTCATCGGTGATTTTTCTCAGCTGATCGCGGGTGTAGCCGCTCTGGATATTGGAGAGTTTGCTGTAATGTTCATAAATGACCGATGATTCAGCTGTGACTGTAGCATTGTAGGCCTTGGTGGTGGCTTCGTAATAGCCGTTTAAAGATACAGACACATCTGAAGTTGGTTGTTTCAGCGACTCAAAAAGCAAAGTGGCTCCTTCCTGGCTTAACCGGGCAGATACCGCCGCCTTCGATCCCGGCAAAAGCGGGGCGTGTCCGGAGGCGATGATGTTCCTGGTAAAAGCATCCTTACCCGTTGTGTTGGTCAGGATGGAAGAAATGATCTGGAACCCTCCCGGGGTATTTTCGCCTTCTTTCAGCGTTTGCTGCAACGGCACGGGGCCGGCAATGGTCGCATTTTTGTTGGCGGTCTTTTCCTGCAGTTCTTTCTGCAGGGTTTCCACAAACTCCGACGGCATTGAGAATTCGATCAGGGCATGGAAAATCCCCCCGTTGGTTTCTGCACCGCCCTGTCCTACGTATTTCATGCAAAGCAACTCATAGAGCCCTTTTTCGTTGCGTGAAAGCCTCGGGTATTGCGGCAGATAGTAATAGTTGTTCGGATTTTCATATTCCTGCAGAAACAGTACACCCTTCACCATCACCTGTCCTTCATTGTATTTGACGGTGGCCTGGCTCCAAAGGGCTGAGAGGAGCAGTACGGAAATCATTAATAATTGTCTTGTTTTCATGGCTATATCGATTGTTATTATTCGTTCGTGATTGTTTTGGTTGTCGTATTCAGTTCGCGGTGCCAGGCGGTCTCAGCTACCCAGTCCGATTTTTTCTCTTCTCCGGCTTCCGATATTTCGATGATCCTGTACCGGAAAGGCTTGTCGAGCCTGACGGCATACTTAAACTTTGCTGCGGAGGCATACAAGTCGGGTTGCCGTTTTTTGAAGATTACCTGGGTGGTCACTGTGCCACCTCCGGCTCCCTCGGCTGCTATTTCGACTATTTTCTCATACAGGTCGTTCCTGATCTCATTGTTGAAGTCGAAATCATAGACATTCAGCAGGGCGTAGCCCGGAGGAACGGCGTCATTCAGATCGATCTGGCTTACCAGTGTTTTGTACATCAGGGTGTCCGTTTCGATCTCAAAGGCATTGGCTTTTACCAGGCATTCTTTGATTACATTAGCACTGGTGTCAGGTTTCGGGATAATCTCCGAAAGCATTTTGCGGTATTTTCTCGGTCCGCTGACCGAACCGACCGGATCTGCATCGGCTTTTCCTTTGCTGAAAAATGCGTAGCTCAGGCTCAGGATCAGTCTGCCGCTTTTCAGGGACTGGTTAAACAAGTCGGCGGTCTGGTTGTCGGGATAAATGGTGAATGTCCTTTCACGCCAGTAAGAGCTCGAAGTGCTGAGGCTGTTTTCTCCGTCGGTTTCCCAGTTGCCTTTTCCCAGGCGGGTGGCCAGGGTGTCGTTTACTGCCACATAATGCACAATGGCTTCCAGGCGGCTGACAGGCACAGGTCTCAGGGTAAAACCCGGGTTGATTTTCCTCAGGCTTTTTTTCAAAGCAGTCAGGGTGTCCTGCGATATGGCTTTCAGGGCCACATCCATCTGCATGATGTTTCTGAAACGCTTCGAGTTCATATCTCCGAAAGTGCCGTTGCCGGTATACCGCATCATGATAAACCTGAAAGCGGGCTGACCGTCTTTGTTTTTCATCAGTTCCAGATCTTCCGGCAGGAAATAATACACCTGTTTTTGTTTCATGTCCGGGCAGATCACCACACCGTGCAGCAAAGCCCGCTGAGAGAAATCAGGCTGTGCACTTAGCTTGAGACCCAGTAATGCTATGAGCATCAATATGTTGATCCCGGTTTTCATGGATTGACGATCAGCTGTGGAAACATTTCTTTCAATTGTGAATTCCCGATGAAGACATTCAGCGAGTTGCGTTTTACCCAGTCGCTGTTGTATTCCTTGCCGTCGCTGGTGACCAGGTGGAGGCTGAATTCAAAGTCAGGTTGCTCGCCCTGTGGCACATATATTTTACCTGAATTGTACGACTGCTTGTCTTTGTCGGCGGGTATTTCGGGCATGGTTTGTACCTGTGTTCCTTCTGCGGTGGCTTGTTTTGTCCTGACGTTGATGCCTGCAAAAACGATCTTGTTGGCTTCAAAGATTTCCAGGAGGTTGAATTTGATGGTTTGTGACTGGGCCTGTGTGGTCGAGTGGATCACCTTTTTCAGGATATCCTCATGACATGGCACACAGCTCATGATTTCGTATTCGATCCAGTAGCGGGTGTTGGGTTCATTGTCCAGCCAGGCCGGAAGTTTGCTGTGGTCAAATTTAACCTGCGACTTAGCCGGAATTTCGACATCGCTCAGCTGCCAGGTGTAAACGGCCGCCTGGTTTTTGGTCTCATCTACCCAAAGCACATGCAGGTTGCGTAATTTGACCGGGTATGGAGAGATATTCTGCCAGTTCTGGTTTCTCCAGCCGGTTTTCAGTGTAAATCTCCCGATGGTCCTTTCGTCTGCCAGCCTGATCCTCACCGGCACATCCTGGTCAGGCAATACGCCGCTTTGCGGTTTGATTTTCAGGTTTCCGATGATGCCCACGTTGGCTTTCAGTGAATTGCTGATGTCGGTGGCATTGGCCTGGTCGGTTCTCCACGATACGTCGATCTGCTCGTCCAGGTTCGGGGCACTGATGCTCTGGTTGCTGATGTTATATTGTTTCAGGTCGGTGTCAAAACTCACCTGCAGGCTGCCTTCCGGTTTGACCGGGGCCAGGGAGGTGAATTTGTAGCCGAATTGCGGATTTTTCTTGATGTACAACCTGATCAGGGCAGAAACCAGCGATTTCTCTTTGGTGTTGACGCCATGTGTCAGTTTTCCGGACATTCTCACCGTCTGGTCGGCTGAAGCCTCACCCGAAGTGCCGTAGTCTATCACAAACTGGTGTCCCTGGTCTTTGTCATAATCAATATAGTAGGCCGACGGCAGGTAGTAAAAATAACCGGAGGCTTTGTTCTTATCAGGATAAACGTCGAGCCGGATGTTGGTGATTTCGAACGGATATTCAAATTCATAGTCGGTTACCAGGCTCTCAAACAAAGGGATGGCCTGATCACCGGGGCCTTGTGGGCTAGGATCCGGTGGTGGGGGAGGTGTGGCGGGTCTTGTGCCTGCCACACCCGGGCGGACTAATACAGCGGTAGCTAAAATTTGTGGGGAAGTAACGTACGTAACGCGGGCGTCTCTACGGATGGGTGTGGCTACTTTCACGGGTGTTGTGGGTACGGGTTGCTTTTCAATATTCAGTCGCTGGCGGTCTACTTTGTCCAGGTAAAGTTTGTCGGTTTTGATATCAGGCTGCACCAGCAGGGCATTTTTGTTGATTTTGTCATAAATCCTGATGTTGGGCATAATCACATCTGCCGGTTTTACGGTGGTTTTGGTCAGGGTGGCCGCACTGCCGAGGGGCAGCAGGGAAACATTGGTCACCAGGTTGGCATCGCTCACCGGGATTTTGAATTTCTTCTGGGTGCCGTAAGTGAATTTGTAGCCCTGGTCGGAATCCTGCTTCATAGAAGCCACCAGGACGAGTTTGGGAATCACAATGTCCTGGTTTTCAGGATAAGCTTTCCGGTCTATCGTAAAGCTGAGGTCGATGGTGCCTTTATCCTGCGGAAATTTGACCCTGGCCACCTGGAAACCCTGCATGGGTGATTTGCCGGCATCTACAAGCTTGGCAATAAGGAAGCCGTTGGCAAAGCCTTCGTAGCCGACACGGACATTAAATTTCATTTCTTCATCAGCGGTTACCTGCACGGTGGTCAGGTTGCCTTTGAATTCGCCCCTGGTGAGTAAAAGACTGACCAGCAGGTCTCCGGCAGATTCGCGGCTGAGTTCAGGCATCAGGATTTTATCCTGCAGACCACTGTAATTAGGGGTCTGTGCGGTGGCTTGGTTCAGAATGCTTGCTCCTGTCACCAGGAGAAGGAGTAAATGTTTCAGAGTTTTCATGTGAGTCTGCTATAATTATTTCAGACACAAAATAATAGTATATAAAATCGCTATACTAGAGTGCAAACACCCAATTATCAGGCTGGTAGATTCACTGCATAAAACCCATAAATGACTTTCGAGGGAGGGTTAAAAGAACATGGGGAACCAGGGGTTTCTACGTGGTCGGGGGGGTGAGCCGGGCAGTTTTCTGAAAGCTTGATTTGTTTTTAATGTTTTGATATATAGTGGTTTATGTGTCTGTGGCTGAGCTTGAACTGTGAGGAGTAAATAACGGTACTCATCCGACTGTACACTTGGCTGACAGAGTGAATATATAATATCATATGAAATAAGGATTCATATCTTTCTATTTTCTATCGGTGATACCATATTGGCTTTGTTAAGTGAAGTAACCTATACTTTATCAGATACTTCTTGTCGAAATTGTTGAGAACATAATGAAAGTTTATTTTATTGGAATTCTGCTGTATGCCAGGCTATCAGTGACGAACGATTGAGTCAAGGGTTTCAGGGTATTTGACTGAGAGCCCTCAGTACATTTTCTAACGTTTGTTCAACTGTTCTGAGTCTTTCCTCAATCGGATTTGTATCAAGATTTGAGGAGACAATATTTTGACTGTTTTTTAAGGTGCTAATAGAGATTTTACCATCCCAGATGAGCAACTGCTCCGGTGAAATATTGTAGAGTTTAGCAAGTTTCTGAAGATGCTTTACACTCAAGTCTACTTCTCCTACTTCAATTTTTGAATATCCGGTTTGTGTCAGACCTAAATAATTACCAACATATTCCTGCTTGTAACCATTAGCTTCTCTTAGTGTGCGAAGTTTTTTGTTCAAGTTTTGCATGATTTAATAGACTGTGTGCTTTTTAAATATTCCGGTAAAGTAATGTAAATCTGTAAAAATAAACAAGAGTTTGCTTTAATTTTTATGGTATTAAGACAGTCTTTTAAAGCTTATTTTAATCCACATGAAATTTGTTTTTGTCTTCAACGAAGGTAACATTTGCATTAACTGATTTGCTGCAGAGAACTAGTTTTTCCTTAAATTCTACATAGTAACTGAAATTTACCCTGATGAAAAATATGATGAAAAAAAAGAACTGAACGGGATTCAGTATAGCAGAATCTGATAAAGGCGTTTTATGAAGCTGACAATTTTTTATCCAAGTATTTGTGAATATTTTAAAAGTCTATTTGGAGATCTGTCATACGTCTTATTGGCATCGTTAAAAATATCTATTCAACAATTTATTAAATTTTAAAATTATTACATCATGCTAAAAATGCACAACCCCTCTTTCAAAGTAATAGTCTCTTTGTTCTTCATGTTCACTATTTCCTCTTGTCGTGATGAAATAAAAAATGATATTTCAGACAATGATCATGTTAATATTACAGTCGAGAAGAATACCAGTCAGGTTTCAGATGCGTTTGTAAAAATCGGGATTTCTGGAGTAGATGTAGAAAATGGGTCTGATTATATTATATTTAAGCCGGTTAAGTCTGATCGCATTATGATTGCGGAAGGTAGTCAGGACATTTCAAAATATGAATTTTTGTTGAAAAATGGAGAATTACAGATTAGAAATAGTCCGGACGTTAAAGTTACGATGGTTCAAAACAAACCGTTTGTAATTAGTAAGGTATATTCTGGTGATGTAGATGGTTTTATCAGTAGTAAGGCAGGAGGCATTGATAAGCTGCCATTGTTATTATTGATGTTGCGTGAAATTACTTTGGATAAAAGTTTGAAAATTAATACTTTGTCAGAAGAATTCAAAAACGCCAGAATCTACGGATGTTCTTTTTGGAATACGTATATTGTTTATGCGGTTAATTTAACGAGGCAATCAGCTGAGAGTGAATTAAGTGAATCAACATTTTCAAGAACGGGAGAAACTTGCGTTGTAACGACAGATATGGAAACGTCATGCTATACAGACAATCATCTTTGCATAGCTACACAATCGTATTGTTGCACCAAATAATTTTAAAAATTATATACATTAAATCGCACAGATATGAAGTTATTATTTGTAGGGTCTTTATCGTCTTTTCAGGCAATTATTCTTATCTTTTTGTACTTCGCATTGATGTGTTATTTGCTTGTTATGGCGATCAGGAATGAGCAAGGCTCGTCACGCTTTTTATGGGCATTCATTATTTTATTTGTTCCGATAATCGGCGTGTTGGCTTACCTTATAAAACACCTTTTATACAAAGGAGAGTTGAGGCCCTCGAACAAATAACCTTAAGAGGTCGTCTCAGAATCATTTGACGGCCTCTTTTTTATAGTTGAGGTGACTAATTCTGCAAAAGATTTTTGTTGAAAATATAGGTAAGATATCGGATCCGGAAAGTAGCCACGTGAGCCAAAAAGGATGATGTTACTGTCTTTTAAGTGAGAGTGTATGTCACTTCAGGCAACGTAGACCGGAATAGTTCTGTACATCAGTAAATTTTCATGTATAACACAAGACTGTTCTCATCCTCCAAAAATGATTAAAATGGGCCGTTTATATAACTTATTAAAAGAATTTAAAAATATTCTGTCCCTTGTTAGCATTGCTGTGATTTATCCGTATTTTTGAGGCCTAAATTTCAACTTATTATATATGAAAAAAATACAATTGGTAGTTTTATTGGGAGTTATTTCCCTTTCATCTTTCGGTCAGAAAAAAGGTAAGTTTACTTCCATCTTTAATGGTAAGGATTTTACAGGATGGCATGCCTACAACAAAGAAGGGCAACCTCTCTCTGACAAATGGAAAGTAGAAGACGGAGCTATGGTGTTGACTGCCAAAGGCGGCGGAGACCTGGTGACTAATAAAGAATACGAAAGCTTTGAACTGGAACTGGACTGGAAAATTGCTGAAAAAGGTAACAGCGGTGTGATGTGGGGTGTGATAGAAGATAAAAAATATGGTGCTCCTTACTCTACAGGTCCTGAAATGCAAGTGCTGGATGACGAGCGTCACCCGGATGCCAAAGCAGGTAAAGACGGAAACCACAAGTCGGGTTCACTGTATGATATGATTCCTCCTGCAAGTTTTGCTGCTGTAAAGCCTGCCGGACAATGGAATACCGCCAAGATGTCAATCGACCGTAAGAAAAACAAAGGTACTTTCTGGCTGAACGGTGTTAAAACGGTTGAGTTTGACCTGACAGGACCGGGATGGGATGCTTTGGTAGCCAACAGCAAATTCAAAACCTGGGATGGTTTCGCTAAATTCCCTAAAGGCAAAATCGCCCTTCAGGACCACGGCGATGTTGTATCTTTCAAAAACATTAAGATTAAGGAATTGTAAGAAATCCTGATATCAAAAATGAAAAGCCTGCATCGGAGATGCGGGCTTTTTTGTGCCCCACCCAACCATTTCCCTCTTTTTCAGATCATTATCTATGGTAAGTTTCTGCTTTAGAAATATATAGAGTATCCTAAAAGTAAATAAAGACCAAGGGGGAAGAAAGGGGAATATTTAGAGCAGCCTAGAGTAATTTTACTCCAGGCTACTTTTTACAACTTATCAAAATTGGCAAAACTTGTAAATTTGTAAAGCGGAGACGAGCTAAGTTCTAATTCCAGTTCTTTTATTTTATCCCTAACTTTTCCGGAATTTATCTTCTGGCGTTCCAGAGCCACGCCAAAGTGATATAGATTATCATCAAAATCACCTTCCAAATATATTTGTTTTTTAAATTCATTCTGATAGCTGATTCCATTACTGTGAGCCTCTTTGGCCTTATGATACAACTGTAGTGAAATTTGAAACTGAGAGGTCGCATCAAGAGTTATGAGAGCTTCAGAGTGATGGAAAAGGTTTTTTATCAATTCATCTATTTTCAGGTTTTCCCAACTTTTCCTACTTGTTTTCTCTTCGTTATCTTTTATTTCTAAAAATCTGAATAAATGATAATATTTGAGCCATTCACCCAGCCGACGATGAAAATTAGCCAAGTAAGAATAACTTAGATAAGGGTTTACAGTATAGATTTTGATAATATTAATAATTTGGAGCAAGTTAAAAATTGAATTGGCTGTTAATTCTCTTAAAAAGGCGGTTAATTCCGGATCATTTCTAAGGATTTTGTAATCACCAATCTTATCAATTTCATTTTTTTTATACAGCTTAAAATCATTGTCACTCCATTTTATCAATTCGTATTTTCCAGGTATCTTTTTAAGAAATATCCTGTTTATTTTGTCTTGGAGGTTTAATTCCTGAAGTCTGGTAAATTGAGAAGAAATGCTTGAAAAAGGATTTATAAGACTGAGCTCTTGTATTTTGTTCAATTCCCTGTTGATCTCTTCGGTTGTTACTTTTCGCGAGGGATCATTTTCCGGGTTCTGGAATTCAAATTTAACATTGTTGAGGAATATTTTGAGATCAGCATGGAGCAGAATAGCCTCTTTTGATTCCGGATTGTTGGATATGTTACTGTAGTTATGACGGGCAAATCCCCGAGGGTGATATATCTGGTTGCCGTCATTGATTTTTTCAAGGTTTTCATAATGTTTATATTTGTACATCTGGGGCCTGTCTGTCGAAATGCTATTCCAACTGGTTATTTCCAGTATTAGTTTCAGAAGACTTTCTTCCAGGAATGTAATCAGATTGGTGTTGTAGGTGTCTTCTTTTATTCCACATTTTAATGAATTGCGGAGGATCTGAAAGATTTTCCGGAGTTGAAAACTAAAACTCACATTTTTGCCAGCTTTTGAATAGTACCTCCCGGCCAGATAGTAAATGAATATTATTAGTTCTAGTTCATTATGCTGCTTATGGTCAGATTCTGGATTAAAGAACTCATGAGCAGCCTGATCCCAAAATGACATAGGTCTGTAGGATTCGTATTCGAGGATTTTCCTTATTTCAAGAATTGCCGATTCGCTGGGATCTGGTGAATCTAAAAATGATGTGATTTTAGCACACTCTTTTTTGAGATACCATTTCCTGCAGTGGTCAAAATTATGATTAACTGTATCAGTAGAAGATTTAATTTTTAAAGATTTATGATTTTTTTCCATATCATCCTTAATTTGGGCTCGAGATACCCATATTTTTGAAATTGTTTCTAATGGCTTCGGCTGCTCATTTGATTCGTTGTAAAGGAATGTAGAAAAGAGAAGGTCTCCGATTTTTGATAAAGTTTGACCAATCATTTTTAGGTGATTAGTATCATAAATATTTTTGTAAATGTGGATTTTCTCTGCGAAATTCGCACAAAGATTGAGGATTGTTTTCTCTCCGTCAGTGTTTTTACCGTCATTTTCAGATTGAAGATTTTCTAGGGCATCTTTATACTTTATCAGGGCCAAAACCGGAAATCTGTAGTCTTTATTGTTTACTGATCGTTGTGGGTAGGATAATTGCATGATCTCACTCTTCCTTCTTTTGACAAGTTCAAAAATGAAACTTGAGTAGCTTGAATGTTTACTTGGAGGAAGTGGATGAAAATGATTCTTATAGAAATAAAGTGTTCCGATATCATTATGGAAATCACTTACAGGTAAGTTTTTAATAGGCGTGTTTGTTTCAGATTTTGTCAGATTTGTTACTACAGCGGTATATTTTTCTATAAGTTTTTGTGAAACACCGTTCATATTCTTTTTTTCTTGCACATGAATTTCCGCCATGAAAGATTGAAAAACCAATTGAAGTGAATTCAAAATTGGAGCAGGGAGTGTTTTTTGCTTGCCTGCTTTCACTTGGTCATTTTGAACAATTATTGTGTCCTTTAAGTGATCTAATATGCTACGGATGGCGTCATTATAATAAGTAGAAGCCATGTCATACTTTTTAATTTTTTCGTACACAAGTCCAAGCTTAAGTTTAAGGCGAAGATCAGACATGATCCATTCTGAATTTTCTTTTTCTTTGATACCTGCAATCCTCATGATCTGGAGGCCATCTAGGTAGCTGACTATGGCGTTGTCAAACTCCTGATCAAAATAATGGGCGTCTCCTAAAACACTATTCAGGAAAGAAATTGAATAAATAGTAAGTGGAGTTCCTTCAGTTGAAGTAAAGTCCCGGTAATTATTTCTGAGTTCATTTATCCTGTTCTTCAAATATAGTTTAATGGAATACATTTCATCCAGGGAGAAGTTAAATGCTGCGGACTCCTCTTCAAATATTTTAGAAATGAAATTTATTTCGTTGGCTGTTTTGTTGAAAAATTTATAATCAAAAAGCCCCATCTCTGTTTCTCCGAGGTGATTATTGCGTAAATAGTCAATGAGGTCTTCAATAAATGTCCTTACTATGGGATGTCTGTTTGAAGATATCACTTCCGGAAGGAGTTCTAGGTTTTGCATAGAGAAAGCAAACGGGTGAAACTTTATAATATGGTCCATCAGGTAAGGTGTAGCAACAAGTACATTGTCACTATATTTTTTTACATGCTGGCTCAGACTTAATATAAATGGCCGGTATAAATAGGATATAAACCCGAACCTGTATTGGTCATAAAGATTGAACTTTAAGTAATGGCTTGTTTTGCGGTTTGTGTTAAGTATTATATTATTATTTTTATCTACCTTATCACATGTTGAAGTACTGACAATGTGATCTTCAAATATCTTGACCATTTTTTTTGGAGAACCGTTACTCCTGTAGGTAAGATAAATAATGAAATTTTGCAGCGTAAAAAGGACCTTGAGCTTAGATTCTGTTATGGTTTCTGTTTGTGATAGCTGGTCATAGAACTTTTTCAGGAATGAGCTTTCTGAATGTCTATCTTTATTTGAACGGGTGGCTTTTTCTTCGTGGTTGACAATCAGCAGTTTTTCAAGGTACACCTCAATGAGGTTTGTTAGCCCTCTTGAACTATGAGGAGGATTGTCTTTTAAAAAGCTGTCTACATAAATTATCTGATGAAAAATGCTGCTTATAAAAGATTGCCTGTCAGCAATGTCTGCTAATGAAGCATCAAACATTTCTCTGCCTCCAATAAATATAAATCGGGCCTTTGCTTCAGTGATAAAGTGTTTTAAAGAAGATAGTATGCTAATTATCGTTTTTTTTCTGTCTCTCAGTTCATGAATTTCAACACCATAATTATCGTCGTTTCCTTGTCCGTAAACCTTGTTCCTATTAAATTGAGGTTCAACTTTATCGAGTTCATCAAAAACAAAAATGAACTTTTTCCCGTAGTAAGTTAGTTTTTGGTAAAGCAGTAAAATCCTTATAATTTCGTATTCCACTTCTTTAGGACTTGCTATAGGAAATTGCTTAGTGCTTTTTTGAACAAAACCGATAGGGATTTTTTCGATGGTACCCTCAATCCCTGTTTCTTCGGTAATACTTGCATTACATCTGTTCAGAAGTTTTTTTAGTTCTTTGATGATCTCATATTCTTTAACTATTCTTTCATTAACATAAACATAGGAGATAACGAAAAGAATGCTAAATAAAATTGCCAAAACTGGGATGTCAATGTATGGGGAACTGGCAATCGTTTTTTTATAAATTACAAAATATGAATACAGAGATAATAAGGGAATAGTAATTAAATAGGAACTGTTTTTCTTCAGGAAAGCAATTAGTCTTTTTTTTGTGATTTTCTTTCGGAACTCTTTTGAATAATCGATGATTTCAAAAATGATAATTGCAATTCTTCTAATAAATAGGATAAAGTAAGTAGCGGTTACGGCAAGGGCAGAGCAAAAAATCAGAATGTTGAGGAGTGATGGAAATCCTGTTATCTTAGATGTGAAAACCTTTCCAATATCTTTGAGGATTGTTTGACGGTCAAAGGTTATTATTAATTTGTAGGGTGTCTTTCCATCTATACCTTCCCAGAGAAAGAAGAACATTAGAATTAGACTCAATGTGGAAAATAAGAGAAAAAGCTTAAGAAGGCTTCCTCTCGTAAATAAATTGGCAGCTTTTATCCAGCGATTTTCTTCTCCTTTAGAGATAAGCGATTGGATGATTTGTTTTAAAATATCTTCTTCCGAGAGTTTGGTCTGAGCTAAACTCAGATTGATTTCAATAACTTTTTCCTTACACTCTTCTCTATATTCATTGATCGCCTTTTTTACAAAGCTTGTCTTACCCATTCCCCTGTAGCCTGTAACAAGATAGGCACCATTATCTTTTCCGAATTTAAGTATATTTAGTATTTTTTTTTCAATAGCACTCCTACCTGTATACTTGTCTTTTTCTTCTTCTTGATCTCCTGATAAAGGGTGATGGTTAAAACTGTAATCATCAAGTCCGATATAAATATTTTGAATCCTTGACCTTTGTGAATAGTTATTAACAAGATCGATTTCGTTTTCTTTTGTATGACTTTGTTTCATTTGTAAGAGATAGTTTTGTAAAGAGAAACCGCTTCTAAATAGTGTTCAGAATGTTATTAAAGAGCTGACCAGCTTTATTGTTTGTTGCATAGCCGTTATGTGTATATTGGCCTTGTAACAGAAAGCAATTTCTGTAAACAAGAAAAGGATACTGAAAATTTTGTTCTTTAAGTTCGGATAATTGACTGGATATTTCTCACTTTCGGTGATCAAATATAATATATAGTTTAAATATATTGATATTTTATTATAATATTTCGTGCGATTATTGCTATACGGTTATATTTTTAGCGATGTAACCGAGGAGAATCCAATTTGTAAAAAAATCAGTATAATTTCCATTAAACTTAAAACTAATCTAGGTCGTAAAATTATATAAGCCACCCCCCCACCAACCATTTTCCTCTTTTTCAGATCATTATCTATGATAAGGCCGTTGACACACAGAGTCAGTTTCCGGTTATATTTCATAAGCCATTGAAATTTTTTCAGAAAACCTGTAGCGTTTTGATCAGGGTTTACGACTTATCAAAAATTAAACATGAAAAATACTATGAAACTTCAAGTCAGATTATTGTTTTTAGCTCTTTTGGGTGCTTTTGTGATGGTGGCGTGTAACCGCAATAACAATGTTGCCCCGGAAAAGGAAGATGGTTTTCAATTGCAGACCAACGGCGAAGAATACACAAAACTGGTCAATGCCAGAACGGAGTACAAAGGCACACCGTTTGAGATCAAAAGTGTGACAAGAGACGGAGATATCCTTAAAATCAGTGTGGAAGGCGGATGTCTGGAGTCTGATTACAAAGTGGTATGGGATGGCATCCTGATGGAATCTTATCCTGAACAGGCCAGACTGGTGGTATATCACGAACAAACCCAGAACATACAATGCCTGGTGATCGGTAAATTCACGCTGGAAGTAGACATGAAAAAACTTTTCGGCAGAACGGGCGTCATCGTTCATGTGGCCAACGGTTCACAGGTAAAAGACATTTCCATCAATCCGGACGGATCCGTTACAGATAAACCTTAATTCATATTCTACCTGCTGCAGGTCCCGGTCACAGGCCGGGATCAGCAGTTTTACTCCTTTACATGTGGAATGGTTGTCTGATTGTACTTCTGAAGAAAAAGGCTGGATCGAAGGCTGCGGCAAACGTCATGCATCCTCTCAGGAACGGTTATTTAAACACTTTTTTGGTTTTGCCATGGGTATCTGCCTGAGATACCTGCACGAGAGGGCATTGTCACAGGAAGCCGTCAATGACTCTTTTCTTAAGGTATTTGACCAGCTGCCCCGTGAACTACACCAAATCAAAGCATTCAGACCCTGGCTCAGAAAGCTCGTCATTCATACTGCCATTGATTATTTCAGAAAAGAAAAAAAGCATTTTTTCCTGGCCGATGCCGCCACGGAAGAAGCCGTACACCAGGATACTTTTTTTGACCGGGAATCCGTAGAAGA
>Ga0247738_10000458_pt1 | contig 15628 bp, 10 predicted proteins | sample UWRJL013104B2_FD_180936 | JGI IMG/M metagenome (GOLD analysis project Ga0247738, IMG submission 180936) | Plant litter microbial communities from Arlington Agricultural Research Station in Wisconsin, United States - UWRJ-L013-104B-2 | ecosystem: Environmental > Terrestrial > Plant litter >...
GAACGAAAATATCAGTTGCACGCTCATGCTTAACCATAAAATATAAAACATTATGTACGGAAATATTAAAGATCAACTCCAGAAAGAACTGAGCGATATCCGTGAAGCAGGGCTTTACAAATCTGAGCGGATTATCACGACCCCTCAGGCTGCCGAAATTGCTACCCAGAACGGTAAAGAAGTGCTTAATTTTTGTGCGAACAACTATCTTGGTTTGTCTTCTCATCCGGAAGTTATCGAAGCAGGTATTGAAACCATCCGTTCACACGGTTTCGGGATGTCTTCTGTGAGATTTATTTGCGGAACACAGGATATTCACAAAGAACTGGAAAGAAAAACAGCTGAGTTTTTGGGAACAGAAGATTGTATCTTGTATGCCGCAGCTTTTGATGCCAATGGAGGTGTTTTTGAGCCCTTGCTCAATGAGGAAGACGCCATTATTTCTGATGAACTGAACCACGCTTCGATCATTGACGGCATCAGGTTATGCAAAGCCAAACGTTTCAGATATAAAAACAACAACATGGCCGACCTGGAAGAGCAGTTGAAAGCCGCTTCAGGCAGCCGCAGGAAACTGATTGTGACGGACGGTGTGTTTTCTATGGATGGCACGATCGCTAAACTGGACCAGATCTGTGACCTGGCCGATAAGTACGATGCCATGGTGATGATTGATGAGTGTCACGCATCCGGATTTATCGGGAAAACCGGAAGAGGAACCCATGAATTCAGGAATGTGATGGGAAGAATCGACATCATTACCGGTACTTACGGAAAAGCCCTGGGCGGAGCCTCGGGTGGATTCACCGCAGCCAGAAAAGAAATTGTGGACATGCTGCGTCAGCGTTCGAGACCGTATCTGTTCTCCAACACCCTGGCACCGTCTATCGTGGGTGCATCTATCAGGGTACTTGATTTATTGAGCTCTTCAACAGCTTTGAGAGATAAACTGGAAGCGAATACCGTTTACTTCCGTGAGGCGATGACTGCCGCAGGTTTTGATATCGTTCCGGGCGAGCACCCGATTGTGCCTGTGATGCTTTATGATGCCAAACTGGCCCAGGAATTTGCTGCAAAATTGCTGGACGAAGGCATTTATGTCATTGGATTCTTTTATCCTGTGGTGCCGAAAGACAAAGCCCGGATCAGGGTGCAGGTGTCTGCGGGACATGAAAGGGTACATCTGGAGAAAGCCGTAGCGGCCTTTACGAAAGTAGGAAAAGCATTAGGGGTGATTTAAGAATCACCCTTTTTTATACAAGCCTTAAATACTGATTTTCAAGACTTACATTAAAATGAATTTCAGCTTTTAAGGCTTTAAAAACTTTCAGGATGGTGTCAATAGTAGCACTGTTGGCACTGCTTTCGAGTTTAGAAATCTGAGACTTTTGCACACCTACTAATTCGCCTAATTGTTCCTGAGTCAGATTCCTTTCCTGGCGAACGGTTTTAATCATTCTTCCTAAAAGCTCCATATTCAATTCATATTCATATGCATCTCTTTCAGGAGTACCTATTTTGCCAATATACTTATCCTTCATTTCTGAAAGTGATGACGATTTTAATTCTTTCATAGCTGTCTTTTGTTTTCGAAGTAAATAATCCTGATTCTTTCAGCCCGTTCGATTTCATTTTTATGAACCTTGTCCATTTTCTTTATAAAACCGTGAGTTGCCAAAACCAGCGTATCTTTATTATTTGATTTGTCCCAAAATGCAAGAAACCTGATTTGCATTCCGGCATGATTTATCCTGAATTCCCAGATATCATTTTGTGACTTTTTGAAAAGTCTGGGATCGTTTGTTTGTTCGGCAATATCAATATTACAATATTTTTTTTACTGCTTTAGCTTCAAGTTTCTCAATAAACCTTTCCGCTTCTTCTAGAAATCTTGTGTGAAAATAGTGCACTGATCTTTTTGCTCAAAGATATATATAGTTTCTAAATTTTGAAACATTATGTACTTTTTTCTTAAAAAATCACGAACTGAAAATTGTGATTGAATTCTGTTATTTGACAAAATTGCTTCAGATAAATGCTCTACTTTGAAGCATAAACCTTTTATTTGCAAAAATATCCCGCCGGAACAAAGCTTATGAAAATACTTCTTGTAGAAGATGACGCTACCATGAACCAGAACATCAAAGATGCTTTCCTGATGGAAGGGTTTACGGTTGAAGTCGCTTACGATGGTAATATTGCAGAGAAATTCCTCAGGAAAGAAAGCTTCGATTGTGTGATCCTGGATGTCAATTTACCGCTTAAAAACGGATATGAGATCGCTAAAAGTTTCAGACAGATCAATACCTCTACCCCGGTCATCATGCTGACGGCTTTTGATGAACTGGAAGACAAAGTACAGGGATACGACAGCGGAGCTGATGATTACCTGACCAAACCTTTCTACATGAAAGAGCTGCTGATGAGGGTGAAATCGCTGATCAACAGGAGCCAGGGGGCTGTTTCGCAGGAATTGAAAGAATCGGTGGAGGTGCTGGATATTGTGATCAATCAAAAATCCAAAACGGTCAAAAGGAGTGATCTCGAGATCATACTGACACCTCGTGAATACCAGATATTACTAAAACTGGCCCTGGCCAAAGGGGCTATGGTCAGTAAAAAAGAGTTGATCAGGGAAATCTGGGGTGGCTCGTTTGATGCCAATACCAATACGATAGAGGTGTATATCAATTTCCTGAGAAAGAAAATTGATAAACCCTTCGGCAGCAATCTCATTAAAACCAAGATTGGATACGGGTATTTTCTGGATCTGGAATAGTGCCGATTCTTTCAAAAATACAATTAAGTCAGCAGAACGATTATTAACAACCCATGAGCATCCGGCAAAAAATACTCGTCAATTTCTCCATCCTTTCCATCACAGGATTCGGGTTTACCTTTCTTCTGATCTACAACCTGTTCTCCAATTACCGGTCCGAAGAATTTCAGCAGGTCATCAGGGACAAGACCATCACCACTTTGAAGTTTTTGCTGGAAGTGAAGCAGATAGACCGGGATATATTGCAGTCGCTGGATGAATTTACGATCAACAGTCTTTATAAAGAGAAGATCCTGATTTTTGACTCGAACAGGAAAATGATTTACTCAAGTATTGATGATACGAAAATAAAATTTCCGAACAGTGTTCTGGAGCAATTGAGCAGCAATAAGCCGTCTATTGAATTTACAGAAGACGGATATGATGTGGTGGGGATTTTGTTTGAACTGCGTGGACAGAAGTATTACGGAATCGCCAAAGCGTATGATATTCTCGGTTTTTCGAAACTGGATTATCTCAAATATGTGCTCATTTTTATTTTTATAGTGGTCACTTCAGTGATTCTGCTTTCTTCTTTTTTCCTTTCCAGGCAGATATCCAGACCGATTATCAACATTGCGGCTGAACTCAAAGACATTGACCTTGATTCTCAGAATAGTTATATTACGATTCCTAACAGCAGGGATGAGATACAGCTTCTGGCGACCAGGTTTAATGAACTGATGAAAAGGCTCAATGATTCTTTTTCCTTTCAGAAGCACGCCATCCACCATATTTCTCATGAACTGAAGACTCCGATAGCCATTTTGGTGACTAATTTTGAGAAAATGGAGCAGGAGCATGACCCGTCCAGGTTAAAAGAATGGCTGAAAAATCAAAAGGAAGATACTAAAAACCTGAGTGATATCATCAATGCCTTATTGGAAATATCCAAAGTGGAGACCGGCAATAAGGTCGATGTGGAACAGGTGAGAATAGATGAACTGATTTTTGATGTGGTGGAAGAAATCAAAATTATCAATGAAGACTTTAATTTTCAGATCGATATCGACGACACGATAGAATCAGAAGAAGACCTGACCATCAGCGGTAATAACAGGCTTTTGAGACTCGCGATGGTCAACCTCGTGACCAATTGCATTAATTATAGTCAGAACAAAAGTGCCGAGATCAAAATCCATAAAGAAAAGGATAAACTGCTGATCGAATTCATTAACAAAGGCAAAGTGATCGAAGAAAATGAGAAACAATACATGTTCCAGCATTTTTTCAGAGGCGAAAACAGCCAGGGGAAAAGAGGCTTCGGGCTGGGGCTGGTGCTGATCAGCAAGATTGTTGATTTACATCACGGTATAATCGAGTACGAAAGCCAGCGGAAAACCAAAAATATTTTCCGTTTAAAATTGTAACCCCGTGCCATTTAAATTGTAGCCCCGTGCCTCGAGGCACAGGGCTATTTAAGCGAAAATTTATCCGAATTAAGGCGTTTTTAAGGTGCATTAAGGCAATTTTGCTCCCGAAACAAAAACGTCACTTATGAACCGGGTAAAAGGAATTGTTTTCATTTCCGTCATTTTCTCATCTTTCTTGGCAAGAGCATCCTTAGACACCCTCCGGATCTCAGTTCAGGACGCCGACGGACTTTTTCTGAAGAATAACTACAATCTGTTGGCGTCATCCATGAACATTGACGCACAAAGGGCCCAGATCATACAGGCCGGACTTTATCCCAATCCTGTTTTTACAGGAGATTTCAATGCCATTGACCCCGAAAACAGCAAAGTGGCTCATTTAGGGAAGTCAGGACAGAAATTTTTTCAGCTGGAGCAACTCATCTTGTTAGGCGGAAAAAGAAAAGCCCAGATCGAACTGGCGTCTACCAACGTAAAAATAGCCGAACTTGAATTCCAGGATATGATCAGACAACTGAAATTTCAGCTTCATACCAGCCTGTATTTTCTCAACCAGCAGACCTTCCTGATCAACAAGTATAATAAACAGTTGGAACTACTCGAAACCATCTTGTCGGCGTATGATACCCAGGTGAAAAAAGGGAACATACCGCTGAAAGACATGGTCAGACTGAAAGGCGTCTATCTGAACCTGAACAACAATAAGGCGGAGGCATTGAAAGAGTATTTCGGCGAGATGGCGAAAGTGAAAACCATTCTTCAGACAGACAGTTTTGTTATTCCGGAGATTCCTGATACCAATATTGAGCAATTCAGTAAAGAAGTGGGGGTTGCACAATTGAACGAACTGGCCTTCCAGAACCGCCCTGACTACCTGATTACGCAACAGAACGTGACCCTGGCAGAGCAGTATTTCCAGTTTCAGAAAACCATGGCCAAACCTGATATCAATGTTTTTACCTCATATGACCAGAGGAGTGGTGCATTCAGAAACCAGGTGAATGTGGGTGTCAGTATCCCGATCCCGGTCTGGAATAAGAACCAGGGGAATATAAAGTCAGCCATGATCATGAAAAAACAGCAGGAATACACTACTGAAGCCTTTAAAGCCCAGTTGCTGGCGGAAATTCATAACTATCACGCCCAGTTTATCCAAAGCCTGGAAGAGTACCAGAAATACAAAAAACTATATAATGAAGATTTTGATCTGACCCTGGCAGGAATCACAGATAACTTCAAAAAAGGCAATGTAAGCATGATAGAGTTCGTCGATTTCTTCGAAGCTTATAATGATGCCCTGGCCGAAATTGCCAAAATAAAGATCAATCTGGCCACTTCGGCCGAACAGCTCAACCTGAGTACAGGAAAACAGGTATTCTGACACACTTTACAGCCATGAAAATTTACATCTTAAGAGTTTTCGGAGAGAATTAAGATCATAAGGCAGAAGTTTTTTTACTCTGATTTAAATTAAAAAACACATGAAACAGATTATTTTTTGCTCATTTATTCTATTGGTAGCCGTGGGTGCCTGCAAAAAGAAACCTAAGGATGACGATACCAAAGTAGCTTTCAGCATGAGCGATACCATGTTGGCCCGGTGTGAGTTTTACACCACCTCGACCAAAGACGTAAAAAACGAAATCAGGTTTTTCGGGAAAATCGAACCGGACAATAACAAAACAGCACAGGTTTATTCTATTGTGGGGGGGAACGTTATCAAAATCAACGTTGAATTGGGTGATTACGTAAAAAAAGGACAGGTTTTGGCAGTGGTAAAAAGTAGTGAGGTGGCCGAGTTCCAGAAAGAGAAGCAGGATGCGATAAGTGATGTGGCGGTGTCCGAAAAGAACCTGCAGGTAGCCAAAGACATGTATGCAGGTAAGTTGTCTTCGGAAAAGGATGTGGTGGCCGCGGAAAAAGCCCTGGAAAAAAGCAAGACCGAACTCTCGCGTATCAATGAAGTGTACAGCATTTATAATCTTCAGAGCGGCTCCACCTTCAACATTACAGCTCCGATCAGCGGTTTTATTGTGCACAAAGACATCAGTTCCAATGAGCAGCTGAGGGCCGATAAATCAGATGTATTGTTCTCCATTGCAGAGATCAATGAGGTATGGGCCATGGCCAATGTCAACGAAAGCGACATTTCGAAGGTGGAGATCGGTTACGAAGCTGAAGTGAGTACGCTAAGTTTCCCGGATGAAAAATACATCGGCAAAATCGACAAGATCTTTAACACCATTGACCCTGATACCAAGGCCATGAAAGTGCGGGTAAGGATTCCGAATGCTTCATTTAAATTAAAGCCCGAGATGAATGCGACGGTAACTGTGCGGTTCTCAGAAAATCAGCAGATGATTGCCATTCCGGCTTCGGCAGTCATTTTCGAAAAGAATAAAAACTGGGTGATGGTGTTTAAGGACCGCTACAATGTAGAAACCCGCAGAATTGAGGTTTACAGACAGGTAGGGGATCAGATTTACGTGAGTTCGGGTCTTAAAGAAGGAGAAAAGGTGATTTCAAAGAACGGGATTTTTATCTACGACGCCTTAAATGATTAAGGCATAAAGAGAACGAGATTGTTAATCACCAAAACATTAAAACGATAAATTGTAATGAATAAATTCATCAAAAATATTCTTTCCTTTTCGTTGAAAAACCGGTTTTTTACCTTCTTCTGGGTAGGAATCCTGGTGATCAGCGGAGTGGTCAGTTATGTCAATATACCGATTGAGGCTTTTCCGGATGTAACCAACACCCAGATCATTGTGGTGACGGAATGGAACGGCAGGAGTGCGGAGAGTGTGGAGCGGTTTGTGACGACCCCTATCGAAATTGCGATGAACAGCGTGCAGCGGAAAACCAATGTCAGAAGTGTGACGATGTTTGGTCTTTCGGTGATCAAGATCATTTTTGAGGATGATGTAGACGACTTTTTTGCCCGGCAGCAGGTCAACAACCAGCTCAGGAATGTGCAGCTCCCCGATGGGGTCGAACCTGACGTGCAGCCACCTTACGGGCCAACGGGTGAAATATTCAGATATACTTTAAAAAGTGCCCAGAGAGACTCAAAAGAGCTTCTCACCCTTCAGAACTGGACCATTGACCGCCAGATCAGGGCCGTACCGGGTGTGGCTGATGTGGTGGCTTTTGGCGGACAGGAAAAAACCTACGAAGTGGCTATAGATCCGGTTAAACTTCAGAAGTATGAAATTACGCCGCTTGAATTGTTTGAGGCCGTTTCCAAATCAAACCTGAACGTCGGGGGAGATGTGATTGAGAAAAACGGGCAGGCTTATGTAGTGAGGGGTATCGGGCTTTACAATAATATCCAGGACATTGAGAATACGATCGTAGAGATATATAATGGCAACCCCTTGCTGGTTAAAAACGTAGCCAGCGTCATTGAGAGCAGCCAGCCCAGGGTAGGACAAGTGGGTCTGGATGGCGACGATGACGTAGTGGAAGGGATCATCGTTATGCGTAAAGGCGAGAATCCAAGTGAAGTGCTGAGCCGAGTAAAAGCAAAAATAGAAGAGCTGAATACCAAAGTATTGCCTTCTGATGTGAAAATGGTGCCGTTTTATGACCGTGACGTACTGATGCAGTATTGTACAAGTACCGTGATGCACAACCTGCTGGAGGGGATCATCCTGGTAACGGTCATTGTCTTTATTTTTATGGCCGACTGGCGAACGACGGTCATTGTCTCCATTATCATCCCATTGTCATTATTGTTTGCCTTTCTGTGTCTGAAGCTCAAGGGGATGAGTGCCAACTTACTCTCCCTCGGGGCTGTCGATTTCGGGATCATCATCGATGGAGCGGTGGTGATGGTCGAAGGCCTGTTTGTTGCCCTTGACCGCAGGGCACATCAGGTCGGCATGGAGAAATTCAATAAGCTGGCTAAGATGAGCCTGATCAAAAAGACCGGCTCGGAAATGGGAAAGGCCATCTTTTTTTCTAAGCTGATCATCATTTCAGCCTTGCTTCCGATTTTCGCTTTTCAGAAAGTAGAAGGTAAAATGTTCTCGCCACTGGCTTTTACATTGGGTTTTGCCTTGTTAGGTGCCCTGATTTTCACGTTAACGCTGGTGCCGGTTCTGAGTTCTATTCTGCTTAACAAGAACGTAAAAGAAAAACATAATTTCTTCATTGATTTTATCAACAGGTCGGTCGAGGGGGCTTTTGGATGGACATTCAGAAACAAACGGCTTACCTTCATTATCTCAGGAGTTGTTTTTGCAGCGACAATCTTTTCCACCAGGTGGCTGGGGTCAGAGTTTTTGCCGCCACTGAACGAGGGAGCCTTGTGGGTGGAAGCCAAATTGCCTATGAGTACTTCACTGAATGAAACCGTCAAAATGGTGACGGTGCTCAGAAAAGAACTGAATACATTTCCGGAAGTAAACGGAGTACTGTCACAGGTGGGCCGAAGTAATGACGGTACCGATCCGAGCGGGTTTTACTATGTACAGATGCAGGTCAACCTTAAGCCGAAGGAAGAGTGGGGGAGAAAGATATCGATGGACGGCCTGGTAGAGGAAATGGACAAGAAACTCAAACGTTACCAGGGGATTAACTATAACTATTCGCAGCCTATTATCGATAACGTGGCGGAGGCTGTAGCCGGGATGAATGCTTCAAATGCGGTCAAGATCTTTGGGGATGACCTTAACAAACTGGATGAAATAGCCAACCAGGTGCTGGAACAGATCAAGCATGTGGAAGGTATCAAAGACATCGGTATCCTGAGAAACCTCGGCCAGCCGGACATCAGCGTGCAGCTGGATGAAGAAAAAATGGCGATTTACGGAGTAACTAAAGCAGATGCCCAGGCGGTAATTGAAATGGCGATAGGGGGTAAAACTGCGACTTCAAAATATGAAGGCGAGATGAAATTCGACATCAGGATCAGGTATGACAAAGAATACCGGAAAAATGAGGACGACATCATGATGCTGATGATTCCTACAATAAAAGGCACCAAGATACCCTTGAAGGAAATCGCCACGTTGGAAAAAAACACCGGGCCCGCTTTTATTTACAGGGACAACACCAAAAGGTTTATCGGGGTGAAATTCTCTGTCCGTGAGCGTGACCTCGGAAGCACCATTGCAGAAGCACAGGCGATAGTAACTAAGAATATCAAGTTGCCTGAAGGCTACAGCATCGGTTGGGCCGGAGAGTTTGAGAACCAGGTGAGGGCCACCAGCCGTCTGGGTCAGGTTGTTCCCGTCAGTCTTGTTTTGATATTTGTCTTACTCTTTATCATGTTTGGTAATGCGAAAGACGCCGGATATGTCTTAATCAATGTGCCGTTCTCCATTATCGGGGGGATTCTGGCCTTGCATATTACGGGTATCAACTTTGGTATATCGGCGGGAGTCGGGTTTATCGCCCTTTTCGGGATATGCGTCCAGAACGGTGTCATCCTGATCTCCGAGTTTCATAACCAGGCAAAAGCCCTGAAGGGTGATCTCGGGCAGGCCATCCGCAATGCCGTCAGGGTTCGTACCAGGCCGGTAGTGATGACCGCGATGATGGCTGCCCTGGGTCTTTTACCTGCTGCATTAAGTACCGGTATCGGCTCAGAAAGTCAGAAACCATTGGCCATCGTCATTATCGGAGGCTTGGTGACGGCTACCATTTTCACTTTACTTGTTTTTCCGATCATCTACCATAAAGCGTTACATATCAGAGAACGAAAGTCTCAAAAGGGTTTAGTTTAGTTTAAATTTAGAGTAAATAATGCCTTAAAAGAAACATCGCTTCGGTGTTTCTTTTTTTGTATATGCTTGTCTTATTTGTTAAGCAGGAGGGATTGTTTTAATTTAGAGGCACAAAAAAGGAATAGATGCCTGAGAATAAATTCAAAAAGATAATCAATATCAACTGGTCGGAAACCGATGCACTTTCTTCGCTGAAGTTCTTTTCCAAGTGGCTGGGAATTGCCGGGATTATTGGTTTTTTATCAGGTTCGGCGTCTGCATTTTTCCTGTGGGCACTTGATTGGGCTACGCAGTGGCGTGAAGCCCATGTGTGGATTATCTGGCTTTTGCCTCTGGGAGGACTGGTTTCCGGTTTAATCTATCATTATATCGGGCGGGAGGTAGAAAAAGGGAATAATCTGATACTGGAAGAGATCAATACACCCAAAGAGACCATTCCTTTTAAAATGGCTCCGCTGGTATTGGCCGGCACTTTGATTTCGCATTTTTTTGGAGGCTCGGCGGGTCGTGAAGGTACGGCCGTTCAGATGGGCGGTGCCATAGCGGATCAGTTTACGGGTCTGTTCAAACTGAAACAAACGGATCGCCAATTGTTGTTGATTACAGGGATCAGTGCCGGTTTTGCTTCGGTTTTCGGGACACCACTGGCCGGAGCAATTTTTGCTTTGGAGGTTATGATCATCGGAAAGCTCAGACACGAAGCCATTTTACCGTCGGTACTCGCTGCAGTTATTGCTGACTACACCTGCAGGTTCTGGCATATCGGTCACACCCGTTATTCTATACCGCTTGTTCCTGAAATGAAACCAGAGCTGTTTCTCTGGACTTTGCTGGCGGGAGTTATTTTCGGCGTCTGCTCACTTCTTTTTGTCAGGACCACTGATTTTTTCAAAAGAATATTCAAAAGTAAAATCTCTTTTCCGCCCTTACGGCCTGTGGCCGGAGGGGTGATTATAGCCATTACGGTCTACTTAATGGGGACTACGAGGTACATCGGACTGGGTATTCCTGTGATTGTCGACGCTTTTTACCTTGAATTGCCGCCTTATGATTTTCTTATTAAAATACTCCTCACAGCGATCACACTGGGTGCCGGATTTAAAGGAGGGGAAGTCACGCCTTTATTCTTTATCGGAGCGGTGTTAGGCAATGCCCTGGCATTTTTTATTCCTTTGCCATTGGCTTTGCTGGCCGGTATGGGCTTTGTGGCTGTTTTCTGTGGAGCTACCAACACGCCGATTGCCTCCATCTTCCTGGGGATGGAATTGTTTGGGGCAGAGTGTGGTGTTTTCGTTGCGATAGCTTGTCTGATGGCCTATTTGTTTTCAGGTAAAGCCGGGATTTATTCTTCACAGATCACCGGGAACAGTAAGAATGGTTTAGTGGATTTTTGATGATTTATTATTTAAAGAGTTAAAAAAATACACGCTCCTATTATTCAGATCTGCGGGAAGGGTTTTGTACCAGATTCTCATAATAAGAAGAGTTTTTTAATGATTTTAATTGATTTTCGGCATTTTTTCTCAATACTTTTAATCTTTTCAGTTTGTCGACCTCATGTTGAATTAAGAGAGCATTGATGTTTTCTAAATTGCTTAAAACGAGCAATTGGTGAACGTCGGCAAAATCTCTCACGTTTAAGTTTCTGGCAGCAAATTCAGGATTTTGTTCTCTCCATTCTTTAGCTGTAAAACCAAAGAGAGCCAGATTAAGTATATCTGCTTCATCTGCATAAATGAGCCACTCAAGGTCCCGATTCAAGTTTAAAGCGGGTATGATATAATCTTTAATAGCATCAGTATGTATTCTATAATTGGCTTTTGCCAGAAATCTTCTGTAGTTCCATTCTGATCCCTTTTGATTTTGTTCCAGTTCTTTTAACCTTTGAAATTCTTTTACAAGTAATAATTGGAATCTTGGACTAATCCACATTCCAAAATGGAATGCCAGGTCTTTGTGAGCATATGTTCCTCCATATCTTCCGGTTTTTCCGTTTATCCCGATGGCATTCGTTCTGGAGACCCATTCTTTTATGGAAAGGACAAAATTGTTTCCACCTGAGGTATTTTTAATTATACCGAATTCGGTATAATTAAAATTCTCATTATACAGGATTTCCCATTCTCCCAGATATTCAATGGTATTTTTCAGGCTTAACCATTTTGTGATGATAATATTCTCATGCTGGCTTTTAGCCATGTCAGTCAAGGAAATAAAATCGAAACTGCCATTTGATTCTATATTGATATCAATACCCTCTACGTGTATTCTGGACATTTTTAAATAAGTTAGATATGGATTTATTACTTCACAAACTTCGCCTGGCACTTCTTTCCTTCTTTGTCCAAGGCCGTTACAATGTAGACACCGGAAACCAGCTCATTCTTTAATTTAATCTGTTGATAGCTTTCTACAGGGTTGAAGTGATCAACAGAAATGTCTCTTCCCAAGGCATCATTGATTTTAAGGCTGGTAGTTTCAAAGTTGTTCAGGTAAAGATTGATTTTGTCTGTACTTTCAACCGGGTTAGGAAATACAAAACAACCGGGTTTGCTTTCCGCTGTTTTCACTGAAATGGTATTCAGGGCTTTCCTTGTACCATCCTGATCCGTAAAAAATAGCTGATAGTGGGTCTGATTCGCATACGGAATCGGGTCGTTCAAAGTGTTTTCTGAACTCATTTCACCGAGTTTTGTCCATTTGATCTGATCATTACTTTTGTATACCAGGTATTTTAATGGCCTTACTTCATTGATTTTATTCAGCGAAAGTTCAGTTTTATTTTTTTCATTAATACCTCCTTTTAAGTTGGATTCACAAAAAATATTTTCTGTCGCACCGAATTCGCCAAGACTGAAAGTAGAAAACTCAACCATTGAAAAATTCCCGCCGATGCTTTCGATAAGCGGTCGGTCTTTTAGCACTGTACTTTCTCCAAGTTTGAAATTATCGTTGTTTTTCAACTGACAATCTTCATTCAGGCCGGTGTAGTTGACGATCGATAACCTGGATTGCTCCTCTGAGGATAAACCGGAAAGGTAATCTGAAATTTCATTGTCGGATATAAATAACCGTATTTTAACAGGCTTTGAAAGTTTAGCCTCTGAAGAAGATTTGAAATGATAATAACGCGGAACGTACCTGGTGCCATGATCCGTCTCGAAATAGTTCTGATTATCCGCGTGGGTAAAACTCAGAGTCACCTGTTCAAGATTTTGCCCCTCAGGATGAACGGCTGCCACAATTCTGGCATTCGGATCAATTAAATAATGCCAGTCTTTGCCGGCCACCTTATCAAGTCTGATTTCCTGACATTCACCTGTGTTGGTTTGAGGGAACTGGTAGTAACACGGTTCAACATTTACGATTATCAGCTGCCTCTTGCTTTCACATCCGTTAATGCTGTCTTTCGATACAATCGCGTAAGTAAATTTCCCTTCTTTGCTGGTCTCAGGTAAAATCAGGGATCCTTTTGCAACGGTACCAGAAGTGTCTGAATACCACAGCACAGGAAGTTCAGACTCCGCTTTTATGGCTTCGTTTACCGAAAACAGGCAATAGGTGAATTCCTCACTAACTTTGGGAGCTTTTGGAGACGGTTTAACGTTAATTTCAATCCTGGTCCGTTTACTTTCACATCCAAAGCTATTGCTTAAGGATAGGTAATGGGCACTCCTGTAGACAGAATCCATGTTTACCGAAGGAATATTCCACCTTTTTAAAGTATCTGTTTCGTTTAGGTACCAAGCCAGTTTATTGCTGTCTGCAAACATTATCTTCTGGATTTTATCCGGTTTTTCAAACTGACATACTTCGATAGCCCCTTCGTTCGGAGCTTCAGGGGCAGGATTTACTTTTATTCTGAAAGTGTTGGTGTTCCTGCTGCAGGTGCTTTTCTCATCTATCTTAAAATTGATTTTCAACCTGTAATCACCCTGATCACTTGCTTTAAGGAATTCATTCAGACTCAACCCTTGAGTACTGAAGATCGTTTTATAGGTTGAACCTTCTTTCTTTTGCCATTCTACCAGTTTGGGTTCTCCGATAATCCCCAGTTTAGCGGTATCTATGTTCAGGTACTGATTGTCGCAGACTTCGACGGGCACTTGGGTGCTCTTTATTTCATTTACCTTGAGAACGACTTCATTTGACATGCCGTCCAGCCGCGAATCTTTGATATAGCACCGATACAGGCTCAGATGCGGATTTTCATCGTTGCCGATTTTGAGTATTTTCAGATCTTTCAGATTTTCACCAGGCATATCTGAAAAAACAGCCTCTCCCGGGCGTTTTCTCTGCCATTGGTAGCTTACTTCTTCTTCCCCTTTTGTTTTGACCGTAAAAGTCACGCTGTTGCCATCGCAGTCTGTCTGATCCTTGGGCTGGGTGACAAATCCCAGCGACGGTTTAATAATGGCTGTTATTTCAGTTCGCTCACTTTCACAGTTATACGAACTGGTTTGCGAAACAAAATGCCTGTAAGTTTTTGCGGCCTGATAGATTGGTGCGTTGGATTGAAAAGTCTTGCCTGTTTTCGAAGTAAACCATTTAAGATTCTCTCCTTCGGCAGAGAAAATGAGATTCTGGCCTTCATAAATATAGGCAGGGGTGGTATTTTTAGGAGCAGAAGGTTCCTGGTGAACATTGATTCTGATCAGGGCTTTATGGCTCTGGCAACCAGCATTGTTAACCTGGCTTAAATAGAAAACCTGTTCCCCAGCAAAGTTTGTATTGATCAGGGGCATTTTGTCCGTTCCGGTCGCATCATTTTCATGAGCATACCAGATCGGGTCACTGTCGGCCTGTATCTGCACATCAAGTTTGCTGATTTTTTCGTACTGGCAAAAATCGAATGTGCGACTAACCGGGTCGGGTGGATATGCTCCGATCGTAAGGGTAGATTGATCTGTATTTTCAATGCATTCCAACCCATCTGAACTAAAAACAACCTGACATCTGTATCTCGGAGCATCCCATGACCTGATTTCCTTATAGGTGAGTTTATCGGTTTGTGCCCCGCTGATATTGTCATCATCTTTCATATTCTGCCAATCATCAGCCGACCCGTAACGGTACTGCCATTGGTAGGATTTTACAGCCCCGGTCACTACAAAATGATTTTTCAGATCCAATGAAAATGATTTTCCGGTACAGATTTTAAAATCGGGGAAGTTTCCCGTCAGGCCGTTTACTTTTAAAATGGCCGCAGCAGTGATGATCTGTGAAACTGAATCGGTAATTATACACCTGTATTGGCTTAAATCGGGGTTTTCATTGTTGCCGGTAGAATAAACCTTTAAGCCGGAAGTATTGGAAAGTTTGATATTCGGCATCTCATCGGTCAGGGATACGAATTCATTTTCACCCGGCCGTTTTCTTTGCCATTGATACACCAGCTTTGCGGCACCTTCAGCAGTAGTTTTAAACGTGACCATGTTTCCTTCGCAGTTGAGCTGATCGGAAGGTTGCTGAATAACAGACAAGACCGGATAAAGTGCAGCCGTAATTTTAATTTTGGGGCTTTGGCATTCTCCAATGGTCTGACTCAGCCAGTAGCTGAAGACCCCGGGTGCTGTATGCAAAGGGGCATTTGTAAAACCTGTCATATCTGTTTCGGAGGTATACCAGCGAAGATTTTGCCCGGTCCCCGAAAAGTGCAGTGGTGCGGGCTGAATGACGCTCGTTGGAGTAGTGTTAACAGG
>Ga0247738_10000459_pt1 | contig 15600 bp, 14 predicted proteins | sample UWRJL013104B2_FD_180936 | JGI IMG/M metagenome (GOLD analysis project Ga0247738, IMG submission 180936) | Plant litter microbial communities from Arlington Agricultural Research Station in Wisconsin, United States - UWRJ-L013-104B-2 | ecosystem: Environmental > Terrestrial > Plant litter >...
CCGTCGGAGACACTAGCGAGCAGGGTCAGGCCCGCCTTGGTCACGGCGATGCTGACGAGGCTGCGGATGTCGGCGTCGTCGTCGGCGACGATGACCGTGGCGCTCATGCCGCCACCCACCTGGGCACGGTGTTGCGCAGTACCTGGCGCACCTGCAGGCCCGTGAAGGGCTTCGGCAGAGAAGCATCCGAGACCGGGAAGTCGCTCGCATCGAGCACGGAGGTGATCGCGATCGCGCAAGCGGGCCGTTCGGCCTTGAGCTTGCTCGCAAGCTGCCAACCGTCCATGCCGGGTAGCTGCAGGTCGATCACCGCGAGGTCGTGGTTCTCCCCCTGGTAGGCCGTGATGGCGTCTTCGGCCGTCTCCACGAGAGTGACCTGGCATCCGGCCTTCTCGAAGTAGCGCCGCAGCAGGCCGCCCTGGTCTTCGCTGTCTTCGACAACAAGGATGCGCACCGTGTCGAGTGCAGTCGTGTTCCCCATGATCGTGTCCATCGTCAGCCACCCCCTAGACGGAGGCGGAGTCCCTGACGATCTCGAGGGCCTCGTTGTACGTTCCCGAGCCGTACCGTGACCAGGCGCGGGCCGTGGCGAGCGCAAAGTCGGGCTGCAGGTAGTAGGCGCGGTCGGGCTGGCCGATCGCGTACGAGCCGAGCATCGCGAGCTTCGTGTCGGTGTAGCCGTCGATCGAGACGAACCGGTTGGGGCGGAAGTCAGGAGTGGACGACGTGCCCTGGTAGCAGGCCACCGTGCGCACCTTGGATGCGGCCACGAGGGTCGCGTCGTGAACGACGCGGTGATCCTGGTTGTCGTCGTTCTTGCTGTGCACGTAGACGACGGTCGCGCCGACGTCGGCGATGATCTTGCGCAGGATGTCCGTGAGCGGGAGGCCGCTCGGGTGCGTGCCGCCGAGCGCGTCTTCGAGCAGCAGCTCGGCGCCGATCACCTGCGCGGCCTGGGAGCTCTCGGTCCAGGCGTGCTGGATGCCGCCCTCGCGCATGCCCGGTGACAGGGTGAGGATGGTGACGCGGTCACCCGCGGCGCGGTGCGCGGCGAGGATGCCGCCGACGCCCGACTCGACGTCGTCAGGGTGGGCCCCGATCGCGAGCACGCTCTGCGCCGGTGAGACGACGGTGGCGGCCCTGCGGGACTCCGTGGCGAGCCGCGTGACGTGGCTGACGAGGTCGGCCGAACTCACGGGCTTGGTGAGGAACTCGTTCGCGTCGTGGCGCAGCGCGGTGATCGCGTAGTCGACCGAGGCATGCGCGGTCATGACGATCACGGGCAGGCCCGGCATGATCTGGCGAACCTGCGCGATGAGGTCGAGACCGGACATGCCGGGCATCTCGATATCGGTGAGCAGCACGTCGGGCTGGAACTCGGCCACGGCGTTCGCGGCAAGGCGTGGGTCGGCGAGCGTGATGACCACGCAATCGCCGCGCTTCTCCAAGACCGTCTTGGAATACAGCGCGACGTCCGGGTCGTCTTCAACGATGACGACTCTAAACAATTCAGGCATCCGTTCCCCCCTGGGATGAGATGTCTCAACTGTACGGAGCGCGGCCATCGGGGTACATACCCCCAAGGTGGTGGCCCTAGTTCTGGTGCACCCCGAACCGCCGCAGTTGCAGGGCGGGGTTCGTCTCGCGCACGGAGGCCACCCGTGCGAGCGTGACCTCCGCCACGGCGATGCCCGTCTCCTCGCCGATGGTCACGAGCTCGACGCCCATCGGGTCGACGACCATGCTGTTGCCGGCGCCGACGGGGGGCGCGTGGTCGGCCGCCGCGATGTAGATCGTGTTCTCGATGGCCCGCGCGGTAACGAGCACGCGCCAGTGGTGCTCTTTGAGGGGGCCCCGCACCCATTCGGCCGGCACGAGCACGAGGTCGGCCCCCGCATCGACGAGCCGACGGGTCACCTCGGGGAAGCGGATGTCGTAACAGGTCTGCAGTCCCACGGTGAACCCCTGCCACGCGAAGGTCTGCGGCGGCTCGATCTGCCCCGCGAGCACGCGATCGGATTCGCGCTGCCCGAACGCGTCGTACAGGTGCAGCTTGCGGTACTCCGCGACGATCGTTCCGGTGGGATCCACGGCGACGATCGTGTTGGAGACCTTGCCGGGGGCATCCGTCGTCTCGAGCATGCCCGCGACGACATGGATGCCCAGCCGCGACGCGAACTCGGCGACACCCGTGACGAACCGCCCGTCGAGCGGCTCGGCCGCCGCGAGGGAGGCCTCACCCAGCACGGGCTCGAAGAACGAGGAGTACTCCGGGAAAACGACGAGGCTCGCGCCGCGGGCGACGGCCTCGGTGGCGAACAGCTCCATGGCGGCGAGGTTCGCCTCCCGGTCGTCACCGGGCGCGAACTGCGCCACGGCGATGAGCCCCACTAGTCGCGCCACCAGTCGTCGAACATGGAGACGGGCACCGCGCGCTTGTGGCGCGTGTTGATGTAGCGGGTCTCGATGGCGACGGCGGTCTTCTCGTCGACGTCCTTGCCCTCGAGGTAGTCATCGATCTGGGTGTAGCTCAACCCCAGGTTGGCCTCGTCGGTCTGACCGGGGGTGTCGTCGAGCAGGTCGGCGGTCGGCGCCTTCAGGTACAGGCGCTCGGGCGCCTCCAAGAACTCGAGCAGCGCGCGGCCCTGGCGCTTCGTGAGGCCCGTGAGCGGCAGCACGTCCGCTCCGCCGTCGCCGAACTTGGTGAAGAAGCCCGTGACGGCCTCGGCAGCGTGATCGGTGCCGACCACGAGCAGGTTCCCCTGGCCCGCGAGTGCGTATTGGGCGATCATCCGCGCCCTCGCCTTGACGTTGCCCTTGGTGAAGTCGAGCATCTCGGCGCCCGTCGCCTCGAGGTACTCGGCCTCGAAGCCGTCGACGGCACGGTGGATGTTGAACGTCACCCCGTGGTCCGGCCGGATGAAGGTGAGCGCGAGCTGGGCATCCGCCTCGTCCGCCTGCACGTTGTAGGGCAGCCGCACGGCGGTGAACTCGGCGTTGTACCCCTCCGCGCGCAGCTCCTCCACGGCGAGCTGGCACAGCCGGCCGGCGAGCGAGGAGTCCTGACCGCCGCTGATGCCGAGCACGAGGCCCGTCGTCGCGGTCTTGCGGAGGTAGCCCTTCAGGAAGTCGATGCGCAGTCGCACCTGCTCCGCAGGGTCGATCGACGGTTGCACGTTGAGGTCATAGATGATGCGCGCCTGCAGCGGAGTCATGCAACGAATCTACCCCTCCCAGAAGAGCTGCTTTCTCGGCGCGGAGGGGGCGGCGCTGCGTCCTGCTACCGCCGCGCCTTGGCGTGGTCGAACAGGTGCCGCTCGCCGCCCAGCAGCACGGCCGCCGTCGCGCCCATCAGGCCTCCCGCGCACGCGAGCGCCCACGACGTGACGCCCAGGCTCACGTAACTTCCCCGATCGACGGTCGCGGCTCGAGCGACGAACGCGCAGGTCACGGGCGCCGCCACGGCGGCGGCCGCCACTATCCACGCGACGCTCTCGAGGGCGACAGTGATCCACTGGTCGGCGAGCGTGACCCCGCTGTGCCGGGCGGAAGCGAGTTCGAGCTTGCGCATCCGCGCCGCGAGGAACGCCGTCACCCCGCCAGCCAGCGCCAGGAGGGCGGGCAGCCACCGCGTGGGCCGCTGCTCGAACAGGGCAGCCCCGTCGAAGACCGCGCCGTGTGTGCTGTTGAGCTGCGTGACCGCGACCTCGGCGGACTCTATCGGCAGCAGGCTCGTGCGCACGAGCGTTTCGAGCCCGGCCGCCTGGGGCCAGGTGACCGCCCAGCACTCGTCGAAGGGCTCCCGCGAGCTCGTCGGCGCGAGGACCGCGAACTCCAGGTCGGCCCGCCGCCCGTCCCGGGGGTACTCGTACACCCCGCCCGTGCCGACCGGGCCGGTCGCCGCCGTGAGCCCGCCGGCACCGACGGCGTCGGCCACGGCCCGGGAGAGCAGCACCCCCTGTGCGCCCGCTCCTGCACCATCGAGCATGCTGACGAGGCCGGGCGTGATCTCGAAGGTGGGGATGCTCGCGCGCGGCAGGGCAGCGGCCGCCACGTCGTTCGGGGCCCGACGGAGGGCGCCCGCCCGCACCCCCGGCGTGCCGCCGAGCGCCTCGCACGCACCCGGGTCGATGGCGCCCGGCGCTTGCAGGATGAGCACGGCGGCCCCGGAATCACGGAACTCCGCTGCCCTCTCGGCAATCCCCCGCACGTCCGCGGCGGCGAATCCGATCACCACGGCGCACATCGTTGCGATGAGTGCGGCGAGGGGGCCCGCGAGTGCCGCGCCCGACGCGACATTGCGCCACGCCTCGCTCACGATCGCACCCCACCGCATCAGCGATACCCGTCGAGCTCGATGACGTCCGTACAGCGCTCCCGCGTCGCGGGGTCGTGCGTGGCGATCACGACGACGGTGTCCGGCGTGCGGAGCGCCGCGAGGGACTCGTTGACGCGATCGGCGGTCGCCCGGTCGAGTTGGGCGGTGGGCTCGTCGACGAGCAGGATATCCGGCGCGGCGGCGATCCCGCGCGCGAGCATGAGGCGCTGGGCCTCACCGCCCGAGAGGGCACCGAACGGGCGGCGCTCGAGCCCGGCGAGCAGGAAGCCCGCCATCAGGCCTCGCGCGACAGGCTCCGCCTCGGCACGGCTCATGCCGCGGGCGAGCAGCGGAAGCACAACGTGGTCGAGCGCGGTGCGTCCCGCGACGCCATGCGGGTTCTGGAAGACCCACGCGGTTCGGGCATCCGCCGGCCGTTCGACGCGCCCCTCGGCGGGCGCCGTCCACCCGGCCAGAATGCCCAGCAAGGTGCTCTTGCCGGAGCCCGACGGCCCCGTGAGTGCGTACACCCGGCCCGGTGCCAGCGTCAGCGAGATCCCCGCGAACAGGCGCGCGCCGTCGCCGAACCGATGGCCCACGCCGTCGAGCCGGAGGCCGTTCACGAGCACGGCACCGTGCCGGTCGGATGCACGAGCACCGCGCCGAGCGGGCGCGAGGGCTCGACGAGCGTGCGCCCGAGTTGCGAGGCGATCACGATGACGGCGGCGGCACCCCGCCCGTCCTCGACGCACGCGGTGCCGTCCACCACGTCGTACACCGCGCTCGGCGGCAGCACCGTGACGGGCACGGGTGCCACGAGCGCCCACGACGCCCGTAGGACTGGCGGGTCTTGCGCCGGGTCCGCCTCAGCGAACTCCCCCGACGCCGCGATCGCATCGAGGGCGGCCGGTTCGGCGACCACGCCGTCCGTTCCGACGGGGACCGTTGTCGTGCCGAGCGTGAGCGCGCGCTCCCCCGCCACCGCGTCGGCGGGTGGCGGGAACCGCGCGAGCGACAGGCGAGGGGCGAACTGGGCGACGACGGTGCCCGGCCCCACCGACGACCCCAGCGCAACGGGACAGCTCGCGATGCCGACGACGGGCGAGGGCAGCCACGCGATCGAGGCCAGGCGCACGGTGCCCTCGTCGGTGGTGGTGACGCCGACCGCCCCGAGCGCGGCATCGAGTGCGAGGGCATCCGTCCAGCTCCACACCGAGTCTGGCGCGAGCCCCGCACCCACCCGCGCGAGCTCGGCCTCGAGCGCCGCGACGTCGGGGCCCTCGTCGCCGACCGCGATATCGCGCCACGGCGGCACCGACGTCGCGAGGGCGACCACGGCCGCACCGTCGACGCCGAAGGGGCTCGCGCCCGAGGCGACCTGCTGACCGCCGACGCACGCGAGGGAGGTGAGTGTGCCACCTGCCGCGCTGCGCAGTCCCGAGCTCGAGTCGACGGTGAGCGTGAGCCGCACGTCGTGCGGGTCCGCGAATTCGACGACCGACGGATGCACCACCTCGATCGTGGCATCGGTGGCGAGCGACCCCGGCACGGGCCCGGGCACGAGGAACACCGCGAGCGAGCCTCCCAGCGCCACGCCCGTCACGATCCCGACCGACAGCAGCACGGCGTAGTGGCGCGGCGACCTCACCCGCCCGTCGTCCCGTAGTTCAGCGGATCGGCGGCGCACCCCGAGAACTCGGGCGTGGTGCCGAGCTCGGCGATGTCGACCCCGTTCTCGAGATCCGACCGGCTGTATCCGGGCCCCACGACCCCCGTGCGCTTGAGGCAGTCGAGCATGATCTGGGACTCATCGAGGTGGGTCGGATTGCGCTCTATCGCGTCCCGGAGCGCCAGCACCCTGATGCCGTGGTCGGCGTTGCAGGCCTGAATCGCGTCTTGACTCACCCCTTGCGGCTTCGAGTAGGTGAGGGCGCCGTCGCTCGCGAACTCCGCCTCAACGTTGAGAGTGGCGAGACACTGCACGATGCGGCCCTGAAAGTACGCATACTCCTCCGCGCTGATCTCGCCATCCTCGAGGGCGGATCGCTCGTCGTCGGAGGTCGACTCCGCATAGGTCTGCTCGAAGAGCTCGGCCCAGGGCCCCGTGAACCGGCCCTCGCCCGCCCCCGTCGAATCCTCGGGCACCGATGGTGCGGCGGAGCTGCACCCCGCCAACAGGACGGCGCACAACGCGCCCACCGTGAGCAGCACCGCACGCACCACGGCCTCCTAGTAGGTGTTCCAGTAGGCGGTGTTGCCGTAGATCGACCGCGCGCTGGTCGCGTTCGCCCACGCACCGGCCGACGCCGCGGCCTGGCGGCACTGGTCGACCCATCCGTTGTTGCACGCGGTTGCCGTGTGGTAGCGCGAGGGGTGGTGGTAGTTCGAGTACACGCTGTCGAGGGTTACCCCGTACGACCACAGGCCGCCCCCGACCTGAACCGTGTCCGCGGCGGCGGCCGCCACGGGAAGCAGAACCAGTGCAGCAACTGCGGCAGCGGTCCCGACCAGCTTTCGTGCCTTCACTTCATCCTCCTGACTCATCGGATGGGAGCGTGTCGCTCCCATACTTGTGTGCTCATCTTCGGGCACGAGGTCGCGAGTGTCAACGGCGTCATCTCCGAGGGTGAACCCGGGCACCCACCGACGAGGGCGGACCGCCTCGATCTGGGCGCGCGGCACTGGAATCGCGCTCTGGGGAGGAGAGGAGAAGGCGGGGGAAAAGACATAAGGCCCGGTCAGATGACCGGGCCTTATGCACTACGTGGTTGCGGGGACAGGATTTGAACCTGCGACCTCTGGGTTATGAGCCCAGCGAGCTACCGAACTGCTCCACCCCGCGGCGTATTTCAAGCGTAACACAGTCGTTCGCCGACGATCACCGGGGTGAACGAGCGGGGCCGAGATCTCGACCCCGCTCGTTCAGCGGAGGACTACTGCGCCGCCTCGATGGCGCGCTCGACGGCATCCTGCATCTTGGCGTCCGCCTCGGCGGCCGCGACCAGGTCGTTGGCGGCGTACGCGGCCTGCCGGTCGGCGAGGGCCGCCTGGTAGTCGCTCAGCGCCTGCGCGAGCGCGGAACTGTCACCGGGCGTCGTGGGCGTCGTGGGCGTGGTCGGCGTGTCCGTGCCCGGATCGGTACCGGGGTCGACGGGCGTCTCTGTGGCGGGAACGTCGCCGTCGCCCGCGCTCGCGCCCGAGTCACCGCCGAACAGCTTGTCGAGGGCGAGGTCGAGGGTGTCCTCGAACGCGATCTCGTTACCGAACGACACGAGCACCTTGCGCAGCAGCGGGTAGATCGTGCCGCTCGTGGCCTGCACGTAGACGGGCTGCACGTACAGGAGTCCGCCACCGACGGGCAGCGTCAGCAGGTTGCCGAGCTTGACCTCGGTCTCGCCCCTCTGCAGCAGCGCGAGCTGGTTGGCGACCTCGGTGTTGGTGCGGAACGCGGTCTGCACCTGGCCGGGGCCGGGCACCGTGGTCTGCTTGGGCAGGGTGAGCAGCGTGAGCTTGCCGTAGTCCGGGCCAGCGTCCGAGTTCACCGCGAGATACCCGGTGAGCACGTTGCGGGTCGAGTCTGCGTTCGCCTTCGGGATGTACGTGGAGTACAGCGTGAAGGCGGGCGCCTCGGTGCCGGGCACCTGCATGGTCAGGTAGTACGGCGCCTGCGGGGTCTCGTTGGTGGCCACCGGGTCGTTCGGCGTCACCCACTGGTCATCGCTCGAGTAGAACGATCCCGCGTCGGTCACATGGTACGAACCGAGGATGGCGCGCTGCACCTTGAACAGGTCGGACGGGTAGCGCACGTGATCCTGCAGCTCGGCGCTCATCTCGTCCATCGGCAGGATGGTTCCGGGGTAGATCTTCTCCCACGTCTGCAGCACGGGGTCGGTCGCGTCCCACGCGTACAGCTTGACGCTGCCGTCGTAGGCGTCGACCGTGGCCTTGACCGAGTTGCGGATGTAGTTGATGTCGTCGATCGCGAAGCCGGGGGTCGGCGTGTACGTGTCGGCGATGGACTCCGAGAGCGTCTGCGTCTGGGAGTACGGGTAGTTCGTGCCGGTGGTGTACGCGTCGACGATCCAGACGATCTTGCCGTCGACGATCGCCGGGTAGGCGTCGCTGTCGAGCGTCAGGTACGGCGCGACCTCCTGAACGCGATCCTTCGGGTTGCGCTCGTAGAGGATCTGCGACTCGTCGTTCACGGCATCCGAGAGGAAGATCTGCTCGCTCTGGAACTTGATCGCGTAGATGAGCTTCTTGAAGACGTTGTCGAGCGCGGGCCCGCCGCTGCCCTCGAAGGTCGTCGTCGCGTTCGCGTCGCTCTCCTCGCCGCCGGAGGGGTAGTCGAGCTCGATGTCGTCAGTGCCCTCGGGCGCTCCGACGATCGAGTACGCGGGCGAGTCCTCACCGAAGTACACGCGGGGCTCGAAGTCACCCAGCGAGCCCGTGCTCGGGATGCCGGACTCGAGGAACACCGGGTTGCCGTCGCTCGCCCGCTGGTTGCCGAAGGCCGCGACAACGCCGTAGCCGTGCGTGTAGACGAACGTGTTGTTGTAGTACGTCTGCGAGTCGCCGAGGCCGGCCTGGTTGAGCTCGCGCACCGCGATCACGGTGTCCTGGCTCTTGCCGTCGATCTCGTAGCGGTCCACATCGAGGTGCGGCGCGAAGCTGTAGTACTGCTTGAACTGCTGCAACTGCGAGAAGGCCTTGGGAACGATCGAGGGGTCGAGGATGCGGATGTTCGCCGTGGTCTCGGCGTCTTCGCGCAGCGCGCCCTGCTCGGCATCGGTGGTCGCGCTGTACGCGACCTCCTCGACGCCCGCAACGCCGTAGGCGTCTCGCGTGGCATCGATGCTGCGCTGGATGAACTCAGACTCGAGCGCCTTGGCGTTCGGGTCGACCTGGAAGCGCTGCACGACCCACGGGTAGATGCTGCCGACCACGAGGCCGCTCACGAGCAGCAGCGCGGTGCCGATGATGGGCAGGCGCCAGCGGCCGATGATGGCGGTGACGATGAACAGCACGGCCACGAGGGCCGCGATGCCCGCGAGGATGGCGCGGCCGGGGATGGTCGCGTTCGCCTCGGTGTAACCCGCGCCGGTCGCGAGGAAGCCCTGGCTGGTCGAGTAGAGGGTCGTGTACTGGTCGAGCCAGATGCTCAGTGCCTGCAGCGCGAGGTAGATGCCCGCGGTGACGGCCAGCTGGATGCGCGCGGAACGCTGGATGCGAACCTCGCGGCCGCTGAAGCGGATCGAGCCGTACAGGTAGCTCGTGGCGAGCGCGGCGATGCCGGCGATGAGCACGACGGCCGACGCGAACCCGAGGGCGGCGTGGAACATCGGCAGGTCGTAGAAGTAGAAGGAGATGTCGAGGCCGAACTGCGGGTCCGCCTGACCGAACGGAGTCTTGTTGAGCCACTGCAGCACGAGCTGCCAGTGCGTGGCGGTCGAGACGCCGCCGAAGACGCCGAGCACGACGGGGATGCCGAACATCGCGAGGCGGCGCAGCGGCTCGATGACCTGCTGGTAGCGGTCGAGCTGCGAGTTGAGCTTCGCGTACACGGGCCGCGAGCGGAACGCGATCTCGATGCTCACGAACACGGGGACCGCCATGGCGACGAACCCGATCACGAACATGATCGCGCCGGCGAACCAGCCCGTGGTGAGAACGTTCAAGTATCCGAGCTGGTCGAACCAGAGAACGTCGGTGTAGAGGTTCGAGATCACGAAGAACGCGATCACGAGCACGGCGATGATGACGGCCGTGATGGTGAGCGTCACCCTCGTTCGGCTTGCCGGTGTGGGGGTTGACTGATTCGACACTGGGGATCGCTCCTGCTGTTGGTCCTGCTGACGGGGGCCTGAGCCCATCTTAAAGGGCCGAAGCTGCTAGAACGCCCGGTTCGTCACCCGACCGGGCAGACGGGCAGGTCGCTCGTGTCGTCGCCGGAGCTCACGGCGTCGAGCACGGCGAGGGAATCGTCGAGGGTGGCGACCTTGAAGACGGCCAGCCCCGCGGGGATGTGGCCCGTGACCTCGTTGCAGTTGTCGGCCGGCGCGAGGAACACGGTGGCCCCCGCGTTGACGGCGCCGTACATCTTCTGGCGGATGCCGCCGATGGGCCCGACCTCGCCCGTCGCGCTGATCGTGCCGGTTCCCGCGACGTTCTCGCCGCCGTTGAGCTCGCCCGGGGTGAGCTTGTCGATGATGCCGAGCGCGAACATCATCCCGGCGCTCGGACCGCCGACATTCTCCAGCTGGATCTTCACCTCGAAGGGAAACTCGTACTCGCTGCCGACGATGATGCCGAGGATCGGGGTGGGATTCTCGGTGGCGCTGAGCACCGGTGTGATCTGGAGGCTCTGCTCGGCCCCGTCGCGCAGGATCACGAGGGCGGCAGGGGTGTCGACGCCGTTCGCGGCGATCTCCGCGCGCAGGCCCGTGACGTCGGGGAAGGTCTTGCCGTTCAACGACTCGATGATGTCGCCGGCCTGCAGCAGGCCCTGCGCGGGCGATCCCTCCTGCGTCTGGACGACCGAGAGCGTGCTCGGGATGTCGTAGCCGAGGCTCGTGAGGGCCGCGGCGATGGCCTCCTTCTGGGAGTTCGCCATGTCGACGGCGCCCTGCTCGTTCGACTGCTCGACGGTCTGACCGACCGGGTAGACGAGGTCGACCGGCACGACGGCGCGGCTCGAGTCGAAGTACGCGGCCGCCACCTCGAGCCAGTTCGGAAGGTTCTCGCGGTTTCCCCTGATGCTCACCGTGAGCATGTCGAGGGTGCCCTCGGTGGGGTAGGTGGTCTCGTCGGGGATGTCGATGAGCGACACCGTGTCGTCCCCCACCGTCACCTCGCCGAGGGTGTTGTAGACGGGACCGGGCTGCTCGATCACGAACGGCGCCGGGGTGACCGCGACGAGCACGAGGCCCGCGAGCGCGATGCCCAGAATCGGCCAGCCGAGCCTGCGTCGGCGACGGCGGGGATCGCCGTCCGGTTCGATGTCGGTGAAGAGTGCCACCGGGTCCCTCACTGTCCTGTTCGCCACGGGCGCACGGCGAGAGGCTCAAGCCTAGGCGAAATCCCAGTGCCCTCGATGGTGCAGCGGCTAGCGTAGTTCGTATGGCTGAGGATTCACGAGAGCCCGCTGAGAGCGGCGACCCGGCGGACGAGTTCCGCGAGATGTTGCGCGAGTTTCTCGAGGGCAACGGCGACATCGACCCCGCGAAGCTCGCGGGCGCCGCCGGCCTGCCCAACGACCCCGCGATGGTCGCCCAGCTGCTCGCGCAGCTGCAGAACGCCCTCAACACGAGCACCGACGGCATCAACTGGGATCTCGCCCTCGAGCAGGCGAAGGGCATCGCCGCTCGCGGCACCGTCGTCTCGCTGCCGGCCGAGCGCTCGCAGCTCGAGCAGGCTCTGCACGTGGCCTCCCTCTGGCTCGACGAGGTCACCTCGATCTCGGAGCTCACGGCCGAGCCCCGGCTCATGAGCCGCCAGGAGTGGGTGACCGCGACGATGGCCATCTGGACCCAGCTCGCTGAGCCCGTCGCCAACTCCATCGCCGACTCCCTCACCGACGTTCTCACGCAGAACGCGCCCGAGGAGAGCGTTCCTGACGAACACCGAGAGATGATCGAGGGCGCGAGTCGCGTCATGCGCAACGTCGGGGGCACCCTCTTCGCGATGCAGCTCGGCCAAGTGGTCGGCCAGCTCTCCAGCGAGGTGGTTTCCGGCGGTGACATCGGCATCCCGCTGCTGGACTCCGCGGAAGGGGCGGGGGCGGCCATCCTGCCCCAGAACGTCACCGGGTTCGGCGCCGGCCTGGACATCCCGGTCGACCAGGTGCAGCTCTACCTCTCGGTGCGCGAGCTCGCGCACGCCCGGCTGTTCCGGCACGCCAAGTGGCTGCGACTGCAGCTGCTCACCTCGATCACCGAGTTCGCGCGCGACATCCACGTCGACACCGACCGCCTCGAGAGCCTCGCCGCCGACTTCGACCCGAGCAACCCCGAGGAGCTGCGTTCGGCCATGACCAGCGGAGCCCTCATCGCGCCCAAGACGGACGAGCAGCTCGCCGCCCTCGCGCGGCTCGAGACCATGCTCGCCCTTGTGGAGGGCTGGGTGGACGTCGTCACGGCGCAGGCCACCAAGCGCCTGCCCGCGACCGCCGCGATCGCCGAGACCGTGCGCCGCCGTCGCGCCTCCGGCGGGCCCGCCGAGTCGGCCTTCGCGACCCTCGTCGGGCTCGAGCTGCGACCGCGCCGCCTGCGCGAGGCCGCGGCGATGTGGCAGCAGCTCTCCGACGCGGTGGGTGACGAGAAGCGCGATGCCCTGTGGTCGCACCCCGACCTCGTGCCCACGAGCGAAGACATCGACGACCCGACCTCGCTCATCGCGCGCGTGACCGCCGGAGCCCCCGAGCCCGACGACATCGACCAGGCGATCGAGGATCTGCTCAACGACGACACCACCGACCGGCCCCGCGAGGACTAGCTCCCCCGGTTACCAAAGTCCTCGCAGGTTGGCGAGGTTCGCGCACATGTGCGGAGACCTCGACGATGTGCGAGGACTTTGGCACGTTGGCGCCGCGGGATGTGGAACGACCGCCCGCGCGGACCGTCATCCGCTGCACCATGGTCGGCATGATCCTGAGGCTCGATCCCCGGCTCCCCCTCGTCTGGCGCACCCCCTCGAGCGTGCAGCTGGGGGTGGATCCCGCGGTGGTCGTGCTCGACGACGTGACGGACCTCGATGAGCGGATGCTCTCCGCCCTCGTCGTGGGTGTGAGCGACTCCGGCCTCGCCATGATCGCGGGCGGCGCACTCGCCGAGCGAGACGCGCTGCTCGCCGCGCTCGGCCCCGCGCTGCGGACCGCTCCGGCGGCGCCCGTCACCGCGACGGTCGCCGTGCACGGCAGCGACTCCCTCGTGTCGGCGATCGCGACGACACTCGCGCACTCGGGCATCGACGTGGTGACGGGCCCGGACGCGGCCTCGCTCGCCGACCAGGCACCCGCGCTCGCCATCCTCGCGGCGCACTACGTGCTGCAACCGGAACTGCACGGGCTGTGGCTGCGCCGCGACGTGCCGCACCTGCCCGTGGTGCTGAGCGACTCCGGCGTGGTGGTGGGCCCGGTCATCGAGCCCGGGGAGGGCCCGTGCCTGCTGTGCCTCGAGCTGCACCGGCGCGACCTCGACGCGGCGTGGCCGGCGATCGCCACCCAGCTGCTCGGGCGCCGCAGCCGCGCCGAGACCCCCGTGCTCGTCATGGAGGGTGCCGCGGTGGCGAGCCGCCTGGCGCTCGAGCGGCTCGCGGAGGGGCCGGCGGCAGCGGCAGCGGCATCCGTGCGCATCGACGCCGCAACCGGTCGGCGCGAGGTGCGCACCTGGCAGCGACACCCGGACTGCGGATGCCGCGGCATCGCGCACCTGCTCGGGCGGGACCGCGGGGTCAGCCCAACTCGGCCAGGAACCGGCTGGGCGAGCGCTGCCCTGAACGCCCCTGCTGCGGGGCGGCTGACCAGCTGAGGGCGAGCACGCTCCTGGCCCGGGTGATCCCCACGTAGAGCAGGCGGCGCTCCTCCTCCACGGCGGCGGCATCCTTCGCGTAGCTGATCGGCATGAGCCCCTCGGCGAGGCCCACGAGGTAGACGGACTCCCACTCGAGGCCCTTGGCCGAGTGCAGCGTCGCGAGGGTCACCGCCGACCGGGTGGGTTCGTGCTGGCCCGCCTGCCGCTCGAAGAGCTCGTCAACGAACTGCTTGAGGGTCGTGGAAGCCGGCGCCTCCTCGGCGAGGTGCATGAGGGCGTTGAGCGACTCCCAGCGGTCCCGCACGGCGCCGCGCGTCTCGGGCGGCTCCTGCGACCAGCCGATCGAGCGCAGCACATCGCTCACGGTCTTGAAGAGCGGCTCGATCGCGGTGTTCACGGTCGCTCCCCTCAGCAGCATGAGTGCCTCTTTGATCTCGCGCTGCTCGAAGAACCGAGTGGCCCCGCGCACGATGTACGGCACGCCCGCGTCACCGAGTGCGGCTTCGAGCGCCTGCGACTGCACGTTGATGCGGAACAGCACGGCGATGTCTTCCGCCTTCACGCCGGCGGCGATCTCGTCGGCGATGGCGTTCGCGACGGCACGCGCCTCAGAGCTGTCGGTCTCGTACCGGGAGATCGTGGGCGCCGGACCGGTGCGCTCGGTCGCGGCGTGCAGCGTGAGGGCACCGGGCCGGTCGCGCATGAGGCGGTTGGCGGCGGTGACGATCGACGGGGTCGATCGGTAGTTCTGCTCGAGGCGCAGCACGACGGCATCCTCGTGCTCCGAGCCGAAGCCGAGCAGGTAGTCCGGGCTCGCCCCGGCGAAGGAGTAGATGGTCTGGCTCACGTCGCCCACCACGCACAGGTCGTTGCGGTCGCCCAGCCACAACTGCAGCAGGTCGTGCTGCAGCGGCGAGACGTCCTGGTACTCGTCGACGACGAAGAAGCGGTACTGCTCGCGCACCTGCTGCGCCACGCGCGGCTCTGCCTCGACCATCCCGGCGGCGGCCAGCAGCACGTCCTCGAAGTCGATCTGGCGGCGGTCATCCTTGACCGTCTCGTAGCTGCGCTGCAGCGCGACCATCTTGTCGGGGGTGAGCGAGGGCGGCACGGGGCGGCCCTTCGTCGCGTACTCGTCGATCGAGAGCCGCGACGTCTTGCGCCATTCGATCTCGGCAGCGACATCGCGCAGGGTCGCGGTGTCGAGCTTGAGCCGCAGCTCGTCGGCGGCGTGCGCGATGACCTTCGCCTTGCCCTCGAGCAGTCGCGGCATCGTGCCGCCGATCACCTGCGGCCAGAAGAAGTTGAGCTGGGAGAGCGCGGACGCGTGGAAGGTCCGCGCGGCCACGCCCGCGGCGCCGAGGACCCGCAACCGGCCGCGCAGCTCGCCGGCCGCGCGCGACGTGAAGGTGAGCGCCATCACCCGGCCGGGCGGGTAGACGCCCGTCGCGACGCCGTACGCGATGCGGTGGGTGATCGCGCGGGTCTTGCCGGTGCCCGCGCCGGCGAGCAGCACGACCGGTCCGAGCAGCGACTCGGCGGCGAGCCGCTGCTGCTCGTCGAGACCGTCGAGCAGGGATTCAGCGGTGCTCAATGCTGCCCGTCGTCGATGGGCCCGCCGAACCACTCCTCGAGGATGGCTCGCGCGATGGAGGTGGGGCCGGGCAGCTTGATCTCGGTGAGGGCCGCCGCGAGCTCGTCGCGCGTGAACCACCGCAGGTCGAGGATCTCCGCGCCGTCGGGCGTGGTCTC
>Ga0247738_10000460_pt1 | contig 15598 bp, 11 predicted proteins | sample UWRJL013104B2_FD_180936 | JGI IMG/M metagenome (GOLD analysis project Ga0247738, IMG submission 180936) | Plant litter microbial communities from Arlington Agricultural Research Station in Wisconsin, United States - UWRJ-L013-104B-2 | ecosystem: Environmental > Terrestrial > Plant litter >...
CAAGAAAGAACAGACGGGTAAGTCGGTCACCTGGCTTTTTTACCGCAGGATGTTCTGGCTGGTGTTATTCGGTCTTTTTCATGCCCATGTGATGTTGTGGATGGGCGACATTCTTTATCTTTACGGCGTCTGTGGTATGCTGGTGTTCCTGTTCCGTAAAGTGAAGCCTGTTTACCTGGTCATCGGGGTTCCCCTGGTAGCCATTCTCGGTTTTGTGGCCAGCACCAGTTTTCTCAGGGATTTCCGGGAATCCCGCCTGGCATACCTGGAAGTAAAAAAAGTACAGGATTCAGGCAAAAAACTTACTTCTGCCCAGGAAGAAACCGTTAAAAAATGGAAAGAAACTGAAAAAGAGTTTCTGCCGAACAAAGAGCAGGTCAAAGAAAACACCCGCATCATGAAGTCCGGCTATGCTACCGTCGCCAAAAAGATCCGCAAGATGTCTTTTGACGGTCAGACCAAATACCTTATTTACAGCATATGGGACCCTATTGCCCTGATGTTGCTTGGTATTGCATTGTTTAAATGGGGTTTCTTTAAAGGCGAGTGGCTGCAAAAAAATTATCTTAAAACTGCCCTCATTGGTTATGGTGTTGGCTTACCGCTGGTGATCTGGAATTATTATTATAATTTTGTCCACTTCCCTACCACGGCCTCTTTCATCAGCTATATTGATACCCATGACATCATCTGGATGGATCTTGTTTATCCTGTGCAAAGAATAGCCCTGGTGATGGCCCACGTGGCCCTTTTCATTTTCTGTATAAAAGAAGGTTATTTCAAAAAGGTCTTCAAAGCCCTGGCCGCTGTAGGACAAATGGCTTTTACCAACTACATCATGCATTCGCTGATCTGTACGCTGTTTTTCTTCGGATACGGCCTCAACTATTTTGCAGAGTTACAATACTACCAGCTGTTCTATGTAGTATTCAGCATCTGGGCTTTCCAGCTGATCGTTAGCCCGCTCTGGCTCAAATACTTCTTGTTCGGTCCGCTGGAATGGGTCTGGCGAAGCCTGACGTATTGGAAGGTACAGCCTTTTAAAAGATAATAAAATGCAAAAAAACTCCCCTGCAGCGATGTGGGGGAGTTTTTTATTTAATAATGTCCAAAGTCCGAACCTTTCTTATCACAAATTCTTCATTTGCTTTTATACGTATAATCCATTAATATTGTAAGGTTATCCCAATGCCATAAAATCACTACCCCTTACTCATGCTCAGGTTATTTTTATCTATCATTATTTTATCCTTTGTCTCATTTTCAGCTTATTCCGATCCGACTTATTTTCCGGAAAAAGACTCGCTTTTTGTTCAGCACAATAATGCAGGGGCAATATCAGAAGTTGCGGCTGAGGATGTTTTTGAGTTTCTGGACGTGAAAGAAATGTATTGCGGTGCCGGACCACACAGTTTTAGATTTCGGTCAAAGAGCAATATCACTAAAGAGTCTTACATTACAGTAAGATTAATCTTACCAAATGAAGATGAATCATATTATATTGACGGGTTTACATATAAAGGCAATAACACAGTTGAGGTTAAGTTTTCTTTCAATACGTACGGTGATTTCACAAACGGTAAAAGTATAAAATTCGTAATAAAAGGTGACGCTTATAGATCTGAAAGTAAACCTTTTTCACTCATAATGAGCTATATAAGTCCTCAGACAACTTCTCATTGCGAGGACCACACCTCAACTATTGACTATGCCGGAAAAATCCCGTATGATTCAATATCCTGGTCTTACAATGATTCTACCATAAAAGGTGAGACCAGAAGTAGCATTAAAGTACATGAAACAGGTCTTTACCGTGCGACTATTGATTATAAAGGGTGTTCGGCGACAAGTTTTCCTCATTTTATTCAAAAAGGCGTGATTCCCAAAATACATTTGGATTATGCAGCCGGAAGCTCGATTTGCAAAGCGGGCTCAGTATCCATATTTGCAAAACAAGATCTTGGCGAAAAACTTTTCCCATATTCCAGCTATCAATGGGAACTGGACGGAAAAATCATTGAATCGTCAAAGGAAAGAACTTTTAATGCCAAAAGACCAGGAAATTACACTTTAACCGCGTTTCAGGGAAAATGCAAAGCTACCGCAACAGCTATAAAAATCACCCAAAACTCTTTCCTATTTAACACCATCGAATTCCTCAATGCCGATAGTATTACAACAAATAATAAATATATAGTTTGCAAAGGGCAAAAAGTAGAGCTACAATTAAAATCTCTTATAAAAGAAGAGTGGCAGGACCCAGTCTATAAAACACTGATAGACACACTATTAAATTCACAGGGATTCAAATTTCAATGGAAAAAAGATGGAAAGGAAATTCCAGGGGCAAATAAACGAGATTATTCAACAGATCAGCCGGGAAGATATATACTTCAAATAGAAAATGGACTATGTATTTCCAACTCAAATCCATTACAAGTAATAAATTCAGAAACGATACCTATGAAATTACGGACATACAGAAAAGATGACTGTATATCTAAAAGTATAGGAATATACTACAAAATTCCTCTTAGCTATAATATAGATCTCTCCGAAGCAGAAGTCAAGCTATTTAAATACAGTACTGAGCAGCTAAAAAGCAATGAAATTGGAAACAATTTATACATTGAGCAATCAGGTGACTATCATGTCCAAATCAAAATAAACAGTTCATGTTCGGTGTTATCAGACACCATCAGCCTTAAGTTTCATAATTCTCCTCCTAAGATTAAAGTTGACACTGTTTATTCATGTAGTGAGATAGTTGATTTATCTAATCCAAGTGCTTATTCCGGGAGTAAATGCGAATGGACTTTGAATGGAGTAAAGCTTCCATTTAACGGTTATTCTGTAAAAATAGATAAACCTGGGCTCTATTCGACTACTTTAAGTCAAGAATGTGGCCCGATCTTCTACTTTTTCGTCGTTATAAAAAAGATTAAAGTAAATCTGGACTTATTTCAGGAGTCTCTGACAACCTGCTCAGAAAGGGGCACCATTCTTCGCGTTTTTATTTCATCTCATAACAAATTCCCTGCTTATAAAAATGAATACCCCTTAAAACCTTATGTAAAATTGTATCGGTACAATAATACAGTAGATGAAAAAACAGCTAAATATCAAAATGCATATGATTACAGTTCTTTTAACTTTGGTTATATGGCGGAATTTGAAATTGGAGATTCGGGAATATATAGTGCTGTTGTAGAAGAGCCCGGCTGTGAAACCGTTAGTAATTCTCTGAAGGTAGATTTCAGAAAGCTCAATACAAAATTTAGCCCCGATATACCTGACCCAGACCTATGCTATAATCAAGGAAAAATTACTTATCAACTTGAAAACGGTCCTCAGCGAAAATTTGAGTGGTATAAAGATTCTAAAATTATACCTGGCTTTGTTTCTTCTTCAATGGATATATATAAACCTGGGCTGTATTATGCAAAAGTTGAAGATAATGATTGTGTAAGTTTTAGCAATCGAATAGCTGTTGATCCATATAAGACGGTTCCGACTGCAATCATTTCAGGAAGCACTATAGCCGAAATAGGCGAATATGTTGATTTAAAGATAACTTTTCTTTCAAATCCTCCCTTTAACTATACATTAAACAACGGAGACAAGGGCATATCTCAAAACCATTCAGTCGTCCACAGGATCAAATTTGAAAGTCCGTACACGTATAAGATTTCGTCGGTAAATAATGCATGTGGAGAAGGCTTCTACGAAGGAGAAGCCACCATCAAAGTCAACGTCCTCGCCAACGAACCCTCCATCGGGCGGCACATCAGGATTTTCCCGGTGCCAACCACAGGAAGTGTCGAAATTGAATTTGATCAGTTAAACAGGCACGAGCTGAGTTTCCAGGTCATCAATATGTCAGGGCAGGTCATTATCAGCGATACCAAGCTAAGCGAGCCAAAAAAGAAACTGGATTTGAGTCATTTAAGTCCCGGGGAATACCTTATCAGGATGAATGTAGGGAAAGAGGTGGTTACCAGGAAGATTATCAGGCAATAAAAATACCTCCGGCGGGCAGTCCCACCGGAGGCATTCTCTATAAACTCTGCAATATTACTTTAAAGCCCCAGCTTTGATATCTTCTACCACACCCGGATCAAGCAAAGTGGAAATGTCGCCGAGGTTATTGAAGTCTCCTTCAGCCACTTTCCTCAGGATCCTCCTCATGATCTTGCCCGAGCGGGTTTTAGGCAGGCCTGAAACAAATTGTATCTTATCGGGTTTCGCAATCGGCCCGATGATACGGCTTACCGTTGCCAGGATATCCTTCCTGGTCAGTTCAGAATCATGGGAGCTGGCCTCACAAATGACATAGGCGTAAATCCCCTGCCCTTTGATGTCGTGAGGATAACCCACCACGGCAGACTCTACCACCCCTGTGTGCATATTGATCGCATTCTCAACCTCCGCGGTACCGATCCTATGCCCTGACACGTTGATCACGTCATCCACACGGCCTGTGATGCGGTAATAGCCATCTTCATCACGCATACAACCATCGCCGGTAAAGTACATGTTTTTATAAGTCGAGAAATAAGTGGTGCGGCAACGGTCATGATCACCCCAGGTAGTGCGGATAATGCCCGGCCACGGGAATTTGATACATAAGTTACCATTCACGCCGTTACCCTGTATCTCCTGCCCGTTTTCATCTACCAGCACCGGCTGAACACCCGGCAAAGGCAACGTAGCAAATGAAGGCTTGGTTTTGGTGATGTGTGCCAGCGGTGAAATCATGATCCCGGCTGTTTCGGTTTGCCACCAGGTATCCACGATCGGGCAATTGCCTTTTCCTATGTTCTCATTATACCAGTTCCAGGCTTCTTCGTTGATAGGTTCTCCCACAGAACCCAGTACTTTCAGTGAACTCAGGTCTTTATTCTTAAAATACTCAGGCCCGAAACCCATCAGCGAGCGGATGGCCGTAGGGGCGGTATAGAATATGTTTACTTTATGTTTATCAATAATGTCCCAGAAACGCCCTGCGTCAGGATAAGTAGGAATACCTTCAAACAGCACAGAGATCGCTCCCCTCAGCAATGGTCCGTAAACAATGTACGAGTGTCCTGTGATCCAGCCGATATCAGCCGTACAGAAATACACATCACCCGGTTCATACTGGAATACATTCTCAAAGGTATAAGCCGTGTACACCATGTAACCTCCGCAGGTATGTACAACGCCCTTGGGTTTTCCTGTCGAACCGGAAGTATAAAGAATAAACAAAGGATCTTCAGCGTCCATTTCTTCTGCAGGGCATTCTGAAGACACATGTTTCACTTCTTCTTCCCACCAGATGTCACGTCCCTTGATCATCGAAACAGGAGTACGTGTCCTGGTGCTTACGATCACTTTTTCTACCGTCGGGCAACCGATGAGGGCGTCGTCAACCGTGTCTTTCATAGGGATCTGCTTCGGTCCACGTACAGAACCGTCAGTAGTGATGACCACCTTACAGCCCGCGTCATTGATCCTGTCGGCAATGGATTGGGCAGAAAAACCACCAAAAACCACCGAGTGGATCGCCCCAACCCTCGCACAGGCCAGAACAGCAATCGCGAGTTCAGGAATCATCGGCATATAAATACAAACGCGATCGCCTTTTACCACGCCGTGTTTTTTCAGCACATTGGCAAACTGACAAACCCGCTCAAAAAGCATTTTGTAGGTCAATGTCGCCGTATCGTCAGAGGGATCATTAGGTTCCCAGATGATGGCCGGATGATTCGGCTTTTCTCTCACATGGCGGTCAAGACAGTTTTCTGTAATGTTCATTTTGCCGCCAACAAACCACTTCACATTGGGCTCTTCGAAGTTCCAGTCCAATACTTTTTTCCAGGGTTTCTTCCACTCAAAATCCTGGGCTACTTCAGCCCAAAAACCTTCAGGATCGCTAACACTCTGGTCATAAGCGGATTGGTACTCTTCAAAAGTTCTGATTCTCATACGTTTAAATCGGTTCGGTTTTTATTTACTACTGGCCGGAAAATTCACTCCTCCGCCTTTCGAACCAGGCGGAAAATTCCGACAGGCAAAATTATCTTATTTCTTTATATAATGACAAATTATCTACAAAAGATATGATTTAATTTACCTGTTTTTGTCACTTTTTTCGGAATCCGTTTTCCGTGATTCTGCCGTCAGGAAGTGATGGAGGGAGTATTTCTGAAAGGTATTTTTGCAAAATTTCCATTTTCTTCTACCATTTTTCTCTTTTTTAACACCAAATATGACAAAATCAATAATATTATGTTCAAATTCAAACATAATCCCGCAGCTGTTTTGCCTCTTTGTGATTTTTTTATCATTATTGTATAACCTAATCTTTATATTAATTTTACGGATCATCAAATTAAAAATTCAAACCCCAAACGAATGAAACTAAACATTACCTGGAAAATCTTCATCGGCATGACACTCGGCATCATCGTCGGGTATATTCTGAATCAATACTTTGCAGGAGATAAAGAAACCCTCGCAGAATGGGGTAAAAACCTGAATCTACTCAGCAAGATTTTCCTCCGTATGATTAAAATGATTATCGGGCCGCTTATTTTCTCTATTCTGACTGTAGGGATTGCCAAGCTGGGTGATTTTAAACTGGTAGGAAGAATAGGCCTTAAAACCCTCGGATATTTCTATTTTGCAACCATATTGTCGCTTTTAACGGGTCTGATAGCTGTAAACATCCTGAAACCGGGCAGTCAGATGCAGATCCCGCTTCCTGAGGCCGGTGCCGACACCGGGGTAGCTTCTACCAAAATGACGATCGAGAACTTCATCGTGCACCTTTTCCCGCAGAGTTTTTTCGAGTCGCTGGCTACCAATGAAATCCTTCAGATCGTTGTTTTCTCTGTCTTTTTCGGGATTGCCACTGCCGCTATCGGCGACCACGGCAAAATCATCATCAGGGGTCTGGATGCCGTCTCTGAAGTCATGTTCAAAATCGTGGAATACGTTATGAAGTTTGCTCCATACGGTGTTTTTGGGGCTGTGGCAGCCGTTATCGCCCAGCAAGGACTCGGTATTCTGAGCGGATACCTTTACCTCATCATCTGTTTTTTCATCACCCTCGCGTTTTTCATACTCGTCGTCCTGCCACTCATCTGCATGTTTGTCAAGGTGCCCTACTGGATGCTGCTGAGATACGTTAAAGATGCTTTGTTCTTATCATTCAGTACAGCCAGCTCCGAAGCCTCTATGCCGCTGCAGATCGAGCAATTAAAGAAATTCGGTGTTTCAGAAAGGATCGTCAGCTTTGTTTTGCCATTAGGCTACTCTTTCAACCTGGACGGCTCAATGATGTACATGACGTTTGCCACCGGCTTCATTGCCCAGACTTATGGCGTTGACCTGAGCATCGGACAGCAGGTAACGATGATGCTTACCCTGCTGATTACCTCCAAAGGTATTGCAGGCGTGCCAAGGGCCTCACTGGTGGTAATTGCCGGTACCATGAGTTTATTCAATCTTCCTGCGGAAGGCCTTATCCTGCTCTTTGCGGTTGACTGGCTGCTTGATATGGGCAGATCGGCTACATCTGTGGCGGGTAATGCCGTGGCTACAGCAGTAGTGGCAAAATGGGAAGGTGAACTTAAATTAGCGGAAAACTAAAATAAACCCTTATAAAAATCAAAAAGCCCGCCTGAAGATTTTCGGGCGGGCTTACTTTTTTATGGCAACAATTATTTCTGATAAACTTCAGCCAGTTTTTCTTCTGCCTGTTTAAGTTTTTCAAAATCGTATCGGTAAACTTTCTCAATGAAATCTGTTTCACCAGGCTGAATTTCAAGAATAGATTTAATCAGACCTGTTTTGAGGTCTAGTACCCATCCGTGAAGGTACGGCATCTGGTTGTTGGCCCAGGCCTTCTGAATGATGGTCGTTTTGGCCAGGTTTCTCACCTGCTCCAGTACATTCAGTTCCACAAGTCTGTCAGCCCTGTCGTTTTCGTCTGCAATGGCTTCCAGTTCATCTTCATATTTGGTATAAACATCCTTGATGTTTCTCAGCCATTTGTTGATCAGACCCAGGTCTTTGTTGGTCATAGAGGCCTTAACCCCTCCGCAACCATAATGACCTACTACCAGTACATGTTTTACTTGGAGTACCTCCACGGCATATTGTAAAACACTCAGCATGTTAAGATCGGTATGAACGACCATGTTGGCTACATTACGGTGTACGAAAACCTCGCCCGGCTGGGTGTTGGTCAGTTCATTGGCCGGGGCACGGCTGTCCGAGCAACCTATCCAAAGGAAGTCAGGCTTCTGCACAGCGGCAAGTTTATTAAAATATTCAGGGTCCTTTTCAACTTTTTCAGCGGCCCACAATTTGTTCTCTAGTAATAATTTCTGATATGATTGCATGTTCTTTCTAATTACTTGTTGTTTCTTTTAATTCCTTTTAATTCCACACTTATTCCCTTCGCCACACAGTCCTGTGATACGAAGTCTTCGATAGCCAGATTGATGTCATGATCTATAAAGGTAGCTTTTGTGCCATCAATAATCAAATAATCTCCCTCGTTAACTGTGCTTAAAATTTTAACCAGCTCAGCCCTGTTGTAAAAAAACACGTCCTTGTTCATCTTGAGCAGGATGGTTTTTCCGTCACGGATAGTCGACAATGAAGACTTGAAGTTAGCGTAAATAACATAACCCAGCCCTACCAGTAAACCGATACCAATTCCTGTAAGCAAATCTGTGAATACGATCGCCAGGATGGTTACGACAAATGGCACAAACTGGTCCTGGCCGTCTTTCAGTACTTCCTTAAAGATCGCCGGCTTGGTCAGTTTATAACCTACCATGATCAGTACGGCCGCAAGAGCCGACAACGGAATCAGGTTAAGTACACCAGGGATCAGCAGGGCACAGCCGAAAAGGAGCACCCCGTGAAAGATGGTGGCAAGTTTGGTTTTCCCACCTGCCTGGATATTGGCAGAACTTCTCACCACCACCTGGGTTACCGGAATCCCTCCGATTAATCCTGAAATGATATTAGCTCCACCCTGGGCAAAAAGCTCACGGTTGGTTGGCGTAATACTTTTCTCAGGATCTAATCTGTCGGTAGCCTCCACACAAAGAAGGGTCTCAATACTGGCAATAATCGCTATGACAAAAGCAGTTTTCCAGACGAGGGGGTTAACAAGTGCATTGGAAAAGTCCGGGAAAGTCAAAAAAGAACCGAATTCATGAAGTGAGCTTGCGACTGGTAAACTTACAAGGTGCTCACCGGTTACCCTGAAACCTTCCGCAAAAGCCTGGTTGATCAGAATACCGGCCACCACCACTACCAAGGGCCCCGGGATAAGTGATAGAAATTTATTGTTTTTGATCCATTTTGTGTCCCATACCAGCAGGATAACCATGCAGACCATCCCGATGATCAGGGCAGAAGGAACGAAATAATCCGCGATTTTAAGAAATTCTGAAAAGGTGTTTTCTCCGTCAGCCTGCATGAAGCTGCTGTCACCTTCATGGTCCTGGTCTATACCGAACGCATGAGGAATCTGCTTCAGGATAATGATGATCCCGATCGCTGCCAGCATGCCTTTAATCACTGAAGAGGGAAAATAATAGGCTATTTTACCCGCTCCCACAAAGCCCAGGATAATCTGTATGATACCGCCTATCACTACCGCCACGAGAAACACTTCATAAGTGCCCAGCTCTGTGATGGCGTTCAGAACGATAACGGTCAATCCGGCGGCAGGTCCGCTGACACCCAACGATGAACCGCTGATAAACCCGGCAACGACACCACCCACCATCCCGGCAATGATACCGGAAAACAAAGGAGCTCCCGAGGCGAGTGCCACCCCTAAACAAAGAGGTAAAGCCACCAAAAATACCACAAGTCCGGCAGAAAGATCTTTACTAAGATATTTGAACGAAAATTCTTTTAACATTTTTATATTTATATTTTTGAACTATCTACACCAGAAAATAACAAATGAGTATGATAAAGTATCGGCTGAAAATGGACTTATAACCCAATTCCGCATCAGAAAATCAAATCAAAAATGAATTCCTGAGACGGAAATCATACATTTGTACCAATAAAGAGCGTCTTAAAATAAATCAGATTTCGGGTGGCGGCGAGAAAACAGAAAGATAGAACGGGAAAAATATGACAGGCTTAAAACAAAATACTTTCTGGGACAAAAGCTTTGAGAACAGAAGTGCGAATGGATGGTTGATGCTCAGAAAAACATCGTTGGTTTCAGGTTTGCTTAATTCGTTAGATTTCTCACAGCTGTTATCTCCCTCTTCACAGCAAATTTCAGTTTTAGTCAGGTCAAAAAACTTAGCAAGACCTATTGATTTCAAACTGAATGAAATCATCAGGAAGGCTAGTATTAAGTTTTTAAATTTGACCATAACTTCAGAAAAACGGTTTTAGGCACTCATTTTTAACAAAAATACTAAAAATAAGTTTCCAAAAGATAAAGAAATCATAAAAATAATATTAAAACTCAGAATGTTCAATCAACTTACAGAGGCCAGTAAACTTGCACAAAAAATTAGAATTCAGACGGTTGCGGACTTTATTCTTAAGAATGAATTGAATATTTCGAAGGAAATGTCTGTCCTGGTGGCAGAGCAATATATGTTCAGGGAGAAGCTTCAGAGCAAAGTGCCGGAGTGGTTTCAGAACACCGGGGTGCTCGGCCCGAAGAAGGTTTCCATCGAACAGAGCTCGTCTGAATTTACAGCTAAAATCAAAGCGTCTTTTTTCAAAGGAAAATCAGGTATTGACCTCACCGGAGGCATGGGTGTTGACACTTATTTCCTGGCTCGCTCTTTTGACCGCTTTATTTACAATGAAGCCAACCGGGAGCTCGCTGAAATCGTAGCATTCAATTTTGAAAAACTGGGGGTTAAAAATGTTACTTTCAAAAACTCAGATGCCGCTGAGCTTTTTGCTCAGCTCAATGAGCATTTTGACCTCATTTATCTTGACCCTGCCCGGCGTGATAAAGACAATAAGAAAGTAATCCTGATCGAAGACTGTGAACCTGACCTTATCAGCCTGAAAGATGCCCTTCTGTCGCAATGTGAGTGGTTAATGGTCAAATACTCGCCGTTACTGGACATCAAAAAAGCGATCAGGTCTCTTCAGAATGTTGATAAAATAAAGGTAATTTCAGAGAAAAATGAAGTAAAAGAGCTGGTTTTCATACTTGGGAAAGCAAAAAATGAAGACCCTGAAATTGAATGCATCAACGGCCTTTCATCGGGCGGAACAGAAAGTTTCACTTTTACTTTTCAGGAAGAAACCGATGCTTTTGTAAAATATTCAGGTCCCCTCTCTTATTTATATGAACCCAATGCATCCATTATGAAGGGCGGGGCTTTCAAATCGGTGGCTCACCGCTTTGGTTTACAGAAACTTTCTCCCAACAGTCACCTTTACACTTCCGGTGAACCGATCGAAGACTTTCCCGGACGAACATTTGTCATCGAAAGCACAGGTAATTTTGACAAGAAGCAGATACTGGCTAAGATTAAAACCGGCAAGGCCAATATCAGTACCAGGAATTTCCCGCTCAAACCCGAAGAGATCAAATCCAAAACAGGATTGAAAGACGGAGGGGATGATTATTTATTCTTTACGCAGGACAACAATAATAAAAAATTAGTACTATTTTGTAAAAAATATCCGGTTCAGGGCCACTCACCATTACCCGGATTATAAATAAATTCTAAAAATTATGAAAACCCAAAAAACAAGAAAAATCCTTTACCTGGCTGCCTTTTTATTTTCAGGCCTGTTTGCAAATGCCCAATCAACTGTGCTTCAAGGGCTTACCCTGATCCAGGACAAACCCACCGACGCTCAGTATGTTTTACTTCATATCGACCAGAAGGATGTCAGTGCGGAAGTCAAAAAATACCTGACAGAATTCGGAAAAGTAGTTGAATCTCCTAAGAATCACTTTAAGGTGGATAATCCGAGGTCTGTAGGAGTTTCTGATCACCTTTCCTCTATCATGGCTAAAGTAGAAGAATACAAGGACCTGACAAAAGTGTACTTCATATTTATGGGGAATGGTAACAAGCCTCTTGGAAAAGCGGAGACAGACGAATACAAATCGGCTCTTTTCGTAGAGAAATTTGGGGTGATGGCTTATAAAAACCTGGAAATCAGGCTTGGAGAACTTGACATCAAACAAGCCGAAGAAAACTACAATGACGCACAGAAAAACGTCAAAAAAATAGAGAAATCCCTGGAATCGAATTTAAAGGACCAGGAAAAGCTGGGCAAAAAACTGGACGCCAGCCCTGAAGCCATGACCAAACTCCTTTCTGAAAAAGAAGAAATCACCAAGAAAATGTATGGTGATAATGAAACGCTGGTGGACAACTCGACCGAGGAAGAACTGAAAAAAGCGGCCCTGAAAAAGGAAAAGGAAATCGTAAAGAATCAGAAAGACAAAGAAAAAACCACCTCAAAGCTTGAAAAGAAAGAAAACGACTTCAACGAGCTTAAAAACAATCTTTTTGAAGCCAAAGCCAGGCTTAAAAACGCGGAGGTTATCCTCGACAACAAAAAATCAAACCTGAGGGTTTTGACCAAATAAAACAGATTCCTTCAGGCTGACGCCTTATTTCAGTCTGAAGGTTTTTCCTGCACTCTGGCTTACAATATCCATAAATTCAAGGTTGAGCAAAACCGAAGCAAGCCTGTTCAGCGGAATCTGTGACTGCCAGCTCAGGTCGTCAATCAGGCATTCTTTTTTCTGCATCAGGATGCTGATGACGGCACTCTCATCTTCTGTAAATAAGCTCATGTCCAGTTCTCTTCCGGCTTGCCCGGAACAATTCTCTTTTCCTCCGAGCCATTGCATGTTCTCTGCCAGTTGATCAACACCTGTAAAGACGATGGCTTTATTGGATTGAATCAAACCGTTGGTCCCCTCTGCATATTTATGAAAGATGCTTCCCGGAACAGCAAAAACTTCGCGGTGATAATTATTGGCAATCTCGGCTGTCACCATGGCCCCACCCCTTTTACCCGATTCCACAATGATCAGCACATCGCTCAGGGCCGCAATGATCCTGTTTCTGGCCAGGAAAAGTGAGGCCACAGGCAGCGTTCCCACCGGGTTTTCAGAAATCAAAAGGCCGTTACCCAGCATTTCAACAGCACTTTTCTTATGAGAGGAGGGGTAAATAATGTCAAGGCCATTGGCCAGCACACCTATCGTAGACATCTGGTTTTTGAGGGCAGCCCTGTGGGCACTGATGTCAATTCCGTAAGCCAGTCCGCTGATGATCTGAACATCAAACGGCTGCAAAGCCGCCACAATAGACTCTGTAGCCTGCCGGCCGTAATCACTGGCCTGACGGGTGCCTACGATCCCGACGGTTCTTTTGTGATGCAGTGACCCGTTACCTTTGACATACATCAAAGGAGGGGCATCATACAGATTTTTAAACCTGGCCGGATAGTCTTCGTCCTTAAAACTGACTACTTTTACACCTGCTTTGACAGAATTGTTCAGGATGTCTTCTGCTTCCGTAAAGACGTTTTCCTGGTGCAGGATATTCTCGGTAAGGATTTTACCTAGTCCCGGTACTTTCAATAACTTCTCTTTACGGGCTGAAAATACCTGGGAGGCAGATCCGAAGGTATTAACGAGGTGACGAAACAAAACGCCACCGATACCATCCACCCGGGTGAGGGCAATGGTACAGATTTCTTCTGTTGGCATGGATGTTCAATTTTCTATACTATTTTTCAATAGTTCAAGTGTGATTCTGATGTCTTTTAATTTCTGAATAAGTTCTGTGTTATGATCTGCTTTTACCTCTTTGGTTTTCAGCTTTTCTTTGGCTCCTTCAATCGTGTATTTCTCTTCCTCAATCAGCCTGAGAATCTGGTCCAGCTTTTCAATGTCTTTATGGGTATACTTCTTAACCCGGCCTACAGTATTGATTTTCAGGCCGAATTCTTTCACATAATGTCTTATCTGGGATTCGTTCACTCCAAAATGCTTTGCGACTTCTTCCGTTGAATAAAACAATTTCATGGGTACCTGATTGATTTTTTGTTCAAATCTACAATTAAATACATATGTTATGCAATTATAGAATAACAAATCTATCAGCAGAGAAACATGACAATGCCTTCCCAACAAATCAGGATCAAATGTACGTCTAATCTTAAAGACGATACATCAAAACCTCCATATTGCTAAATTATTCGGCAGTTTCACCGTTTTGCTGCCACCGATTTTTTCTCCAGCTCAGTAATCAGCTCCTTTAATTTAACTGATTTTGATTTATCACCGTTAAACTCATTGGCATTCATAAACACCGATTTCAGTTTCGGAAGCTGTAACAAACCCTGCGGCACTTCGTTCATTTTATTAAAAGAAAAGTCAAATTCTTCCAGTTCCGGGAGGGGTCCCATGCCTGCCGGGTAATCGGTAAACTCATTGTAACCAATATCCAGCAATTTCAATCCTGATGGTAGCTCAGGTAACCTGTCCAGCTTATTATGGTGGGCATAAAGTTTTTTTAGATTTTTAAGTCTGCCGATTTCGTCCGGGAGTTTCCAGAGTTGATTATTCGAAATCGCCAGGGTATTCAGTCTCTTTAATTTCCCGATCTCAGCCGGAACGAACTTAAGCCGGTTATGATAAATATCCAGGGTTTCCACCCATTTCAATTTCCCGATGCTTGGAGGCAATCCCGGAATCCGGCAATGATAAAGGTTAATATTTTTTGCCCTTCTTATTTTTCTTAAATTGCTCTTTTCAAAATTCACCATCGGATTATGAGCAAACCAGGCATACTCGAGTCTCCTGCCGGCTTTTATCCCCTCAGGAATCTTTGCCAACCGGTTATTCATCATTTTGATCATCGTCATTTTACGATACTTGCCAAATTCAACCGAAACGTCAACCAGGTCATTTTCACTCAGGTCAATTCCCTTCAGCTTTCTGAGTTTTCCAGGCTTAGCACGAAACTCCGACAGGTAATTTTTTGAAAGATCCAGGAATTTCAGGTTTTTAAAACGGTAAATGACAGGAGGCACTTCCTTCAGCATCAACCCTGAAAAGTTTAATGCTATGACGGTGTCAGGCCTGGTGGTTCTTTGTGCTTCTTCCACTGTCGAAATAATTCTTTTATCCGTGCTCCTAATAAACATTCCTTTAGGGAACAAACTGATATCAAATTGATAGGCATAATCAACCTCCATCGACGGTGCGGTTTCACGGACCATCCTGCCAAGTACTCTCATCAGTTTTTCCTCCTTTTCTGTGGTCAGCTCAACAGCCTCGTTTACCATCGTCGTCCCTGTGAACGTCATTTTATTGGTTTCAAAAAAGCAGTAGTCCGTCTTTTTCTCCGGGCCAACCAGGAAAGTAATGATCAAACGACAATTCTGCTCCATGTCTCCGAAGTCAAGCTGCTCTTCATAAGCATACAATTTAAAAAGTCGTGTCAGCCGGTATTGCTCGCGGGCTTCGGCCACACGCATCGTTTCTCCACTGCCGAAAAGTCTCGAACGGTCTTCTAAAGTCGGGCTCTTATACTCCTCGCTTACACTGAGGATCAGG
>Ga0247738_10000461_pt1 | contig 15531 bp, 19 predicted proteins | sample UWRJL013104B2_FD_180936 | JGI IMG/M metagenome (GOLD analysis project Ga0247738, IMG submission 180936) | Plant litter microbial communities from Arlington Agricultural Research Station in Wisconsin, United States - UWRJ-L013-104B-2 | ecosystem: Environmental > Terrestrial > Plant litter >...
CATGTGTGAGGGACTGGGCATCGGGATGACTGACGACGATGAGGGCGTGCATGGGGGTTCCTTCGGGGTTGGGTGTAAACTACCTTTAGTAGTCTACTAATCGTAGGTTACCTTTGGTAGGTTATAGATGTCAAGCTACCCGATGAATCCAGCTGATCAAGCCACCCTGAAGAAGCGCCTTTCCAAGGAGGACCGCAACCGCCAGCTCATGGAGGTCGCGTGGTCCATCGTGCGCAACGAAGGCACCGACGCGCTCACGCTGGGCTACCTGGCGGAGCGCGCTGGAGTGACCAAGCCCGTGGTGTACGACCACTTCGGCACACGCACCGGCCTGCTCAGCGTGCTGTACGAGGAATACGACAACCGGCAGCACGCCTTGATGGACGAGGCCCTGCGGGTGTCGGGCAAGTCGCTCCCGGCCGTGGCGAAGGTGATCGCCGCCACCTACCTCAACTGCGTCATGGCGATGGGCCGAGAGATGCCTGGCGTGAGCGCGGCGCTTGCGGGCTCACCCGAGCTCGACGCCCTGAAAAAGAAACTGGAGGCGGCATTCCTGGCGAAGTGCCAGGCGGCGCTGCAACCGTTTGCGAAACAGCCCATCGGGCCGGCGGGCATGCGCGCGATGCTGGGCACGGCGGAGGCCGTGTCGTTTGCGGCGGCGGCGGGCGAGCTTGACCCGGCGGAGGCCGAGCACGAGATCTACGACGCCATCGTGCGCATCGCGCGCAGGACGTGAGGGGCGCCCACTGAGAGCGGCCGGCGCCGGGTCAGGCCTCGCCGCCGAAGCGCTTGATGAGGTTGGCGATGTACTTTTCGACCAGCTTCTCGAATTCGCCCTCAACCACCGGGGCCACCACCATCTTCATCAGGCCCGGCAGTGGCACCTCGATCTCGCCCTGGATGGCCAGGGTCAGGCCGGTGGACTTCTTGTTGTCCACGATCTTCCAGTTGCCCCCCACCAGGGCGTTGCCCACGCCCTTGACCGGGGTCCATTTCACGGTGCCGCGCGCCTGGTCGCTCACGTACTTGCTGGCGTACACGGTCTGGATGTTCACCTGCGCGGTGCCGACCTTCTCCATTTCCCACTGGTAGACGCCGCCGCCGAGGTCGGTGAGCTTTTCCACCTTCGGAAAATGACTGACCGACTCGGGCACATCGGAGAGCACGTCGAACACCTCGGCCGCCTTGGCCTTGACGTCGAATTCGTAGCCCAGATCGATCTTGACGGTGATGCTCATGAGGCGCCTCTGCGGGTGTTGGATTGAGGCCGATTGTAGGGACGGCTCAGGCACGCGACCCCCGGGAGTTACACCAAGGCACAATCCCAGGATTCCCCACAACCCACCCGTTTCCGCAGAGAGATTTCCGCCGATGAGCATCCAATGGTTTCCCGGGCACATGCACCTCACGCGCAAGGCCATCACCGAGCGTGTGAAGGACATCGACGTCGTGATCGAGATGCTCGACGCGCGCCTGCCCGGCTCCAGTGCCAACCCGTTGTTGGCCGAGCTCACTTCGGCCAAGCCCACGCTCAAGGTGGTCAACAAGCAGGACATGGCCGACCCCGGGCGCACCGCGCTCTGGCTCGCACACTACAACGCGCAGCCGAACACCCGCGCCATCGCGCTGGACGCCAGCGTCACGGCGCCAGCGCGCGCCATCATCGCGTCCTGCCACGAGCTGGCGCCCAACCGGGGCGGCATGGTCAAGCCCATGCGGGTGCTGATCTGCGGCATTCCCAACGTGGGCAAGTCCACGCTGATCAACACCTTCATGGGCAAGCGTGCCGCCAAGACCGGCGACGAGGCGGGCATCACGCGCACCGAACAGCGCATCGCCCTGGCCGACGACTTTTACCTGTTCGACACGCCCGGCATGCTCTGGCCGCGCATCGTCGTGCCCGAAAGCGGTTTCAACCTCGCCGCCAGCGGCGCGGTGGGCCGCAATGCCTACGACGATCAGGAGGTGGCGCTGGAACTGCTCAACAAGCTCAAGCTGTCCTACGCGGCGCTGCTGGAAGCGCGCTACAAGCTGGGCCTCATGCCAGACGCCATCGCGGCCCTGCCGGACGAGGAGCTGATGGAGGCCATCGGCCGCAAGCGCGGTGCACTGGCCGGTGGCGGCGCGGTGAACTGGCAGAAGGCCGCCGAGCTGGTGATTGCAGACTTCCGCAGCGGTATCCTGGGGCGCATCACCCTGGAGACGCCAGAGCAGTTCGAGCAGTGGCTGCGGGCGGGGCAGAAGGCGGACACCGAGCGCCAGGGCCGCAAGAAGGAACGCGCGGCCAAGCCACGCAAGCCCGACCGCCGCTAAGCGAGCGTGGCTTGACCCGCGTCAAGGTGCTGGTGCCCGCGTGGTGCGAGCATGGGCTCCATCCCTCCAGGAGCCCACATGACCCACCCCCGCCGCATCCTGCTGATCGAAGGCCATCCTGACGTCACGGGCCCGCACCTCAACCGCCTGCTGGTGGATGCCTATGCCGAAGGCGCCAGCGCGGCCGGGCATGAGCTGCGCCGCCTTGCCGTGGGCGCGCTGGATTTTCCCCTGCTGCGCAGCGCGCACGACTGGAAACATGGCAACGTGCCACCGGGCCTTGAAGCCTCGCAGCAGGACATCCTCTGGGCTCAACACCTCGTGCTGTTCTTTCCGCTCTGGCTGGGCGAGATGCCGGCGCTCCTCAAGGCCTGGCTGGAGCAGGTGGCGCGGCCAGGCTTTGCGGTCGGCCCCGAAGGGCCCAAGGAGTTTGGCCGCAAGCCCCTGAGTGGCCGTTCGGCCCGCGTGGTGGTGACCATGGGCATGCCGGCGCTGGCGTACCGCTGGTATTTCCGCGCGCACAGCCTCAAGGCGCTGGAGCGCAACATCCTGGGTTTTATCGGCATCGCCCCGATCGATGAAACGCTGATCGGCTCGGTCGAGCAATTGGGGGAGGCCGGCGTGAGCCGGTGGCAGGCCAAGCTGCGCCGGCTCGGCCGCGAAGCGGCCTGAGGTCTGCCGGTCAGGCCTCGATCTTCACGCCCTTCCAGAACGCCACGCGGCCCTTGACCATCTCGGCCTCGGGCTTGGGGTCGGCGTAGTACCAGGCGGCGTCGGCATTGAGTTCACCGTTCACCAGCAGCGAGTAGTAATTCGCCTGGCCCTTCCATGGGCAGCTGGTTCGGTGGTTGCTGAAAGTGACGTGATCGCGGTTGAGCGAACTCTCCGGGAAATAGTGGTTGCCTTCCACGACCACGGTGTCGTCGCTCTCGGCGATGGTCGCGCCGTTCCACGTCGCCTTCATATGGCGGCGCTCACTTGTTTTTTTCTTTGCCGCGCGGCATCACGGACGTGACCGGGGGCACCGGCCGGTCGGAGGACACGGGGCCCTTGGGAGCCGAGGTGTCCTTCTTGGGTTTCTTGGCCATTTTTTCGTTGCGCTGTTCCTTGCCCATGGGGACCTCCAATTGACGCCGCGATGCGCGGCAGATTTGCCGATGGTAAGCGACAAAGAGCGCGTTTCAAGCCCTCGGCGAAAGCCCGGAACGCGCGCTTGCGGACTACTGCCCCATGCCCAGGAAGTTGGCCAGCGCTTCGACGCCGAGGGCACCGCTTTGCGTGATCACCGCGCCCGTGCGCTGGTGCTTGGCCACCATGAATGGCACCGATGTGGCGCCCAGGCGTTCGAGCAAGTCGGTGTTGGCCTTGATGGACTGCAGCACCTCGGGCGGGATGCTGGCCGAGGCCGACATGCCACCCTGGCCGGCGAGCAGTTGCTGCTCGTGCGCGTTCATGGTTTCCACCGGGTTGGCGGCGGTCATGATGGCCGCGCCTTGCGGTGCGCTCTTGGCGTTCATGATGGCCACGGGCAGCCACACGAACTTCACCTTGCTCTGCAGCGGCACGGACGCCTGCCAGAGGTGGCCGCAGTGCGGGCACTGCGGGTCGAACAGCACGTAAACCGTGTTGGCGCTCATCAGGGCGCCGGCGGTGAAACCTTTGCCTTGCGCGGCGAGCACGTCGAAGGCCTGGGCCGGGGCGATGGGGCTGGAGTCGGCCGAAGCGGCGCCGGCGGCGGACGGCGCGCTGGTGGCTTCTTCCTTGGAGCAGGCGGCCAGCGAAAGAGCCAGGGCGGCCATCAGGGGGAGGGTGAAGTGGCGGAGTTTCATGGCGAGGCAGGTCGGTGGTTTTGCTGGACCGCATCATCGCAGAGAAGGCACATCCCCGTGGGCGTGGGGCCCATGGCAAAGGGCGCAGCACCCCGGTTCTCGGGTGTGCTGCGCCCTGGGCGCGGCGCGTGTACCGGTGAACGTCAGTTGTTCAGGATCAGGTTGGCGATGAGGCCGGTGGCGATGGCGACCAGCACGTAATCGGTGCCGACCTGCACCCACTGGTGACCGCGCGGCGGCGCGTAGAGGCGGTGCTGGTGGGGGTTCACCACCACGTACTGGCGGTTGCGGTATTCGTAGGGAATGTAGCCACCCCGGCGAAACTCGGGGCCGCGCGCGTTGTAGTAGTAGTGATAGCGCCGGTCGTTGCGCGACTGGCGGTAGTCGCGCCGGTCGTCACGGCGATCGTGGCGGAAATCGCGCCGGTCGTCGCGCCGATCCTGCCGGTAGTCCCGGCGGTCATCGCGGCGGTCGTCCACGCGCTGCAAGTGGCTGGGTTCGAATCGCGCACCTTGCGCGAAGGACAGCGAGCTCACGCCAAGCGAGGCGGCAGCCAGGGCGTACACAACAAGGTTTCGGGATTTCATGGAGGTTTCTCCTTGGGTTGGTGAGACTCCATCGTGTCCGCCGCATGTGAACGCACGGTAAATGCCGCACTCCGTCCGTGCAAAGTTCTGTACCTGCTTGTGCCGGCCCCCACAGCCTTGCGGCTCAGCCTTTCATGGAGGCCTGGACGTGCAGCTTGGCCGCGATGTACTCACCATGTGTCACATGCAGCAGGCCCGCCACCTTGCTGATCACGTGGTGCTCGTGCGCATCCAGGTGCTGGTCGGCGAAGGCCACTTCCCACATGGCCTCCACCACGCGAATTTTTTGCTCCTGCGTGAAGCGCTCGTTCATCAGCCCGGTGAATCGCTGGTAGTCATAGGCCGTGCGCGCGGTTTCATGGGCAAGTTCCAGCAGGCGCTGCAGCTCGTCGTCGCTCAGCGCGAACTTGCGGCGCAGGGCGGTCAGCACCGCGTCGCGCTCACTGTCTTGCAGCGAGGGCTCGGCGCGCATCACTTCCACGAGCAGCACGGCGGTCGCGAGTTGCAGGGTGTGTTCCTGCTCGGCGGGTGCCAGGGCGCCCGCTGGCGCCGTGAGACTGGCCGTGAGGTTGTCGAACAGGTCCTTGAGATTTCTGAGCATGGCGTGGCGAGTTTGACGCGGAGGTAGGGAGGTGGAGCCTGGGGAGAGCCTCAGGGTTCCCGGCGCCAGACCAGCAGCAGGTTGTTGGCCGGCATGGCATGGCGCTCCTGCAGCACCAGGCCGGCGCGCCGGGCCTGCGCCTCCACCTCTTCCCGCTGGCGGATGCCCCAGGCCGCGTTTTCGCGCCGCAGGCTCTCGTCGAACGCCAGGTTGCCGGGGGAGGTGGGCACGCCGTCTTCCAGATACGGGCCATAGGTGATGAGCGCACCGAGGGGCGTGAGGTGCCTGGCCGCACCCTGCATGAGCGCCGCGCAGGTGGCCCATGGCGCGATGTGCAGCATGTTGGCGCAGTAGATGCCATCGAAGGGCTCCGGTCCTACCGGCCAATCGGGTGCGAGCACATCCAGCTGCAGCGGTTCGAGCACGTGTCCTGCGCTGGCATCGGCCGCCCAGGCGCGAATGGAAGGCAGGGCATCTGCCTGGAAATCCGTGGGCTGCCAGTGCCAGCCCGGCATGGCAGAGGCGAACCAGGCCGCGTGCTGACCGGTGCCCGAGGCGATTTCCAGAATGCGGCTCTGCTCAGGCAGCGCCTGGCGGAGCACCTCCAGAATGGGCCGCTTGTTGCGTTCGGCAGCGGGGCTCAGCCGCAGGATGTTGGCGTTCATGGAGGCATTGTCCGGTACGGGCCCCGATGCGAGAATTTCGTCTGATCCCCCATGAAAACATCGACGCTCACCACCGCTTTGGCCGCCTTCCTGTATGGCTGCGCCCTCCATCCTGTGGCAACGTCGCCTGCCAGCCAGGTGTCAAGCGAGACGCTTACCGTCATCACCGGCCGCGTCAATTACGTGATCGATGGGCAGATCAGGACGCCCTATGGCGCCTTTCGGCCTGCGTGGCCGGCGCCACCCATGATGGCGCTGAACCTCACCACCGGCCATCCGCACGCCTTCGGCCAGGTGGCCGACTCGGATGGCAGCTTTCGCTGGCAACTGCCTCCGGGGGCCTACGTGATTTCAAGCATCGGCATGGGCACGCCGACCGACGAGACCCGCATCAGCTGGCCTCGCGTGGTGCTGTGCGTGCCGCGGGCTCCCGGCGCCACGGTGTACGTGGGTCACCTGCGCCTGGAAGGGCGGCGGTATGAGGAGGATGTGATGCTGAGCACCGGCACTCGATATGCCTCGCGAGGCGTGCGCTACGGTTTCAAAGTGGTGGATGAAACCCCGGGCAGCACGTCGGGACAGGTTTCGCGGCTCATGCGCCACTGGCCCGAGATGCCCATTGGCGACCGCCTGGTGGAGCATTGGAAAGCCGATGCGCCAGGCCTCGAACGCGAACTCTGCGGTGCACTGATGCGTTGAGCGGGGTGGGCTCTCAGCGAAGGTGCGCGGGCTCGGTTTCCATCCCTTGCTCGCTGTCGCGGGGCGCCGTGCTGGCCATGGCCAGTGCCTGGCGTTCGGCTTCGTTGATCACGTCGGTGGGTGTGGCGCTGGCCGGGTCTACCGTGACCACGCCCATGCCGATGCGTGGGCGGAAAGGGTGGCGCTTGCGCTGCTCATCGAACACCGTCAGGGGAATGGACGCCGTCAAGGCCATGCGCGCGGCGGTGGCGCGCACGGGTTGCTGATGCGGGTCCATCGTGAGCACCACCACGAAGCACCTCGGGTGGTACAGCCCCACCACACAACGGAACCCCGCCGCACGGCGGATGCGCGCCGCCACGGTGGACAGGATCTGATGCTCCGCGCCCGGCCCGGCCGATTCGGCGAGTTCGTAGAGGTTGCTCACGTACAGGCACAGCACCGCCGTCTCGCACTCCAGGCGCGCGGCGCGCCAGAGGGCATGCTCCACATCAGCGATCAGCGCCGAGCCGGTGGACAGCCCGGTGGCAGGGTCGGTGCTGTGCTGCAGCCGAGAGAGGCGTGCAATCTCGCGGTTGTGCCGGTTGCGCAACAGCCCCAATACCGAGGCCATGAGGAAAAACACCAGCGTGACCACCGCCGTGAACAGCCAGGTGCCCAGGCCGAGGCCCGGCACATTGAGGCCACGCAGATAGTGGCCGACCGTCACGATGGCCAGACAGCCGATGGCCACCGCCATCCAGCGCGCGAGCGGGTCGCCCAGCCGGGCGGCACGCACTGCGGCCGCCAGCGCCAGCAACACTGGCACCATGTTCACGGCCGCTGTCGCCATCAACAGCATGCGGAAGTTCTCTCGTTCGATCTGACTGGCCAGCACCACCAGGATGGCGGTGGCGGATACCAGCAAGGCGCCACCAAAAGCCGTGACGCGGTGCACCCGCCCGTCTTGGCGCGCGCCACCCAGCCAGGTTCCCACGTAGTACAGACCCATGGCCCCGGCCGCCGGGCCCAGGCCGGCCTTGAGCACCATCAACAGCCGCTCGGGCAGATCGGGAAAGAACACCTCGGGCAAGCCCGTCATCACCACGCAGCTGGCACCGGTGATCGACACGAACAACAGGTTGCGAAAAGAGCCGATGCTGTGGCCGTTGAACACGTCGGCGAGTGCGAGTGCCGCGAGGGTGCACAAGCCGCCCAACATGGCGGACCAGACAGCGATTTCGGCAATGGGCATGCAGGGATTATCGAGAGTCGACCGCGTGGGCGATGCCCGGCCTCGTCAAGTTTGTCACGCCTCTTCGCATTGCGTGCGGGTCAAGGTGCGCAACAGCTATCTGCCGGAGGCCGATGTGCGCTGCGGCTGCCCTTGAAAGGGCTCCTTGTGCCGGGACTTGGGCTTGAGTCGCGGCATCGGTTCGAGGAAGGTCGAGTGCTGCCGCAGCAGCATGGATGCCTCAGCCTGCGCGCGCCGCTTGGAGAGCACGTGCAGCACCAGCAGCCCCACACCCAGACCCAGCGCCATCCATGCCGGTGCGAGCAACGCTTTGGCGGCGTACCTGAGTGAGTTTTCTGTTGCCATGGCCAACGACGCCATCCACAAGATAACACCCGCCAACAAGGCGCCGATGCCATTGAAGAGCAGGGGTTGGGTTTTGCGTCGGGGGGCTTTGCGCCGCCCGGACTTGGTCCTGGAGCTGGTGGTCTTGGTCATGAGGAATCCCCGCCATCATGTGACAAACACCGTTCAGGAAGCGCCGCAGGGCGACAAACGGAGCCATGGCCGGCTGACCGTGAAAAGCGTCGCAACAGTCGGTTGTGGGTGTAAGAAAAATCCCTGCTTGCGGACTTGCACCTACATTCCTTCCATGAATCTTGTTTCTGCTCCCGGCCACGCCGTCTCGCGTTTGCGCACCGCGCGTCTGGCCGCCAGCGCCAAACCCTTTGTGGCCCGGGGCTCCGGCCTGGGGCGTTGTGTCGGCTGTCGGCTGATCGCCAGCCACTGCCTGTGCGCATGGCGCCCGCAGACGCCCACGCGCGCCGGGGTGTGCCTCATCATGGGCGACATCGAAGCGCTCAAGCCCAGCAACACCGGTTGGCTGGTGGCCGACGTGGTGGCCGACACCTGGGCTTTCGGATGGTCTCGCACCGAAGTGGACCCGGGTTTGCTCGCGTTGTTGGCCGATCCGCAGTGGCAACCCTACCTGGTGTTCCCGGGTGAATTCGTGCCGCCAGAGCGCGTGGTGACCGAGCTGCGCCCGCCCGATGCAAAGCAGGCGCGTGCGGGTGACCCGAAACCCTTGTTCGTGTTGCTTGACGGCACCTGGTCCGAAGCGCGGAAGATGTTTCGAAAAAGCCCTTACCTGGACCACCTGCCTGTGCTCAGCCTGCACCCGGAGGAGGTGGTCTCCAACTACCGTCTGCGGCGCTCGTTCCGCGAGAGCCACTTCTGCACCTCTGAAGTGGCGGCGCTGTGTCTGGCACTGGCCGGCGAAAACCATGCGGCACTGACGCTCGCGGCCTGGCTCGACGTGTTCACCACGCACTACCTCAGCATCAAGCGCAGCGCCCCGCTGAACCTCGATACCGAGGCGCACCTGCGCTTGCAGGCGCTGTGTGCGGTAGATTGGAGCCATGCAGAAAAAGGTCTTGCTCACGGGCTTTGATGCTTTTGGCGGGCAGTCGCTCAACCCCAGCTGGCTGGCCGTGCAAGCGCTCAATCGCAGAAAAGTGCTAGGTCACACCGTGGTGGCGGCGCAGTTGCCCACGGTGTTTGAAGCCTCGCTGCGAGAGCTGGACGCGCAACTGCGCCTGCATCAGCCCGCGCTGGTCATCTGTGTGGGGCAGGCCGGTGGACGCAAGGTGCTGTCGCTGGAGCGCGTGGCCATCAACGTGAACGATGCGCCCCTGGCCGACAACGCGGGCGCGCAACCTGTTGACACACCGGTGGTGCACGGGGCGCCCGCCGCCTATTTCACCAACCTGCCCATCAAGGCCATGCTGGCCGCGCTGCACCAGGCCGGGGTGGGCGCTGAGGTGTCCCAGACGGCGGGTACCTTCGTCTGCAACCATGTTTTCTATGGCTTGATGCGTGCGCTGGCGACCGACCCCCGACTGCGGCACACGCGTGGGGGCTTCATGCACGTGCCCTGGTTGCCGGAGCAGGGAACGCCGAACATGGCGCTGGACGAGATCGTGCGGGGGCTGCGGCAGGCGGTGCGCAGCGCTTTGCTGGCGCAGGAGGACTCGGCGCTGGGCGCCGGCACCACCCACTGAGCAGCCTCAGGCCTGCCAGACGCCGAAACCGGCCGAGCGCAGGTCGATGCCGATCTCGATTTCTTTCTCCACCGCAGCTTCGTACCTCATCGGATTGAACGCCTCGTAGAGATCGGGCAAGAGGCGCAGCCCGTACTTGAACACGTAGGCATTGGCCTGGATGCCGGCCTTGTGCTTGTCGAAGCGCACGTCCGGATCAAGGCCGGTCATGCCGACGTAGACGCAGGGCTTGCCGTCGATGTAACCCGGGTTGTTCTTCCGGAATTTGCTTTCGGCCAGCACGTCTTTGGAGAGTTCGATCACGTAGACGTGGTGGTGGGGACGGCGGGCCATGATGGTGGGATTTTGCCTTGGGATGGCATCGCGCCTTTCGTTGCAGGGAAGCCACTGGCCGTCGGTCATGGCTGGCCTATTGGCGAATACTTCCGCTATTGGCGCTTGAATTTATGTCGCATTCGGGCAATCGCTATTTAATGCGAATGATTGCCAAGGAGGCATGCGTTGTTGCACAAAAGTCAATAGGAGGCTTGCTGTCAAATGGCTACCCTGATTCCTGCCCTCGGCAGTTGCGTGTCCCGAATGACCAGCGGTGAGCGTCGTGTGGCTGAGCGACTCGAGCAGAAGCTTGATGACGACTACTTGCTTTGGTACGACGTCCCTGTGGGACCCAAACAATCGCATCCCGATTTTGTGATCCTGCATCCGCGTCGCGGCCTGCTCATCCTTGAGACTAAAGATTGGAAGCTGGAGACCATTAAAAGCGCCACCCGCCAAGCATGGGAAATTATTCCTGACGGGCATTTGAAAGTCGTCATCAATCCATTGGCTCAGGCGAGGCATTGCGCAATGCAGGTCGTCAACGCGCTGGAGCGTGACGCGCAACTGGTGCAGCCAAGTGGCGCCCATCAAGGCAAGCTTGCATTCCCCTGGGGACATGGTGTGGTGTTCACTCGCATCACCAGAAAACAGTTTGAGGTGGCGGGCCTTGGCGACGCCATTGAGTCCAGCTACGTCATCTGTTCCGACGAGATGCCAGAGTCAGTGGACCCAGAGCAATTCCAGCAGCGGCTGTGGAACATGTTTCCCCACGCGTTTGGAAGCGTGATGTCGCTGCCACAGATTGATCGCGTGCGGTGGATCATGTTTCCTGAGGTGCGCGTGCCTGTGCAGGGTGTCCTGTTTGACGACAGCGACGCGGCGGCTGAACTGCCCAGCATCATGCGTGTGATGGACTTGCAGCAGGAGCAACTGGCACGCAGCCTGGGTGATGGGCACCGCGTGATCCACGGTGTAGCGGGCTCGGGCAAGACCATGTTGCTCGGTTACAGGGCCGAGTACCTGGCGAAAGCGCACACGGCATACAGCAAGCCCATTCTGGTGCTTTGCTACAACGAACCGCTGGCCCGGCAACTGGCGCAGGTGATGGATTGCAAAGGGCTTTCGGCCTACGTGCACGCGGTGCATTTTCACAAGTGGTGTCGCAGCCAACTCGTGGCCTATGGGCAGACCTTGCCTGCTGACAATCTGCCCACGGATGTGAAGATGAATGACATGGTGCAACGGGTGATCGAGGGTGTTGACCGCAAACAGATTCCGAGCGGCCAGTACCAGGCGGTGTTGATCGACGAAGGCCATGACTTCGCGCCCGAGTGGCTCAAACTCATCACTCAAATCGTGGACCCGACCACCAACAGCCTGCTGGTGCTGTACGACGATGCACAGAGCATCTATGAGCGCAGCCGCAGCAAGCAGTTCAGCTTCAAGAGTGTGGGCATCCAGGCCCAGGGCCGTACCACCATCCTCAAGATCAACTACCGGAACACGCGGCAGATTTTGCAGACGGCCAGTCTTATCGCGGCCGATCTGTTGACTGCGGAAGACAAGGACGATGATGGCGTGCCGCTGCTCAAACCTGTGAGCTGCGGGCGCGACGGCGAAAAGCCGATCATCATCCGCTTGCCCAACCTTCGCGCGGAAGTGAGCGAGGTAGCCGATCTATTGAGCGCCGCGCATCGCGAAGGCCACGCCTGGGGCGACATGGCGGTGCTCTGTCGGCATTACAGCGAGATGGACGCCTGCGCCAGTGTGCTGCAACAACGCCGGCTCCCGCATCAGGTGCGCAAAGGCTCAGGTAGTTTCAACCCTGCGGCGGACACCATCAAGGTGATGACGATGCACGTGAGCAAGGGGCTGGAGTTTCCCGTGGTTGCGCTGGTGGGTGTGGGCAGCATGCCTGCCAAGGATCAGGATGAGCGCGACGAGGCGCGGCTTTTTTACGTAGGCGCCACACGTGCCACGCAACGGCTGATCGTGGGAGTTGGCGGGCAAGGCCAGTTTGGCCGGCGACTGGCGACCTATTGACTTACTACCCGCGAGCTGGCGCCGCATTCGTGGGCGCAGGTCGGTCCGTTTCTCTCAAAGCCAGACCGACCCAGGCCCCGGGCTCGTTTCAATGGTGTACTCCGGCGATCCCCCCAGCACGAAGGCGCCAAGCACCACGCTCAGCACCGACATGAACAGGCTGGCCCAGAAAGCGGTCCAGAAGCCGCTGATCTTGAAACCTTCCACCAGCTTCGCCACCAGCAACAGCATCAGTGCATTGATCACCAGCAGGAACAGGCCAAAGGTGAGCACGGTGAGGGGCAGGGTGAGGAACACCAGCAACGGCCGCACGATCGCATTGGCCAGGCCCAGCAGCAGGGCCGACACCACGAGCGACGAGGTGCTGCTGAACTGGATGCCCTTGAACACATGGCTTGCCACCCAGAGTGCGAACCCGGTGATGGCCCAGTGAAGCAGGAATGGCGTGAGGTTGGTGAGCATGATGGGAAGGCCCCTTTGATTTATTTGCCCCAGGAGTCTTTCAACCCCGTCACGCGGTTGAACACTGGCTTGCCCGCCACGTGGTCTTTCCGGTCTGCCACGAAGTAGCCATGCCGCTCAAACTGGAACTTGTCGTCGGGCCGTGCCAGGGCCAGTGAAGGCTCCACGTAAGCCGTCACCACTTTCAGGCTGTTCGGGTTCAAGGCTTCAATGAAATCCTTGCCGCCGGCGTCGGGCTGGGCGTCCAGGAAGAGGCGGTCGTAGAGGCGCACTTCGGCTTGCACGCCGTCGGCCACGCTCACCCAGGTGATGGCGGCCTTGGCTTTCACGCTGTCGGCGCCCGGGGTGCCGCTCTTGGTGCCGGGGATGACCTTGGCGTGCACTTCGGTGACCTTGCCGTCCGCGTCTTTTGCACAGCCCGTGCACTCAATGACGTAGCCGCCCTTGAGGCGCACCACGTTGCCAGGGAACAGGCGCTTGTAGCCCTTGGGCGGCACTTCCTCGAAGTCCTCGCGCTCGATCCACACGGCCTGGCCGATCTTGAACACGCGCGGCGCGGGTTCAGGCTGGCCTTCGGCGAGGGCCGAATGGGGCAGGGCTGGCTGGGTGCAGTCTTCGGTGTAGCCGTCGCTGCCGAAAGCTTCGGCCCAGTTGGTGAGCACTAGCTTGACCGGGTCGAGCACGGCCATGCCCCGGTGGGCCTTGTTCTCCAGGTCTTCGCGCAGGCAGCCTTCGAGCGTGCTGTAGTCGATCCAGGAATCGCTCTTGGTCACGCCGATGCGTTCGGCGAACAGCTGGATGCTCTCGGGCGTGTAGCCGCGCCGGCGCAGGCCGACGATGGTGGGCATGCGCGGGTCGTCCCAGCCGTTGACCTTGTGGTCGTACACCAGTTGCGCGAGCTTGCGTTTGCTGGTGATCACGTAGGTGAGGTTCAGCCGCGCAAATTCGTACTGGCGTGGGGGTGGGCTTTGCAGCAGGCCGCCTTCGCAGAGGCGCTCCAGCAGCCAGTCGTAGAACGGGCGCTGGTCTTCAAATTCCAGCGTGCAGAAGCTGTGGGTGATCTGCTCCAGCGCGTCCTCGATCGGGTGCGCGAAGGTGTACATCGGGTAGATGCACCAGGTATCGCCCGTGTTGTGGTGCGTGGCGCGGCGGATGCGGTAGATCGCCGGGTCGCGCAGGTTGATGTTGGGGCTGGCCATGTCGATCTTCGCGCGCAGCACCATGCTGCCGTCCTCGTGCAGGCCATCGCGCATTTCGCGCAGGCGCTTGAGGTTTTCGGCGGGCGTGCGGCTGCGGAAGGGGCTGTCGACGCCGGGTTTGCCGAAGTCGCCCCGGTTCAGGCGCATCTGCTCGGTGGTTTGTTCGTCCACATAGGCGTGGCCGGCTTCGACCAGGTACTCGGCCGCACGGTACATGAAATCGAAGTAGTCGCTGGCCTGGTACAGGTGCTGCTGGCCGTTGGCTTCCCAGTTGAAGCCGAGCCACTTCACGGCATCGATGATGCTGTTGACGTACTCGGTGTCTTCCTTCTCCGGGTTGGTGTCGTCGAAGCGCATGTGGCACACGCCGCCGTAGTCGCGCGCCAGGCCGAAGTTCAGGCAGATGCTCTTGGCGTGGCCCACGTGCAGGTAGCCGTTGGGCTCGGGGGGGAAGCGGGTTCGGATTTTGGCCGGGTCGGGCTGGCCCTGGGCGTGGTGCGCGGCATCGCCAGGGCTGCCGGCCCAGCGGCGGGCCTGGTAGGTGCCTTTGTCCAGATCGTTCTCGATGATCTGGCGCAGGAAGTTGCTGACCTTGTGTTCGCCGTCGGTGGCGGGGGTGTTGGTTTTGCTGCTGGGGTGGGTGGAGCTCATGCGCCATTCTATTGATCCGGCCCGTGCCGCACCGCCACAGGTCGAGTGCTACTTTGGTTCCATTGCGGCGCTTTCCGTTATCGTGGCCGTTCCCGGACGAGGAAGAGGAAGCCCGAGATGAACAACGACAACCCCGACACCATGCCCACCGACGAGCCGACCCGGTGGGAAATCACCCAGACGGAGGACGTGTTTCTTCCTTCAGTGCGGGTGCAGCTGGGCTGGCTCGATGTGCAGGCCGCCGTGGAAAGCGGCGCCATCCAGCCGACCGAGGCGCACGCGCTCTGGGCCTCGTGGGCTTCGCCGGGCAGCCCGTTGCGGGTGGTGGCGGGCTCCCCGACCTTGCCGGCCTCGGTGGTGCCCACGGCGGCCGAACTCGAACAGGAAGACATCGCTGCGGGCTGGTCGGCGACACCGGCCCTGGCCGCGCGTCTCCCGCTGGACCGAGGCCCCGCCTTCAGCTTCACCAACACGCTCTACTACTTTGGCGGCATGCTGGCCATTGGTGCCATGACGCTGTTCATGACGCTGGGCTGGGAGCTGTTTGGCGCCTGGGGCGTGTTGGTGCTGGCCCTGGGCTACCTGACCGGCGCGTTGCTGGTGGCGGGCAATTTGCTGGAGAAGGGCTTGCGCACGCCGGCCGGTGTGCTGGCCACGCTGGCGGTGTGCCTGGTGCCGCTGGCGGTGTGGGCGTTCCAGTCGGGCATCGGGCTGTGGCCCGAGGGCGGGCCCGACAGCTACCGCGACTACCACCGCTACATCGACTGGCGTTGGCTCACGCTGGAGCTGGCCACGCTGGCCGCCGCCGTGGTGCTGCTGTACCGCTACAAACTGCCTTTCATGGTGATGCCGGTGGCTGTGACGATCTGGTACCTCAGCATGGACGTGGCA
>Ga0247738_10000462_pt1 | contig 15500 bp, 13 predicted proteins | sample UWRJL013104B2_FD_180936 | JGI IMG/M metagenome (GOLD analysis project Ga0247738, IMG submission 180936) | Plant litter microbial communities from Arlington Agricultural Research Station in Wisconsin, United States - UWRJ-L013-104B-2 | ecosystem: Environmental > Terrestrial > Plant litter >...
GACGCGCATCATGACGACATCGCCCGCATCCATGCCCTCGGCGGCCAGCGCGGCGTTGATCTTCTTGAAGACGGAGCGCGACTGGGTTTCGGTGTCGCCAAATTTGGCGGGTCCGTCCGGCAGCGCAGGATCGATTGCGTCGGGCAGGAGGCCGCTGACGTAAAGCGTTTTGGCACCGGCAGGCACAGTGACCGACTGGGCAATGGCAGCGTCCGGCGCGCCTTTATGAACGATCTGCGCCGTTGCCGGGGTCAATGCCGTTGCGGCGAGCGCCGCGCTAAGTCCGAGTGCGAGCTTATGGATCATGGCCTTATCCCCCTTTTGATTGAGCAGATCGATTCGCGATGCCCGAGTTTACGCTGCAATGCAGCATGAGCAATGCGGAATTGGCATTGCCCCGGTTGCGTCGAAAAGCTGCCCTCCGCGTTGCCTAGCGACGCGTCGGATCATGGCAATGCTGCACAGGCGGAAAGATCGTGGCGCACGCTGTCCGCGCCGTAACGGTTGTCAATTCGCCGCCCGTGGCTAATCTACCCAGAAAGGGGGAGGGGAATGCCCATGGAAAAGACCGAAGAAGACTCGTCTGTGCCGCGCGACGCAGGCCGCCGCGCGTTTCTGGGCGTCGCAGCGCTCGGTACGGGTGCGGTACTGACCGGCCTTGGCGCGACAGCTCCCGCACGTGCAGCCGATGCTGCAGCCGGCGCCCCGCAGGTCGATTTCCCCGATAAGCCCAATGCCTTTGGCGGCGGCGCTCCCGGCACCAATAACCGCGCCGAGATCGATCTTTACGATTGCGAGGTCGAGGGCGAGCTGCCGACCGACCTCGACGGCAGCTGGTATCGCGTCGGGCCGGACCCGCAATATCCCAAGCCGGAGAAATATGCCGGCGACATTGTCTTCGACGGCGAGGGACATGTCAGCATGTTCCGCTTCAAAAACGGCCATGTCGATTACCGCACGCGCTATGCCAAGACGCAGCGCTGGAAGGCGCAGCATGCCGCTCGGCGCTCGCTATTCGGCATGTACCGCAATCCGATGACCGACGACCCGAGCGTCAAAGGGCTCTCGCGCGGTACGGCGAACACGCAGCTCTTCGTGCATCACAAGAAGCTGCTGGTGTTCAAGGAGGACAGCCCGCCGGTCTATATGGACCCGCACACGCTGGAGACGGTGGACGATTATTACACGTTCGGCGGCAAGCTGAAGAGCCAGACGCACACCGCGCATCCCAAGATCGACCCGCTGACCGGCGAATATATCAGCTTCGGCTATGAGGCGAACGGCCTGCTCTCGAAGGACATTTTCGTCTTCTCGGCCGACCGTAAGGGGGCGGTGCAGTGGGCCGTGACGGTGCAGGCGCCTTATGCGGGCATGATGCATGACTTCGCAGTAACGCAGAAGCACATCATCCTGTATCTGACCAACATGGTCTCGGACATGGACCGGATCAAAGCGGGCGGCGTGCACTTCTCATATGATAGCACCAAGCCCTGCTATCTAGGCATTATGCGGCGCGGCGGCGATGGCAAGGATCTGCGCTGGTTCACCGGCACCAACTATTTCTGCACCCACGTGATGGGCGCCTGGTCGGATGGCGACAAGGTGACGGTGGACATGGACGGGGGCGAGGGCAATCAGTTCCCGTTCTTCCCGAGCCTGCACGAGCCGTTCGATCCGGTGAAAGGTACAGGCTATCTGCGCCGGTTCACCGTCGATCTCTCCAGCCGGACCAATGACCGCTACCAGACGCAGACGCTCTATCCGCAAGTGAGCGGGATGTTGGCGCGGCAGGACGATCGCTATCACACGCTGCCCTATCGCTATGGCTATATGGTCTCGGGCGGCGGCCCCGGTGGCGGCGGCTGGGCCATGGTCGATCATGCGACCAGTCAGGTTCAATCGGTCAAGGTGGCCGATTATTCGCTCTCCGAGATGACCTTCGTTCCGCGCAAGAAGGACGCGCCGGAGGGCGATGGCTATCTCATCGGTCTCGGTGGCAGCCAGAAGGAGGCGGGTCGCACGGACCTCTTCCTGTTCGACACCAAGGAGATTGCGGCAGGGCCGGTCGCCCGCGTCAAAATGCCGTTCAAATGCGTCGGGCAGGTGCATGGCTTCTGGGCGGATGCGAGCGATCTTCCCGCTGAAGGGCAGGCGCGCAAGGCATGAAGGCCGGGGGGCAGGCCCGTCTGGAACGGGTGATTTTGGCGGCGGCATCGCTGCTCATGCTGGGGGCTGCCGATGGCGGTCACCCGGCTGGTGTCGATCAGGCGCGCATGCTCGCCGCTGATCGCAACAGCGGCGAATGGATGAGCGGCGGGCGCACGTTCGATGAGCAGCGCTTCAGCCCGCTAACGCAGATCAACGATCGGACGGTGAGCAAGCTTGGCCTTGCCTGGTATGCCGATCTCGACACTGAGCGGGGCATGGAATCCAGCCCGCTGGTCATCGACGGTGTGCTCTACAATGTGCAGCCCTGGAACATCGCCACGGCCTATGACGCGAAGACCGGCCGGGTGCTGTGGCGATATGATCCGCACGTGCCGCTCAAATATGGCCGCATGGCCTGCTGCGACATTGTCTCGCGCGGTCTTGCTGCATGGCAGGGCAAGATTTTCGTCGCGACGCTCGACGGACGGCTGATCGCGCTCGATGCGAAGACTGGCAAGCCGCTCTGGTCGGAACTGACCGTCGATCATGAGCGCGGCTACACGATCACGGGAAGCCCGCGCGTCTATGACGGCAAGATCATCATCGGCAATGGCGGCGCAGAAATCGGCGTGCGCGGCTATGTCTCGGCTTATGATGCCAATAGCGGCAAGATGCTCTGGCGCTTTTACACCGTGCCCGGCGATCCGGCGAAGGGCTTCGAGAACAAGGCCATGGAAATGGCCGCGAAGACATGGTCGGGCCAGTGGTGGAAACCCGGCGGCGGCGGCACGGCGTGGGATGCCTTCGCTTACGATCCAAAACTCCGCCTCATCTATATCGGCACGGGCAATGGATCGCCCTGGGCACAAAAATGGCGCAGCCCCGGCGGCGGGGACAATCTGTTCCTCGCCTCCATCGTCGCGATCAACGCGGATACCGGTGCCTATGTCTGGCATTATCAGACCACGCCGGGCGAGCAGTGGGACTATACCGCAACCCAGCAGATGATCCTGACCGATCTCAGGATCGGCGGGCGCACGCGGCAGGTGCTGATGCAGGCGCCGAAGAACGGCTTTTTCTATGTGCTCGATCGCAAGACTGGCGCGCTCATCTCAGCCGAGAAATTCTCGCCCATCAACTGGGCGACGGGCATCGACATGAAGACGGGCCGGCCGATTGAAAATCCGGCGGTGCGCTATGGCGAAGTGCCGGTGCTGGTCTCGCCGGGGGCAGGCGGGGCACATAACTGGAACCCCATGGCCTACAGCCCGGTCACGAAGCTCGTCTATCTGCCCGTGTCCGAGACTTACATGGGCTACGCTGCGGCCGAGAGCTACGACATGGACAAGCATAGCGGGCTTGGCACCAGCTTCTCGGGCTACGATGCCGAGCGTAAGAAGATCGCGGAATATGCCGACGCCCATACCAAGGGCTGGCTCAGCGCGTGGAACCCGGCGACGCAGAAAGAGGCGTGGCGCGTGCCTTATCCGCTGGTCGGCAGCGGCGGCGTCTTGGCGACGGCGGGCAATCTCGTCTTTCAGGGCACCATCGGCACAAGCATGGCCGCCTATCGCGCCGACACGGGCGCGAAGGTATGGGAAATGCCGGTGCAGAATGTGCCGATTGCCGCGCCGATCACTTATATGGTCGATGGCGAGCAATATATCGCGGTCAATGCCGGCTGGGGCGGGGGGCTCGCCCATGTCGAGCGCGCCAAATATACCAAGCTCTATCTCTCCAAGCCGCGGCTGCTTGTGTTCAAGCTGGGTGGTACCGCGAAACTGCCGCCGGTCCCGGCCGCATCGATGGTTGTGCCTGAGCTTCAGGCGCCGCCAAAGGTGACGGGCACGGCGGCCATGATCGCGCGCGGCGAGCAGCTTTACGGTGCCAATTGTGCGCTTTGCCACGGCATTGGCGCGCGCGGCGGCGTCAAGGATCTGCGCCACATGAGCCAGACCACGCATGGCGTCTTTCTGGACATCGTGATCGGCGGCAAGCTGGAGGCCAATGGCATGGCCAGCTTTGCCGACACGCTTTCGAAGGACGAGGCGGACGCGATCCACCAATATCTGATCGCGCGCGCCAATGCCGATTGGGAAGATAGCGCTGCAAATCACTGATCTGCGCACGCCACGAGATAAAGGCTGGGTCACCGGCAACGACAAGAGATGAGAGCCGGTCCTGCCGGTGAGACAACAGAGAGGGAAATACCAATGTCCGTCAGCACGATCCGAAAGTTCGCCATTGCCGCCACCGCCGCGCTGATCGCGGGGGGCATGGCATCGGCCGCGCTTGCCCAGCAGCCCAAATATTCCAAGACCTATGGGCAGGACCGCGCCGAGATCGAAGACCTCATGGCGCGCTATCTCTTCGCAATCGATTACAACGATTGGGACGCTTATGTCGCGACCTTCGCGCCGGACGGGGAGCTCACTTTCGCCAGCGGCACCAGCAAGGGCCGCGAAGCGATCCGCAAGGCCGTCACCAGCTTCGCGACGCGCATCGGCGAATTCTATCATACGGCGGACGGCAAGCCCGCCAAGCTGCGCCATGTCATCCTTCAGTCCAGCATCCGCGTTGAAGGCAATCATGCCTGGGCGCGCTCGCTCTGGCTGGAAATGGCCAATCATGGGCCGAATGACGAGCCGAAGATCGGCACCTATGGCCTTTATGAGGACGAGATGACGAAGGTGAACGGCGAGTGGCTGTTCTCGAAGCGCAACGTGCTCAACGAGTTCATCAAGAACCGCAATTCGGGACCGGCCAATCCGGTGGCGGATATGGACAAGCTCGCCGCGGCGCTATTGGCAGGGAAGAAGTAAGGCGCTGCACCGCCGAGTTGACGCTGACTGAGAAATGGTGCGAGCTTTCCCACCTCAAACGGGTGGGAAAGCTCGCCTCAGCTCAGGGAATTTATATGTCATCCGTGGACGTGAACCGGCCGGACATCGTGGCCGAAGTGGCGGCGCTTTGTGCCGGCTATAATGACGCGCTGATGCACAACAGGGTCGATGAACTGGTCGGCTATTTCTGGGATTCCGAGCTCGCGATCCGCTTTGGCGCGACCGAGGAGCTTTATGGCGCCGAGGAGATCAATGCCTTCCGCAAGGCGCGCGTCGTCAATTTTCAGGATCGCAAGACAGTGCGCGAAACCACGACGACGTTCGGCGACAGCCTCGCGATCAACACGATCGAGTTCTCGGTGACTGTGAAAGGCGAGGCGCGCCACGGTCGCCAAAGTCAGGTCTGGACGCGCTTTCCGGATCTTGGTTGGCGCATTGTCTCTGCGCATGTGTCCAACCGCCCTGTGACGGAGAGCTCGGCAACCTCTGCTTAGATCGACCGGCTGGCGAGCTGAGCGGATTCGGCGGCGGGATATTGATCCGCGCCGCCGCACATCGCGTTACTTCGCGGCAACCTGGGTGAGATAATAACTCAGGTCGGCAATTTCCTTTTCGGTGAGCTGGCCACCGAAGCCCGGCATCGCGCCCTGGCCGTCTGTGACGCGCGAGACGATGAACTGCTCGGTCAGGTTGCCGTCGCCGTCGAGCGAGGGGCCGACGGAGCCGCTGGCCTTTGCGTCGGCCAGCGTGTGGCAGGCATTGCAGCCCCAGTTGCCGAACAGTTCGCGGCCTGCCGCGATACGCGTTTCGTCACGAGCGCCGGTTGCGGCACCGTGCGCCACTACCGGAGCGACCTCTGCTTCATCGTCGGCCACAACGATTGGCGCTGTACCAGCCAAAGCGACCTGGCTGGCGAGAAGCGCGCCTACCGACAGCGTTGCCACGGCGAGCGCCGTCGCTGCGATTCTAAATCCCGCACGCTTCTTCCCGGTCCGATCAGACACGCTGTTTCCTTCCTGCAATTTCGATGTCGTCCTGAGTCCCGGAGCCGGGACCGTAGTTGACAGAATCTACTGACGAATGTCGCGCTGTCAACCGTCCAACGGGACATGAGGCGATAATGACACAGTCAGGCGAAGATGGACAAAGTCATCGCGGCCTTGCACAGACCCGTTGCCAAGTTGACAAAATCTCGTCTAGGCTGGCGGCGCCGGCGGGACTGCGTCTCAGACCGGTCGACAGTGTTTGTTGGGGGATACCAGGAGTGCAGAGAGAAATGCGCACGCATTTAGAGTCGCGTCGGTCGCGTCATGGTTTCGTAGCCCGGCTTTCCTTGGCTCTGATGACCGCAAGCTGCGCCACCATGCCTTCCATGGTTGCTGCCAAAAGCTTCGATTACAAGACATGGGACAGCTATCTGGGCGGCGGCGAATCGGCGCAATATTCTTCGCTGAATCAGATCAACGCTGCCAATGTGAAGGATCTCAAGGTCGCATGGACCTTCGATCTCGGCACGGGCTCGCCATCAACCTTCGGTCCGCTGGTCGCCAATGGCACCATGTATGTGACTGCGAAGGATACGTTCCTGATCGCGCTCGACCCCGTCACCGGCAAGGAAAAGTGGCGCACTGAGGTCAAGAGCCGTCTCGGCTCGCGCGGCATGAACTACTGGGAGAGCAAGGACGGCAAGGACAAGCGTCTGGTCTTCCTCTCGGGCGGTTTCCTGCGTCAGGTGAATGCCGATACCGGCCAGTTCATTGCCAAAATGGGCCTGGGCGAAGGCGAGGGCATCGATATTCGCACCGGCCTGCCGGGCGACATCAGCAAGATGCGGCCGCTGCAGACGAGCAATCCGGGGCGCATTTATGGCGACCTGATCATCATGTCGCTGCCTGCCGGCGCTTATGATTATGCTTCGTCGCCCGCTGATATTCACGCCTATAACATCAAGACGGGCAAGCTCGCCTGGACCTTCAACGTGCGCCCGATCAAGGGCGAGTTCGGCTATGAGACGTGGCCGGAGAAGGACCGCGACCGCATGGGCGGCGTGCATAACTGGTCTGAGTCGACGATCGATGATCAGGCTGGCGTCGTCTACATCCCGACCGGCACTGCCCGCTATGATTTCTACGGCGGCAACCGCGAAGGCGTCAATCTCTTCGCCAACTCGATCCTGGCGCTCGACGCCAAGACCGGCAAGCGTCTCTGGCACTATCAGACGGTCCATCACGACCTGTGGGATTATGATATCCCGCTGGCGCCCAAGCTGATGACGATCAAGAAGGACGGCAAGGACATTCCTGTCGTCGTCCAGGCGACCAAGCAGGGCTTCATCTTCGTGCTCGATCGCAAGACGGGCGTGCCGATCTGGCCAGTCGAGGAGCGTCCGGTTCCGGCATCCGACGTGCCGGGCGAAAAGGCATGGCCAACGCAGCCGTTCCCGACCTGGCCCGAGCCGTTCGCACGGCAGGGCAAGCTGACCGAAGTGGATATCAATCCCTTCCTGCCCGAGGCGGACAAGGCCAAGGCACGCGAGCTGCTCAAGACCGCGCGCAACGAGGGCCTGTACACGCCGCCCAGCATCCAGGGCTCGATCTCGCTGCCCGGTCATAATGGCGGCGCGAACTGGGGCATGTCGGCGATCGATCCGGATCACCAGCGCTTCTATGTGATTTCGCGCGAGCTGCCGACGCTCGACAAGCTGTCGCCGGATACGCGCCAGCAGGCCATCGACTCGATGCCCAATGGCGGCGGCGACGTGAAGCCCTATCAGTCGCCGGTCAACTTCAACATCATGAGCAACGGCTTCTCGATCATCGGCCCGCCATGGTCGACGATCACCGCCTATGACATGAACACCGGCAACAAGCTCTGGACGCTGCCCAATGGCGAAGTGAAGCCGCTGGCCGATCTCGGCATCAAGGATACCGGCAGCCATATCGGCCGCGGCAGTCCTGTCGTGACCGGCGGCGGTCTGCTGTTCAACGCCACCTCGACGGACCGCAAGTTCCGCGCGCGTGACAGCGTCACCGGCAAGATCCTCTGGGAGGCCGATCTGCCGGCTGCATCCGAGGGTATTCCGGCGGTCTATGAGGCGGGTGGCCGCCAGTTCATCGTCATCCCGGTGGGTGGCGATGGCCTGTGGGCGCCCAAGCTTCCGCTGCCCAAGGCGGGCAACAACCAGTATATCGCCTTCGCACTCCCCGAGGGTGCAAAGGCGGCTGTCGAGGCCAAATAAGCAGGGGGCCAGTGACGCAGACGAACGGCGACCCTGACGGGAAACGCCGTTCGGATTGCAGGATTTTGAGTTATCATGGGCGCCACGCGGGCGACCGGTAGATTCGCACTGAGATAATATCATCGGGCGCTCAAAGCGCCGCCAAGGAGAAGGCAAAATGAAATCATACGCTCCATCGATCAGAACGCTGGTGAAGTCCGCCGTTCTCGCGGCGAGCGCGCTCGGCATCTGCATGTCCGCGCCGCTCATCGCCCAGCGTGGCGCGCCTCCGGGCCCGCCGCTGCCGCCCGCACCGAGCGAGGCCGAAGCGCCTGAGCTTTACAAGGTCGCGCCGATCCCCGCCTACACACCGAAGAAGACGCCGTGGGGCGAGCCTGACTTCCGTGGTGGCTGGCCGATCGACAGCTGGGGCAGTGTCAATCTTCAGCGCACGCCTGCACAGGGCAAGCGCGTCTATCTGACCGACGCGGAAGCTGCGCAGCGCGAAGCTCAGTCGGATCGCTCGAAGGCTGCTGCCTCGAACGAGACCAAGGCCAACAAGCTCGGCATGGGCAACTGGGTCGAGAGCTTCGCTGTGGGTCGCCGCACGTCGCTCCTGATCGAGCCTGCCGATGGCCGCCTGCCTGCGCTCACGCCTTATGGTAACGCCCTGGAGCGCATCGGCCGTTCGAGCTGGGTCAATGGCCAGACCTATGACTGGGTCACGGACTTCGACAACTGGGATCGCTGCATCACGCGCGGTTTCCCGGGTTCCATGCTGCCCTTCCGTTACAATAACGGCGTGCGCATCTTCCAGGCGCCGGGCATCGTCGTGATCGAGCTCGAGATGATCCACGACAGCCGGATCATCTACACCAACGGCAAGGCCCCGCCGAAGGGCGTGTCCAACTATATGGGCTACAGCCGCGGCCATTGGGAAGGCAACACGCTGGTCGTCGAGACGACGAACATCCGCAAGGGTGCTTCGCCGCTCAACATGGCCACGATCGGTGCGCCCGCCAATAACGTCGTTCCGATGAGCGACGAGGCCAGGGTCACCGAGCGCTTCACGCTCGCCGGTCCGAACACGCTGGTCTATGACATGACCTACAACGATCCGAAGGTGTACACGAAGCCCTTCACCACGCGCATGGATATCCCGCGGAACGACAAGTATGAGTTCTTCGAATATGCCTGCCACGAGGGCAATGTTCAGGCTCGTAACTACATCTCGTCGTCGCGCTCGCTGCGTGCGCAGGGCATTGCCCGCGTCGATCAGGGCGCTGCACGGGAGTGAATGGAACAAGGGCAAAAAGGACGCGCCTCTTGAGGCCTCTTTTCCCCCTGCTTCGCAAGATGATGACGCCGGCGCTCTATGCGTCGGCGTCATACTCCCTGTTGATGGCCGGATCGGTTCTGGCGCAGGGCGCTGCCCCCGCTGGCGCTGGAACCAAGAGTGCCGCAGCCGCAGGGGCGCCGCAGGATCTGGTCACCATTCCGCCGGTGCCCAAAGATTATAAGCCGGCAAAGACGGTCTGGGGCGAACCCGATTTCCGCGGCGGCTGGCCGGTCGATCATCTCAACATGACGCCGCTGCAGCGCACGCCCGCACAGGGCAATCGCTACTATCTCACCGACGAGGAATATGCCGCGCGTGAGAAGCAGATCGGCGCCACGGCGTCCCGCTACGATACCGAGCAGAAGAACAACCGGCTCGGCATGGGCGCATGGATGGAGCCGGGTAAGGCCAACCGCCGGACCTCGATGCTCATCGATCCGCCCAATGGTCGCCTGCCGGAGCTGACCGAGGAAGGCCAGCGCCGCTCCAAGATCATGAAGTCGGACGATCTGCCCGGCCAGACCTTCGATTGGGTCGACGATTTCGACAGCTGGGACCGCTGCATCACGCGCGGCATGCCGGCCTCGATGTTCACCATCAATTATAATAACGGCATCCGCGTCTGGCAGTCACCCGGCATCGTGGCGATCCAGCTCGAGATGGTCCATGAGACGCGGATCATCCCGACCGATGGCCGTCCGCGCCTTTCCTCCGCGATCCACAACTGGCTGGGCGAAAGCCGCGGTCATTGGGAAAACGGCAATACGCTGGTCGTTACGACCACCAACTTCAAGCCGGGCCCTTCGGCGACGAATAACGGTACATACGGCTCGCCGCCGGGCAACGTGACGCCAGTCAGCACGGAAGCTGTGATGACCGAGCGTTTCACGATGACTGACAAGAATAGCATCACCTACGAGATGACGTGGAACGACCCCACCGTCTTCTCCAAGCCGTGGACCACGCGTCTGCCCTGGCAGCGCAATGACAGCTATCAGATGTTCGAATATGCCTGCCACGAGGGCAATGTGCAGGTTCGCAACTTCATCACAGCCTCGCGCGCAAAGCGTGCGCAGGAAGCACAGGCCAAAGCTGCAGGTGCCGCGAAGTGAAGCGCGCGACCATGATTTCGCGCGCCTTTGGCGCAGCCTTGCTGGCGACCGGAACCGCGTCGCTATTATGGCCTTCGGCGCTCTCCGCGCAGGGTGCGACAGCTGATCTCACGGCTGTTCCGGCCATTTCCAAGAGCTACAAGCCGAAGACCACGCCATGGGGCGATCCTGACCTGCGCGGCACCTGGCCGATCGACTATCTGAGCGGGCTGACTCTCCAGCGCGACGTCAAATATGGCGATCGCGTCTTCATGACCAACGAAGAGTTCGCCGCGAAACAGAAGCAGCAGGATGCTCTGCGCGCGCGCTACGAGAATGATACGGCGGACGGCAAGATCGGCCGCGGGCATTGGGACGAGGCGGGCGAGGCGACACGGCGCACGTCATTGCTGGTTTCGCCGGCTAACGGATTGCTGCCCGCCAAGACCGAGGAAGGAAAGCGCCTCTCCGCGCTGATGCGATCGAGCTGGCGCCGCGGGCAGGCCTATAATCTGCCGACCGATTTCGACAGCTGGGACCGTTGCATCACGCGCGGCTTGCCAGCCTCAATGCTGCCGATGCACTATAATAATGGCATCCGTGTCTATCAGTCGCCGGGGCTAGTCGCGATCGAACTGGAGATGATCCACGAGACGCGGATCATCCCGACCGATGGCCGTCAGTCGACGCCGCGCCAGATCAGCAACTGGATGGGCCAGAGCCGCGGTCATTGGGAAAACGGCAATACGCTGGTCGTCGAGACCACGAATTTCCGGCCCGGCCCTTCGGCCACCAACACCGTGACCGTGGGCTCGCCGCCGGAGAATGACACGCCCGTAAGCGAGCAGGCCAGGCTGGTCGAGTGGTTCACGATGACTGGGCCCGACACGGTTGCCTACAAGATGACATGGACAGATTCTGTCATATTTACAAAGCCTTGGACCGTGCAGTTCGATTGGCGCCGTAACAATGATTACGGCATGTTCGAATATGCCTGCCACGAGGGCAACGTACAGGTCCGCAACTATATCACTGCATCTCGGGCCCAAAGAGGCCAGGATAGGGAGAGAGAATGATGTCGTTCAAAACTGCGGGGCGCCTCGCGCTGGTGTCCGCTCTGATGGCGAGCGCCTCGATGGCGCAGGCCGCCTTCGACAAGCCGGTCAAGACCGCGCAGGGTCTCGTCGCCGGCACCGCCGGGCTCAAGCCGGGCGTGACTGTCTTCAAGGGCATCCCGTTCGCAGAGCCGCCTGTCGGCAAGCTGCGTTTCATGTCCGCTGTCCCGGTCAAGACAAGCTGGAAGGGCGTGCGCGACGGCAGCAAGTGGGGCAATACCTGCGTCCAGCCGCCAGCGCCGACACGCGCGATGGGCGTCAATCAGGCGACCGATATGCCGGATTCGCCGAAAATTTCGGAGGATTGCCTTAACCTCGCCGTGTGGACCGGCGCCAAGGCTGCGGGCGAGAAGCGCCCCGTCATGGTCTGGTTCTACGGCGGCGCTTATGCGGAAGGCGGCAACTCCATGCCGTTCGCGGATGGCAGCAAGCTGGCGGCCAAGGGCGCGATCATCGTCGCGGTCAATTATCGCGTCGGTGCATTCGGCTTCCTGTCTCACCCCGACGCGACGAAAATGTCCGGCCATAATGCCTCGGGCAACCAGGCTCTTTCGGATGGCGTAGCGGCACTCAAATGGGTGAAGGCGAACATCGCTGCATTTGGCGGCGACCCGAACAATGTCACCATCTTCGGCCAGTCGGCAGGCGCGTGCATCACGGCAGCGCTGACCGGTTCGCCGCAGGCCAAGGGGCTGTTCCACAAGAACATCTCGCAGAGTGGCGCATGGTCGGGTCTGAGCCCCACGCCGATGGGCACGCGCGAGGCTGCCGAGAAGCAGACGATCGCCGCAATGGAAAAGGCTGGGGTCAAGAGCTTTGCCGATCTGCAGGCGCTGCCGGCCGATCAGGTGGCCAAGATTGCGCGCTCGCAGAGCATCATCATCGATGGCTGGATCGTCCCCGAGGACCAGTCGAAGACCTTCGCCGAGGGTCGCCAGAACAAGGTGCCGGTGCTGGTCGGCTCGAACAAGGACGACTTTGGTGGCGGCTTCGGTCCGCCCATGACGCTGGAGCGCTGGAAGTCGAGCGCTGGCCAGCGCTGGGGCGAACTCGCTGAGCTGGGCCTCGCGGCCTATCCTGCGACGAGCGATGCCGAGGCAGCAGCGGCCAACGGCCGCACCGGGCCTGAGGGCATGAACTGGTTCATGCATCATTTCGCCAATGAGCAGGCGAGGCAGGGCCAGGTGTCCTATGTCTATCAGTTCGTTCATGTGCCCCCCGTTGCCGAGGGCGTAAAGAGCAGCGGCGCAAGCCATGCCGCAGAACTGGCCTATATGTTCGGCAATCTGGAAATGCCGCGCGAAGTGCCTGACATCAGCTCGCCGGAAATTGCCAGCAAGAGCGCATCGGATCTCAAGCTCGCTGATCAGATGATGAGCTATTGGGTGAATTTCGCACGGACCGGTAATCCCAACGGCCCCGGCCTTCCGCACTGGGGCAACGTCAAGGAGACCAAGCCCAATGAGGCGATGCTCCTTCAGGCCAATGATAAGTCTGCAATCGGCCCGGCGATGAGCCCAGATGCCGCCAAGCTCTTCGACGGCCTCTTCCAGCGCAACGTGATCGCCAAGCTGAAGTGAGGCGAGGCGCCCGCCTGTACGGCGCGGGCTTCAACTGAGCTGGCAAGACGCCAAAAAAGAAGGGGGGCAACTGCCCCCCTTTTTATATGTGTTTGCGACTTCCATCGCTCCACCTCGCTTGGGCGAGGGGCCCAACCGGGGCGCTCAGAGCGGCGGCTGATAAACGCCCAGCGTGAAGCCGATGAAGCGCCCGCAGAAGATCACGATGATCCAGAATGCCAGCGACAGCGCGCCAGACAGTTTCGCGGCGGCCGGTATGGCCAGGCCGTTGTTCCAGCTGCCAATGGTCTTCCAGGTCGTCAAATGCAGGATGCCCATATTGATGCCGGCAAGCGCGATGAGGCCCATCTTCCAGAGGAAATAGGGATTGACCATATAGGTCGTCGCCTTGCTGACGAACATCAGAAGCCCGGTGATGACCGCCAGCCCGAAGGCGCCCCATGTCAGCCGCAGCGTGTCCTGAGACACCGAGGTGATCGACCATTTGGGGGACGTGAGGCCCAGCAGGCGCAAATCCATGATGGCGATCGTGCCGAACACGGTGACGACCGCGATCACATGGAAGGTTTCAATGAGCGGGAAGGCATATTCCCCGCTGGCGATGGAGGTAGCGAGACCGGAGTTTTCGAGGGCCCGCCAGAGCGATTGCAACATTTTATCTTCCCCTCAAACCGGCGCGTAGGCGATCCAGCGCCCGCCTGCCATGACCAGACACCACAGGACAATGAGCGCTCCTGCGGTCACGCGGATAGTTCCGTGCCCTTGCGTCGAGCGCTCCCAACCGACCAGACGCTGGCTGACTGCGAACTGGAACCAGACAGTCACGAGGAACGTGACCAGCAATGTGCTCATCTTGATCCAGAAAAACGGATTGACCATGTTGCGCACGGGTTCGCTCACCAGCAGGATGATGCCCGTGACGACGAGGGCGGCCAGGCTGCTCCACATCCAGGGCATGAAGCGCCGGAATGTCTCCGCGACGCTATGTCCGCCGCCCGAAAAGCCGAGAATGCGCAGGTTGACCATGAGGGTCGAGCCAAACAGCATCGCGATGGCGAGGATATGAATGCTCTGGAAGCTCGGAATGGCTATGAAGTGCTCTTGCAGCCACTGGCACGGCCGGGTTTCCGAGACCCAGAGCGAGAAATCGACGACCCAAGTGGTTCGGAGCCACTCCGTCATCTGGAATAATTGTTCGCCTATCGACATCCGTGAAGGCCTCTCCCGTTAAAAGGCCTTGCGCTACGAGCGTTTCGGCCTTGGTTTTCCGTCCCGCTGGATCGGCGATTTGCCGGCAGCGAAGTCCTTCCGACCAGATCGGGGGGGCTCAGTCTTTGAACTGAGTCAAATTTCCGGGCGAAATGCGAGGCCGGAGACATAAATAACGGAACGCGCAAAGAAAAAGGGCCCCCGGTTGTGCCGGGAGCCCTTCGATTCGTTTGTGCGGGGAGGAGAGGGGCCGATCAGCCCCGTCTCATCGCAAGCCGATCACATGCCGGGCTGGTAGATGCCCAGTGTGAAGCCGATCATGCGGCCGCAGAACAGGATGATGAGCCAGAGCGTCAGCGACAGGCCGCCCGCCAGCTTCACCGAGAACGGGATGACCGGAGCCGTGTCCCAGTTCTTCACGCTCTTCCAGGTGAGGAAGTGGAAGAGCATCATGTTCAGGCCCGCCAGCGCGATGAGGCACATCTTGGCGAGGAACCATGGATTGACCATGTAGCTCGTCGCCTTGCTGACGAAGAGGATCGAGCCGGTGATCGCCGCCACGAGGAAGGCAACCCATGTGAAGGGCAGCGTTTCGCGAGAGATGGCGGTGATGGCGCTGTCCCGCGAGACAAGGCCGATCATGCGCAGATCCATGAAGACGATCGAGCCGAACACCGTCACCAGAGCGATGACGTGCGTGGTTTCGATCAGCGGGAAGGCCCATTCGGAGCCGGCGATATAAGCGCCGACCGCAGAAGCTTCGAGCGACTGCCAGAGAGATGTAAGTGTCATATTATTCTCTCCTCAAACCGGCGCGTAAGCGATGAGGCGGCCGCCGGTCATGACGGCGCACCACAAAAGGATCATACCGACAGCGCCGATACGCACAGCTGCGTGACGCGTGGCGGCCATGTCCCACCGAGCCATCTTGCGCTTCACAGCGCCGTTGAAGACGGCG
>Ga0247738_10000463_pt1 | contig 15478 bp, 13 predicted proteins | sample UWRJL013104B2_FD_180936 | JGI IMG/M metagenome (GOLD analysis project Ga0247738, IMG submission 180936) | Plant litter microbial communities from Arlington Agricultural Research Station in Wisconsin, United States - UWRJ-L013-104B-2 | ecosystem: Environmental > Terrestrial > Plant litter >...
GATCCCGGCTATGCGGAGGCCAGATTCGCCGCCGAGGCGAGCGGTCGGCTTGAGCGACTGCCCGAGGGAAGCTATCTGCTGCCGGGCTTCGTCGACTGCCATGTCCATGCACCGCAATACCCGCAGTTGGGGGCGGCGCTCGACGTGCCGCTGGAGGTATGGCTGCAGAAATACACTTTTCCGCTGGAGGCCCGCTACCGGGATCTGGCCTTTGCCCGACGCGCTTATTCCCTGTTGGTCGCGGACCTGATCGCCAACGGCACGACGACGGCGCTCTATTTCGCAACGGTGCATCAGGATGCAACACGGGTGCTGGTCGATATCTGCCTGGAAAAAGGTCAGCGGGCGCTGGTCGGCAAGGTGGCGATGGACGATCCGGAAACCTGCCCCGACTACTATCGCGACGCCTCCGTCGATGCGGCGCTTTCCGGCACCCGCGCGCTGATCGAATATGTCCGCGGCCATCCCGGCAATCCTGAGGGCCGGGTCAAACCCGTTGTCACCCCGCGCTTCATTTCCTCCTGCACGGACGCGACGCTGCAAGGCCTGGGCGAGATTGCTGGCGACTGCGGCTGCCATGTGCAGACGCATGTGTCGGAAAGCGACTGGGCGCATGGCTACGTGTTGTCTCGCCATGGCATCACCGATACCGAAAGTTTGGACCGCTTCGGGTTGATCGGACGACATAGCATGCTAGCGCATGCCAACCTGCTCACAGTCGCCGACATGGAGACGCTGAAAGTGCGTCAGGCGGCGGTTGCCCATTGTCCGCTGTCCAACGCTTTCTTCGCCGGGGCGGTGTTTCCGCTGAAGTCGGCGCTGGAAAAGGGTTTGCATGTCGGCCTCGGCACCGACATCTCCGGCGGCCCGAGCGCTTCGATGCTGGAAAACTGCCGCGCGGCGGTCACCGTGTCGCGGATGCTCGAAAGCGGTACCGACCCCGGGCGCCCGCCGCACGCACGCGGCTCGGGCATTCCCACGCGCATCGATTTCCGCCATGCCTTCCACGTGGCGACGGCCGGCGGCGCGAAGGCCCTCGACCTGCCGGTCGGCGAGTTCTCGCCAGGCTATCAGTTCGATGCGATCGTCATCGATACGCGGGCTAAAGGAGGTTCGATCCGGCTGTGGGACGAGTTCGATCACGGCGAGGGGATCTTGCAGAAGATCGTGTTCACGGCTTCGAAGGCGAATATTGGCACGGTGTGGATCGGCGGCGAAGTGGTGTCGACGGACGGTTGAGGACAGCGGAACTCGTGCATCCTTGCGGTCGGATCAGGCCAAACCATTCACGGCGTCACGCTTTTGGCAGAGGCCCCTGGGCGCAAGGCCGGAGGGAAGGCCGCGCCATCGGCCGGTTCACATATTGCGGCGCTTGCCCTCGATCAGGTCCAGCACGGCGCGCGCGGCTTCCAGAACATGGGTGCCGGGGCCGAAGACCGCGGCGACGCCGTGTTCCAGCAGGTAGTCGTAATCCTGCCGTGGAATGACGCCGCCGACCACGACGATGATGTTTTCTGCACCCCGTGCTTTAAGCGCTTCGATCAACAGCGGCGCCAGCGTCTTGTGGCCGGCGGCCAGCGACGACAGGCCTATCACCTGCACCCTAGAGGCTACGGCCAGATCGGCTGCCTCCTCCGGCGTCTGGAACAACGGGCCGGCGAGAACGTCGAAGCCGATATCGCCGAAGGCCGAGGCGATGATCTTGGCGCCGCGATCATGGCCGTCCTGGCCGAGCTTTGCGACCATGATCCTCGGTTTCAGGCCGGTGGCGGTGGCGATCTCGCTTAGCCGCGAAACCAGGTTGAGATATTCCGGATCCTTTTCGTAGGCATCTCCGTAGACGTCGCTGACCACTTCCGGCACGGCGACGTGATCGCCGAACACGCTGCGCAGCGCATCGGAGATCTCGCCGACGGTGGCGCGGGCGCGGGCGGCGTCTACGGCAGCGGCGAGGATGTTGCCTTGGCCGCTGCGAGCGACTTGGGTCAGCGCGGCCAGTGTCCCGGCGACCGCTGCGGGATCGCGTCGGCTCCTGGTCTCTTCCAGCCGCTTGATCTGCGACAGCCGGACGGCGGAATTGTCGATCGCCAGGATGTCGATCGCATCCTCGGTTTCCAGGCGATATTTGTTGACCCCGACGATCACCTCCTCGCCGCGGTCGACGGCCGCCTGGCGGCGGGTGGCGGCTTCCTCGATCAGCCGCTTCGGCAGTCCGGTTGCCACCGCCTTGGTCATGCCGCCCATGCCCTCGACCTCCTCGATCAGTGCCCAGGCCTTTTGCGCCAGTTCGTCGGTGAGGCTCTCGACATAATAGGAGCCGGCCAGCGGATCGACGACCTTGGTCACGCCGGTTTCGTGGGCGAGGATCAGCTGGGTATTGCGGGCGATGCGGGCGGAGAATTCGCTGGGCAGCGCCATGGCCTCGTCGAAGGAATTCGTGTGCAGCGACTGGGTGCCGCCGAGCACCGCCGACATCGCCTCGAAGGCGGTGCGGACGATGTTGTTGTAGGGATCCTGTTCGGCCAACGAGACGCCGGATGTCTGGCAATGGGTGCGCAGCATAAGGGAGGATTCCCTCTTGGGCTCGAACTCGGTCATGATCCGGGTCCACAGCAGCCGGGCGGCGCGTAGCTTGGCGGCCTCCATGAAGAAATTCATGCCGATGGCGAAGAAGAAGGACAGCCGCCCGGCGAATTCGTCGACGCTCAGCCCCTTGGTCAGGGCGGCGCGGACATATTCGCGACCGTCGGCCAGTGTAAAGGCCAGCTCCTGCACCAGCGTCGCCCCGGCCTCCTGCATGTGGTAGCCGGAAATCGAGATCGAATTGAATTTCGGCATTTCTTTCGCCGTATATTCTATGATGTCGGCGACGATCCGCATCGACGGCTCCGGCGGGTAGATATAGGTATTGCGGACCATGAACTCTTTCAGGATGTCGTTCTGGATGGTTCCCGAAAGTTTTTCACGCGCAACCCCCTGTTCTTCGCCGGCGACGATGAAGGACGCCAGGATCGGGATCACCGCGCCGTTCATGGTCATCGACACCGACATTTCGTCGAGCGGGATGCTGTCGAACAGGATCTTCATGTCCTCGACGCTGTCGATCGCCACCCCGGCCTTGCCGACATCGCCCTCGACGCGCGGATGGTCGCTGTCATAGCCGCGATGGGTTGCGAGATCGAACGCGACCGATAGCCCTTTCTGGCCCGCGGCGAGATTGCTGCGGTAGAAGGCGTTGGAGGCCTCCGCCGTCGAGAAGCCAGCATATTGCCGGATCGTCCACGGCCGCCCGGCATACATCGTCGCCCGCGGTCCGCGCGTAAACGGCGCCAGGCCGGGCAGCGAGTTCAGGTGATCGATGCCGTCGAGATCTTCGGTGGTATAGAGCGGCCTGACGTCGATACCTTCCGGCGTATGCCAGACGAGCGTTTCAGGCGAGCGCTTCAGTTCCTTTTCGGCAAGGGTTTGCCAGTCGCCGATGGTTTTATTGGTCATTCGCGTCCCTCCGATAGCAGGCAAGGCCCGAGGATTTCCGGTTGATCCTTATGCCGCTCAGTAGTATTTTCGAGGCCAAGGGAGATGATTGCCGATTCCGTGAAAGCTTCCGTATCGATTTCCGTTCAACAAGACGCGTTCGCGCGCAAGCTTGTCGAGGAAGGTCGCTATGCCGACCTGAGCGAGGTCGTGCAGCGTGGGCTGGAACTCGTCCGAGAAGAGACGGAGATGAAGGACGACAATCGCGAGAAATTGCGTGCGCTTCTTGAAAGTCGGATGAAAGGCGAGTTTCTGACAGTCGGGGAAAGCGATGCGCAGATCGCGGCAATGATTGCCAAGAAAAGGGCAGCGTTTGGTTTATAAGATCCTTCGTTCGCCTGCTATCGAGCGGGATCTGGATCTTGTCTTCGATCACCTTCATCGATCCTATATCGCGCTTGACGATGATGTCCTCGAAGCTTTCGAACGCGCTAATCAACGGATTGATGGCATCAAGATCGAAATGAATGCCTTGGCGCTTGCGCCCCACCAAAGAGCGCTTGATAGCGATATGAGTCCCGGATTGCGTCATGTCACAAAGGGCCGGGCGATATTCTATTTCTTCATCGAGGAAGCGACCAAATCCGTTCACGTCCTCGCTGTCTTTTTTGGCGGTCAGGACCATCACCAGCATATGCTGGCACGGCTCGGTGCCGCCGAAGGCGATGACGAAACTTAGCCAACTGGCGAAGGTGACGAGTTCGATATCCGTTAAGGCTTGAGCGAAGATGAGTGAGGCAATGCAGAAGGCAGCCATTGTAGCCCAGTCGCTGATCACATAGGTCCCAGCCCACTTCGCGGCCCGTGTTGCCCGATCCCTCACCCCTCGAACTCCATGATCAGCTCATCCACCGCCAGGCTCTGCCCGGCTTTCGCCGCGATCTTCTTCACCACGCCGCGCTTTTCCGCCTTCAGGATGTTCTCCATCTTCATCGCCTCGACGGTTGCCAGAGCCTGGCCGGATTCCACCGCGTCGCCTTCCTTCACCGCGATCGAAGTGATGACGCCGGGCATCGGGCATAGCAGCATTTTTGAGGTGTCGGGCGGCAGTTTCACCGGCATCAGCCGGGCAAGGCCCGCCACCCGCGGCGAACGCACCCGTGCAATCACGTCCATGCCGCGCCAGCGCAGCCGCAGGCCGGCGCCGACAAGGCTGATCTTGATACCGATCGCTTCGCCGCCGACATGGAAAACGCTGTGCGACTGGCCGGGCATCCAGCCGCTGGCGACCGGGAGGACCGTGGCGTCGGCAAAGGCGACCGACAGGCCGTCGGCACCCGCGGCAACGGTGAGCGGTATTTCGTGTTCGCCGAGCGTCACCACCCATTCCCGACCGACGACGCGGCGGTGATTGCCGATGGTGCCGGAGATCTGCACGGCGCGCTCCTGCAGGGTCTGGTTGATAGTGGCAGCCACCGCTGCCAGATTGCGGGCCGCCTCCGTATCCGGAGTCACGCCGACAAAACCGTCTGGAAATTCTTCCGCGATGAAGGCGGTCGTGATCTTGCCCGAACGGAAGCGCGAATGCTGCATCACCGCCGACAGGAAGGGCAGGTTGTGGCCGATGCCGTCGACCTCGAAATTGTCGAGCGCCGCACCCATCGCGTCGATGGCGGCGATGCGGGTCGGTGCCCAGGTGCAGAGTTTTGCGATCATCGGATCGTAATACATCGAGATCTCGCCACCCTCGAAGACGCCGGTGTCGTTGCGCACGATTGTGCCATCATCCTGGATACCCTCCACCGGCGGACGGTAGCGCGTCAGCCGACCGATCGACGGCAGGAAGGAGCGGTATGGATCTTCGGCATAGAGCCGGCTCTCGATCGCCCAGCCGTCCAGCCGGACGTCGTCCTGGCCGAAGCCGAGCTTTTCGCCGGCGGCGACCCGGATCATCTGCTCGACCAGATCCAGGCCGGTTACCAGCTCGGTCACCGGATGCTCGACCTGCAACCGGGTATTCATCTCGAGGAAATAGAAATTGCGGTTGCCGTCCACGATGAACTCGACGGTGCCGGCGGAGAAATAGCCGACCGCCTTCGACAGGGCGACGGCCTGCTCGCCCATCGCCTTGCGGGTGGCTTCGTCCAGGAAAGGCGAGGGCGCCTCCTCGATGACCTTCTGGTTGCGGCGCTGGATCGAGCACTCGCGCTCGCCGAGATAGAGGACGGTGCCGTGCTTGTCGCCGAGCACCTGAATCTCGATATGGCGCGGCTCGGTGACGAATTTTTCGATGAAAATGCGGTCGTCGCCAAACGACTTCCTGGCCTCGTTCTTCGATGATTGAAAGCCTTCGCGTGCCTCCTGGTCGTTCCAGGCAATGCGCATGCCCTTGCCGCCGCCGCCGGCCGAGGCCTTGATCATCACCGGATAGCCGATCTCAGCCGAAATGTTCACCGCTTCGTCGGCGTCAGCAATCAGGTCCATGTGGCCGGGCGCGGTCGAGACGCCGGCTTCTGCCGCCAGTTTCTTCGAGGTGATCTTGTCGCCCATGGCGAGGATCGCCCCTTCAGGAGGTCCAATGAAGGTGACCCCCGTGGCATCCAGCGCCTTGGCGAAAGCGGCATTCTCCGACAGGAAGCCATAGCCCGGATGCACGGCATCGGCGCCGGTCTGGCGGATAGCGTCGAGAATCCGGTCGATGACGATATAGGACTGGTTGGATGGCGCCGGCCCGATATGCACCGCCTCATCGGCCATCTTGACATGCAGGGCGTCGCGATCGGCATCGGAATAGACGGCGACCGTGGCGATGCCCATCCGCTGGGCGGTCTTGATCACCCGGCAGGCGATTTCGCCGCGATTGGCGATGAGGATCTTCTTGATCATGCGTCAGGCTTCCGTCACGTCTTCGAAGGCTTGCGGGAAATTCTTGCGCGCCAGGGCCACGTTGAGCTTCAGCAGCCCCTGATAGGAGGTTGGATCAAAACCCCGTTCCGCCGGCAGGACTTCGCGACCGAACAGCCGGCACAGCCGCTCGCCATCGAGATTGCCGCGCTCGAACGGTTCCGTGCCGAAATACCGCCAGAGGGCCTGGACAAACTCGATATCGGCCAGGGCGACGGTCTTGTCCATGGTGCGTTGGCGTGGCCAGGCGGTGAGCGGGGTTACCTTGGAATTGGCCCGGCGCAGGGTGAATTGCCATTGCGTTCCGAGCAGACCGGCCGGAAAGCCGCGGTGCTTGTTCATTTCAGGGGTCTTGGCCATCAGTGTCAATCCCGGCTGCGGATATCGTTGCGCATGGTCAGACCTCCATCACGTCTTCGAAGGCTTCGGGGAAACTCTTGCGGCCGACGCGCTCGTCGATGCGCAGCAGCGCCTCGTAGGATGTCGGATCGAAATGATCCTCGGCCGGAACGACCTCCCGGCCGAACAGCAGGTTGAGCCGTCCGGCATCGAGATTGCCGCGCTCGAACGGTTCGGCCCCGAAATGGTGCCAGAGCGCGTGCAGGAAGGCGGCATCGACCTTCTGTTCGATGGTGTTGGGGCGGGCGAGGCGCTGCAGCACCTTGAGCGGTGTGGCGCCCTTTTCGTTCGCCCGCCGGATGGTGAAATGATGGCCGTGGCCCGGCAGGCCGGAGGGGAAGCCCCTGTGCTTGGTCATCTCGGGATATTTGGCCATACGGGTCTCTCTATGCCTGGGTAATTTTGTCTTGCGTCTTCAGATCGAAGTCGGAGGCGTCGTGGCGTTCGTGCAGCTGCTCCGACAACTCACCCTGGACCCGGTTGACCATGCGCCCGCGCTTGACCGCCGGCCGCTCGGCAATTTCCGCCGTCCAGCGCTGCACGTGCTTGTAGCTCTGGACGTCGAGGAAGGCGCCTGAATCCCCATATTGCTTGCCCTGCGCCAGGTTGCCATACCATGGCCAGATGGCGATGTCGGCAATCGAATACTCGCGACCGGCCATGTACTGGTTGTCGGCCAGATGCCGGTCGAGGACGTCAAGCTGGCGCTTCACTTCCATCGCAAATCGGTCGATGGCGTATTTGATGTTCATCGGCGCATAGGCATAGAAATGTCCGAAGCCGCCGCCGAGATAGGGCGCGGATGCCATCTGCCAGAACAGCCAGTTCATCGTCTCGGCATGGGCCTTGTGATCTTTCGGCAGGAAGGCGCCGCCGAACTTGCTGGCGAGGTAGAGCAGGATCGCCCCGCTTTCGAAGACGCGAGTCGGCTCCGGGGTGGAATGGTCCATCAGCGCCGGGATCTTCGAGTTCGGATTGACGTCGACGAAGCCGGAGCCGAACTGGTCGCCATCGCCGATCTTGATCAGCCACGCGTCATATTCTGCACCGGTGTGGCCGGCGGCCAGCAGCTCCTCCAGCATGATGCCGACCTTGACGCCGTTGGGGGTCGCCAGCGAATAGAGCTGCAGCGCATGCTTGCCGACCGGCAGGACCTTCTCATGGGTCGGACCCGCGATCGGCCGATTGATATTGGCAAACGCACCGCCATTGTCCTTGTCCCAGGTCCAGACCTTTGGCGGCTCATAGCCGGCGGGGAAGCTGTCGGCTGGGGATTTTTCGGCCATGGGATTGTCCTTTTTGTCATGGATGCGCGGGGGAGGCGCGGTAGGTGGATATAGGAAGACTTGCTCAGGATTGCCGTGTTTCGCCATCATACTTGCCAAAGCCGTCGGCGCTAAGCCTCTTTCATAGGGCGCATCGCAAGGAAAGGTTGCCAGGCCAAGCTTACTCCGCTGGCTCGGCGGGCGGTATGGCCCCTGGCGCCTTACTGCCGCTTCACCGCGGTCCTAGCTGTAGAATAGAAACGTCCAGCCTTTCCATTCGAATATGGTCGGCATCGCGCGTCGTCCTCACAGCGGGATTGTATCGTGCTTTTTCCAGTGCGTGCTGACCTGCTTGTTCCTCAAGCTCGCAAATGCCCGGGCGATGCGTTTGCGGGAGGAATGGGGCATGATGACTTCGTCGATGAAGCCGCGTTCGGCGGCCTTGAAGGGATTGGCGAAGTTGATTTCGTATTCCGTCGTGCGCGCGGCGATCTTGTCGGCGTCGTCCAGTTCCGAGCGGTAGAGGATCTCGGTGGCGCCCTTGGCGCCCATCACGGCGATTTCGGCGGTCGGCCAGGCATAGTTGACGTCGGCACCGATATGCTTTGACGCCATCACGTCATAGGCGCCGCCATAGGCTTTTCGGGTGATCAGCGTCACCATCGGCACGGTGGCCTCGGAATAGGCAAACAGCAGCTTGGCGCCGTGCTTGATAACGCCGCCATATTCCTGGGCAACGCCGGGCAGGAAGCCGGGGACATCGACCAGGGTCAGGATCGGGATCGAGAAGGCGTCGCAGAAGCGGACGAAACGGGCGGCCTTGCGCGACGAGTCGATGTCGAGGCAGCCGGCCAGCACCATCGGCTGGTTGGCGACGACGCCGACCGTCTGGCCTTCGAGGCGCAGGAAGCCGGTGACGATGTTCTTGGCAAAGGCCTCCTGGATCTCGAAGAAATCGCCCTCGTCGGCCAGCGCCAGGATCAGCTCCTTCATGTCGTAGGGCTTGTTGGAGCTGTCCGGGATCAGCGTATCGAGGCGGGCTTCAAGCCGGGCGGGGTCGTCGTGGAACGGCCGGACCGGCGGCTTTTCGCGGTTGTTGAGCGGCAGGAAATCGAACAGCAGCCGGACCTGCTCGAGTGTTTCGACGTCGTTCTCGTAGGCGCCGTCGGCCACCGAGGATTTTTTCGTATGGGTGCCGGCACCGCCAAGCTCCTCTGCCGTGACGATCTCGTTGGTGACGGTCTTGACCACATCCGGGCCGGTGACGAACATGTAGGAGCTGTCTCGCACCATGAAGATGAAATCGGTCATCGCCGGCGAATAAACGGCACCGCCGGCACAAGGCCCCATGATCACCGAGATCTGCGGGATCACGCCGGAGGCCTCGGCGTTGCGGCGGAAAACCTCGGCATAGCCGGCCAGCGACGCCACGCCTTCCTGGATGCGGGCGCCGCCCGAATCGTTGAGGCCGATCACCGGGGCGCCGTTGCGCACCGCCATATCCATGATCTTGCAGATTTTTTGCGCATGAGTTTCCGACAGCGAGCCGCCGAGGACGGTAAAGTCCTGCGAGAAGACATAGACCTGGCGGCCGTTGATCGTGCCCCAGCCGGTGACGACGCCGTCGCCGGCGATCTTCTGGTCCTCCATGCCGAAATCTGTGGCCCGGTGGGTGACATACATGTCGTATTCTTCGAAGGAGCCCGGATCCAGCAGCACGTCTATTCGCTCTCGCGCCGTCAGCTTGCCCTTGGCATGCTGGGCGTCGATGCGTCGCTGGCCGCCGCCGAGCGTGGCTTCAGCGCGACGTTCCTCGAGCTGCTGCAATATCGTCCGCATATTCCCTCCCGCAATCCAGCGCCTGCGACACCATGTGATCCTTTTTCGATCTTTGTCCAAGTCGCAAAAGACGTGAATCGGCACAATTCAGAAATTTTATCCGGTCAGATCAGCTCTCCCCTCGGTCCTTGCATGTGATGGCATGAACCAAATGCCGCGCCGATGCGTAGTGATCGACATCAAGCAGAAAAAGGATGGACCGGGATGGGCCAGGACAGCAAACCCACTACGCCACGGGTGGAGACCGCCAAGGTCGCTTGGGTCACCGGCGCAAGCTCCGGGATCGGCAGGGCTGTCGTCCTACGTCTGGCTAAAGACGGCTGGACGGTGGCGGCGAGCGCCCGCAACGGCGAAGCGTTGGCAGGTCTTTCGGCGGACGCGCGCGGACAGATCCACGCTTTTCCGCTGGATGTCACCGACAAGGACGCTGTCCTTTCGACGGTGCCGGCAATCGAGAACATGCTTGGACCAATCCGTCTGGCGGTGTTCTGCGCCGGAACCTACACCAGGGACTATGCCAAAGGCTTCAGCAGCGATGTCCTTGCCGAAACCATTGGCATCAACCTGATCGGGACCGGTCATTGCCTGGAGGCAATAATGGCGCCGATGGTTTTGCGTGGCGCCGGCCATATCGGCGTCACCGCCTCGGTCACAGGCTATGTCGGCCTGCCGGGCGGAGCGAGTTACGGTGCCAGCAAGGCGGCGCTCAACAGTTTGTGCGAAGCGCTGCATCCGGAACTGGCAGCCAAAGGCGTGACGCTTTCGATCATCAATCCAGGCTTCGTCGAGACGCCGCTTACCGCCAGGAACGATTTTCCGATGCCGTTCATCATTTCGGCGGAAGAGGCGGCAGAAACGATCGTCGCCGGGCTGAAGACCGGCCGTTTCGAGATCATCTTTCCCTGGAAGATGGCGCTGGCCATCCGCTTCCTTCATCTTCTGCCGCACACGCTACGGTTTGCCATCACCAAGCGCATGCTGCCGTAAGCGGGCCTATTCCTGCTGGCAGCGCGTTAGCGTTTCTCCAGCAGGAACTGAACGACGTCGATGCGGCCCGAGCGGAAGCCGACGGCGCAATAGGCAAGGTAGTAGCGCCAAAGCCGGTAGAAGCGATCGTCGAAACCGAGCGGCCGAATGCGCGGCCAGCTGGCAACGAAAGCGTTGTCCCAGGCAAGCAGCGTCGTGTCGTAATCGCGGCCGAAGGCGAAACGATCGCTGACCTCGAGGCGTTGCGCCTTTGCGGCCGCCTCGAAGAGAGAGATCGTCGGTAGCATTCCGCCGGGGAAGACATAGGTCTGGATGAAATCGGCATTGCGGCGGTATTGTTCGAAATGGTCCTCGGCAATGGTGATGGATTGCAGCACGGCCCGGCCGCCGTCGACCAGGCGCGCACGCACCGTCTCGAAATAGAGCGGCCAATTCTCTTCGCCGACCGCTTCGAACATCTCGATCGAGACGATCTTGTCGAACTGGCCCTTGCAGTCGCGATAGTCTTCAAGCCGGATTTGGGCTCTGTCGGAGACACCGGCGGCGTCCAGCCGGGTACGGGCGTATTCTGCCTGTTCGCGCGACAGCGTCAGCCCGGTAACCCGGCAGCCGGTCTTGGCGATCGCATATTCGGCAAACCCGCCCCAGCCGCAGCCGATTTCCAGCACGTGGTCATCGGGGCCGATGGCGAGTGTATCGAGGATGCGCTGGTACTTGGCGTTCTGGCCGGCGGCCAGCGTGAGATCCTTCCCGTCGAACAGCGCAGACGAATAGGTCATCGTCTCGTCCAGCCACAAGCGATAGAATTCGTTGCCGAGATCATAGTGGAAAGCGATGTTGCGGCGGCTGCCCTTGCGGGTGTTGCCGCGCAGTTTGTGACGCAGCAATGCCAGCTTGCCGATCACTACGGAGGCCTGCATCACACCGCCCATCCGTTCCTCGTTGGCCAGGCCAAAGGCGAGCAGGCCGTCCAGATCGGGCGTATCCCAGTCGCCGTCGAGGTAGGATTGCGAAAAGCCGAGCTTGCCGCCGGTCAGCAGCCGATAGAACGGCCTGGCATTGTTGAGCCGCAGTATCACTGCCGGACCGTCATTCTTGCCGTCCGCAGTATGGCTGCGCCCATCAGGGAAATGCAGGGTGATGCGGCCGATGGCGATCCGGTCGGCCCAGCGGCTCATGACCGCCTGCCAGAACGGGCGACGGCGGTTGCGAAACGTTGTCATATCCTGCTCGGCATGGCTCATGGCTGATTTCCGGTGGAGGGTGCGAGGGAGACGATGGTGGCGGCGATCTTTTCGCGAGCGGCCTTGTGGCGATAGACGGGTGCGCCCTTGGCCCAGAGCCTGAGCGCTTCCCAATGGATGCCGACTGTTACCTTCAAGGTCATCAGTGGATAGGAGAAAAATGCGGAAAGCAGCGTGCGGTCGGTGAGGGGCCGGCGCTTGCCGGCAAAAGCTGCAAACAGCAGCGGTCCTTCGGCGTCGCTCTCGTCGATGCTGATCAGCACCCGTTCACCCGGCGGCTCGATGCGGAAATCATAGGCGCAATCCATCGGTACGAAAGGCGAGACATACAGTTCCTTGGCGCAGCGCTGGCGCACCGTGGCCTGCTCTCCTTCGGTGGCGATAACATAGGTATGACGCTCGCCGAAGGTATTGCCGACTTCGTAGAGGATGGCCTGCAGCTGGTCATCGCGATCGTGACAGAAATAGACGGTAAGCGGATTGAAGACGTACCCCAAAAGCCGCGGATAGCAGAGAACGCGGACGTGGCCGCCGGACGGATCGATGCCCGCGCCACGCAGGTGGCCATTCACCCATGCGCGCAAATTCCCGACCTCGCCATCGCCATGGTCGGCATCGCGAAAGCTGAAAATGCCGAAACGGTTGTGGGCAAACAGTTTCAGGTGTGCGTCCAGTGCTGCCAGTTCGTCGAGGTCGAGCAGCATCGAAAACACCCGGTAGCGCAGACTATGCTTGCGCGGCCGATGGCGGTGGTGGACGACGTGGCCGTTATAGAGCGCAGATTCCATCGTCATTCCGCCGCCAGCCGCATGTCGCCATAGGCGATGCGCCCTGACTCGTTTTCCACGGTCCAGGGTCGCTTGCCGCCGCCGAGGCTTTCGGCGACCGCCAGGCCAGATTGCAGGCCGTCCTCGTGGAATCCGCTGCCGAAATGCGCGCCGCAGAACCAGGTGTTACGGCGGCCCTGCAGGTTGGAGAGGCGGGTCTGGGCCTCCAGGGCTGCATGGTTAAACAGCGGGTGGGCATACGCATAACTGCCATAGATTTTTTCCGCGGCAATGTCACGGATCGGGTTTAGCGTGACGAACACCTGTTCCTTTTCCGGCAGGCCCTGCAACATGTTCATCCAGTAGCTGACGCAGAGCGGTCTTTCGCCGTCCCGGGCGCGGTCACCGATATAGTTCCAGCTCGACCACACCTTGCGTCGCTTTGGCATCAAGCGGGTGTCCGAATGCAGGACGGCGGTGTTGCGCGTATATTGAAAGGCGCCAAGGCTCGAGCGCTCGGCAGCGTCGCCATCCGTCAACATGGCGAGAGCCTGGTCCGCATGGGTGGCGACTACGACATCGCAGAACCGATCGCTATGGCCCTTGCTGTCCGTGATCAGAACGCCACCGTGATCGCGGACGATCGCGGCGACAGGGCAATCGAGCCGGATCTCGCCGCGAAAATCCGCGGCCAGGCGCTGCACATAGGCGCGGCTGCCGCCCGCGACTGTCCGCCATTGCGGCCGGTCGGACAGCGACAGCAGGCCGTGACTTGCAAAGAACCGCAGAAAAGCCTTGAGCGGATAGGCACGCATTTCCTGCGCGGTGGTGGACCAGATGGCAGCCCCCATGGGCAGGAGATGATCCTCCACCAGCGCCGAGGAATAGCCGGCGGCGTCGAGATATTCGCCGAGTGTTGTGTCGTCCATGTAGGCGCGCGACAGCAGAGCCGGAGCAGCGCGATAGAACCGCAGGATATCGGACAGCATGCGCCAGAAGCGCGGGCGCAGCACGTTGGAACGCTGCCCAAGCATTCCGGAGATGCCTGAGCCCGAATATTCGAAGGCACCGCCGTCGAGCGATGCGGCAAACGACATTGTGGATGACAGGGTCGGAACCCGTAGATGATCGAACAGGGCCACGAGATTGGGATAGTTGCGATCATTGTAGACGATGAAGCCGGTATCGACGGCAACCGGCCCCGACGGCGTGGCGGCTTCCACCGTGTGGGCGTGGCCGCCGAGCCGTCTGTCGGCTTCGTACAACACGACATCATTGTTGCGGCTGAGCAGCCAGGCGGCCGAAAGCCCGGAGATGCCGGCGCCGACAACGGCAATGCGCCGCCTGCTGGCCGTGGTGTTTCCGCTGTCCGTCTGCCGCATCGTCAAACCCTACTCACGCTGAATTGTCCTGTGTCTACGCAACGCGGAGCAAAGCGGATCGATTGGCGCTTGATTTTTTTGTTATCGCAATTTTTCGAGCCGGTGATCCGGACGCATGGTCGGCGCGTATGGGCTTGCATGATGATGGCCATTTCCATGCCGGCGCCTGCGTGCCACACTGTCACACCAAGAAAGGCGCCGCGCCGCGGCGTCCCGAAGCGGATTCGTGAGCCGAAGCCTGACTGCATGACTTCAAAAGCCCAACCTTCTGCCAATCAAACCATGTCGGTACTGCTCGCTGCGGTCGGACGTGACCGGGACGTGGCGGCTTTCGAGGTCCTGTTCCGCTACTATGCTCCGCGGGTCCGATCCTACATGGCGCGGCTTGCCCGCGACCGGCAGGCGGCAGAGGAACTGATGCAGGAAACCATGGTGGTCGTGTGGAACAAGGCCGGCCAATTCGATCCGGAGCGCGGCAATGTCTCGACCTGGATCTTCACCATCGCCCGCAACTTGCGGGTCGACGCCTACCGCAAGACCCGGCGTCCCGATTTCGACCCCAACGACCCGGCCTTCGTGCCCGATGACAGCCCACCGGCCGATTTCGAGGTCCAGGAGCGCCAGGAAGCCGACCGGCTGCACGGCGCAATGGCAGGGCTGCCACCAGAACAGCGCGAACTGCTGAAGCGCTCCTTTTTCGACGAAATTCCCCACAGTGCCATTGCCGCCGATCTCGGCATCCCGCTCGGCACGGTGAAATCCCGCATCAGGTTGGCATTTGCCAAGCTGCGCGCCGTGCTGGAGGAGCGCTGATGGCCATCCAGCATCACTTGAGCGACGAATTGCTGCTCGACTACGCCACCGGCGCGCTGGCCGAAGGGTGGTCGATCGCCGTTGCGTCCCATCTGGCGCTCTGCCCGGCCTGTCGCCGGCGCCTGCATGTCATGGAAGCGGCCGGCGGCGAACTGGTGGCGGACGAAGCTGTGGCGGTCGAGGAGGATGACGATGCCTGGGCGCGCATGTCGGCGCGGCTTGCATCCTCCCGACATGCTTACGATACCGCGTTGGCGCCGTCCCCTGCGCCGGATCGCGCGCGGCATGCGAGCGCGCCTGTCAGCCTGCCGGAGCCGTTGCGCTCGTATCTCGGCGGCGATCTGGCCGATCTCAAATGGAAGGCGCTGGGGCGCGGAGCGTTCCATATTCCGATCCCGGTCGGC
>Ga0247738_10000464_pt1 | contig 15470 bp, 19 predicted proteins | sample UWRJL013104B2_FD_180936 | JGI IMG/M metagenome (GOLD analysis project Ga0247738, IMG submission 180936) | Plant litter microbial communities from Arlington Agricultural Research Station in Wisconsin, United States - UWRJ-L013-104B-2 | ecosystem: Environmental > Terrestrial > Plant litter >...
ACTTTAACAAATTACTTAATTTTAAACAAAAAGGAGAGCATTTCTACTCTCCTCGTTGAATATAGGATGACCAAAAACCTATATTTTTAACATGGTGTCATAGGAGGAACATTCTCTGTTACAACTCCTGACATTAAAGATACATATCTAGTTCCAATTGTACCTCCTGTAGTGCTTCTAAAAAATATAATAGATGTAGGTATAGTTAGGGCTATATCATCATACACTACAGTACCTACATCCCAATCATCTTTATTCACAGAAGTATAGATTGTAGCTGTTGTTATTGTGCCTCCAATGTCTACATAACCTAAATTACAGATCTCCGTACCCACTGAAACATCCCAACTATAAGTTGTTGGTGGAGTAATACTTTCTGTTTGTGTCTTAAAAATTAGTTTTTTTATATTATTCATATATTAAGCTTTAGTGTCAGCAATCAGGTCAAAAGAGTTACTTGTACCTATTTGTTCTAGTCCTACAGCATAACCCTGACCTTTAATTTTTAAACCAATTGGATTAGTTATGGTTGTTCCAGATCCTACAAATGTTACATCAGCTGTTCCTTTTTGTGTAAATCCTGCAAAGAAGTTTGCTGGTAATCCTGCTGGAACTGTGATTGTAATTGGAGTTGCTCCATTATTAATTTTAATACTATAGTTGTTATCTGCGGCCAATATAGTGTAATTTGCAGTTATTGCTTTTTGTAAGTTAACTGTTTCTACAGTATATGGAGTTGCAGTAGTTCCATTCCCTGTTACTACTGTAGTTATCCCACTATTTAATTTGGTTTCAGAACCATCTATAACTTGTGTGTTACTTATTACAAATGGTGATCCTGATGTTCCCGCACCTGTAACTGAAATATTCGTTCCTGCATTTATTACCGTAGAAGCTCCTGCGGCAGTTGAGTTTATGATATATGGAGTTGCAGTAGTTCCATTCCCTGTTATTGTTACATTAGTTCCTGCATTAACTTTAGTTTCGGAGCCATCAACTGCAATTTGATATGGTGTTGCTATTGTACCATTTCCTGTAACTGTTGTGTTTGTTCCATTAGTTATTTTGGTCTCACTTCCATTGATAGTTAGGGTATTGGCTATTACATAAGGAGTTGTTACAGTCCCATTCCCTGTTAAACCAATATTAGTCCCTGCTGTTAATTTAGTTTCAGAACCATCTACATTTAATGTATTATTTATAACATATGGGGTGGCTGTAGTTCCTATGCCTGTGATTGATATGTTTGTACCTGGGTTTATTTTAGTTTCAGAGCCATCTATTATGGGCACAGAGAGTTGTATATCATTAGTATTCTCAAGTATAGTTACCGAACCATTACTAGTAATACTTTTTAACTCTTTTCGTCCGATTCCGTCAACACCTTTATATATTTGAGCACCTGTTCCTACATTCACTAAATTAATAGATGCAATTAGTTCTGCAATAGCTGTACAAATGTACTCATCAAGTTGTTGTACAGCCTCTGTAAAAATCGTTCCTGCTAAGACTCCAGAACATTCTAAATCTTGCGCTAAAACAATACAATCCGTTGAAAGATCAGAAACTGGGCATGTACAAGGTTCTGGTGGACAAAGTGGATTACAAAGACTGAATGTAAGCTCTGGTTGACATCCACAATTATTTTTTTGGCAATTAGTGCACATAAATTATTATTGTTATGCGTTCTCTAACGCGGTTATTCTTGTTTCAAAGTTTGCTCCTTGCGCTTCTAAAACTAATATTCTATTTCTTGCATCTACTAATGATAGTAAATAAGCATTTAAAACTGTTGTTACTGTTGAATTAGGTGGTAAATTTAAGTAAGTGATCGCAGTTTCTAATACTACACAGTTTGTACTTACTTGTTCTCCATGACATTCATCTTCTATTATTACAGGTATTATTGACTCTTGACAGCTCATATTTTTAAATTATCCATTATTTATGCAAATTTTTTCTGCTACTACTTTCATCCAATCTCCTAGTGTTAAAATAGAATTATCACATGGATCAACCAAACAACCTATTACATCTGTACACTCTCCAATTGGTTTTGAACAAATAGGTTCTGTTTCTAGTTCTACTATTCTTTCTTGTAGGTCACAAATTACTTCCTCGAATTTAGCTAAAACATTTTTTACAATTACTTTTCCTTCTTCTAGTGTATATGAAAGACATAACTCTCCTAACTCTGATAAATCTATTTCGGCCTTTATTTCTCCTACTTGATTATATAAATCCTGAGTTACTTGTTCTTGATCTAAACATGTTTCTTCTACTAATTCTGATTGTGAGTTAGGAGTTCCTTCAAAGTCTATACATGCTGAATTTTTTCTTGTCCCGCATGTGTTACTTATTTTATTTCCGCAATTTTTTGCCATTTTTTACATTTTTAATTTACCGTTGTCTGTGGTATTTGTGATTTCTTAAATCCCCCCGTCACTTATTACCCAGTTATTTGGGGAGCCCGTTAAGATTGCCTTTCCAGCACTTCCCGCACTTGTGTATTTAGCTGTTCCAAAGCTTATGACTATACTTGGTTTAACTGGTCTTGAACTCCAACCATTATATATTGAATCTAAGTTTGATGTTGAAAAAGTTACTGGTGTTTTCAAATTCATGAAATTTAAAAAAGACGTTACATTCGAAACATTCCAAGAACCTATGTTTTGATTAAAACTCGTCAGTCCCCTAAACATATTAGACATGTCTGTAACATTAGAGACATCCCATGAACCAATGTTTTGATTGAATATGGTGGAATCTTGAAACATTGCATTCATATTTGTAACCCTTATTGTATTCCAAGATCCTAAAGGTTGATTGAATGGATGTCCAGATGATCCACCTGAAAACATACTTGCCATGTTTATCGCAGTTGTAGTATTTAAAATCCAGTTATTGATATCTGGACTTCCTGCATTGTTGAAAGACATATTATTACCACTAAACATGTTATTAAAATTAGTCACTTTTGAAACATTCCAAGAGCCAATGTTTTGATTAAATGCTATTGCTCCTTGGAAAGCTCCGCTCATTGTGGTAATATTCACTGTATTCCATAAGTTAAGTGGTTGATTGAATACTAATGCACCAGTAAACATAGAACCTATACTTACAACTTTACTAGTATCCCACGAATTAAGTGGTTGATTGAATGCTCTAGCATTTATAAATGCCTGAAACATAGTTGTTATATTTGAAGTATTCCAGGTATTGATATTTTGATTAAATGCAAAAGCAGAAAAGAAAATACCTGTTATATCTGTAACCCTTATTGTATTCCAAGATCCTAAAGGTTGATTGAATACAGTTACGTTTGCAAAAACCCTTTGCATAGTAATTGCAGTTGTAGTATTTAAAATCCAGTTATTGATATCTGGACTTCCTGCATTGTTGAAAGCTGATGCAGATTCAAACATTTGGTTAAAATTAGTCACTTTTGAAACATTCCAAGAGCCTATGTTTTGATTAAACGCGATTGCTCCTTGGAATATACTATTTAAAACAGTGACGTTTATTGTGTTCCATAAATTTAAAGGCTGATTAAATGATGTAGCACTCTGAAACATCCCTGACATGTTAGCAACATTAGAAACGTTCCAAGAGTTAATGTTTTGACTAAATGCAGTTGCGCTACTAAACATATTGTTCATTTGTGTAACACTACCTACGTTCCACGAACCAATATTTTGATTGAATAAAGTCGCTCCTTGAAACATGCTTGTCATTGTCAAAGCACTTGAAGTATTCCAATTATTCAAAATTTGATTAAACACGACCGCCCCAGTAAACATAAACGAAAAATTAGTTACTAAAGAAACATCCCATTCGTTTATTCTACTAACTGTGGCTAATGAAGTACAAGACTGAAAAGTTGATGCTAAATTAGTTGTTCCGCTTAAATCTAATATATCGTTAACTGCGGATAAGGTTAAATTTGAGCAACCAAAAAAATACAATCCTTGATTTGTCCCCAATTTTAACTTACCCCAAGATTGTACTGAGAGTATTTTTAGTCTATCCCCTAAGTTATTAAATTGCCATCCTATGCAAGTACCATTTATTTTAATAGTGTAATCTCCCGATACAGTATAAGTATGTGTTGTTTGAGCTTGATTCCAAACATTTATGGTACTACTGTTACCGTCACCCCAATCAACTGTAAAGTTGTAAGTACCTGTTGCTATTAAAGGTAATTTTACCTGATTTGAAGCACTTGACCCAGTGGAGATGTTTGAGGTTCTCCAAGTACTTTGAAAGGGCTTTGCAAACCAATATGGGTTAACTAAATTCACATCTCTATATTTTTTTTGTACATTATGAATTGGATTTATTAATTTTTCTCCCATCCAGAATCAATATTAGGTTCTTGGTCATTGTTTACTTGAGAAACTAAAATATTTTTGTTATCTCTGTTTTTAGATAATTTAACAACTATTTCAGACATTTCATCCATGACATCTTGCTCATCTTGTGTTAACTGAAACCCTGATGCCGCCTTAGCTGCACTAGCTAACATGAATAGCATTTTATCTTTATGGACAGACTCACTCCAAATCAAATTATTAGCATCTTTTTCAGCATTTTCAATAGCTAGTACAATTTCCGCCTTACTTCTTTTTTCTGGTGTATATGTTATTCTATATTCCTTCAATCCAGGATACAAAGGATGATCTATAAAAGTATCTAAAAAATTTAAATCTGGTTTATTAGTCACCAGAATAAAAATTCTAGGGTCATAGTCAGGCTCTAAATATGGGATATTTTCAATTAGCCATTCATAGTCTGGATCTAAATCTTCAATCACTTGCATGTCTTCTCTTGGATATGTAGCAAATCTTATAATTTCTTTTGTACTCTTTTTAACTAAAACTGCTTGTTTACTCATTTTTTTAATTTTAAATTCTATTTCCTATTAATGTTACTTTTAATCCTTTTCCAGTTGCTCCGCTACCAACCTGTGTTGTACTTATTGTGATTATTGAATCATCTATTAAATTTGAATCAGAAATAACAGCAGGTACAGAAGCCCCTACACTTGTAGTAGATGATGTGTCTACACTTATTAAAGTACTAAAGATTGTAGTCCCGTTTTTTTTAATATCTACAATAACTTTACTTATACTAGGTGCGGTATTTAATGACAATTTAACATTTGTTAATGTTAAACCTACAGGCATTCTGAATGTGATTAGTGTTCCTACCATTAAATCTGAAAGCTCGTCACTACATGCATAGCTTAATTCTGTTTTACTATGATCTAGTTGAAACTTAGTTATAAAATGATTATTTGCAGTTCCTTGCGCGCCTCCTACAGTGCCTAATCTTTCAATTGCTGTATTTTTATTACCACCTGCATCTATTACAGTTCCAGATAAATAAAAATTAGAAGTTCCTGATGTAACAGTTTTAGTTATGTAGCCGCTAGGACTCGTAATATAAACCCATGTAGAGGCATCTGTCCCTATATAAAGATTGTTTACATCTGTCTTTAATGAATTGTCATTTACTACTGGTGGATTATTTAAATCAAATATTGTAGCTGTTGTTGGAGTTGTAGTATTTACATATACTATCTTTGAATAATTTTGAGGGACTTTAGAATCAACATAATCTTTGGTTGCTTTAACGGAAGGGTATAAAATATCATTTACTATTGAAAAATTAATGGCTTTATTTGCTACATTTTCAGGAGTATACCCTAGTGCTCCAATAATACTAGAAAAAGTAAGTGCTACTGATCCATTACCTATTACATTTCCGAATTTATCAACAGGGACAAATAAAGCGTCTCCTCCAGAAATAGCTGCTGAGATGTCCGTCACTCCTTGCTTAATGATCAAATAACTTCTAAATACAGCATTATCTGCTATATTTTGCTCAGTTACAAATGGATCAGTTGGTAATCCTATTACTGCATTGTTAAAACTTGTATAAATAGTTTGACCATATTGAATTCTTGTCAAACCAGATTGAAATAAATTTATATGCTGTATTGTCCATTTATTACCCGCTCCCGTAGCTGTTAATACTCCGTTGTTATCATAGCTATTAGGGTTTATAAAAGTAGTATCTGCAAATTCTGTACCGTCTCTTAATCTGTATCTGAAAGTTAAAGCTGTTTGTGCTGCTATACTTAACTCATGTGGATTTAAATAGTTACTTGCATTAATACCCATTCCAAAGATTTTACCTATGGATTTATTAATCATTAAGTTAGCACCATTTGACCCATAAACATTACCTTCCTCGTTTAAAAATCCAACAGCCTTCATAAAATCATGTAACTGATTAATTGCTGCAACTATAGGTGCTTTTATTTCATTCGTTACATTTATATTTACATGGTTTGAATGAATAACTGCTCCAACAATAGCTAAAGTTCTTCTATCGGAATTAGTAAATGGAGATGCACTTTGTATAATATTACCGTTTATATCTAAAGCTATGTAAGATGCATTTGATGTAAGTAGGTAATTAGGGGTAATTCCGTTTAATCCTGCGTATGTTTTAATTGTTACTGTAGGATTAGCTAAATCTGTAAAATCAGTTATTGTGTAAAATCCAGACGCAATATTAAATTTAGTGTTATCTACATTAACCGATAATTGTAACCCTTCTATAAAACCTGTAGGTAAATTTAATTTTTTTTGTAAATTTGAAGGTAAATTATCTAATTGTATTTTATCTTGAGGTAGTAATACTCCAGAGTTAATAGTTGTTGCTGGCAATAAAACGGCATCTGTTCCATTATTATTAGTTATATCAACTTGTGTAGGGCTTGCAATTGCTTGTAAATCTGTATCGGGAACATCTGCAAGTGTTATGTAACTAACATCATTTACTAATTCACTAATGTTATCCCCCGATTGTAATGCAGAATTTATTATCGCTTTTACAGAATTAGATAAATTAATTACTACATTGTCTGTACCTGTTATTGTTATTGTACCATCCGTATTAGTTATTGTTTTTATACCACCATCATCTTTTAAAGGGTAAGGTATTCCATTTACATCTGTTATATACGTAGAAATAGCTGAATCTCCGTCTGCTTTTATATATAATATAGCATTCGGTATAGGCTTATTAGGTAAGGCTTTTAATTTATAATTTTTTACTTCTATTCCTGTACTCATTTTGTTTTTTATTTACCAACTTATTTGCGTCCAGTCGTATTTATTATATATATTTGTTATATTTTGTGGAGGACATTCCCTAAATGGCTTTATTTTTTCTATATCACACCTCTTAGGATTCCCTAAAGTACCATTTATTTTTTTCCAAACCCATTCCGATAATTCACAATTTTTCATTGAAAAAGTTTTTATATAAAGTTGGTAGAATTCAATCTTACCATTATTTCCCCCGTCGCCTAACATAAAATGATCTTTCAAATACTGTTTATCATTTTCTTCTAGTAGGTTTTGTTCCCATTGTAATAAGTAATTTACAATATTTATTTTTTCTAAACTTTCTTGTCCCATTACACTACTGTTTTTAAATCACCCGCTGGGGTTTTATACCACCTACTTGTTTCTAAACCTCCTAATATTGCTGAAGCATTATCTGCGAAAGTAGGTAAGGTAATACTTGTGCCGTTTAATATATTGTAAACTTCGCTAATAGTTGCAAATGGATTTAGTTCACTAGGAGAATTTGAATTATCCAAAGCATCTATTTCATCTTGTGTTAACTTGGATTCTTCTGATCTATTATATAAATCTAAAAGAATTGGTTTTAGTTTTTCAGGTTGATTGAACCAAATTAAATTTTTTATTTTTTGCAGAGTTGTCATATTAGCATTTTTGTTTATCAAATAGGGAACTAGCTTCTTGAAAATATCTATCAGCCTTAACAAAATCTCCTAATTTAGTCCATGATTTAGCAACAGATAAAAATTGATCTATTTTTTGGAAAGGTTTTATTTGTTTTTCTGTTTGATCTGTAAAATCAAAGCCTATTTGAGTTAGTGACTTTGCTATTTCTAAGTCTATTTCATCCGTTTTTAGATAATATTTCTCTTTTTCTATATCTTCATATCCGCTAAGTAATTTAATGGTGTAAATGCCATCAGGTAAGTTTACATAAGTTTCTTTTGTGCAATCAGCTTTTAAACATGATATTCCTAAATTATGAGAGTTAAAATTATTTACTGCCCACTTCTTAAAAGAAACTGTTTTGTATTTTGAAGAGCCTGGAATCTTTATTGATATGTAACTTGGTTTATTTTCCGCATATAACCAATCACTTGTATCAGCCACGGAAATTATTTTTGGATTCCCTGTCTCAAAAACTTCAAAGTCTATATATATTTTACCTACTGTTTCCATTTTAATTTCCTTTTACTAATACTTGTACATTTGTTCCATTTGCTACAGGTGATGGTAAGCCTAATAACGTTAAACTTAATAATGCAATATTTAAACCTACAGCTGCCTTAGTATTAACTGTAAGGGCTTTTGTTCCTGCATTGTAATTCCATCCGTAACTATAATTTAAACTTGAATCATTTACTATAGGATTTACATATGTTATGTTTGTATATAATGCTGTACCTGTAGATGTTTTATCAGAAGTTAAATAAAATACTGCATTTCCTGCTCCTCCCGCAACTACTGCTGTGTTTGTATAATCAACTGTTATAGTGGGCGTTGGTATATTTAACACTCCTGTGCTATTACTGTATGTTGCAGCTCCTGATCCTGTAGTGGTTAATGACATGCTTGCCCTCGATCTTGCATCAGTGTAATACAAATTTCCACTTTCAGATATTTGACTTGTATTTGTTGGTATTGTTGGAGTGCCTGTTAATTTACTATAAGCTAAAGAAGTTATCCAAGATGGGTTTGAATAAGAACCTGTTGATAGTATATCTCCGACACTCCATGTTCTATTTGCTGTCAAATCTTGTGACACCCCATTTATAGTTAGTGTTCTTGTGTCTATAACAGGTGTAAATCCTAAAGCTGTTGTAACTTGACCTGATGTTACTGATGTCAAATATCCGCTGTTATTCGTCCATTGTGATATATTACCACTCTTATTTGTAAGTGTGTTTGTAGATGTTGCTGTTATATATCCACTTCCATTTGTAAGCTGAGTATTATCCGTAGGAATTGTGGGTTTATTAGATAAATCTACATAACTTCCAGAAGTAGCTACTGTTGATAATGTCGGCTTATTTAATAATTGCGAAACACCAGTTACAGAATTCCAATCAGTATTTACTTGACTAGCAGGGATAGTTGGTGCACCAGTTATTTTACTATATGGTAAAGATGTAATCCAAGTTGGATTAACATATGATCCTGACAATAAAGGGTACAATAAATCCGTAGCTACCTTTATATCTGCAAAACTATTAATAGACTTAATATAAGCTGAAACCAATGGATCTGTTTCATTATAGAAAGCTAAGGGGGTATACCCTATTGCTGCAATAACTTCTGCATTAGAAGGAGTATAAGCGAATGGCTTATATCTAACATCTCCTTTTAAATATAAGTAGGCTTCAAGCCCATTAATGTTGTAAGTTTCCCATCTGACATCATCTTTAATATATACCTTCCAAGTTCCACTAGGGACTGGGTTAGCTCCTATTAATACTGAAGGATTTGATACAGATGTAGGTATATTTAAAGAATTAGCAATATTTCCTGATGTTTGGCTATATGTTAAACATGTGAATAAGTATAGAACTATACCTAGTATTTTTTTCATTTATAATATTTTGTAATTGACTCCGTCATTAATAATTCTTTGTGTTGTTCCGCTATCTACAGTCTTATCATTTGTTACTACCATACTGTCCCAAATATCATTTGTCCCTGTTTTACTTTTTATATTTACAGTGCTTAAACTATCATTTGTGATAAAGAATATAGAGCCTACAGCATCAGATATAGCGGGTAATATTACATCTTGTGGAGAAGCTGAAGTTAATGTAATGATTCTTGTTTTAACGCCGTCTGGAACTGTAAAATTACCTGTTGGGACTATATTAATAGATGGTGTAGCAACTGATTGTAAGTACCTTTTATTCACAGCGTCTAGATCTTCAATAGGATCTTGTACTGGTAAAGTACCTCCTCCTGTTCCTATTGTACCTGCTTGATATATAGGTATATTATCTGGTCTAGCTACACTATCTGGACTATCTATTCCTAATTCTAAAAAAGCAAATAATGCACTTCCGTCAGGTTGAAATGCTGTGCCTGTGTAAATTCCATTTGAAAAAGTTGGCGGAGAAGGTAAATCCGATAATTGTTTCCATCCTATTGTTACCACTTCTGCATTTCCACTTTCGTCAAATCCTACAACTTGTCTTTCTGTACCTGTTGGTAAACCTGCAACAACTGGATTTTGTGGATCTGTGTTATCTACTCCTGTGCCTGTAACTGATTGAACTCCTGGGGCTGTCCCGCCCCCATTAAAATTTCCAGTGTTCTGTCTATAGAATTCTTCAAAATCAATCTGAGTATAAGGACTTCCGTCTTCTCCTAAAAGTTGTGTAATTAATAAAGGTGTGTCACTATTCCAATCTTTAATATTAAAAAATCTATAGTGAGGTTTATTTAAGTTAGACTTACCTACTAGAACTTCTTTTACAAATCCATAGAAAGTTTCTTTAGTAAACTCATTTGAAAGAACTATGTAATTGTCTTTTCTATAAAATTTATAATTGTCCATGTTTATTCTGAAATTGTGCCAGAAGCTTTTAATTTTGTATTGTACTCATCTATTTTTGCTTCAATTGCGTCAAGTCTTGCTTCAACTGCTGTTCTTTGCGCATCCACTGACGTTCTTGCCGCCGCTAAATCTGCATATGTTGCTGCTACTGCTGGTAGATTAGTTGTAGGTGTTATTTTATCTATTGTAGCTGAAGGTTTTGAAACACTATTATATAAATCAGTAAACAGTTTTTTTAGTTTGCTTGCAGAATTATAATTATATAGTCTGTTTATTTGTTCTACTATTGTCATTATTTTTGTTTTTAATTTTGTTTATATATTTTATTGCTGAAATTATAAAAAGAAGGCTCACTGTTATGTAGTCATTTATAGTTACATGCTTAATATCAAAAAATAATCTGTCTATAATATCTTGCAGTAAAAATAAGAGTATTAATTCTGATAGTAACCAGTATTTATCTCTGATGGATTTAAAAACACTTAATAATAAAAACAGCATTGAAATTCTCTCCACTATCACAAAGTACTCATACCAAACTTCTATATTATGTCCGCAGAGATATCCACTTATTTGTTTACAGGAGATTAGGGTGATCAAAGATAAAATTAATAAACTAATCTGGCTCTTTATCTTTAGGTGGTTTAGGAGGCGTTGGTAAGCCTGTATCAGCCGATTTAGGTTTATCATCTACTTTTTTAGTTTTTTTGTTTTTAAATATAATAATTAATGTTGCAAATATTAATGCTATAATCCCTAATGCTATGTACTCGTTCATTGTTTTATTTTTTATGCTTTTGCTAATCTGTTTGCGTAATCGAATTTTTTATATTGTGCTCCATTATAATAATAAGCAAATGTTTCCCAGTCACTTAATTTTAAAGCCTTGTACATTTTTGTATTTGATTTTATAAATCTAAGACCTAATCTTAATTGATTTAACTCAGATTCTTTTGCATAATCCCACATGTCCCCAACTGTTTTAAATCCTAATAATTTATAATGAAATCCCATCACTTGCATCAACCCCACAGAAGTTGATTCCATTGCCGCTTCTTTGTTTTTAGAAAAAGCATCATTAAATGCAATCCACTCAGCTGTTTGTTTTTCTACTTTATTTAAACTCCATAATCCACTTGGTGTATAAGGTGCCTTTCTCTTAAACCAGGAAGGTTCAAACTGAATTATGATTTTTCCTGTTTCTTTTGAAAACCCTTGACCGCCCGATTCTACTTTAACAACTTTTTTAATGTTAGTAGCAGGAACATCAAATTCTACTGCTAATTTTTTATAATCCTCTTCTTTTATCATTCTTCTGCTGGTATTTCCTTATTTAATATCTTCTTACTAACTTCCGTTATTCCTAATAATGCTGTTAAAAATAAAAGTAAAGAATTAAAGACATCTATTGCATAGTGATTCACTTCTTTCTGTAAAATTTTATCTGAAATTACAATGAAAGTCCCTAACAATAATACAAAAATAAAAGTGACTAGGATGGTTAGGCTTTTTCTAGACCAAATCCCATCTTTATTTTTTAGAGTGTCATCTATTAGTTTCATATATTCCCGTTTTTAATCTCTTCTAATTCTTTTCTGATTTCTTTATTTTCTTTGTGGAGTTTATCGTGATCAGATTTTAATTTTGTATAATCCTTCTCAAGAGTTTTATATTTAGCTTCATAGGATTCTGCTCTTTCTTCAAGTATTGCATTTCTTAAAAGCATTTCGCCATACTTGTGAGTCAAGTCAGCATTAGACTTTTCTAGACTTTCAACTCTCTTAGTAACATCATCAATCATCTTTTTGTAGATATCTACAACTTGAGACGCTAAACTTACTTCATCTGTTTTTTCTTTAATGTCTCTAGACTTTTTTGCTGTAAACCACGCGGCCACAGGTAGTGCAACTAAAGAAAAATCCTTCCAATAAAGTACTATATTTTCTATCCAATTCATTGAGTAGGTTTTATAAAAAAGGAGAGAAAATTTTAGCCTTCTCTCCTTTGATCATTAATTGGAAATTATTTATTTTGCAAATGCTTGTACAGCGTGTAATTGAGCTGCTGAGGCAAGTTGGTTAATAAGGGTCTCTACTGCGGCTTGTCGGCCAACTTCAACAATAATATTAAGATTTGTTTTAACTGAAGAATGTGGTAGCAATTTGTAATAGAATTGAGGTCTAATTGTAATTGTATATTGAATATACTGAGCTAAACCTCTAAGTCTTGACTCTTGTCCCCATAACCATTTACCGTAGTTATTACCTACAAATCTCTCAACACCATCTAAATTGTATCTGGCCTGATCTTCTCTGTTATATAAGTAACCTCCTAGTGCTTCTGGATCTGCGGCAATAGATAATACTTTTACTTTGAAAGGAAATTTACTTGATTCCCAGTTCTCTGCAATGTATGTTGCTTGACCACCTGCTACAGAAATACGAGTAGAAGTTGCGTAAAATGGCATATCATCTCTGTACTCTTCTGATCCTGACATTGTAAAAGGTTTACCTCTGAAACGGATACCCATTTTTGCTGCTGCATCGTACTCATCAATAGCTGTTTCCCAAACATTTAAACCGTAGTTTTTAGGTGCTTCTGCTGTAAATAGAGCTCTGAACTCGTCTGAACACTCTTCACAAACAATATTTGTTGGTACATTAGTTCTATAAGTAGTTTGACATAAAGAACTTATTTGTGCTCCTGATCCCACTGCTGCTGCAACTGTACCTGCCAATGTGCCTGTAGCTGTTGCGATAGAGAATCCTGGATATGTTGCTGATGGCGCTACTAAAATAATTGTTGCTCCACTAGACGTTATCGTTCCTCCTGTTGCTAATTCAATTGCGGCTTTATTAGCTGTAATAAAGTTAGCGGCTGTAGTAGCTAAATCTGTAGCAAATGTAGCTGTATAAGGAATACCGCCAATTGTAATTGTAGCTGTCCCTGAAGTACCTGTTAGTGTTGCTGTTCTTGATAAATTAACTGTATCAATTGCAATTGTTAAATCAGGATAAGCTTCTTGTAATTCTGCTAGAATATCTCCACCACACTCATCATCTGCAATTGTGATTGTATATGCTTTAGTAGTTGATTGACAAATATCTCCTAATACCCACGCAGTAGAAACTGTAGTTGCATTAGAACAAACTGCTTGAACTTCTCCTGCCAAATCAAATACCGCTGTTGAAGCTGGTGCAGAAATAGCTCTGAATGTTGTAATTTGTGCGTCTGTTAACTCTGCTGTTACCACCACTGTGTATGTTCCTACACCTGCAACTGAACCACCAATTTTAACTGCTGTGCCTGATACAAATCCTGGTAAATCATCAATTGTAGTTACTAAACTTGCTCCGTCATCTTCTAAAGCAATAGAATAAACAAATCCTGCTGCAATTTCTGTGTATCCTGCTGGGCAAGTATCACATCCTTTAATTTTAGAAGCTAAACTTGTTGTATAAGCAGGAATTGATGTTCCCACTGGAGCTTGTAAAGTATAAACTGTTTGATTACCTGAAACTTCATCCGTTCTTACAACTTTATAAAGTGGGTATTGTGCTTGTACTCTCGCTAAAGCAGTTGAGTCTCCATTATCAAATAAAGTTAAATTGTAATATTGATAATCAACAGTATCTTCTAATGCTCCGTTTAAACTATTAACAACTAATGCGTCAACATAGTCTGTTACAGGTACACCACCCAATAATTTAGTAGCGTTAAATTCAGCCACAGCTCTTTCAACCAGTTCTTGCATTGTAACCACACCATTGGCGCAATCAATACATACTCCATCATCGTCAAGATAAGGATATTGTAGATCTAATCTAATAGTTGTTTCACCTTCTTTATAACCTAAATTATACATTGGGTCTCCACAAAGAGTAATGTCAATTCCTGTAGAAGTTCTTTCTCCTATTATAATTTCTGTTCCTGGTTTTCCATTGTATCCTATGATAAAATCATCTACTTCGATACCTGTTCTATTTGGAACCTCTACTCTAATATCCTCAATATCTGCAATTCTGAAAGTCTGGCTCTCATATGCTTTATTTGTAGTGTATTGAGACACTGGTTTGTCGAACGCTCCTACAAGCAAATCGAATGATTTATCTTTTGATTGTCCTGTGAAAGTTGAGTAAACTTTTCTTCCGTTTTGTGTAAGCTCTTTATTATCGTTACTAACAATGGCTAGTACGCCGTTAGTTACATTTAAAGAACCACCTGTTGTTAGAGTCTTACCATCTAGGATGAAAAAGTCTCTCTCTAATGCTCCCGCTGTTGCCATTCTATTGTTTTTTGTTTAAATTAATTTTTTGTTATTGCGTTTTGTTTTTCTGCTTGATATTTTGGATCGTCTGTATTCAATAAGAATTCTGCTGCCAATAAATCTATTACTCTATTCATAAATTTATCGTCGAATTCTGGATTATTTGAATTAAACTCACTCTCTGGATTTTCTGGGTCTTTAAGACCAACTTGGATTGGATAACGATAGTAGGAAAGATTTGCTCTATCGATGGTAAAGTCATCTGAAGTGTAGATAATAATTTTATCAGATGCTAAATGAAAAGGTGTTTCTCTGTGCTTGAAAGATGGATTGTTATTAGAATCTCTGAGTATTCCATTAGTGTCATCATCTTTAATTTCGAAGCAATCTACTTTTTTTCTTTCGCAGGTATCTTTAGTGGCCGTGCAAAATAAGTTAGAGAAATCAAAATAGTCTTTAGGTAGACTAAATTCTGTGAAGTCTTTTAGTTTTTTTGAAGATGGTA
>Ga0247738_10000465_pt1 | contig 15461 bp, 14 predicted proteins | sample UWRJL013104B2_FD_180936 | JGI IMG/M metagenome (GOLD analysis project Ga0247738, IMG submission 180936) | Plant litter microbial communities from Arlington Agricultural Research Station in Wisconsin, United States - UWRJ-L013-104B-2 | ecosystem: Environmental > Terrestrial > Plant litter >...
CTTCCAGAATGCCAGAAGCTATATAATCTTTGATATTCATAACTCAAAATAATTTTTTAATTCCTGTAAGGCCACCCTGATTCTCGATTTAGCTGTCCCTAAGGGAATGCTCAGCTTTTCTGCCGCCTCTTCCTGGGTGTAACCTTGAAAATAGACCAAATCAACCAAATCCTTCCTCTCGGGTTTCAGATTTTCTATCAAATCCTTAATTCCGATATGAGAAATTTCTTTGGACTCAGAGAAAAGGCGATCAACTTTTCCTACCGAATCTTCGATATCCTCTTTGAAAACATTCTTCTCTTTCCTCAGAAGGTCTATAGAAGAATTTCTTGCAATGTTGATCATCCACGTAAACAACCGCCCTCGTGAAGGATCGAACTCATTGATTTTTCTCCATATTTTGAGAAAAACTTCCTGCATCACATCTTCTGCTTTTTCTTCATTATTAAGGATCTTGTAAATGACCCCGTATAATGCCGAAGAATAATTGTCATAGAGATGTTCAAATGCTTTCTTGTCGTTCTCTTTTAAGGATATTACCAACGATTCTTCAGTGTATTTTACTAAATTCGTTGCCAATTTTATTTTATGTTTAGAGGTTTAAATTTACAATAAGATTCTCAGTAAACCCTATTTTCAATCTAATTGTTTGATTAAGATACGGCAGTAGTAATTTTTTGGATTATCTCCTCTCGAAAATTTTCTGAATTTGTATAAAAAAAAGATCTTATCCGTGGCTTTACACCTCCGGATAAGATCTTTTCGGGCTTTTATTCTTTTCAGGATTGCTTCGAAACATGAGGCAGCACCTTGTGGGCCAGCCTTCCGATCGTGAGCCCCTGGACTACAATAGAAAATACTACGACAAAGTAAGTAATGGCAATAATCAGTTGATAATAAGGTCCTTCTCCGGTCGAAAGAGCCAGGGCTATGGAAACTCCACCTCTCAGACCACCCCAGACAAGGATTTTGATCGTACCACTCGAAAACTTCTTTTTGAAAGGTATGAATAAGGTTGGCAACCAGATGGAAAGTAAGCGTGAGAACAGGACTATTACAATACAGATCAATCCGATAGCCCAATAGTTAATGATATGAGGAATAAGCAATAATTCAAAGCCGATGAAAAGGAACAATATAGCGTTCAGGATTTCATCTATCAGCTCCCAGAACTTGTTCAGGTAATCTTTGGTAACAGCGGACATGGCCGCTTTCTTTCCGTAATTACCGATCATCAACCCGGCTGCTACCATCGTCAGCGGACCTGATATGTGCATGGCCCTGGCAATAAGATATCCGCCCATCACTACAGAAAGGGTAATGAGCACCGAGACAATATAGTCATCAATCCTTTTCATGGCATTGGAGGCACTGATGCCGAGTACAATACCCAGAATGAATCCACCGGCCGCTTCTTTGATGAGAAGCCACGAAATATTTAAAAACGAGATGTCAATTTCTTTACCATGGGCAAGCTGAAGGATAACCGCAAACACCACAACCGCGACCCCGTCATTGAAAAGGGATTCTCCGGCTACTTTGGTCTCCAATGATTTAGGCACCTTGGCATCTTTCAGGATACTCAATACCGCAATCGGGTCGGTAGGAGAAATCAGGGCTCCGAAAAGAAGGCAATAAATAAAAGGAACCTGGAGAGTGAAAACCGGGAAAATATAATACATGATAATGCCGACAAAAAAAGTGGAGATGATCACACTCACCGTCGAAAAGACAATGACCGGTAATCTCTGTTCTCTCAGGTCCGCGATATTGATGTGAATGGCCCCTGCAAACAAAAGAAAGTTGAGCATGGCCCCCATCAGCAGTTCTGAAAAGTCGAAGCGGTTAATGAGCTCGGAAAAATTGCTGAGGGTCTTAGGGAAAATATTGCCGAAAATAACAAGGAAAGCCGACAGAGCCATGGCAATGAGCATCACACCGATGGTTGACGGAAGTTTAAGGTAGCGTAGATTCAGGTAAGAAAAAAAAGAGGCAAGAACGATGAGGACAGAAAATGAATAATATAACTCCATAATTTGCGAATCAGGGATTTAAAGGGTTGATGAAATAAATAAGGGGTATTGAACAGGAAAATGTGTTCAAATCTGTCAGGAAAATAACCTGTGCAAAACAAAGTGGTTGAAAACCCGATGTTTACAAACATAACAAAATATGATAAAAAAACCTAAGAACTGCCGGCAGTCAAATGCACTTTTTAAGATTTATTAAGAGAATTTTTAACCCATAAAGCCATTTTAAGAAACATTTATACGCTAAATAGCGTATCATTAAGTAAGGGATTGCGTTAATTTCACGATCTTTGTGAGAACTTTAAACTTAAATCATATGGCAGCGGTAAAGTTGGAAGTGATTGAGGCCCTGAGGAAAACAGCGAGGGCTCTTGAAGAAGACGCTCCCTATATGTGGGGACACATGGGAAGCTGCAATTGCGGCAACCTGGCCCAGCAGGTGACACGGCGGACCAAGGCCGAAATACATGCTTTTGCCATGCAGGGAAAAGGCGACTGGAATGAACAGCTCAATGATTACTGCAGCAATACCAGTATTCCGCTGGACCTTGTGATTTTTGATCTGATCAGTTTTGGATTTACAACAGACGATCTGAAAAACCTGGAAAGGCTCTCGGATCATGATATTTTAAACAGGATACCCTTAGAAAAACGGCACCTCCGTCACAATTGCAAAGACGATGTGGTCGTTTATCTCAACGAGTGGGCAGATATGCTGGAAGAAAAGCTATTAGAGGAAATTACCCTTCCCCGATTCATTAAAGAAACAAATTATGCGTAAGGTACTATTGTTATTATTTTTTGGTGCAGGATTATCATTCAGAGTCGTCGCACAGACACAACCAACCGTTGAAACCATAAAAGAAGGAGAGGAAGAGGAGAAACAAGAACCTATCGTCAAAGAGAAACCTGTCTTTTTTGAAGAACCCAGGCCTGCCTGGAAAGATAAACTGCATTACGGTGGGAATATCTGGCTGGGATTTTTCGGGTCGTTTTATCTGGATGCCTCGCCTATGGCCGGATATGAAGTGACCAACCGCGGAACCATTGTCGGATTAGGAGCATCGATTATTGCCCAGTCGGGAGAGTTTATGGGTGGTCCAAAGATCTTTGTCAGACAGCCGATCTGGAAGCCTGTATTTGCCCAGGCGGAATATGAACTCATCAATGCCCCCGAATATTATTTCTATAATTTTGTGGACAGGTCAACGCCCGGTGTCAATCCGGAATACAAGCGTAAATGGGGAGGCTCGCCTTTGATAGGGCTGGGTGTTTACACCAACTTCAGAGAGCAGCAGGGATCGTTTATTTCAGTGATGTATAATCTCGGGTATCCCAACTACGGTTTTGTCAGTCCGCAGCGGCTGGGAGGTAGCGATTCGCCTTTGGTACTCAGATTCGGATTCTTCTTTTAAGATCAGAGAATGATCGTACGGTTGCCGTAGATAAACACCCGGTCGTTTAATACAAGCTTCAGGGCTTTGGTCAGTACCATCTTTTCTACGTCTTTCCCTTCTCTTGACATATCGGTGGCGGTATACCTGTGGTCTACTTCTTTGATGTCCTGGGCGATGATCGGCCCTTCGTCGAGGTTATTATTAACAAAGTGAGCCGTAGCTCCGATGATCTTCACGCCCCTGTCGTAGGCCTGTCTGTAAGGATTGGCCCCGATGAAGGCGGGTAAGAATGAATGGTGGATGTTGACGATCTTGTCTGAAAAATGACTGACGAATTCAGGTGTCAGTACCCGCATATATTTGGCAAGTACCAGTAATTCCGGTTGATAGGACTTAAGTACCTGTAATAACAGCTCTTCGTGCTCTTCTCGGGTCCTGTTTTCATGTGAGATGTAATGGAAAGGAATTCCGAATTTGCTGACAAAAGGAAGCAGAGTGTCATAATTGCTGACCACCGCCAGGATGTTGGCGTCCAGTTCATCAAAATGGTAACGGATCAGCAATTCTGATAAACAGTGATGTTCTTTGGTGGCCAGTATGACAATGTCTTTCTTCCTTTTCGGGTTGATCCTGAATGAAATTGCTTCGTTAGGCACTTTAGCCCTCAGGTCGCTGAGTATTTTGTCGGTGGCAGTTTCGTCATTACCGACAAACTCGGTACGCATAAAAAACTGGCCTGAGGGGCTCACATATTCATCCTGACGAATGATGTTACACCCATTGGCAAATAAGACAGTAGCGACATGAAGAATCAGCCCCTTGGCATCGGGGCCATCCATTAACAGGATATGTTTGGTCATTGATACGATCAAATTTTAAATTCAGCTTTACTTTTTGCGGAAGAAAACTGTGATGGCCACCCCTTCAAACCCGAAATTCTCCCTGATCTGATTCTGTAAGAAACGCTCATAAGCCTCGCGGAGGTATTGTGGTAAATTACAGAAGAACACAAAAGTAGGAGAAGGCGTGGGCAATTGAATAATGTATTTGATTTTGATATGCTTTCCTTTCAATGCAGGCGGAGGTGTTTTTTCAATGATCGGCAACATGACGTCATTGATTTTAGAGGTTGTAATCTGAACTTTACGGTTCTCATACACTTCCATCGCCTTTTCGATCACCTGGAAAATCCTTTGTTTTTCGATCACTGACGCAAAGATCACCGGCATGTAATTCATCGGAGCCAGACGATCCAGGATTTCCTTTTTCATCTTATCGGCAGTCTTTGAATCTTTTTCAAGCAAATCCCATTTGTTGACCATGATCACAATACCCTTTTTGGCATTATGGGCCTGGGCAATGATGTGGACATCCTGAGCTTCCAGACCTTTTTCGGCGTCAATAAGGATCACGCACACGTCAGAATTATCAAGGGCCTTGATAGAACGGAGGACAGAATAGAATTCTATGTTTTCATTGACCTTGGCTTTTTTACGGATACCGGCGGTGTCAGTCAGGATAAAATCCTTCCCGAACATCTTGTAACGGGTATCTATCGAGTCACGGGTGGTTCCGGCAATGTCCGTAACGATACTTCTGTCTTTACCCAGAAGGGCATTCAAAAACGAAGATTTACCTACATTTGGTCTTCCAAGGATTGAGATTCTCGGGATGCCGTCATTGGGGTATTCAATGCCTTCATCTTCGAAGTGTTTCACTACTTCGTCAAGCAAATCACCTGTACCTGAGCCGTCCATGGCTGAAATCGGGTAAACATCCGCTATTCCCAAAGCATAAAACTCAGGAGCCACCAGCGTCTGGCGTTCGAATGTTTCGGCTTTGTTAGCCACAATGTAAATCGGTTTTTTAGACCTGCGGAGTACGTTCGCGAAGTCTTTGTCCAGATCAGTAAGTCCTGTCATGGTATCCACCACAAACAAGATCACGTTGGCTTCTTCCAAAGCCATTTCAACCTGGCTTCTGATGGCGTCTTCGAAAGTATCTTCTGATCCTACGACATAACCACCTGTATCAATAACGGTAAAGAATTTCTCAGTCCATGTGGCATTACCGTAGTGTCTGTCGCGGGTCACACCCGGAACATTATCCGTAATGGCTACTCTTTCCTCAATCAATCTATTAAATAATGTAGATTTGCCCACATTGGGTCTTCCTACTATAGCTACTATATTCGACATATCCCTGAATTGTCTAAATTAATAAGACAAATTTTATAAATAATTAATAATCAAACTTTTGAAAAGTCAAAAAGGACGCAAAGATACTTAAATTTGCAGAAACTCTAAAATGATTCTTTAAATCTCCTTAAAAATCATTCCATTCATTCATCTTTTTTTGAGTTTTATGCTCCGATTTTAACGCAGTATGTCAAATCACAAGGATATTATTTCTGAATTAGTTCAAAATAAAAGGTCAATAACTCATAATTTCCTGGTAAGAAATGAGAATAATGGCCAGAAGTGCCAGAAATAAACCAAAACGGTTGAAGCTGCTGATCTTTTCTTTGAAAAACAGAAAAGCAACCAGGCTGGAACCCAGAATTACCCCGATATTATAGATAGGATACACAAAAGCTCCGCTGTTTCCGAACTGACTCAGGGCCAGAATCAGGAAATAGAAAGACAGGAAATTGGGGATACCGAGACTCACACCACCTACGAGACTTTTCAGTTCTATCTTTTCGGTGCCTTTGATGAGTCTGAAAATCAGAACGACAAACCCGCTGATCAGAGCCCCGAAAATCATGACAAGCGTAACAGGTACGGTTTGTTCGGGATTTGGAATGTAGTGGATGTTAAGATAGTTGACGACGGTATTGGTGATGCCGTACATGAGAAAAACAGAAAGGGTAACGCCTCCTGAGTACCAGAATGATTTCCATTCAAAAGCCTTTTTTTCGCCCGTCGAAGGTTTGTAGGTAGCTGCCGCGACGGCTACGATGGCCAAAACAAGGCCCAGGTAATTCCAGTTGTCAAAAACCTTGTTCTGGCTTTTGAACACAAACAAACTGAAAAGTACCGGAATGACGAGCGAGATGTTATTGGCCAGAGAGGTAATGGTAATGCCTACCTGCTGTGTTGAGATGCCGGATAGCAGAAAGGTAACAATAAACCCAACCCCCAAAGCCAGGCAATACCAGGTCCAGTTCTGGGAAAGATCAAGGCTGAAATGCTGCCCCTCGGGCATGAGGGCCATACCGATCAGGAAACAAACCGGGTAATTGAACACAATGGCTTGAAAGGTGTTCACCGAATACTTCGGGAATATCCGGAAGTTGATCAGTAAAAGGACAGAAAGAGCGATGCTCCCGATCAGGTAAATCATATATGCTGGTTATTTTAGATAGGCAGAGTAGGTTTCGCATTCTTTCAATATCATTTTCTGATACTGGGTTTCACGATAGGTCGTTTTCAATTTTTCAAAGAATGTCCTGAAGCCGGGCAACTCGTTGGCTACCATCTTTTTATAATAGTCATCTATTTCTTTTTCGTCATAGGTATCCGGTCTTCCTTCGTAATATTTGATCAGGTACTGGTTGCGTTCACACAAGGCTCCGGCATAACAGATTTTTGCCCCGAGTTCAGCATTCGGATTAGCAGCAAGTGCTTTTTCAAAATAGCTCCTGGCTTTTTCCGTGGTGTAGTAATCTTCTTTATGAACGTCTCCATATTCCAGTTCATAACTGCTTTTTTCTCTTTTGATCAGAAGCCAGGCATTGCCGTGATAGCTGAGATTGTATTGGCCTACACCCAATTGGTACCACGCCTCGGCGTTACCTGGATTCTGCTCCGTTTGTTTTTTGTAAAGGGCCATGTTTTTCAGAAAAGACAGAACGTCATCGCCTACAGGTTTTTTGCCGTTGATCTGTGTTGGAGATTCTTTGAAATATTCACCAAACTGGGCATTGAGAAGCGTTTCTTCCGGAACTTTGGTCACTACCTCTGCAGCCTGCTGGTAGGCTCCGTCTGTGGTCAGCCTCCTGACCAGGGCAAGGTTAAGATCGTCGGTCTTCAGGCCGGCCAGTGCCACCAGCTTTTTGTCGTTCTCTGTTTTAGGTACAAAGGCAATCACTTTTCTCAGAAAAGCAGCGGAACAGGTATCAATAAACTTTATTTTCGATTCACTGAACTGGTAACCATACTCACCCGGAGGCAAGGCCCCGATATTCGCGGCCAGGAAAGCCTTGATTTCATTGCCGGGTGCTTTGTCTTGCTTGTCAGAACTGGTACACGACTTCAGCCATCCGCCTTTTTTCTTTACCTTTTCACCTTTTCCGGCATAGAAATCCGAAAGTTTTTTGGAAGCATTGACCAGCACTATATTGTCCCTGAAATTCTGAACGTCCTTAAGCCCTTCGACTTTTTGAATCAGGAAAGCTTCATTTTCAGCATTCATGGTCTTATCAGCCAGTTCTATTTCCAGGAAGTCCATCTGCCTGATCAGGTATGGGTTGCTGATTTTCTCTTTTTTTACCTCTTCAATGTATTTTTTGGCCTGTTCATTCTCGTGGTTCAGATAAGAGAGATAAGCTGCAGAAGCCAGCCAGAACTGGTTTGATTTTGCTTTTTTGTCTTTGATGACCGTGTTAATAAAATCGAAAATCTCTTTAAAATAATCAGACGACTTGTCTTCAGCCGCTTTTATTTTCTTAGGATCAACGTTATAATTGTCATCATTAAACTCGCCGTAGTTATTAAATGACTCGGCGTTTTTAGATGCGAAAAAACCGTATTCGTTTTTGTTGATCTCCCTGGCGGTCACCAGTTCCAGCATCGGATGCCGGGGATCGATGGCGTATATTTTTTTGACCAGCGACATGCCGTCCTGGAACGGCTGGATAGCCCACAGGGCATAAACGGCCGCCTTCTCCTGGTCATTTTTACAGAAACCGAGAGCTTCTTCAAACTTTGGTTTTTCCAGACGTCTTACACTCAGGTCTGCCTGGTATCTTTTGGAAGGGCAGGTTTCAAACACCTGTGCAAACTCACAAATGGCCTGGGGCACGTCTCCCGCGTTCATCATCACGCCTGCTTTACGGCTGCGGGCCCATCCGCTGATAAATGTTTTGTTCTTTATGGGTACTACCAGCGTTTCGTAATCCTTGACAGCCTGCTCAGGTTTTGCCGTTACCGCTGCCAGCCTGACGGTTTGAAAAGCATATCTTTCCTTAACAAAATCACTTTTAACACTTGAAAAACGGGCCTTTGAAGTAGCATAGAGATTTTTAAGGGCAGCTGTATCTGCCGGAAGGGTTTCGTCCCAGTAATTTTCTTTTAAAGGGATACTTCTATCTATTTCAGAACAGAATTTGAGGTATTCAGCCGCTTCTGTGTCTCCTTGAGACTTTACTTTGGCAATGAGGCTTTCCATGGCCTGTTTTTCATAAAGGCCTTTTTTGATTTCCGCAAAACTGATTTTATCATCGAGGTATTTCTTCCAGGCTTCTATATTGACGGAGTCGTCAAAATGCGTGGCCGGTTGGTTTTCGTAAGCATCTTCGTTGAGAAACAGCGGGGTATAAATGTATTTCTGTGTATTCTCAGGGTTTGTAGCATTTTCCGGATAGAAAAAACTGTAAAACTCCCCGAAATCAAGCGGCATCGGTCCACAGGCGAGAATGATAAATACCGCAAGGAGCTTAAGGGCTTTTTTAGTTTTCGGCGAATAATTCTTCCAGTTGGTTGAGGCTGTAGTTTTTAACGGATTTTTCATCAAGATGATAGATTATGATACTTAAGTTCTTATTTCTCAGTTTTGTTGTTACATTTTTTTTGATTTCCAGGATGTCTTCAAAAGAAGCCCTCTCATGTCTGAAAACATCTCCTTTCCTGAACGCTACATCTGTGTAAACGGTATCTTTTGTACAAACAAAAATAGCAGGATTTGTAGTTTTTTTTAAGAAATCAAGAGCATTTAAATTTTCGGAGGTCTGCTCTTTGATAAAATGCAGAAAAACCGAGTTTCTGTACACGAGGGTCTGCTCAAAAACCGGAAGGGCAATGTCAAGATCCAAAGGGTAGTCAGGAAGATTATCAAGGTACTGACCAATGGTATTCAGATCAAAGAGGGAGTTTTTGGTGTAGATATTTTTCCAGTCGCCTGTATTGTAAATCATCAGGGTACCCCGGTCTGCTGGCGGAACACCTGTGATATCCGGGAATTTGACCTGGTGCAGCCGGATGGTGACTGAAAGTTTTTTATCTGCCGGGAGACCTTCTTTGATCCGGCTCAGTAACCTGAAATACTTTTTCCGGGTCGATTTTGACCAGTCACAGTCTATCTGGATTTCATGGTATCTGATGTGGTTTGCAGAGGCTATCGCGTTGATTTTCAGAACAATATTTTTGGCCAGCGGCTCTATTTCATTTTGCGGGCTTAGCTCGAGGGTTTTATTGGTAATAAAAACCGTTGGAATTATTTCACGGTCAGGTGGTGTTTTAAGGACAATGGTGGCTTTGGGTGTGGACCTGAATGTAACAGGTTCAAGGTCGACATCAAAAAAATGAAGATATAGTTTATTGACTTTCAGTTTTTCAAGATATTCTTTTTCAGCAGGTTGAAGGTCAAAAATGGTTTTCCAATGATAAAATGCACGGCCGACAGATAGTTTTTCTTCCGGGGCAGTGCAGGATAACAAGCCGCTTGTAAAAATGAAAACCAGGTTGAATAAAATGCACTTTCGCATAAAATAGAGTTTAAGGTTTTAAATCTAACCTATTTTAATGAAATTTGTGCCGTTTTTCGGCAACACCCGGAGTACAAGATATAAAAATACAAATTAGTTAATTGAGTTTCAGGTCTCTCAGGATGGAGGCCTTTTAACTTTCCAAATTCCAGCATGAAAGTCTACTTTACTATCCTCCGGTATGCCGGAAACCTGAGAAAATTCATTATCCCGTTTGCGATAACCTCCCTGATTGCCGGTGTTTTCGGTGTTCTTAACTTCGTTTTGCTTAAACCACTGATGGACATCCTGTTCGGGCAGGTCGGTCCTGAAAAATTGCAGGAAATGGCCGCTTTGCCGGTTTCTTATAACATCAGCGATTTGTTTTACGGTACTTTCGCCCGGATTTCCATAGAGCATGGCAAGATCGGTGCCCTGCAGTTTGTCTGCGGGACGATCGTCTGCGGTATCCTGATTTCCAATGTATTCCGTTACCTCAGTTTACGCTTACTGGAAGGTTTCAAAGTCAACATGGTGGCTAACCTTCGCCAGGCGGTCTTTGGTAAAGCCATTAATCTGAACCTTGGGTTTTTCAGCAACGAACGTAAAGGAGATCTCATTTCAAGGATCATCACCGATGTGCAGGAGGTTGAAAATTCAATTGCGAACACCTTTTCGGCAGCCATTAAAGAGTTGATCCTGCTGGTCTCTTACCTCATCACCCTTTTTGTGATGTCATGGCATCTTACTTTATTTTCACTGATTATTATACCGATAACAGGTGGTTTTCTGGGAGTGACACTCAAAAGAATGAGACACAACGCCGGAGACAGCCAGGAAAGACTCGGAAATCTGCTCAGTCTGATGGACGAAGCTTTCGGTGGTATGCGGGTGATCAAAGCGTTTGTCGCTGAAAACTTCATCCAGAATAAATTCAGGTTTGAAAACCAGGCCTATAAAAAATCACTGTTTGCCTACGCATCAAAAAGAGAACTGGCCAACCCGTTTTCTGAAGTGATCAGCGTGACGATGGTGGCCGGCTTGCTTTTGTTCGGAGGAAGCATGATCCTGAACAACGATGGTCTTTTGGAGGCATCCGCATTCATTACTTATATTGCTATTTTCTCGCAAGTGGTCAGACCGGCCAAAGAAATAGCCCAGGCTTTTAGTTCGGCACAAAGAGGGTTGGCTTCTGGTCAGAGAATCCTGGACCTGATCAATCAGCGTTCTGAAATTGTAGACGATACGCATGCCGTTGAAGTGAAGTCATTTGAAAAAGCCATAGAATTTAAAAATGTCAGTTTTTCCTATGCTGCTGACAGAGAGATACTGAGCGATATTAATTTTAAACTGGAGAAAGGTAAAACAGTAGCCCTGGTGGGTTCGTCGGGTGGAGGTAAGTCTACAATCGCCGACCTGATTCCAAGGTTTTATGATGTAACGGGCGGAGCCATCACTTTTGACGGTAAAGATATCCGCGAAATTTCACAGAAATCGCTGAGAGGGAGAATGGGTATTGTAACCCAGGAACCCATCCTGTTTAATGATACCATTTTTAATAACATCGCTTTTGGTTTTGAAGTACCTGAGACTTCTATCGTAAGGGCGGCCAAAATTGCCAATGCTCACGAGTTTATTGTCAATCAGCCGGATGGTTATCAAACGGTGATCGGAGACCGGGGAACCAAGCTTTCGGGCGGACAACGCCAGAGGATTTCCATTGCCAGGGCTATTTTACATAATCCGCCGATCCTGATTCTTGACGAAGCCACTTCTGCCCTGGACACAGAATCTGAAAAACTGGTACAGGATGCTCTGGTGCAACTGATGAAAAACAGGACCACGCTGGTCATTGCCCACCGTCTGAGCACAATTCAGAATGCAGACGAAATCCTGGTCATCCATCAGGGTAAAATCATAGAAAGAGGCCGACACGATGAGCTGGCCGCTATAGAAGACGGTTTCTATAAAAAGCTGGTTACCATGCAGGAATTATAAATTCAGGTTATTGACATTTTTAGATACGCACGGCCGTGCGTATCTAAAAATCAATCAAAAAATCAGCCCGGATTCCGGAAGATCTGAGCACACGAACCAAGCCCTCCGGAGAGCTTCAGCCATGACGCTTTACCGACCATCAAGCCTTCATAGCCATCCATCCGTTAATTTTATCATTAGTAGAAAAATAATATCTGTGAAGATGATTTAATGATACATTTGTTTCCGGAAAGTCTAATGCAGAAATAAATGAAAATAATCGAGACCGATCATATTTCGAAAAGGTACATCATGGGTGCTGAAGTCGTTGACGCTTTAAAAAGCGTGACCATCAGTATAAACAAAGGCGAATATGTGGCATTTATGGGACCTTCAGGTTCCGGAAAATCTACGTTAATGAACATTGTAGGATGCCTTGATTCCCCTACAGGCGGCACTTATGTCCTTAATGGCAAGGATGTCAGCAGCATGACGGAGAACGAGCTCGCCGAAGTACGTAACAAGGAAATCGGTTTTGTATTCCAGACATTTAACCTTTTGCCGAGACAATCTTCCCTTGAAAACGTAGCCCTGCCGCTGATCTACGCAGGTTATGGAAAAGCAGCCAGAACAGAAAAAGCCCAGAAGGTACTGGCGAGTGTAGGCCTGGGAGACCGGTCGTTGCACAAGCCCAATGAGCTGTCGGGTGGTCAGAGGCAACGTGTGGCTGTGGCCAGGGCTTTGGTCAATGATCCGAGTATCCTGCTGGCCGATGAGCCGACCGGTAACCTGGACACCAAAACTTCCTATGAGATCATGGAGCTTTTTAATGAGATCCATGCCAAGGGGAATACTATCATCATGGTAACGCACGAAGAAGACATTGCGATGTATGCCCACAGGATCGTGAGATTAAGGGATGGATTGATAGAGTCTGATGTGGTCAATCCGAATCCTACGAACCCGAGAGAGATGGCCGAAAAGATGAAAGAAAAAATAAAGCATTGATTTGTTCGTTCTAAGGGTGCGTATATATTAAACAACAAAATAAACGACATTCTTAAAATGAAAAAAGTCCTATTGTTTTTGAGTGCTATTCTTTTCGTAAGCACCGTGCATGCTCAGTCACCGGCTAGTCCACTCGTTACTTCAGAAAGCCAGAACATCAAAATTTCTTACAGTCAACCTTCTAAAAAAGGCCGCGAAATCTTCGGAACCCTGGTGCCTTTCGACCAGGTCTGGCGTACAGGTGCCAACATGGGTACCGAAATCACCTTTGCTAAAGACGTTAATTTCGGAGGTAAAAGTGTTAAAGCAGGTACTTATACCCTTTTCTCTATTCCGGGAGAAAAAGAATGGACGGTTATCCTAAATCCTGAATTGAAGCAGATGGGATCGTCTAATTATGGCAGTATCAAAGAAAAAAATATTGCTGAAGTAAAAGTAAAACCAGCTAAAACTTCCGCCGTTCAGGAGAAATTACTGATCAACTCAGATAACACCAGCCTGACCATCACATGGGATATGACCACCGTGAGCGTTCCGTTGAAATTCTGAGAAAATAATATTCAAAGAAAAAAAGGTAGCTTATCCGGAACTCCGGAAGCTACCTTTTTTATTGATGTCACTCCAGAATTTAATATTCCTTACATTCTATCATTCACTCATTCAGACATTAAACACTAACTCACCACATTCTTCGGACTTCCAGCCATGAAGGCTTCGATGTTATCAATCACAATCTGCATCAGTTTTTTCCTTGCTTCGAGGGTTGCCCAGGCTATATGCGGACTGATTTTGCAGTTTTTGGCTTTCAGCAAGGGTTGGTCTGCAGACGGAGGTTCAACCGTCAATACGTCCAAAGCCGCACCCGCAATTTTTTCTTCGTTCAAAGCTTCCGCCAGATGAGATTCATGAATCAGCCCACCCCTTGACGTGTTAATCAGAAAGGCCGTTTTCTTCATCTTGCTGATGTTCTCCTTGTTAATGAAGGCCTCGTTTTCAGGTGTTAGCGGACAGTGGAGGCTGAGGTAATCGCTTTGAGATAAGACCTCATCAAGTGATACTTCTGTAACGCCCTTTTCCTGTTCTTTCATCGGTGTTTTTTTATGGACCAGGATTTCCATCTCAAAGGCCTTGGCTATCTGGGCTACTTTTTTGCCGATGTCACCATAACCGATCAGGCCCAGTTTCTTTCCGGCCAATTCTGTCAGCGTAAAATCATAATAACAAAAATCAGGCGTAGCCACCCATTTTTGAGGATCAGCATGTTCGGCCAGGCGATTGGCAAAGGCAAGAATCATCGCAAAAGTCTGCTGGGCTACAGACATGGAGCTATAGTTTTTGGCATTAGTAACTATAATGTTTCTTTTCCTGGCAGCTTCAATATCAATAATGTTGTATCCCGTAGCCGTTACGCCAATGTATTTAAGACGTGGCAACTGACTCAGAATATCTTCGCCCAACTTCACTTTATTGGTCAGGATAATATCTGCTTCTGCTGCTCTTTCAACGATTTGTTCTTTTGATGTTCTAGGATAAGCGGTATAATCTCCGAGGGTAAAAAGCCTGGAAGCATCAAGTTCTTCCAGATGGACGGTGTAATCGTCAAGATAAACTATTTTCATTTTAATTTCTGGTTTGAATACTGCAAATTAAGACTGATAATTTAAAAAGCAGGGGATTTTAATTCATTTCCTGAAAACTAAGTCAAAAAAGGCTATTTTTGTGAACAATCATTTATTCAATTTCTATGAAAAAAATTACCCTTACTTTTTTTGGGTTACTGATGTCTTTTGTGTCATTTTCTCAAAAGCAGGCCAACCTAAAACTTTGGTACAACAAACCTGCCGAGTATTTTGAAGAAACGCTGGTGTTAGGAAACGGGAAAGCCGGAGCCACGGTTTTCGGCGGAAATACCACCGATAAAATCTTTCTGAATGACATCACCCTATGGTCCGGAGAACCCGTCAATCCCAACATGAACCCGGAAGCCTACAAGTTTATGCCGGCCATCAGGGAAGCCCTGAAAAACGAAAAATACAAAGTGGCTGACTCCCTGATGAGAAAATTGCAGGGGAAATACTCAGAGTCTTTTGCTCCTTTGGGAACATTTTATATCGATTTTAAAGACAAAACTGCCGCCAGCAGTTATTATCGTGAACTCAGCCTTAACGAGGCGGTCGTTAAAATCAACTCGGAAAAATCAGGAGCTAAAATAACGCGTGAATACCTGGCCTCTTACCCGGATAATATCATCGCCATTAAAGTGACCTCGACTCTGCCGCTTGATTTTGACATCAGGCAAAACAGCTTGCTTAATCACAAAACTGAGGCCGCCGGCGGGCAACTCAAAATGTCGGGCAGAGCACC
>Ga0247738_10000466_pt1 | contig 15455 bp, 15 predicted proteins | sample UWRJL013104B2_FD_180936 | JGI IMG/M metagenome (GOLD analysis project Ga0247738, IMG submission 180936) | Plant litter microbial communities from Arlington Agricultural Research Station in Wisconsin, United States - UWRJ-L013-104B-2 | ecosystem: Environmental > Terrestrial > Plant litter >...
GCAGTTTGCTGATTTCGTTTCAACAGGATTTAATCCAATTGTAAACTTATTGGCAAAATCACATTACCGCTGGGGCGAAAAAGCCGATGTAGTAGTTCGTATGCCTTGCGGTGGCGGTACTCAGGCAGGACCTTTTCATTCGCAGACAAACGAAGCCTGGTTTACAAAAACTCCGGGTTTAAAAGTGGTTTACCCGGCTTTTCCGTATGATGCAAAAGGATTATTAAATACTTCTATTAACGATCCGAATCCGGTATTATTTTTTGAACACAAACAATTATATAGAAGTGTTTATCAAGATGTTCCAATAGATTATTATACAATTCCGTTAGGGAAAGCGGCTCTTTTAAAAGAAGGAAAATCAGTTACGATTATCTCTTTTGGAGCGCCTGTACACTGGGCTTTGGAAACTTTGGCAAATAATCCTGAAATTGAAGCTGATTTAATTGATTTAAGAACTTTACAGCCTTTGGATACAGAAACTATTTTTGCATCGGTTAAAAAGACCGGAAAAGTGATTATATATCAGGAAGACACCTTGTTTGGTGGAATTGCCAGCGATATTTCGGCCTTAATCATGGAGGAATGTTTTGAATATCTTGACGCTCCGGTAAAAAGAGTAGCAAGTTTAGATTCTCCAATTCCGTTTACAAAAGCACTTGAAGATCAATTTTTACCTAAAAATCGTTTTGAAGAAGTTTTACTTGAGCTTTTAAGGTATTAAGGCTCTAAGCTGCTAAGATTCTGAGGTACTAAGGTTTTAAACTACTAGTATTTCAGAACCTTAGCACCTTTTTTTATAAGCTTAATAAAAAACTTAGAAACTTAGCACCTCAGAACCTTAGGGCCTTAGATAATAACTACAAATCGTTTCCCATCGGCAACTTCTGCATTCCATTTTGTTTCGATATCAACCAAACTTACTTCTTCAATATTTACTTTCAGTTTATTTTGAGTGGCCAGAAGAAACATTTCCGGAAGAATTTCTGAAAACAATAATTTGATTTCTTCTTTTGCCCAGCTTCCTAAACCTGAACCTGATAACTGTAGATCGACGCTTCTTAAAATTCCTGATGACAATTGAATTGTATCTCCGGCCATTCCTCCAATAGTTACATATCTTACTTTGTTTGTAAACGATCCATTTCCTTTTAGAACCGAAAGAATCATTTCTGCCGGATGTCCCCACAAATAATCCAGAATAATATCTATAGGTGTATTTAAGTGAATTGCTTTAAGCTGAGCAATAAAATCTGCATCATTTTGTTTAAGCGAAATAGCTTCGTCAGCGCCTAATTCTAAAAGACTTTGAAGTGTTTTTTCATTTCTTCCCGTAACAATAATTTTTTTTGCACCATAATATTTCGCAATCTGAATTGCCATTTGACCTGTAAATCCGGTTGCGCCGTTTATTAAAACGGTTTCGCCTGGTTTAATTTGAGCTCTAAATTTTAAAGCCATTGCTGAACCTGCAACAGCATTAGGCATTGAAGCCGCAATTGCATTACTAATTCCGTCCGGTAAAGGAACAGATAAATTTTTATCAATAATGGCCTTTTCAGCCATTGTACCGCTAATTCCGCGGGCATAAACTCTTGTTCCGTCTTCCAGTAAACCAATTCCGTCACTGCCAACCACAAAACCGTTTTGATTTTCCTTTTCAGATGAATAATGTGCTCCGCTGGCTTTTCCTTTATCAAGATTGGTAATTGCAACTGCTTTGACCGACATAAGAATTTCATTTTCATCTCGTACAATTGGTTCTGCAATTTCTGCATATTTTGGCATTTCTCCTTTTTTATAAACTACTGCTGCTTTCATAATTATTTAATTTTATGATGCAAAGTTAGATTGCGGTTTAGGCGCCAACGATAACATTTGTTATCAAATGCGTTTTTTTACCATATAAGTTATATAAGAAATTATAAGTTAAGTTTATAGAAACTATAAATATTACGTTTGCTTTAAATGAACTTATATAACTTATATGGTGAAAATAATAGGATTATTTCTTTTGCAATATTTTGCTTTTTATTCTACTTAAATGAACCGTAGTTACACCAAGATAAGAAGCTATATAATGTTGAGGAACACGTTGTATAATTTGAGGTTTTTGTTCAATTAAATTGAGGTAACGTTGAGTAGGGGAGTCTTTTATAAATGAAACAAAATGCCTGATATAATCAAAAGTACGCTGAAAAAGCATGTTGATAAAACGATCTCTTAACTCCGGAATTTCTTTTATTTCTTCCAGAATTTTATCCATATCGTTTTTAGAAATCCACCAAATTACAGATGGCTCAATGGTTTCGATAACAACCGGACTTGGGTATTGTTTTATGAAACTTTCAATAGAAGCCACACTTTGATTTTCGAAGAAAAATTGCGTCGTAAGATCTTTTCCTTTATTGTTAAACCAAACTCTGATACAGCCTTTTTCAATTATAAAAAGCTTCTTTGAAACTTCACCTTCTTCTAAAAGTGTTGTTTTTGCAGGAACTTCAATACGATTGAAATGGTTGGTGTATTCGAGCCATTTTGCATCGTCGAGGGAAAATTTATTTCGGAATTGATTAAACATAAATATTATTTCTCTTTTTCGATCATATTTGCAATTCTGAAACTATTTGTCATCAGTAAATAACCAATAATAACTTTTACAAAATTAAAGATCATCCAACCTGATCCGGGATAATCTTTGAATAGGCTTTCTTGTTGAAAAAAGACAAAAATTTGTTTAAATAGAATAGGAATGCTTTCAACAAACATTAAACCACCAATTACAATTATCGCAATTGAAATTATTCTATTTCCCTTTGAGTTCAATTCTATTTTTTTATCTTCAAAACCTTTATCAAGTTTAAGTTTTTCAATAATCCATGAAGATTTATAAATACAAAATTTAAATACTATAAAATACACAAACAGTACAATTAATAGAATAAAAATTAGCATTATAAAGCTATCGAAATCATGTGTTTGATAAGCAGAATAAATAGAGTAAAACCATTGCGGTACAATTGTTAAAGCTCCAAAAATCAGTAATAATCCTAAAATTTTAATTAAGATTGTCCAAAAGGTTTTTATTGACATTTAATATTTTAATTATTAGTTTCCAATTCAAACAATTGCACCTGACTTTTCAATCGGTCAATTAATAAATTCATCATTCTTTTGTTTAGACTTGATGAATTTTGAATATAAGTATCATATTCTTCAATGGTAAAAAGTGCCATAACAATTCCTTTTAAAGAATTACGGAATTTAATATCCTTTTGAATGGAGTTTTCAATTGTTTGTAATTTCTTTTCGACTGTGTATGAATAAAAATCGGCTTTGTTTTTGTTTACGTAGTTGATAAAAACGGCAACAAACAAATCATTTTGGAGTTTTAAAATAGGCCTAATCGTTTGATTCTGAAACAACTCATCTGCCGAAGATTGAGCACTTACAGTTCCTAAAGTTTCGCCTCTGAATTCTTTTAAAAAAGTGTCTCTATCTGCCATGTTTTTTCTTTAAATTTAGAAAAAAATAAAACACAAAACTCATTATAATTAAATTTTTACCATATAAGTCACATAAGTTTATTTAAGCTTAACTTTAATTTGTTATAAGATTTTAACCGAAAAAAAATACTCAAAATGTTTCCAAAACTTTTAATTGTTTCCCTGCTGTTCGTTTTTCTAATTTCCTGCAATTCTAAAGAACAAAAGGATAAATACAATCATCTTATTTATCGCGCTGTTAACAACAAGGATACGGCAACTTTAGACATTAATATAAGCGATAAACGTTTTTACGGACGTTATGAAATATCGTATTACAAAATAGGAAAGGATTCCGGAGATGTAAGGGGAGATATAAAAGGAAATACTTTAACCGGCGATTTTCATTATATTTCTAACGGAGGGAGCTGGAAAAGAGTTCCATTGGCTTTGCTTAAAAAAGAAAACAAATTACTGCTTGGAAATGGTGTAATTGGCAGTTTCATGAATCTTCCTTGCTTTATTCAGGGAACGCTAAATTTTAACGATCCAAAGTTTGTTTTTGAAGAAGTGAAAAAAGAGTAGTTTCAGGTTTACGTTGGGTACTTAAACGCAAAGTTCGCAAAGGTTTACGCTAGGAGCGCAAAGTTAATCCTTGCATGCTTTGCGAAAAAACTTTGCGGACTTTGCGGTTAAATTATGTTCAAAGTAAAACTTGAAACCTGAAACAAAGAAAACCTGAAACAACCAATTATTATTGATCTAAAAGACCAATTTGCGATGGCAATTCGAAAATTTCCAAATCAAAATAAATCACCGAAGCCATTACATGGTCAAAAATATCAGCCATAATATATTCGTAGTTTGCCCAGCGTTTGTCGCTCGAAAAAGCATAAATCTCTAACGGAACACCATGCTCACTCGATTGTAATTGACGACACATAATATGCATGTCTTTATTCAAACCAGGATGGGTTACCAGATACTGCATGATATACTTTCGGAACAAACCTAAATTGGTCATGTTTCTACCGTTAAGCGCAAGACTTTTATCAACACCGTGTAAAGTATTGTATTTCTCAATTTCGGCCTGTCTGGTTTCTATATAAGACGAAATGAGCTGTACTTTTTTCATCTGATTCAAATCTTCATTATGAAGAAAACGAATACTGCTGCTTTTTATCAAAACATGCCTTTTAATACGTCTTCCGTCAGATTTTTGCATGCCACGCCAGTTCTGAAACGAATCTGAACTCAAGGCATATGTTGGAATCGTGGTAATGGTATTATCAAAATTTCGAACTTTTACAGTCGTTAAATTAATTTCGATTACATCACCATCGGCACCAAATTTATCCATTGTAATCCAGTCGCCAATGCGAACCATGTCGTTTATAGCAACCTGAACGCTGGAAACAAATCCTAAAATAGTATCTCTGAAAATCAAGATAATAATTGCCGAAAGTGTCCCTAAAATAGTCAGTAATTCGCCTTTTTTAATTCCGAATAAAGTCGAAATAATCATCGCAACACCAAAAATCCAGAGCACGATCATAATAACCTGAACGAAACTGTCGATAGGTTTATCGCTATATTCCGGTTTTTGTTTTAAATAATCCCGTAACGAATTAAAAATCGTTCTGATGATCCATAAAGTGATCAAAACAATATAAACGCCAACTATTTTTCCAAAAAGTCCTTCCCAATAATCGTATTTATCTAAAATAATTGGAACGGCTTTATATATAAAGAAAAACGGAATTAAATAAGCCGTATATTTTGTGGTTTTGTTGTGCACCAAATAATCATCAAACTTGGTTTTGGTACGTTGTGCAAAAATCGCTGTAAGCGTAACCAAAACAAACTTGGCAACATAATATATGGCATACGCCAAAGCCACCATAATGGCAATATTAAATACAAGACTGGTGTATGACGCAAAGTTACGGCTCATTCCCCAATCCCGAAAAAGCGGATATAAAAAATTGAATATTTTATCCAAAGGCTTATGCATTATTTTCTAAATATTTTTTCTCAATATAGAAAGTTCCAAACGGAATAAGCGAAGCAATTAATATAATTCCGAAAGTTTTTAAATCCCAATTTTGAGATTTTTTAAGTAAAAAAGCCAATAGAATATAGCCAATAAATAATACGCCATGAGTCATTCCTAATGGACGTAATAAGGTATGATAAAGTTCAGGATTGTTTGTTTTAATGATAAGCATATTAGCAAATAATACTAAATAGGAAATTCCTTCTAAAATTGCGACAACTTTGAAAATCTTAAGCATGTATCTATTTTTTGAGTTTATGTAAGCAAAATTAAGTATTATGCTTGATTATTAGAGTATGAATGGCAAAAGTAATTTAACTTTGTATCCTTAAACTTTGATAATGAGCAAGCGCGATTTAAAAAAATATTTAGCAGATTTAAATAAAGAACAACTTGAGGAACAAATCATCGAATTGTACGAGAAATTTAGTCCGGTAAAAGTGTATTATGATTTTGCTTTCAATCCACAAGAAGACAAATTATTACAGGAAAGTAAGGTCAAAATTTCGCACGAATATTTCCCTGTAAAAAAACCAAATGCAAAATGGCGTCCAAAAGCAAAAATGAGACGATCTGTTGCGCAAAAAATCATCAAACATTTTATTTCATTAGGTGTTGATTCATTTATTATTGCTGATTTGATGTTATATAATATCGAAATAGCACAAACTTTCTCATCTAATAATTTTATTAAGCAGGAATTGTTTTACAAAAGTATGTTTAATTCTTTTGAGCAAGCGTTAAATTTTGTTATTTCGAATGGAATTTTGAATGAATTTAAAACAAGAATAATTGCGATTCAACAGCAAACTATTCAACAAAAATGGAAAAACAAATACGATTTTGAGATAATTTTAGACAAAATCGACTTATAAAAACACTTCTCATAAAAAATCTTATTAAAAAAAATCATTTATTTTAAATTAAAATAGGATGGATAACTGTTTTTTAGATGTATTTTTGCAAAAATCCAAAAATAAACAATGTCTCAAAACACTTTAGAAATAGAAAGAGAAGAGAAAAAAGAACTTTATGCATACCAAAAAGGCGATATCGACGCCATTTTTGAACGTTTAGACAATGCTCCAGCTCAACATCATTTATTGTATCAACTGCCAACAGGTGGAGGAAAAACTGTAATTTTTTCTGAAATCGTTCGTCGTTATTTAGCGAATAATGATAAAAAAGTAGTTGTTTTAACGCACCGTATAGAACTTTGTAAGCAAACTTCAAAAATGTTGAAAGGCTTTGGTGTTTCTAATAAAATCATCAATAGTAAAGTAAAAGAACTGCCTGATCAAAACGATTATTCTTGTTTTGTGGCAATGGTCGAAACTTTAAAAAACCGTATCAATGATGAGAAATTGCATCTTGATAATATTGGTTTGGTTATTATTGATGAGGCGCATTACAATTCATTTAGGAAATTATTAAACTCATTCAAAAATGCTTTTATTCTTGGAGTAACAGCAACACCTTTGAGCTCGAATATAAAATTACCAATGCACCAGAGTTATGATGAACTTATTGTGGGAGACACAATTAGCTCATTAATTGACAAAGGATTTTTGGCAAAAGCTACTACTTATAGTTATGATGTTGGATTAACATCATTAAAAGTAGGTATTAATGGAGATTATACAGTAAAATCTTCTGATGATTTGTATACCAATACGATCATGCAGGAAAAATTACTGCATGCTTATACAGAGCGTTCATTGGGTAAAAAGACCCTGATTTTCAACAATGGTATTCATACTTCATTATATGTATATGAAACTTTTAGAGAAGCAGGTTATGATATCAGACACCTTGATAACACAAGCAGTTCTGAAGAACGTAAAGATATTTTGGCCTGGTTTAAGAAAACTCCGGATGCGATTTTAACTTCGGTTGGAATTTTAACAACTGGTTTTGATGAGCCAACCGTAGAAACTATTATATTAAACAGAGCAACAAAATCGTTGACTTTATACTACCAGATGATTGGTCGTGGATCTCGTAAATTACCTGGTAAAGACGAATTTACGGTTATCGATTTGGGAAATAACGCAGCGCGTTTTGGTTTGTGGAGCGAACCGGTAAACTGGCAGCATATCTTTAAATCACCTGAATTTTATTTGGAGAATTTACGTGACGATACAGAAATCGAATTGTATTTTAAATACACCATGCCTCCTGAATTAAGAGCGAAATTCAGTAAAACAGCTGATGTTACTTTTGATGTTGATGAAGAACATAAATTAATTATCAAACAAAATTTACGTTCTAAAGTAGTACTAGACAAGTCATTAGAACAACATGCAGCAATGTGTGTTGATAATACCGAAACTTTACAAGAAGCAAAATCTTTAGGAAAAGAATTGGATGATGATATTGAATGCCGTATCAAACGTTATGCGAAATGCCTGAGCCAATGCAGTAAAAACTACCGCGAATGGCTGGTTGAAGATTACAAGAAAAACATGACGCTTTTAATCGGTAAAAAATACCGTGAAAAAATCATGAACGAACCGGATTGATCTGGAAAAGGTTAAAAAAGTTTCAGGTTTCAGGTTTTACTTTGAACAATAATTTAACCGCAAAGTTCGCAAGGTTTTTTCGCAAAGTGCGCAAAGTATAACTTGCGTTCCTAGCGTAAACCTTTGCGAACTTTGCGGTTAAGTAAGCAAACTTGAAACAATAAAATAAAATCCATTTTAATCTGAGTAATCTGTGGCAGAAAAATCTAAAATCAGAACTCTAAAATAAAAAATAAAAACATGTCTAAACAATTCTCATCATTAGGAGTTTCAGCACCAATTTTAAAAGCTTTAAACGAGTTGAACATTGTTGAACCAACAGAAATTCAACAAAAAACAATTCCGCTGCTTTTAAATGAAATTCACGATGTTGTAGGTTTAGCCAAAACCGGAACGGGAAAAACAGCCACTTTCGGATTGCCTTTGTTGCAATTAATTGATACAGAATTACCAGTTGTTCAGGCCGTTATTTTGGTACCAACCAGAGAACTTGGACAACAGATTTTTAGAAATTTAGAAGATTTCGGAAAACATATTCCGAATATCTCTATCGCTACAACTTGTGGTGGAATCCCAATAAAACCACAAATTGAGCGTCTTACACAACCTACACATATTGTTGTAGCAACGCCGGGACGTTTAATCGATTTGATTCAGCGTAAAGCAGTAGATTTAAAACAGACTGAATATTTAGTTTTGGATGAAGCCGATGAAATGGTTTCAATCTTAAAAGAAAGTTTAGACGAAATTGTTGCTGAACTTCCTAAAAAACACCGCACTTTATTGTTTTCGGCAACTTTGCCGGGAACGATCAAACAATTGATCCAGAATTACTTAAACAAAAATGTAGTTCAGGTTAGCGCCAATATGGAAACTGTTGGTAACCAAGGAATTGATCACGAATATATTGTGGTTGATCCGATTGAAAAACTGGATGTTTTAATGCACTTTTTAAACTCAAAAGATGGTGAACGCGGAATTATTTTCTGTAAAACCAAAGCTGCAGTAAATAAATTAGCTAAAAACCTGGCTATAAATCGTTTTTCATCCGGAGCGCTTCACGGGAGTTTATCTCAGGGGATTCGTGACAGAATTATGGAACAATTTCGTGAAGGACATATCAATATTTTGGTTGCTACCGATTTGGCTGCGAGAGGAATAGATGTAAAAGAAATCTCTTATGTGGTAAATTACCACTTACCTGACACTTATGAAAACTATGTTCACAGAAGTGGAAGAACCGCAAGGGCAGGAGCAAAGGGACTTTCGTTAACGGTTTTACAAGAGGAAGAAGTAATTGAAATTCCGGAATTTGAAAAAGAATTAGGAATTAAATTTACTAAATTCCAAAAACCTTCAGCAGTAAGTTTAGAAGAAAATAATATGCTTTTGTGGGCAAAACAAATCTTCAAAACAAAACCAAATCACGATCTTTCAGGAGATTTAAAAACGAATGTAAAAACAGTTTTTCACCATCTTACTAAGGATGAATTAATTGAAAAACTAATGGCAAATTACGTTTTACAGAACAAAGTTGAAGTCGCAGAAAAACCTGTTAAAAAATTCAAAAAGTAATATTTCGATAACTTGATTTAGCCAATTTATGTTGTATTTTTATGAGCAAATGACAATTTGAACTATAAAATACGATTGAAATGGCAGCAAATATTATTATAAAAAAAATTTCGATTAGCGAAATTGATGACTTACAAAAGATTGGCCGACAAACTTTTGAGGAAACATTTTCTGAACATAATTCTAAAGAAAACTTAGATGCCTATTTGGATGAAGGATTTTCATACGAAAAACTAACTGCCGAACTTACCAATGAAGATTCTGAATTTTACTTCGCTACTCTCGAAAATGAAGTAATTGGCTATTTAAAAGTCAATTTTGGAGATTCTCAAACAGAATTGAAAGACAACAAAGCGCTTGAAATTGAGAGAATCTATGTTTCCAAAGAATTTCACGGAAAAAAAGTCGGACAACTACTTTACGACAAAGCTATTGAAATTGCAAAAGAAAAAAACGCTGAATACGTGTGGCTTGGCGTTTGGGAGGAAAACGGAAGAGCCTTAAATTTTTACCAAAAAAATGGTTTTGTAGAATTTGACAAACACATTTTTAAATTAGGTGATGACGAGCAAACTGACCTTATGATGAAACTTAAATTAAGCAATTAATTCCATAATTTTTTAACAGAAAACTCAAAATTGGTTTTTGTATTTGGAATTATAATGTTAAATTTATAGAACTGCTATCAGCAGAAACAGTTTTACTCATAAATCCTACTTAAATAAAAATACATATGAATATAGTCATAATAGGAGGCGGTTTTGCAGGGATAAATCTTGCAAAAGAACTTGTTAATCAGCCTGAAATACAAGTAACGCTTGTAGATAAAAATAACTATAATTTTTTTCCACCCTTAATATATCAGGTTGCTACTGCTTTTTTAGAACCATCAAGCATTAGTTATCCTTTCAGAAAGTTTTTTGCCGGTAAAAAAAATCTACAATTTCGTTTAGGAGAATTGCTTTCTGTAGTTCCTGCCGAGAACAAGATCATTTTGAATAACGGCGAATTAACATACGATTACCTGGTTTTTGCCACAGGCGCCGAAACAAGTTATTTTGGTATGGAAAACGTGATGAAAAACGCCATTCCGATGAAAACCTTAAATGATGCCATCGAAATGCGAAATGCCTTGCTTAAAAATCTTGAAAAAGCAGCTATTACCAAAGATATTCGCAAGCGTCGTAAACTATTGACAATTGTGGTTGCCGGAGGTGGACCAACAGGTGTAGAGGTTTCGGGAATGTTTGCCGAAATGCGAAAAAATATCCTGCTTAAGGAATACCCTGAATTAGAAACTTCTGCCAGTAATGTTTATTTAGTTGATGGAGGAGATGCTTTGTTGGCCCCAATGAGTAAAGATTCACAAAAAGATACGCTTGAAGCACTTACAAAACTAGGCGTTGTAGTAAAACTAAACACAAGAGTTGTTGATTATGTGGATGATACCGTTCATTTTGAAAATGGAGATACCATCAAAACCAAGAATTTAATTTGGGCAGCGGGAGTTTCAGCTAAAATTTTTGAAGGAATTCCGAAAGAAAGTTATGGTCGCGGCCGTCGTATGGCAACAGATCAATACAATAAAGTTAACGGACTCGAAAATATTTACGCTATTGGTGATACAGCAATTTTGGCAGGAGATAAAAATTTCCCTGACGGACATCCTCAAGTGGCGCAGGTTGCGATTCAGCAAGGTTTAAATTTAGCCAAGAATTTTAAAGCAATAGTTAAAAATAAACCGCTTAAACCATTTGTTTACAATGATAAAGGTTCTATGGCAATTATTGGAAAAAACAAAGCCGTAGTAGATTTACCAAGTCCAAAATGGCATTTCAATGGTTTTTTTGCCTGGGTTATTTGGTTGTTTATCCATTTAATTTCTTTGATAACCTACAGAAACAGAATTAATACATTCTGGAATTGGATGGTAGCTTATTTTGCAAGAGATCAATCTCTTAGAATGATTATCAGACCAGAGAAAAGACAATAAGTTTGAATTAAATTCCAAACTTTTTGAAATTCCAAATTTCAATTATATTGTGAACACTTAAAGTTACTATAAACAAAAGTTTACAAGCAATTTTATGATTTCTCATATCTCATAAAAAAGCCAGAATCTTAAAGATTCTGGCTTTTTTATTGGAATTTGGAATTTAAAAAATTGAAAATTAACTATCTAATGTTCAACAACAATATCATCGTCACCGGAAATTTCTACTTTTTCTTTTATAAAACGTTTTCCAATATTTAAAACAATAAAGGCTATAATTGTAGTTGCAGTCATAATAATAACCATTGGTGCAACAGAATTTTTTACAAAAATACCAACTGCAAAAGATGCTAAAGCTCCCAATCCTAACTGAATTGCACCCATTAAGGCCGAAGCACTTCCGGCATTTTTGGCAAACGGAGCCATTGTAAGTCCGGCAGTATTTGGGTTTGAAATTCCCAGGCAGCCTAAAAATAAAAATAACATTATACTGGTTTCATAAAGGCCTAAAAGGTTATTTAATGCCAATATCAGGAAAACAATACTTATTACAGATTGAGCAATTAAAGCTCCGAAAATCATTTGCTCGCTCGAAAATCTCTTTAATAAAACAGAATTCAATTGACTTGAACCAATAAAACTTACTGACATAAAAGCAAAAATCCATCCGTATGTTTTAGCATCTACATGATAAATATCCATAAAAATTATAGGAGAGGCCGCTACATAAGTAAACAAGCCTGAAAAAGCAATAGAACCTGTAAACGCATACGTATAAAATTGCGGTTCTTTAAGCACTTTTAAAAAGTTATTTATAATTGGTTTTGGCTTTAATGAAATCGAAGTATCTGGTTTAAAACTATTTGGCAAACCAACTTGTGCTGCTATTAAAATAGCAATTCCCATACACATTAAAATAAGAAATACAGTATGCCAGCCAAAATCTTCGGTAACATAACCACCAATTGTTGGTGCCAACATCGGCGAAAGCCCAAGAACAAGCATCAATAATGAAAATACTTTAGGAATATCTTTTACAGGAAATAAATCGCGAACCATTGCAACAGAGGCAACCGTGGCAGCGCAACTACCAATCGCCTGAATGAAACGCAAAAAGATAAAAGCATCAATATTAGCAACATAAACGCAGCCTAAAGAAGCCAAAATATAAACCATTAAACCAATAAATAAAGGTTTTTTGCGGCCAAAACGATCCAATAAGGGGCCGTAAAGCAATTGTCCGGCTGAAATTCCGATAAAATAGCTTGATAAACTCATCGAAACTTTGGCTACAGTTGTGTGTAAATCCTTTGCAATACCAGAGAAACCGGGTAAATACATATCAATTGAAAAAGGGCCAAGAGCTGTTAAAGAACCTAAAATAAGGATAAGTTGAATATATTTTTTTGTAGTCATTTCTTAAAAAAATTGCTTTTAATTTTCGGCAAAGGTAAATATTTCCTACCTTGTTAGATAGAGAAACCTTTTATATCTCAAAAAGAGACTGGTTTTTTCTGAATATTCGGCTTTCAAAAGTGTTTTGAAGACGATAACCTAAAAATTAAAGATTATGAAAAAGTACATTTTACTATTAGCTTTTATTACAACATCAATTTCATTTGCTCAAACCATTACATCTAAACTGGAAGATGCAAACCCGGCGCAATTTGCATTACTTCAAAAAGTGAATCAATATTATCCTGATATTACACTGAATAAGGCGATTACAAATTTTTATGCCGATGGAAAAATTATCGATTCGCAACAGCAATTTGATTTAAAAGGAACAAAATTTTCAAGCTATAAACTTGGAATTGAGCCGGATAACAAAAAATTATTATTTGAATACGTTTCAGACGAAACCGGAAAAGTTTACGGAGATGTTTCGCTTTTTAAAGGAAGTGCTTTAAGAACAACATTTACAGAAAAAACGGGTCAGGTTGAAGTTTCCTTAGATGGAAAATCTGTTTATCAGACAAAAATCTAAATTTAAATAACGAAATGTTATAATCTAAAGCGTCACGAAAGTGATGCTTTTTTATTTATATTTGAAAATCAAATTTATTTAAAATTTTCATTCTCATGAGAAAAATTATTCTGTTACTGTTATTTATTTCTTTTTCAGCATATTCACAAACAAATTCTTTTACAGGAACCTGGAGCACCGAAAATTGCAAAAGCTGTAGCAAAGAATATATTTTAAAATTAAATATGGCAGAATCTAATAAGAAAATATTTGGAACTGCAGAAATTACAAGCAGCAATGAAAAGTTTGTCACAGGCATTATGGAAATTAACGGATATGTATATGTGCTTGGCGAAAAAGCGCAAATAAATATCAAAAGCAAGAATGGTTCTGCAAGCGCAGTTCTTTTTGTGAATGATGGCGTTTTACAGTTTAACAAACGTGGTGGAGCTGATTTAGTACCAGATGAAACAATTCTGACGAAATTATACGAATAAAGGTATATTTCAGATACATGTTTTTGACCTATAATTTATATTATGTAAAATAGGATTTTTAAAGAACCACTCTATATCAAATCATTATAAAAAATTTCTTTTAAATTATAATCTCTGCTTCTATAACTTCAGAATCCTGTAGGTTTTAAAAATTAGATTTAAAGCAAATCAGAAACTATAATAAATGCACCTCAAGGTTTTTTAAACTTCAAAAATTATAATTTAAATTTTTGGTGCATTATTTTCTTTTTAATTCTATCCAAAAAATCTCATTAAAATTTTATCGATTAAAAACAAAAAATACCGTTTAAAACCCTTTAAATCAATAAAAATTAACATATTTTTAATATTTAATATATTCTAATCCAGATGCTTTCATTGTAAGGTTTTATTTTATTATTTTTACATTCGATACTTTAAAAAAATTATCAAACATATGAATACAATTGCTGAGCATATTGCAGATTTTTTAAAAGAATACCCGCCATTTAACAACTTAACTTTTCAGGAATTAGCTGATATTGCAAGCAATATTCGTGTTATCAATTTAGAGAAACACGCAGTATTGTTTGAAAATAACGATCCTTTGCATGATAGTTTTTATGTTGTGGCTTCGGGCGTTGTAAATCTGACTACAATTGCAGATGCCGAGGAAACTATTATTAATAAATGTCATGAAGGAAATATTTTTGGATTACGTCCGTTTTTTGCCAAAAATAACTACATGATGACTGCAAAAGCACGTGAAGAAAGCATTATTTATGCTATTCCTATCGCGGTTTTCAGACCTTTCGTAGCCAATAATTCTGATGTTCTAAATTTCTTACTGGAAAATTTTGCTGTAAATTCCAGACATACAAAAGACAGTTCGGGTTCTAACGGAAAAATGATTTCTGAAACTTCATTTTATGTTGATCAACAGTCAGAAATGCAATATTTGCAGACACTTACCTACAATAATTCGCCATTAAAAACAGAAGCAAACCGCATTGTAAAAGATGTGGCTATTTTAATGACTGAATCTATGGTAGATAATATTGTAGTTACAGAAAAAAATCACCCAATTGGTATTGTTACTGATGCTGATTTGTCTTCGAAAATTGCTACAGGCCGCTATCCTATTACTGAAACCATTGACAAAATCATGTCGTCACCGGTTGTTACCGTTTTAGAGAATGTTTCTCTTGCTGAGGCACAGCTGCTTATGTTAAAACATAACGTAACCCATTTATGTGTAACCAAAGACGGAACGAGTAAATCTGCCGTTAAGGGAATTATTTCTGAACATGATTTAATTGTAGCTCAGGCTAGTAATCCGGGAGTTTTGATTAAAGAAATCAAACGTTCGCAGCTTCCAAAAG
>Ga0247738_10000467_pt1 | contig 15434 bp, 10 predicted proteins | sample UWRJL013104B2_FD_180936 | JGI IMG/M metagenome (GOLD analysis project Ga0247738, IMG submission 180936) | Plant litter microbial communities from Arlington Agricultural Research Station in Wisconsin, United States - UWRJ-L013-104B-2 | ecosystem: Environmental > Terrestrial > Plant litter >...
ATGATGCCGCTGGATCGGTTCGAAGGTATCCGCTTCGGCACCACCCAGGCCTATGTGGACCAGGTGGCGGTGGGCCAGGGCAGCCCGCTCACGCTACTGCTCAGCCGCAACGCACGCGTCGACGCGTACGATGGTGAGCGACTGTTGCAGACGTTCTATCTCGATACCGGTGTCAACGATCTCGACACCACCCGTTTCCCCAACGGGAGCTACGTGGTGACCCTGCGCATCTTTGAAGATGGCGTATTCGTGCGCAGCGAAGAGGCGCCCTTCACCAAGTTCGGCACCAACTGGGCAGACCAGAGTCTGCAATGGTTCGTGCAAGGCGGCCGGCTCATTTCGCACGGTGACATGCACCATGACTCCGCCGTGCAGGCCGGCATGCGCATGCCGCTGCGCCGCAACCTCGCGCTTACCCTGGGTGCGGCGACGGTCGACAACATCGCCTATGGCGAGGTCCGCCTGGACGGCCATCAGACACTCGGCAAACATGAATTCAGCGGGAGCAGTGCCGTGCTGCACGGCGCCGATGGCAGTCGGGGACTGCAGCAGCAGGCCGGCTACCGCCATAGCCGTGTCTCGGGCACGGTGTACCACCAGCGCATGCGCGGTGGCTCCTGCGTGGGGCGCTATATCAATGCGGAATCGCTCGGTTGCCAGGATTCGCTCAGCGGCTCTATATCGATCCCGGCGGCGAAAGGGAGCCTGTACCTCGGCTACACCCGCCGCACCACCTACACCCCGCGCCGCGGCGCACAGCAGGACCTGCCCTGGCTGGACGACAACTGGTTCCCTGAGCCGGTTGCGCCGGTCCGGGAGCGGGAACCACAGATCACCCGGACCCTGCAGGCCAGCTACAGCCGCAGCCGCCTGTGGCGCAGCCTGAACATCACAACGCGCGTTGGATTGTTCGGCCAGACCAACCATTCCCAGCAGAGCTACAGCCGTGACCACGGAGCCACTTTGAACATCGCGGTATCGCGCGTTGTGCGTTCGCCCGCCGTGGCGCGTCAGGACCGTGTGGCCATGGACCTGACGCGAGGCCGGCAAGACCAGGCCGAGCTGGGTTACCGCATCGGCCAGACGCGGCGTTGGGAAACCGGTACCGGCTACCGCGAGCTGGGGGGCGAGTTCACCGGACGCAGCGATCACCGCAACGGGATTGTGCTGAGCGGGCGGCAGCAGGATACCTATGGCAACGGCAACGTCACTCTTTCCCAATACCGCAGCAGCGGCCGCTCCGACACCTCCTACAGTGCCTCGCACAGCTCTTCGTTCGCGTGGAGCCGCTCGGGTATCTTCTGGGGCCCGGACATGGGCGGTGGCGCAGGGCTGGCCATCAAAGTAGAGAGCCCCGACGATATTGGCCTGCATGGCCAGGCAGCCGAGGTGCGGCTCAGTGGTGCGCGGCGCCAGCTGCTGCGCTTCGGTGAGCGCCGCCTGCTGCCGATCAGCAGCTATACCATGACCCGCGCCGAAGTGCAGGACGTCAGCGCCCACGACGTGGCCGCGACGGTGCGCGTGGAGGGGCAGGGCAACGGCACTGCACTGTTCCTGCCCCCGGGCCGGCTGATGGTGATGCCGATCGCGCTGGACCTCACCTACACCTTCATCGGCAGTGCCCACGATGGCGACGGGCGTGCGCTGGAAGGCGCGCGCATCCTCAACGCACCGTTGCCCTCATTGGGGCGTGACGGCGGCTTCGTCGCCGATTTTCCCCAGCGCGAAAAGACGCTCTATCTGCTGCAGTCCAACCGCCTTCTGGAATGCCCGCTGCAGGTCCGGGAGCAGCGCAGCGTAGTGTTCCTCGTCGGCCCGGTGCGCTGCCAGCGGCTGGCCGTGGAACGCCTGCCAGCGAAGATCCAGCAGCAGGCGCGGGTACAGCGGTTGCTGCACGAGCAGGCGTTGGTGGAACAGATTCCTTCTGTGGCGGGGGCGGGGCGATGAACACTATTCGTATCCTGCTGTTCATCGTTATGGCATTAGGGGGCAGCGCACAGGCTTGGGGGCAAAGACCTCCCGTTACGCATCCCGCAAGTGCGGATCGCCAAATTCAACTTGCCTATGATCGTTCGTCGTTGCCAAGTGATCAGTATCTGTGGTCGCCACGCACGATTCTCGGGTACAGCCATCTGGATCCCAGCCTCGAATATGGTCGCCTACACCTGGTTTGTGAGTCCGATACAGATACCGCCCGAGGTCGCTGTCCGGTTGCAGATACACATGAAACTGGCGCTGGCCAGACAGAGATAGCTCTACTTTTCACAGAAAAGCGAAGTGGACTTCACGCCGAGCTGAACGTCACAGGAAGCCTTGTTCGCGGTGACTCAACCATCGCCTGCCATACGCAATACTGGGAAACAGGCTCAAGGCCGTTGAGTACCAGCGTAAATCAGCCCTGTTCTACCGGTAGTCCAGTCGGCACTGCTGCGACGCTTCTCGTTCCCGGTGCGGAGTTTGACAAGCTTGTGGCGGGACGATGGAGCGCCACGTTGAAGCTTGTGTTGAGGAATCTCACAAGTGACCTTGCTACCTACACCTTCAGATTTGACCTCACGATCACCGATCACGACAGGGCCAGCATTTACTTCCCCGCCTCGGACACTGTCACGCCACTTGTCAATCTCAACGTTGGTTACTACCCCGTTCCCTCACCTGCGCACATCTATGGGGGAACGGCGTTGGACATGTGCCTCTACGACGGTCTCGGGTCCCAGGTTCCCTACCTGGAAGTAAAAATACGTGATGACGGCAGGGAAGCGTCGGACCGTGCTCCCGGCATGCATTCGGTCTGGCACCACGCAGGTGGAAGCGGGCCGGAGTCGCGCCTGGACTATCGCATCTCGCTCAATTACGCCGGTACTCCGTTGCCGATGGACAACAACGTCACCCGGCAGCTGCTGGGCATTGATACGACGTTGTTGCGCCTGGTGGTGCTGCCGGGCATGTCGCAACCGGTGTACTGCGTGCCGGCCCCATTGACGCTGGATGTTCCGCGCGTGCTCGCTTCAAGCAAACTCGCCGGTTACTACGAGGGCCGCATGATCATCGAAATGATTGTGCCTTCCTCCACGCCCTGATCATTCAAAACGAGATTCCGCAATGAATACCATCGTAGCCCGTTTTGGGGCGCTGACCCTTCTGGTGCTTGGCGTCATCGCCATGCCAGCACATGCCAATCTGAGCGTGAATCCCATGCGCCTGGCCTTGCAGGACAAGCGCGCCGGCCAGATTCGCGTCTACTCGCAGACGCCCCGGGTGCAGTATGTGCAGGTTCGCATCCAGAAGGTACTCAACCCGGCCACACCGGAGGAGCAGCAGGTGGACATGGCGCCCGGCGCGTTGGAGGGCATCGCGGTCACACCGGGCAAATTCGTGCTGGGTGGCGGTGGCAATCGCCTGGTGCGCGTGATTCCACTGGCTGGCGTGACGGAGGAAACCGCTTATCGCGTGTATTTCGAGGGCGTGCGCCCACCCTCAGAGACCACCACCGAGGCGGACGCGGAGGAAGCCTCCGCCAACATTGGCGTCAGCCTGGTCTGGGGCGCGCTGGTCCACTTGATTCCGCCGCAGCCGGTGCCGGATATGCGTATTGAGGGGCAGAGCCTGCATAACACCGGCAATGTGCGCTTGGGTGTGACACAGATCAAAGCCTGTGATTCGCGCAATGAATGCACTGAGCATGCGCTGGAGCAGAGCATCTATCCGGGGAGCCGCGTGGTATTGCCCTTTGACCCTGCGGCCAAGCGCCTCACCGTCACCTACCGGCTCAGTTACGCGGGCTACCGCAATCACGAGCGCGTGCTGGCGCCCTGAGTTGACCCGCACACCCTAGCGCGATCGTTCCGCACGACGCGGGGCACATCTCTACACACGCCACGGCGCGGCCCGCCAGCGGCGGCGGGCGCTGTTTGCCTTTTCCCCACTTACCTCCTGGAGAAACCCTGGCATGAATCGCATCTATCGCTTGATATGGAACACCGCCCTCAGCTGCTGGATGGTGGCAAGTGAGCACACCAAAGGACGCAGCAAGCGGGCCAGAACCGTTGGCGCGGCAACGCTGGCTGTCGCACTTGCGCTGTCGACACCAGTGTATGCCCATGAACCGCCGGAGGCAGGCGGCGAAGCCGATGTGGACAGCCAGCCCGTCCTGCCGCAGAGTGTGCGTGATCCGTTTGCGCTGCCACGGGCGTCGCTGTTCGATCCATTCGAGGACAGGTCCCTCCATTGGCAGAGCGCGCTGGTGACCGATTCCTATTACGAGAACTCGACGCTCAGTGGTGACTACTCCATGGTGTTGGGCTCCCGCTCTGCAGTGACCGGCAACTACGCCGTCGGGTTGGGCAATCGCGTGACCGTTGACGGGCACCAAGCGACAGCCGTTGGCACGTTGGCGGTTGCACGTGGTGCTGGCGCTACCGCGTTTGGCACGGGCGCGACGGCAACCAATACCAACGCGCTGGCGCTGGCGCGTGAGTCGGCGGCCACTGGCAATGATGCCGTGGCCATCGGCTTTTCCACCCGCGCGACCGGCGACTGGGCGTCCGCGATCGGCGCATGGTCGCAGGCCAGCGGCCGCTACGCGCTTGCCGTGGGCGGCTCGGCCCGAGCGACAGCCGATTACGGCACGGCGCTGGGCGCCTCATCCCGGGCCGCGGGCCACAGTTCGGTGGCGATCGGCAGCTCCTCGCAGGCCGTCGGCGAGTATTCCGTTGCCATCGGTGACGGCACCAACGTTGCCAATACTGCGGCTAACGGTGTGGCGATCGGCCGAGGGGCGGCGCTTGGTGCGGGGGCATCGGGCGCGGTGGCGCTGGGACACGATTCGGTCGCTGATCAGCCGGATGTGGTGTCGGTGGGCAATGCATCGGTCAAGCGCAAGATCATCAACGTTGCCGACGGCGTGGTTGCTGACAAAAGCACGGAGGTAGTCAACGGCGGCCAGCTGTTCAACGCGATGAACAAACAGTTCTCCGGTGCCACCGTGACCATGGGTGACAAGGCCGCAGTCAACGGGGGCTATGGGGTCGCGATTGGCGCTGGCTCCTCGGTGACAACCCACGGCGGTGTCGGTGGCGTAGCGCTGGGGCACGGCGCTACCGCAGGAAGTCCGGGTTACTCCGGCGGCATTGCGGTGGGCGGCGGCGCCCGCTCGACCTTCGACGGCGTGTCGCTGGGCCACAACGCTGAAGCGACCGCAACCCGGTCCATCGCACTGGGTACTGCATCCATCGCAAACGAAAGCCATACCGTATCGGTGGGCAGCAGCAGCCTGCAAAGACGGATCGTCAATGTTGCAGCAGGCAATCTCTCCTCGAGCAGCAACGACGCGGTCACCGGCAAGCAGCTGTTTCAGACCAACGAGACGCTTCGCGCGACCCAAGCCACCGCCAACGTCGCGCAGCAGCAGTTGAACGGCACCAGCGTGCACATCGGCAGCGGGGCGACGGCAAGCGCCGGTCAATCCATCGCCATGGGTGATCGTGCCAGGGCCGAGGCGACCGCATCGGTCGCGGTAGGGCAGCAGGCACGCGCTTCCGGCCCCGGTGCACTGGCACTGGGCCATGCATCGTTCGCCACGGGCCAACAATCCATTGCTGCCGGCCTGCGAGCCAGCGCGGATGGCCAGAGCGCCATGGCCCTGGGGATGGACGCGAGCGCGAGCGGCAACTACACCACGGCCTTCGGGCACGAGGCAAAGGCCAGCGGCGCCTGGACCAATGCCATCGGCTACATGGCCGATGCCTCGGGTAGCAGTTCGGTCGCCATTGGGTCCCTGGCCAAGTCCACTGGCACGCATTCGGTGGCGATGGGCGATCGCGCCGAGGTCAACAGCGCCGCCGAGCGTGGTGTTGCGCTGGGCTACTCTGCCGGCGTTCGCGCCGGCGCGACCGAGTCCGTTGCATTGGGCTACGGCTCCGTGGCCACTGAGAAGCACGTGGTGTCAGTGGGGAGCAGCGCAGTGAAGCGCAGGATCGTCAACCTGGCCGAGGGCAGCGAAACCGCCACCAGCAACGAGGCCATCACCGGCGCACAGCTGCACCGTACGCAGCAATCCGTCACGGCGGTGGATGGAAAAGCCACTGCAGCAGCCCGCACGGCGGCAGACGCCGCGACAGCCGCCACGAGCGCAGCAACTGCGGCCAGTACCGCCAAAGCCGTCGCGGATGCCGCCGCACTGCGCCTGGACAATGCGAGCACCCGCCTGGGCCAGCGTGCTACTGCCGGCACGAATGCCAGCGCATTGGGCAACGATGCGGCGGCGTCAGGCTCTCACAGTAATGCCATCGGCAATGCCGCCAGCAGTGCCGGCGCGAACGCGATTGCCGTGGGTACGCTGGCAGCGGGCGCCTCCAGCTCGGCCGTTGCCGTCGGCAATCGCGCCGGGGTGGATGCTGCGGCGAGCGGGGGCATCGCGCTAGGTGCGAATGCCAAGGTCAATGCGAGTGCGAGTGACGCCATTGCGCTGGGCGCAGGGTCGGTGGCAACGATCAAGGAAACGGTTTCGGTGGGCAGCACCGGGCTGAAGCGCAGGATCGTCAACGTCGCCGATGGCACCCTGTCGGCATCCAGCACCGATGCTGTCACTGGCAGGCAGCTGTTCGCCGCGACGCAGCGGCTGGATACGGCGGAGGGCACGCTGAGAACCACCACCACTACGGCCAATACAGCAAAGACGACCGCAGACAAGGCCGACGGCAACGCGACCAATGCGCTGAACAAGGCGAATGTGCTGGGCGGCCTGCTGAGTCAGGCGGCTGCGGCGGGAGACGTCCGGCTGGGCGCTGACAACACGGGCACCGTGCTGGACGTCCGTAACAAGGCCGATAAGGGCCGGGTAATCCGCGGGCTCGCCGCCGGCGCGGTCAACGCCACCAGCACGGATGCTGTCAACGGCGGGCAGCTGTATTCGCAGCAGCTGAAAGTTGATGCCAATGACCGGCGGATCGACGCCAACCTGGGCAGCATCGCTACCAACCAAACCAATATAAGCACCAACCAGACTGAGATCGCGGGAAACCGGGGCAGCATCGGAGTAAATGGTGAGGCCATCGCCAAACTGCGCAGCGATTTTGATGCATACGCGCCTGAGCTGGAGGGCGTGGTGATGTTCAACGAGGATCGTACTCGCGTGGATATCGAGGGTGCCCGAATCTCTGGTGTACAGGATGGCGATGTCAGCTTGGGGAGCAGGGATGCGGTGACTGGGGGGCAGCTGTTTTCAACGAATAGTCGGATTGCCGAGATCGAAGCTGATGCAACGTTTGTATCTCTTGGCGAGATGTTGGGAAGCGAAGGGGCATCGGCCGGCCTGCTTGGAATCGCAATGGGTGCATTCGCAGAAGCCTCCTTGGATGGTGAGGGGGGCGTCGCGCTAGGTAGCTTCGCAGCGGCGCGTGGGACTAATTCAGTCGCTCTCGGCCGCGGATCCCACGCTCTGGCTGTTGCCGAAGAGGGTTTCGCCATGGGCACTCGGTCGACAGTGCGTGCGGAGGGGGGGCTTGCTGCCGGTGCACGCTCTGAGATTCTGTCAGGCGCCACATACAGCGTCGCGCTCGGCTATGGTTCTGTCGCAGGCGAGGCCAATACCATCTCGGTGGGTTCGGAGTCAGTAAAACGGCGAGTGGTCAACGTCGCTCGCGGTCGAAAGGTGGATGATGCCACCACTTTTGGTCAGCTTCGTGATTCTCTGGAGAAGCTTGGCGGTGGCGCAGATGTAGGTGCATCAGGCGAAATTGTGGGGCCGGTATACCAATTGAAGAGTGGTGACTACACCACCGTCGGCGCGGCGCTCACTGCGTTGGATGGAAGAGTGTCAACGACTCGCGATAGTGTGGATATTCTTGACGCGCGCCTCAACCGCCTGTTCCGTGAAGAGACTTCCGCCCGTACTGATGACCCCGGCCGCCTGAACCTTGGCGGATCTCAAGGCATGGTGCTCGTTAACGTCGCCAACGGCACGATCTCGGCTGGCAGCCGCGACGCGGTCAACGGCGGGCAGCTGTACGAGGTCCGCAAGGACCTGCAAGGCCAGATCGACAGCCTCGTCGACGGTGAGAAGCGCGTGGCCGTCAGTGGCCGGATGGCTGCACCGGCCCCGATGTCGGCCGAGGGCAGCGGTGACGCGGTTGCCAGTGCCGATGCCCCGGCGCCCATCCCAACCCCGACACCCACGCCCACCCCGGTAGCCAGCGAAGCCAGCACTCCGGAGCCGGTAGTCAAGGCCGAGGGCGATACCGCCGTGGCGGTGGGCAGTGAGGGCAAGGAGCGCAGCGTGAAGCATGTGGCCAAGGGCACCGCGGACACCGATGCGGTCAACGTGGCCCAGCTCAACGATGTGCTGGTGCGCTCCAATGAGTACACCGATCAGGCGGTGGACGGCCTCAACAAGCGTCTCGATGGCATGGACAAGCGCTTCAACCGCATGGCGGCGATGAGCAGTGCGCAGAGCGCGATGGCCATGAACACGGCCGGCCTGAACACCTACAACCGTCTCGGTGCGGGTGTGGGTCATTCCGATGGCGAGTCTGCCTTGGCGGTGGGCTACCAGCGGGTGATGAACGAGCGTGGCTCGGCCACCTTCAGCCTCAATGGTGCGTTCACCAACAGCGGTGAGAAGACCGTCGGCGTGGGTGTGGGTATCGGTTGGTAAGCCGGCCAGGGAAGGCCGCGGCTCCAGTGTGTCGTCCGGGTCGGTTTGACCGGGCGGCAGGCGAGGGCTCTTGACCCGCACGGCCCCTTTGCTGGTGCCGTGCTTTTTTGGAGGAAATACCCATGTCGCACCCTACACCCGGCGCCCCCGCGTCGGCCGGCGCCACGTCGCCCTCGCGCCCGTCCCGATGGACGCTGCTGCTCTGGTTCGCGGTCATCGTCATTGTCGCGTTGCTTGCGTGGGCGCTGTTCACCGCGCCGATCCTGCGGGTCACCCCCGATGCTGCCCAGACGTGGATGTCCGCGCTGGACGCACGCATCACCCAACGCATCGACACGGCCGTACGCTCCGATGAGCGTGCCGCGATCAACATCGATTTCGGGCAGAAAACGGTCGATTCCGTGTACCTGGCCAACCTCAATCACGCCGCCGACCAGGTCAAGCAGGTCCGTGTGGTGCTGCTGGAGCGGGCGGCCATCCGGCTGCAGGCCGATCTGCTGCGTGACATCGCCGAACTGACGCGTGCCATGGAGAGCTGCAGCCCGCATCTCTGCGAGGACGTGACAGAACGCGTGCACGCGCTGACCAACGCGCGCGTCAGCAGCATCGGGGCGCTGCACCGCCTGGATGGCGTGATGACCCGCAGCTACGACCTGGCACGGCCCGGCGCGGTCTCCTTCGACAACCCGGACAGCGTTCTCGCCCTGCACACCTTGGTGCTGGACACCATGAATGACGCAAGCCTGCTGGCACGCCGCACCGACAATGCGGGCTTCGACGACGTGATCGTTTACCAGGGCGCGCTCTGGGAGATCGTGGATCTCCATGCCGATCTCACGGCGGAGTATCAGCGCCGGCATCGTTTTGTGGCGTTTCTGCACCTGCTGCTGGGCCGCCTGTCATGACCGGGCCAGCATCATGGCCTGCAAGACCGCAGACGCCGCGCTGCCGCCCATCGTGCGTTATCAGATGCTGCCCAGCACCCATGACATGGAATGGGCCGACCTGCATAACGTGATGAGGATGCAAGCGAACCTCCAGTTTGAGGTGGGAGATGGGCACTGCGATAGCCGTCACGCATCCGCGCGCCAAGGCTGGCTGGACACGACATGGCGCTCGCATGCGTCGGACCTGTGCGGCACACTCCGCAGTGAGCACATCCAATAGGCGCGAGCCAGTTCAGAGGGCCATTATGGAAAAGCTTTCCGTCGGGCTGACACCTCCCACTGCTGAGAACGTGCCTGCGGTGGCCGCGCTGCTTCAGGCCAATCAAGCGAGTAGCGGAGGCGCGCTCACCGGCGACTTTCCGAACGAAAAGGTGACGCAGATGCTGCAGCAGGATTCGCCGGTGATCAGTGCCTGGGAGGGCGAGGAGTTGCAGGGCGTGCTGTTCACCGCGCCTGCCTCCACTGCCGCTCACGTACCGGTGCTGGCGGCGATGCGTGCGGCGTGGCCGGGGCGGGAGGATGACTACCTCTATGGTCCGGTCTGCATCGCACAAAGCGCCCGTGGCAAGGGCGTGCTTCCGCAGCTCTATGCGGCGTTGCAGCGGCAGCTGCCCGCTAGGGCGGCGGTGCTGTTCATCACGGATGACAACGTCACATCGCGTCGTGCGCATGAGCGGCTGGGGATGCGTGCGGTTGCGTCGTTTGATTGGAACGGCCAAGCGTGCTGGGTGTATACCGACGCCTGAGGGCATCCCTTCTGCAGAGGGGCGTTCGGCCATTCCAGGTAGATGACAGCCAATTGCTGTTGTCCGTGGGCGTGGCGGCCGAAGAGGGCCTGGACGACAGCGCGCTGGGCGCATGGCGCGACGCCCTCAGGCCGGTGGCACCGGCGGCGAACCGGCGCCGGCAGCGTCACGCAACCGCCTGAGCAGCGTCACCAGTTCCCACACCTCCTGGGCGGCAGGATCGCCATTGATGGCGTGACCCTTCAGGCAGGTCTGCAGGGCGCAGATCGCGACGACGGTGGCGGTATCACCGACCATCGAGGCGGCGCCCTGGATGCGATGCGCCATCGCCAGGGCGCGCCGCCAGTTCTGTGCATCGATCACCGCTTCCAGGTCGGCGATGTCCACCTGCATCTGGGCGGCATAGATGGCCATGACCGGTTGCCCTGGCCCACTTGGCGCCTGCTCGCGAAGCACAGCGGGGCTGCGTTGGGCGGGCTGGATTGCTACGTCGAACACGGGCCACTCCACCGGTTTGGTGAGAAAGGCCTCCACCCCGGCGCGGGCATACGCGTTCACATCCCGGGTTTCCCCGGCGCCGGAAAGGGACAGCAGCCGCGCCGCGGGCCAGCCGTGTCGATCCTCGATCTCCCGGATTGCAAGGGCCACATCGCTGCCCCGTGCATCCAGCAGATCGCCATCCAGCGTAATCAAGGCAAACGGTCCCTCCTGGTCGGTCAAAAGGAGGGCATCCGATCCCGTGTGGGCAACCGTAACCCGGAAGTGCTGCGCTTCCAGCCTTCGCCGGATCAATGCGGCGACAGTGGGCTGGTCTTCCACCACCAGCGCACGCGCAGCCGGCGTATCGGCCGGATCCGAAACGATTGCCTCGCCGGCCACTGAGGGTATCTCCCGGCGGCCACGCAGCGTCGCCAGGAAGGTCGACCCGACGCCCATGCGGGTCTCCACCGTAATGTCGCCGCCCTGGCTGATGGCAATCCTGCGGCACAGGCTCAACCCGATACCCGCACCGAGCCGGCGGCGCCCCTCGGCCGTGCTGCTGAACGCCTCGAAGATACGTTCGATATCCTCTGCCTCGATGCCTGGGCCGGTATCGCTTACCCGTAGGGTCACCCGCCCCAGCTCGCCCACCCCGGCCTGGAAACCCAGCCGGACGCCGACGGCGCCAGCGTCGGAGAACTTGATCGCATTGGAAACCAGGTTGCTGGCGATGTGGTGGAGTGCACGGGCATCGCAGTGCGCCAGGGCTGCGTCGGGGCCCTCCAGCGCAAGGCTCAGGCCGAGCCCTTTGGACAAGGCCAGTGGCCGCATCCCGGAGAGGCATTCTTCCAGTACCGCCTGTGCACTGTGGCTGGCGCGCGCGCAACTGCGCTGCGAAGCCTCGTGGAACATGAACTCCAGGGCATTGGTCAGCGTATGCCGCAGGGCGTCGGCCGCCGAGCGTGCAGATGCCACGTGCTGCTCGCGCTGGGCCATGTCCGGCTCGCCCTCCGCCAGATCGATCGCCGAAATGACAGAAGAGGCACTGTTGCGAACCTCATGATTGACCAGCGTCAACACGCGTGCGGCGGCCGCCTGGCGGGCCGCGGCGCGCCGGGCCTTGCGGTACGCGCGCGAGATGCCCAGCAGGAAGGCCAGCATCACCAGGCAGAGCAGGATGATCGGGATGCGGTAGTAAGTGGCCACCGCGCGGACCGTCGGCGGGGCGCGATACACCGCATTGAGGGTGCGCTCGAGGATGTCCTTGTGGATGTCCAACGGCAGCGCCAGCAACGCCTGATGCGCCATGCTGACCTCGACCGCCCGCTCTGGCACGGAGGCAACGCGCAGCTCCACCGGGGGACCATCGTGCGCGGCATGCACCTCCAGGATGGCGTTGTGATCCCGCCGTGCCAGCGGTACCAGAATGCCATCGGCACCGAGTGCCGCATCGGCGGCGCCGCTGTCCAGTGCGGCCAGCATGTCGGCGGGCGAGGCGAGAGGAAGGACGTTGATCTCCGGAAAGTGCCGCGCCAGATACGCGCGATATTCGCCATTGTCGATCACTGCCACCCGCCGGCCGGCCAGGGATGCCAGCGAGCGGTAGGCCGATGTGCGGCGACTGACGAGGACCGAGCTGCCCGTGTAGAACGGCGCCGAGACAACCGCCGAGCCAGGCAGCATGGGGCGGGTCGACGGCAGCGAGAAGGCCACGCCATCCACGGCGCCCGAACTCAGCAGCGCGATGGCGCTCTCGATGGAAGAGGAGCGCCGCAGCTCCAGGCGCACCCCGGCGATGGCCTCCAGTGCTTCCATGTACGCGCGCGGGCCACCTTGCGCGGCCGAGCCGCCCAGGCCCTGCGAGATCGCCATCTGCGGCCCGATGGCGAGCCGGAACGTGGCATGCCGCTGCGGCGGGGACACCAGTGTCAGCAGGACCAGGCAGGCCACGGTGACGACGATACCGACAAGCAACAGGACTCTGCCGAGGGTAGTACGGGATGCAACGGTGTTCACATGGGTGTCTCAAGTAGGCCCGTGGCTGCCGCCGCAGCGGCGGGTGAGTCGCCTCGCCGCCACGCGCGGGCCGCGCCTCGGCACATTTCAGATGTTTGAAGAAAACATGCTCGATAGAGATACACGCGCCACCGCTGCGGCGGTATGCAACAAATACGAAAGCGCCGGCGGACCTCGAGAACTGAGGCATGGAGCAGCTTTGGACGCTGTGGCAGCGGGAGATGCACGCGCCGTGGCCGCCAAAACGACGGGCCACACCGACTGGCTCGCCTATACAATAGAGGCCGCCTATGGATAAAGTCGGATAGGACGAGGGCACCGTGCCGGTGAAACGCCGCAACGATGCGTGACTGCCTCCATCAGCTGGATAGGGAAGATGCCGGAGAGAGATGTGGTGACAGCAGCGAGGCAGGAGCTGGCCATCGCGCGTGAGCGCGTAGAGCGGGGGCAGGGTACGGAGGGGCGTTTCAGGTGTTTTCATCGGTTTGACACCGGTAGGTCGAATGCTGTGGTCTCCCGGGTCTGCGCGCACGCCTGCGCCCGTCCCAGCGCCTCCCATTGACACCGTTCCTGCTGGAGCTCGACGTTGCCACGACCCTCGATTGCCCACCGCTACCGCATTGCGCTGGAAGGACGAGCGCCCTTCGTCACCCTGACGGCGATCGCGGTGCTGAGCGTTACCCTGCTGAGCGCACAGGCGATGCTGGTGCAGCGCGACCGCGCGTTGCTGGATGCGTACGCCGACCGCCTCCTGCTCCAGGCCGAATCCGTGGCGGCCGCCTCCTCACTGACGTTGGAGCAGGCGGCCGCGCTGACGACCGCACCGTGCACGCGGGAGGATCTGTCCGAACTGCGGTTGCTGGCCTTCAAATCGCGCTATGTGCGTGATGTGGGCCGGCTGCATGAGGATCGGCTGATCTGCTCTGCGGCATGGGGAATCCTGGCCGCTCCGGCGCAGATGCCCGAACCGGACCGCCGCGTCCGCGGTTACCGGCTGTGGGGCGGCGTCTCGGGCATTGTCGATGCGCGGGTGGCCGCCGATATGTCAGCCAAGGGCGATGTCATCGTCACCACGTCGCCGAGTGCGTTCGATCGTGTGGACCAGGTGGGGCCGGGCATGGGTGCCTTGGTGCTTACCCGTGACGCGCGGCATATCTTCCAGCGCTTCGGCGATGTGATCGCGCTGGATCCGTTCCGCGAGGAAAGCTGGGTCGATCTTGGCAGCACACGGCATTCGCGCCGTTGCAGCCACACGTTCGATATCTGTGTGGCAGCGCGGGCGCAGCAGTCGAGCCTGTTCTCCGAGTCGCCGTGGATACTGATCGGCCTGTGCCTGCTGGGCGGGTTCGCCGGCAGTGGACTTGGGCTGCTGATCAGCGCTTACCAGCGTCACCGCCGCTCATTGCCCAAGCAGTTGGAGCGGGCGATTCTGGGCGACGACCTGACGCTGGTGTATCAGCCGCTTCGGGCACTGGCAGACCGGCGGCTGGTCGGCGTGGAAACGCTGTCGCGCTGGCGCAATGAGCAGGGCGAGCAGGTGCCGCCGGATACGTTCGTGCCGATGGCCGAACACCAGCGGCTGGGTGGTGCACTGGCGCGCCAGGTGGTGCGCAAGGCGCTGGCCGAGCTGGGCGACCGGCTGCGCGCGGACCCTGCGTTCTATGTCAGCTTCAACGTTTCGGCGACCGATGTGGTCGATGCGGGGTTCCGGGCCTACTTGAACGCTGCCACGGCGCAGAACCGGGTGGCGCGTGAACAGGTGGTACTGGAGATCACCGAGCGCTCGACAACGCGGCATAGTGATCTGGCCGATGGCATGGCGCGGCTTCGCGAGGACGGCTATCCGTTCTACATCGACGACTTCGGTACCGGCTACTCCAACTTCGCCTACCTGGCCGAGCTGCCGCTGGATGCGATCAAGATGGATCAGCGCTTCACCCGTGCGATCGGTACAGGGTCTGCCATCAGCCAGATCATCGAAGCGATCTGCGCGATGACGCGTACGCTGGAGATCGGCCTGGTGGTGGAAGGGGTGGAAACCGAAGAACAGGCGCGGGCGATGCTGGAGCTGATGCCCTCCGCGGTGGCGCAGGGCTGGCTGCTAGGCCGCCCAGTGGCGGCGGACGCGCTGCCGGTGGCGTGACGGACAGCGGTATGGCGCTCTCGCCATCGTCACGATGATTCCACGCAGCGCTGCCTGGCGAGAACCTAAGCTCGAGTCTCCCCAACACGATGTTCCCGCGACCATGACTACTGCACTGCATGATCTCGACGCGCTTGAACCCATCGACATCGATGGGCTGAAGGCACAGGGCGTGCCACCGGTCGCTCAATACCTGGTGGACCAGGACAAATTTGTACTGCTTGGTGGCAAGCGCGGCATCTACCGCCTGGCCGGCACGGAGACGGTTTGCTATTTCACCAGCCTGGACCAGCTTCGCCTGCACCTGCTGGGGCAATCGCTGACGCGGTTGACGGTGGAGTTGGTCTAGGCGCAGCGTGCTTTCGCGCGCTTAGATACCGCCCTGCCTGGGCAACGGCGCGGGCACGTTCAACTGCCCGCCAGCCGCAACATACGCAGCCAGCGCTTCA
>Ga0247738_10000468_pt1 | contig 15428 bp, 16 predicted proteins | sample UWRJL013104B2_FD_180936 | JGI IMG/M metagenome (GOLD analysis project Ga0247738, IMG submission 180936) | Plant litter microbial communities from Arlington Agricultural Research Station in Wisconsin, United States - UWRJ-L013-104B-2 | ecosystem: Environmental > Terrestrial > Plant litter >...
AATCCGCAACTTTATGCGCTGCTGCAACGCCTGCGTTCCCAACGCGACGGTCATCCGGCGGCTGCGAGCGCCGACGACTGAACACCGAACAGGCTCAGGCGGCGCTGCGGTCGCGGGCTTCGCTCTCGGCAAGCCGCAGCCCGCTCATCAGGACCAGGTCGGCATAGCCGGCCTTTTCGAAAGCGGCCATGATGCCGGCCAGATCCGCTTCGTCCGGATGCGGGGCCGACAGAATGATCTCGTGATCGCCCTGGCGGCTGATCCGTGCCACCCCTTCGGCATTGGCGGGGCCGCACTCGACAATCACGATGTCATAGACGTCGGCCAGGGCGTCGGTAATCATTGCCAGCCGATCGGCGCCGCGCATGGCCTGGCGGACATCGCAATTACCCTGCGGAATGATATCGGCGTCGGACAGACGGTCGGGATGGATGGTATCGGCGAACGCCGCCTCGCCGCACAACAGATCGGTGATGCCGGCAAGGTCCTTGCGCGCCGCCATCAGCCGCGTCGGGCAGGCGGAACCGGTCATGTCGAGCAATATCACTTTCCGGCCGGTTTCGGCCATCTCGCGGGCAAGCATCACGGTGGCTGTCGAGCCGTCGTCGCCAGTGGGCGATATGGCGATGGCCACGCGAACGCGCGCATCGCGCAGATAGCTGGCGACCGCCTGAATGGTAAAGTCGGCCTCGGCTTCCTCCGCGGGCCCTGCAGGGATGGTTTCGGCTTCAGCCACCGCCTGGTCGGCGGCGGCCTGCATTTCATTCGACAGCGCCTCGTCGACCTCGACGTCCAGCAGGCTTGCCGGAACGACGGCAACCTGCGCCGGCGTAACGACGACGACCTCTGCGGCATCATTCGCCTCAGCTTCGGCCGATTCAGCATCTTCGTCACGACGCACAACGACGACCGGTACAGCACCGACCGGGCGCAGGGCGCGACCGGAGAACAGTTCGCCGATCATGACGATGATGGCGCTCAGCACCATGGTTGCCAGTGCTGCCACGATTGTAATCGGCAGGACCTTGGGGAAATGCGCCTCCTGCGGCTCGGTCGCCGTCGAGATCACCCGGCCGTCGGCGGGGCTGGCGTTCTTTTCAAGCCGTGTCGTCGCCTCCCGGTATCGGGCGAGATAGGTTTCCAGCAACTGCCTTTGGGCAACGGCCTCGCGCTCCAGGGCTTTCAGGCCTACCTCGCTCTCGCCGGCACGGGCGGAATTGGCCTTCAGCGCATTTAGCTGCTGCAAGAGCTGGGTTTCCTTGAGGCGAGCAACATTGGCCTGACCTTCCAGGCTCGCGACGACCCGGCGCGATTCACTGGCGATCTGGTCACGCACGCCGGCCAGCTGCGCCCGCAGCGCCTTCAGCCGCGGATGGCCTTCCAGCATCGTCGTCGAAAGATCGCTCAGCTGGGCACGGGTTGTCGTCTCGGTTTCCTTGAGGCGCTGGACCACCGGAGAATTGAGCACGACTTCAAGCACGTCTGTCGGTTTGCCGGCGGCAAGCGCAGCCCGCACATTCTCGGCCTTAGCTTCGGCATCGGCCTTTTCGCCGCGCACGCGGGTCAGCTCGGCGGAAATGTCGTTCAGCTGCTGAGTGGCAAAGCTCTCGGTACCGTTGGCGTTGAAGAGGTCGGATTGCGAGCGGTAGTCGGCCACCTTCTTTTCGGCGTCCTGTACTTTCTCGCGCAGATTGGCGATTTCCGGCTCCAGCCAACGGGCGGCTTCGGAATTGCTGTCGAGCTTGGCTCCGCTCTGCAGCTGCAGATAGACCTTGGCGATGGCGTTGGGGATGGCGGCGGCCAGTTTCGGGTCCTCGGAGGTAAACTCCACTCCGATCACCCGCGACTTCTCGACCTGGTAGACTTCCAGCTTTTCCTGGAATGCTTTCAGGACCCGCTCTTCCGGCGGTAAATCGAGCGGGTTCTTCTTCAGACCCAGCAGCACCAGGACGTCAGTAATAGCGGAAGGATGAGTATCGGGATCGAATTCCTTCAGGTCATAAAGCTTCATGTCGCGGGCGACCTGCTTGATCAGGTCCACGGAGCGCAGCAGCTGCACCTGGCTGACAATGTCCAGTTCGTCGAACGGCTGCGCCGTCTCGACCGGGTTGGCTGTCGTTCCCTGCCCGGAAAAGTTCGGCGTGCGCGTTTCGATCAGCAGGCGTGTCTCGCTGCGATAGGTCGGCGAGATCATCTGAGCACCCAGGAAAGCGAGGGCGCCGACGGCCACGGTCGCAAGCAGGATGCGTCGCCTGCGGCGCCAGACTGCGACAAACAATTGGCCTAGATCAATATCGACGTCCTGATGACTGTTGCCAACGCCTGCCATGTCGCACTCCCGGTACAAAATCAGGCTTAAGCCTAAAGGAACATGGTAACCCAAGCGTTAATGAGCAATTTTAATGCTCTCCCTTCCGGCGACCGTATTTTTGGAATTCGCGATGTCTTTACCGGCTATTAACCATAACCGGCGGATAACTGAATTCATGAAATACGGTGCAGGAGCGCGAAGGCGCATGTCAGTGATCAATTCGAAATGCGTGGCGCAATTGCTCTTCGTCGTGCTTCTGGCGACCCTTTCTGGTTGCAGCTCCTACCGCCCTGCTCCCAAGGTCTTTCACGAGGCGACCATCCAGCCTTACCGGGTCGACAGCGGCGACCGTCTGCGCGTCACCGTGTTCGAACAAGCGACCCTTTCCAACAGCTATACCATCGACCAGGCCGGCTATATCGCCTTCCCGCTGATTGGCCAGGTGGCCGCGCGCGGCTCCACCCTGCCGGAGCTCGAGAGCAGCATCGCCCAGAAACTCCGCCAGGGCTTTCTGCGCGATCCTGATGTCACCATCGAGATAGACCGCTACCGCTCGATCTTCCTGATGGGCGAAGTCGGCCAGCCTGGGCAGTATGCCTATGTTGCCGGCATGACCGTTCAAAACGCCATTGCCGTGGCCGGGGGCTTCACCAGCCGCGCCAACCAGCGCTATGTCGACATTACCCGCAAGATCAACGGCGAGATCTTCACCGGACGGGTACCCTTCAGCGATCCCATCATGGCGGGCGATACGATCTATGTACGTGAACGGCTATTTTGATCCATGCCCGAAGGACAGCCGCTCCGGATCATCCACTGTTTCCGATCGCCGGTCGGCGGAATTTTTCGCCATGTTCGGGATCTGGCCGAGCAGCACAGCCGGCAGGGCCACGAAGTCGGGATCGTCTGCGACAGCACGACCGGCGGCGAACATGAGGACCGCTTGTTCCAGCAGGTCCTTCCCTATCTTTCGCTGGGCCTGACACGGCTCCCGATCGGACGCGCCGTAGGTCTTTCCGATCTGCCGGCGACTTACAGAACCTATAACCAGATCAAGAGTTTGCGGCCGGATGTCTTGCACGGTCACGGCGCCAAAGGGGGCGCCATGGCTCGCATCATCGGCTCAGCCTTGCGGGCGAAAAAGTATCGCGTAGCCCGCATCTATTCGCCGCATGGCGGCAGTCTGCACTACGACCCGGCACGTCTTGCCGGCAAGGCGGTTTTTGCGGTCGAACGCGCGCTGGCACGCATGGGCGACGCCATCGTGTTCGTCTGCGATTTCGAGAAGCAGACATACGAATACAAGGTTGGCGTGCCGCGCTGCACCGCGCGGACCGTGTACAACGGGGTGAACGACTGCGAATTCGTACCCGTTCCGACCCGGTCCGACGACGTGCACTTCATCTATGTCGGCATGCTGCGGGATCTCAAGGGACCCGACGTCTTCATCGACGCCTTCGCCGAGACCGAACGCCTGGTGGGCCGGCCGTTGACGGGGTTGATGATCGGCGATGGGGCCGACCGGGACCGCTACGCGGCGATGCTGACGCAGCGTGGCCTCGGCCGCCGCCTCGGCCTGTTGCCGGCGATGCCGGTGCGCGAGGCATTTTCCCGCTCCAGCATCGTCGTTGTCCCGTCGCGCAACGAAGCCATGCCCTATATCGTCATCGAGGCGCTGGCGGCCGGCAAGACCGTGATCGCTTCACGCGTCGGCGGCATCCCGGAGATTCTCGGCGCCGATAGCGACGCCCTGGTGCCACCTGGAAACGCATCGGCGCTCGCGGGCACCATGGCCAAGCCCCTGACCGTGCCCGACTGGTCCACCGATACCATGCCGCCGCCGGACGCGTTCCGCCACAAATTCTCCGCCACGGTCATGGCGCAAGGGATCCTCGATCTCTACCGCCAGCAGTTGGCGGCGATCAAATAGCGTCGCAATTATCCTGCGGGCGCCCGGGCGGAAAAAATGCCTCCTTCTGGCACAAGGTATAGGCCTGCCGTGGGCATTTTGGCCCTCGCCATAAAAGTTTCTTAGGACCTTTCTGCTAAAAAACGGGAGAATGGCGGACGAGGCGATGGATAACATGGAAAATCCCGATCAGTTCGATCTGGAAGCGCTGCGCCGCAAAGTCTCGGACAACAACCGCAAGGAAGATGCACGCGCGCCGTTTTCGCCCGAAGCCGGCGACATCAACGCGCTTGCGCGCCAGATTGCCGGCCAGTTCAGCGAAAGCAACTACTCCCCGAGCATGGTGACCGGACAGTTGCGGCTGCTCGACTTTACCTCGCTGCTGGCAATCGGTCTTGCGCTGCACCGCTATCTGGCCGTGCTGCAGCAGGCTTCTTTCCTTACCTATCTGACCGTCGCATGCGCCGGTGCGGCGCTTGCCGTTTTGCTGATGCAACTGGCCGACTGCTACCAGGTGCAGGCGCTGCGCACGCCGATGCGTTCGATGCCAAGAACCCTCGGCGCCTGGACGATCGCCTTCTCCCTCGTCGCGCTTGCCTTTTTCCTGCTGAAGACCGGCGAGTTCTATTCACGCAGCTGGATCCTGCTGTGGTGGGGCTACGGCTCGCTGTTCCTGTTCGTGCAGCGCTATCTCGTCGCCTTCGGCATCCGCCGGTGGGCGCGTAACGGGATAATGGAACGCCGGGCAGTGATCGTCGGCGGCGGGCAACCCGCCAAGGACCTGATCCGCGCCATCGAGCAGCAGGCTGACAATGATATCCGCATCTGCGGCATTTTCGACGACCGTGGCAGCGCGCGCTCGCCGACCATGGTCGCGGGCTACCCCAAGCTCGGCACGGTCGCCGAGTTGGTGGAATTCGCCCGCCTCGCACGCATCGACATGCTGATCATTTCACTGCCGCTGAGCGCCGAGGCCCGCATTCTCGCCCTGCTGAAGAAACTCTGGGTCCTGCCCGTCGATATCCGGCTGGCCGCCCATGCCAATACCCTGCGGTTCCGGCCTCGCTCCTATTCCCATGTCGGCTCCGTACCGATGCTCGACATTCTCGACAAACCGATCCGCGATTGGGATTCTGTCGCCAAGCGCGCCTTTGACATCTTCTTCAGCCTGGTCGCTCTCGTGTTGCTGTGGCCGGTGTTCCTCGCCACGGCCATCGCCATCAAGCTGAACTCGAAAGGGCCGGTGCTCTTCATCCAGAAGCGCCATGGCTTCAACAACGAAGTCATCAACGTCCTGAAATTCCGCTCGATGTATACCGACATGAGCGATCCGACGGCCCGCAATGCGGTCACCAAGGGCGATCCGCGCGTGACCCGCGTCGGCCGCTTCATTCGCAAGTCGTCGATCGACGAGCTGCCGCAGATCTTCAACGTGCTGCGCGGCGATCTGTCGCTTGTGGGTCCCCGCCCGCATGCCGTCATGGCGCAGACGCAGGACCGGCACTATGGCGACGTGGTCGAGGGCTATTTTGCCCGCCATCGGGTCAAGCCCGGGGTTACCGGCTGGGCGCAGATCAACGGCTGGCGCGGCGAGATCGACAACGACGAGAAGATCAAGTTCCGCACCGCCTACGACCTCTACTACATCGAAAACTGGTCACTGCTGTTCGACCTCAAGATCCTGTTCCTGACGCCGATCAAGCTGCTCAACACGGAGAACGCGTATTGAGCGCGGTCGTCGATATCCCTGCCCTACCCTTCAAACCGCAGACCGCGGTGCTGCGGATGTTCGGCTCGGCGATGGTCGCCTTCGGCGTGTTTCTGTCCGGCTTCGTGATCTCGGAGCCGGCTCCCTATGAATTGGTCATGGTCGCCCAGATCGCCATCTGGTTCCTGCTCGGGCTGAAGATCTCCCGCCACACCGCCCCGTTGCTGGTGCTGCTGCTGGTCTTCAATGTCGGCGGCATCCTGTCGCTTACCGTCATGCGCGACCTCAATCAGGGGCCGATGTATCTGGCGGTATCAACCTTCCTGGCGCTCACCGCCTTCTTCTACGCAGCGATCATAGAGGACGGCCACCAACGGCTGCGCCTGATCTTCCAGGCCTGGGTAGCCGCGGCGGTGATCACGGCCATGCTCGGCATCCTCGGCTATTTCCACGCCTTTCCCGGCTCCGAAATCTTCACACTCTATGACCGCGCCAAGGGCGCCTTCCAGGACCCCAATGTCTTCGGCCCCTTCCTGGCGGCCCCCGGTCTCTATCTGATCCACGGGCTGTTGACCGGCAGACTGGCCAGCGCGCCGCTGCGGATCGCCGGCCTGCTGGTGATAACCCTTGGTATCCTTCTGTCGTTTTCGCGCGCCGCCTGGGCGCTGTATCTGTTTTCAGCCTGCTTTCTGGTGTTCATCATGTTGTTGAAGGAGCGCACCGGCGCTTTTCGACTCAAGATCCTGCTCCTGTCGCTTGCGGCGGTGGCGCTCCTGACACTGGTGCTGGTCATCGCCTTGCAGTCGGATCAGGTGCGCACCTTGCTTGCCGACCGCACGACCCTGGTCAAGGACTATGACGGCGGCCATCTCGGCCGGTTCGAACGCCACAGAATCGGATTCCTGATGGCGATGGAACGGCCGCTTGGTATCGGTCCGATGGTGTTCAGCGAAATCTTTCCCGAAGATGAGCACAATATCTGGCTGAAGTCGCTGACGACTTATGGCTGGCTAGGCTACGTCACCTATCTGGTGATGCTTGGCTGGACGCTGTCGATCGGCTTTCGCTATCTGCTCCGCGACAGGCCGTGGCAGCCATACCTCATGATCGCCTGGATCGTCGTCATCGGTCATGCCGGCATCGGCAATGTCATCGACACCGACCACTGGCGACATTTCTACCTGCTGATCGGGATCATCTGGGGCTGTGGCGCACTGGAGCAACGCTATCAGGCGCAGGCCGTGCGAGCGGGCGCTGCCGCGTGAACATCAGCACATCCTCCTTGTCGCGCCCGCTGCGGATACTGCAGCTGCTGGAACCGAGCGGCGGCGGCTCGGGCCGGCATTTCGTCGATCTGTGCGGGGCGCTTTCGCGTGATGGTCATGCGGTCACTGCCATCTACTCGCCGGTGCGCGCCGAGGAGCGCTTCGTAGCGGAGCTTGCCGCACTCGGACTTGAGAAGGTCATCGCTTTCCCGATGCGCCGTGCGGTCGGGCCCTGGGACTTTGCGGCCGCGCGGGCAATAGCCCGGATCATCCGCGAAGATGGTCCTTTCGACATCGTCCACGGCCACAGTTCGAAGGCCGGCGCCCTCGCCCGGCTGCGCCTGCCCGGCCGCCACATCCCGCGTATCTACACACCGCATGCCTTCCGTACCATGGACCCCGCCCTCGGCCGGCTTTCGCGGCTCGTCTACGGCGGCGTCGAGCTTTTTCTCGGCCGCCTGCTGTCCGACCGGATCATCTGCGTATCCCCGAGCGAATACGATCACGCCCGGTCGCTCGGCCTCAGTGCGTCCACGCTGACCGTGGTCGTCAACGGCGTCGATACGCCACCTGCCGATCGCAGGGACGCCATCCGCCGGGACCTCGGACTGCCGGCCGGCTCCCTGGTCTATGGTTTCATCGGCCGACTATCTGCCCAGAAAGCGCCCGAGCGCCTAATCGCGGCCTTCGCCGATGTCGCCAAAACAACCCCACATGCGATTCTGGTCATCATCGGCACCGGCGAACTCGAGCCAAGCGTAACGGCGCAAATCGAGGCGCTGGGACTTGGCCATCGTGTCCGCCTGCGCAGCGACATTCCGGGCAATCAGGCCATCCAAGGCTTTGACATTCTAGTCCAGCCGAGCCGCTATGAGGCGATGTCCTATGTCATGCTCGAGGCGGCGGCGGCCGGCAAGCCGATGATCCTCACCAATGTCGGCGGCACCTCCACCGTGCTCGTAGACGGACTAAACGGCATCCTGGTCGCCAACAAAGACGCGCCAGGCGACCTTGCGGCGGCCATGGCCGCCGTTGCCGCGCCAGCGCTGCTGCAGCGCTTCACGACCGCCAGCGAGGCGCGACGTCATGGCTATGGAATCCAACGGATGGTCGATGAGACCGTCGCCATCTACCGCGACGCCCTGGACGCAAACCAGCGCCCGTCCGCGGGATAACCGCCGCGCATGATTGGGATTGATTTCCCATATGATTGCGCCATATTCCAACGATGACACATGTTGCACAGATACGCGCCGCCAGGGCGCTGCTCGGACTTTCCGTCGAAGATCTTTCGGCTGCCTCCGGCGTCGACGTCTCCGTCGTTTCCACGCTGGAAGCCGAATCCGGTTCTTCGGACGATCCGGCGCACCTCGACCTTCTGCGGCGCGCATTGGAGGCGCGCGGCATCACCTTCATGGCGGACGGCGACTGCACCATGGGAGGGCCAGGCGTGCGGCTTACAGAGCGGGTGCAGCCCGACGATGGCATCCGCCCGGAAAATCTCAACGCCACCAACGACGACTGAGGCGCACTCGCATCTGTGGTCCACATCGATGAGCCGCTGGCGCGCAGATTTATTTTTAAGCGATGGGAACATTACGAACGTTTGCGCATTCAAGAAGCCCTAGCATCACCGGAGCTTCTTATGAATCGCAATAATGGTCTCTATTTTCTCGTCGGCGCCCTGCTCGTCGCCGTCATCGGCTTCGGCATTTACACCTATCAGCAGGAGACCAAGCCCGAAGGCGTAGAAATGACCATTGGCCAGGATGGCGTTTCCATCCAGAAGAACTGATGTGATCGGGCCGGGCTGGGCTCGGATCATGGATATGCGTGTCAGCGGCCCTTCAATTTCCACGATTTGAGCAGGTGCGCCGGCGCGGAAACGCCGGCGTCGAGCATGAAAGGCAGGTCCACCCTGGGTTTCGGTATCCGGCGCTTTACGGGCAACCCGTGATCCATGCCTTCGATGAGGAAAAGTTCGACCGCAGTGCGTCCCGAAGCATCCTTCCAACGGCGAACCGGCTTGCCCGCGACGACCGCCTGCGCACCTGCACTCTCTTCAAGTCCGTGAACGTTCAGCCACTGCTTCAAGCTGGCGTCGGCGTTGACAACCGAAACGACGCGATCGCCTGTGCCGTGCCAGATTGAAATCGTTGGAAGTTGCGTCGTGGTCGCGCCGACCGCCCGGACCAGATCGCCCCAATCCTCCGCACTGCGGCTGACGCCAGATTTCATCGCCGACAATGCCGAAATCATATTGCGCGCCGCGCCGAAGGGCAGGCCTGCAACAATGGCACCGCCGGCGAACCGCTGCGGGTAGCTCGCCAACAGGGCCGCTGCCAGGGCTCCGCCAGCCGATAGCCCCATCACGTAGATGCGGCTCGGGGCAATCTTGTGGCGGGCGACCATGGTGTCGATCATCTCGCGCACAGACATCAGTTCGCCACGATCGCGGGCGACGGCGCTCGGGCGAAACCAATTGAAACAGAGATTGGAATTGTTGCTGCGCCGCTGCTCCGGATAGAGCACCGCGAACCGATGTTCCCGCGCAAGCGTCGTCCAGCCGCTGCCGCGGTCGAACTCTGCCGCCGTCTGCCGGCAGCCATGCAGCACGACCACGAGGGCTGCGCCCGCCACGAGCTTGGGCGGCGCGTATTCCAGCATGCGCAACCCGCCGGGATTGGTGCCGAAGGCAAGCACCTCGCGCAGTCGACCGCCGGCGGACGGCGCCTTGCGTGGACGCTTGATTGCGGCCGGCCTTGCCGGCGACAGCACATCCAGAAGCGCATTGCGCCAGCGCTTCTGCTGGCGAAGAGCCGTGGAAAAGGCCGCAGGGAGTTTTAGGCGCATAAATATCGCTTTCCTCGAGACGGCGCTTCCGGCTGGAAAACCGCGCCGCGAAAATGCGAAGCACTTTGCGCACGGATGCAATTCTGCACCCAAGGATGCGCAAACACATATTGCGGGTCCACGCACTGCCGGCCACCGCCGCAGCAACAATAATGCTGCACTGCAGCATAAATATGGCCGAATGTTACGATTTCGCCACCCCCCCACCGATCGCGGAGATATCGCGGCAAAATCTGAACTACATGGAAAACTACTGGGATATCAAGGAATTATTGGTCGGGACGGCAGGATTTGAACCTGCGACCCCTTGACCCCCAGTCAAGTGCGCTACCGGGCTGCGCTACGCCCCGACCCGCCTAAAAGGCTTGCATGCTTTATGATTTTGGCTGACGGAGCGCAAGGGCAAAAGTGGTCGTCACGACCGAAAAAGGCACATCGCAGCCATGAAGGTGTTCGCCGGGGGCATATCCGGTAGGCAGAACACCCTCATATGCATGGAGTGCACCGGCAGGAACAACACCGAGAATGGCGTTGACACCTGAAAGCCTCATGGCATCATGTAGTAAAGGAGTATCACTACAACTCACAATGGAGGGGAAATTGGATAGCGGGACAATAGATTTGATTGATAACGATGTATTGGAAGCTGCAAGGGCTACGACATCTGTCTTTCCAGAGTTCCGCATCGCCTATTTCGAAAGCGGAGCAAGCCATGAACGGTTCGTGGACTCCGTAAACGGCAGGCTACACCTAAAACTCAATCCCGGAAATAGTTTGCATTACTTTCGGATCGAGCGCAGGGGAACGCATACTTTCGATACCAAGGCCGACTGCGTATACAAGCAGGCGGGCTCAGAATCAGATGACGTCTTCTCGGCAATGAACGGCGCAAGATGCCCCTCCATCGCCCCTTTGACGGATAGCCGTTACATCAAGCGCTTTTCAGCCGAACTACTCTATAATGATCCGGCCGAGCGGCCATTTTCCCTCGCCTACCGAGGATGGGTGGGAAAGTACGGCGATCCGAATTTCTACCAGCCCGATCCACAGACCGGGGGCTACTGGTATTCGGGACCTGGCGCTAAATGCGGCACCGCACAGGACAACTTCTGGATCACCGCATTTGAATTCGCTGCCTCGCCAATTGGTTGACGTCAGCGGCCGCGCATTTCCGAATTGCTAACATCCGAGCGGCCATTGGCAGCGGTCAGACTACCGCACCTGGTCCAGCAACCGCTTGCACTCCAAGAGGTCGTACAGCGCCTCCTGCAGCAAGGCACGGTCTTCCTTGCCGATGGCGGCCTTGCCGACGGAGATTTCCGGCATGTCGTCGTCGCTGCCGCCGAATCCGAAAAAGCGGCCGCTCACCTTGACCTTGGCGCGGCCGACGATCTGGTCTTCCTCGGGCGCGCCCAGCTTCGGATCGTCATGGGCCTGGGCGCCGGCGGCGACAAGGGCTTCCATGGTGGCGAGATCGCCGCTGGCGACCGACATCACGAACTTGTTGCCGTTCTCCTTCAAAAGCCGCTGGACGCCCTTGATGGTATAGCCGTGGTCATAGAGCAGGTGGCGGATGCCTTTGAGCAACTCGACATCGTCCGGGCGATAATAGCGCCTGCCGCCGCCGCGCTTCATAGGCTTGATCTGCGGAAACCGCGTCTCCCAGAAGCGCAGAACATGCTGCGGCAGGTCGAGGTCGTCGGCGACCTCGCTGATGGTGCGGAAGGCATCCGGGCTTTTCTCGAGCATACAATTCCCCACAGAGCCATGGCGAGACACGCCAGGCCGCGACTCGCATCCGTATTTCAACGGTTTGCGCGCGTTAATTCAAGTACCCGGATAGAGTTGGAAACAGTGAAGTTGCGGGAAACAGCAATCAGGCAGCCGGATTGGCGGGCTTCTGCTTGGCTTTGCGGGCGATATGGGAGCGCAGGATGCGCTGCTTCAATACGTTGGAGGCCTTGAAGGTCATCACCCGGCGCGGCGAGATCGGCACTTCCTCGCCGGTCTTCGGATTGCGGCCGATACGCTCGTTCTTGGAGCGAACCTGGAAAGTCGCGAAGGAAGATAGCTTGACGATCTCGCCCCGCACGATGGCGTTGCAGATCTCGTCGATGACGGTTTCGACCAGTTCGGCCGATTCGGTGCGCGACAATCCCACCTTGCGAAAGACCGATTCCGCCAAATCCGCCCGCGTGACTGTCTTACCGGTCATGGTTCCCCGCCCATCAGATCGTTCTTCAAAACGCAAGAGTATTGCCCTTGGAGGTGACGGTCAAGCGCTTGTTCGTATTCCGCAATTGCGGGTGGTAGCGCTCTACCAGCGCAGCAGGATGGCCCCCCAGGTGAAGCCGCCGCCCATCGCTTCCAGCATCAGCAGATCGCCCTTCTTGATCCGTCCGTCGCCTGCCGCCGCAGCCAAAGCCAACGGAATGGAGGCCGCCGACGTATTGCCGTGCAGATCTACGGTAATCACCACTTTTTCAGCCGGAATGCCAAGCTTCTTGGCCGACGCGTCGATGATCCGGCGGTTGGCCTGGTGTGGGACCAGCCAGTCGATATCGTCGGCCGTGGTGCCGGTGGCGGCAAACGCCGCCTCTATGACGTCCGTGATCATGCCGACCGCATGCTTGAAGACTTCGCGACCTTCCATGCGCAGATGGCCGACCGTGCCGGTGGTCGATGGCCCGCCGTCGACATAGAGCTTTTCGCGATGGACGCCGTCGGAGCGCAGTTGCGCGGTCAGAACGCCGCGGTCGGCCGTGGTGCCGGCGCCCTCGCCTGCCTCCAGGATCACCGCACCGGCGCCATCGCCGAACAGCACGCAGGTGGTCCGGTCCGTCCAGTCGAGAATGCGCGAAAAGGTTTCGGCGCCGATGACCAGCGCACGCTTTGCCATGCCGCCGCGGATATAAAGGTCGGCAGTTGCCATCGCATAGACGAAACCGGTGCAGACCGCCTGGACGTCGAAGGCAAAGCCGTGATGCATGCCCAGCCGATTCTGGATATTGACGGCGGTCGCCGGAAAGGTGTTGTCCGGGGTCGAGGTGGCAACAATGATCAGGTCGATGTCGGCGGCCGTCAGGCCGGCATTGTCTAGGGCGGCGCGCGCCGCCGCCTCGCCCAGCGATGCCGTGGTTTCGTCGTCGCCGGCAATATAGCGTTGACGGATGCCGGTGCGCTGGACGATCCACTCATCCGAGGTCTGCACCAGGTCTTCCAACTCGCGATTGGTCATCACGCGTTTCGGGAGTTGCGCCCCGAAACCGCGTACCACTGAACGGATCATTTGATTATACCTTGTCGATCATGCCGCTTCCGGCCCAGCCGTGGTGGGGTGGCGCGCATGATATTTCTTGAGATCGTTTTCGATTTTCTGGGTCAGGCCGTTGCGGGCCATGTCGTAGCCGACATCGATCGCGGCGGCGAAACCCTCGGCATCGGTGCCGCCATGGCTCTTGATGACGATGCCGTTCAGGCCAAGGAAGACACCGCCATTGACCTTGCGTGGGTCCATCTTCTCTCGCAGCCGGTCGAACGCACCCTTGGCGAGCAGATAACCGATGCGGGCAAGAAGGGTGCGAGACATCGCCGCGCGCAGATATTCGGCGATCTGGCGGGCGGTACCCTCGGCCGTCTTCAGGGCGATATTGCCGGTAAAGCCTTCGGTGACGACGACGTCGACCGTGCCCTTGCCGAGATCGTCGCCCTCGACGAAGCCGTAATAGTCGAAGGTGTCGAGACCGGCCTCGCGCAACAGGCGGCCGGCTTCCTTGACCTCTTCCTGGCCCTTGATTTCCTCGACGCCGACGTTGAGCAGCCCCACAAGAGGGCGCTCGACCTCGAACAAGGCGCGTGCCATGGCGCCTCCCATCAGAGCGAAGTCGAGCAACTGCTGGGCGTCAGCGCCGATCGTTGCTCCGACGTCGAGCACAATGCTCTCGCCGGAAAGCGTCGGCCAGATGGCGGCAATCGCCGGTCGCTCTATGGTGGCCATGGTGCGCAGGCAGAACTTTGCCATCGCCATCAGCGCCCCCGTATTGCCGGCCGAGACGATGACGTCGGCCTGGCCGTTCTTGACCGCCTCGATCGAGCGCCACATGCTGGAAACATAACGGCCGCGACGGAGCGCCTGGCTCGGCTTCTCGTCCATGGCGACCGCCACTTCGCAGTCGAAGAAAACCGATTTTTCCTTCAGCTTCGGATAGGCGTTGAGGATGGATTCGCATTTGGCCGCCTGACCGAACAGCAGAAAGGTCACGTCCGGGTGCCGCTCCAGGGCCTTGGCGGCTCCGGGGATGACGACTTCGGGACCGAAGTCGCCGCCCATCATATCAAGAGAAATTCTGATCACGCGTCCAGGGTCCCTTTGCTTCGCCCAAGCAGCGAAATTTCGGCCAAAATACCGGTTTTGAAGTCGCACACAATCGAATTGTCATGGCACTTGAGCTTATTCGAGGCGCATCTAGTCCTTTTTCCAGTCCTTGAGAACCGCAAAAGGATTGGGACGCTTATTGTCTTCGACGGTGCCTTCGACATGGCCTGCAAATTCCGCGCCGGGCTTCTTGGGATATGGATCGATGGCAAGCGCAGCGAACTCCGCGACCAGCTCGCCGGCATCGATCGTGTCTCCGGAAAAAAGCTCCGGCAGGTCCGGTCCATCCGGATCGAGCACGAGCTCATTGCTCTCGTCGGTGACGATGCGGGCGAGCTTCGATCCCTCCTGCACGTATATCTGGTCGATATCTTCCTCGATGGTCGTCAGCACCGGTTCCAGCGTAACGACACAGGCTTGCTGCAGCGTGCCGCTGACATGGCCGCGGATATGGACGCCATCCTTCTTCCAGCGGCCGATCTGCAATTCGGCCTTCAGCGCCGATACCGCCTCGACGTTCCAAAGCCGCGCCAACCCCTGAAGCTCGGCTTCATTGGCCTCGAGACGCACGCGCACCGGGTTGGCCGAGATATTGCCGACCTTCACCGGATAGGAGAAAGGCACGGCGGCGCTGTTTGGGGTGATGGGGGTCATGTCAGTTCGTGCCTCCTGGCACCGGGATGGCGACGGCACCGGTTTCGACCAGGTCCTCGCCGATGACGGCAAGGGCAGCATCGGTCGATATCATCCAGCCGGCAAGTGCGGCCATCGCGGGCGCGCCTGCTTCCGGCTGCGGATATATATTGCGTCGGAGCGCTGTCGCCAAGAGTTCGCCATCGGCATTCTCAAGCGCCGCCCCGTAGGATTCCAGCCGACCGTAGAACATGCTTGCCAGCTTCTTCATCCGCTTGGGCACGCCGGGATCACCGATGCCGAGTTCGCGGATCGAATAGTCGATATCCTGGAAAAATGCGTCGACGATCGCCTGCGCCACCGCCTTGCCACTC
>Ga0247738_10000469_pt1 | contig 15410 bp, 9 predicted proteins | sample UWRJL013104B2_FD_180936 | JGI IMG/M metagenome (GOLD analysis project Ga0247738, IMG submission 180936) | Plant litter microbial communities from Arlington Agricultural Research Station in Wisconsin, United States - UWRJ-L013-104B-2 | ecosystem: Environmental > Terrestrial > Plant litter >...
TTGCGATTTATCCGAATAAAGACAAATTTATTTTTTCTGGAAGTGCGGTTGTAGATACAAACAATAGTTCAGGTTTAGGTACTGGAAAAATAGCTCCAATTGTGGCGATTTATACGCTGCATGATATGACAAAAGAAAAAGAAAATAAAATTGATGTCGAGCAGCAGGATATTGCGTATTCAAACGACAATGGTTTTACATGGCAGAAATTTGAGGAAGGAAATCCTGTCGTGAAAAACCCTGGAATTCGTGATTTCCGCGATCCAAAAGCGACCTGGGATGAAACCCACAAACAATGGATAATGGTTTTGGCAGCTCAGGATCGATCACAGTTTTATAAATCAAAAGATCTTAAAAACTGGGAATATTTATCTGATTTCGGAAAAAATATTGGAGCCCACGGAGGTGTTTGGGAATGTCCGGATTTCTTCGAAATTAAAGTGCAGGGAACCAACGAAACCAAATGGGTTTTGATTCAGAGTTTAAATCCGGGCGGTGCAAACGGAGGTTCCGGAACGCAGTATTTTATTGGAGATTTTGATGGAAAGACTTTTACGCTGGATTCTAATTTTGCCAAAAGAGTAGAACAGGAAAAAGCCGTTTGGATCGATTACGGAAAAGATAATTACGCCGGCGTAACCTGGAATAATGTTTCAAGTGCAGACGGTCGACGATTATTTATGGGATGGATGTCTAACTGGGATTATGCGCAAGATGTGCCTACGACTGCATGGAGAAGTGCTACAACAGTTGCCCGTGAAATTCAATTAGTTAAAAAAGGAAACGACTACAGTTTGATTAGCAATCCGGTAAAAGAAATTAATAAATATGTTTCTAAAACTATCAAAGGAAAAAGCTTAAAAGGAAAAGGAAAACTTTCGATTCCGGAAGCAGGAAAAGTTGATTTAACTAAGGCTATTGTCAATTTTAATGTAAAAAACTTAAAACAGGACACTTACACTTTTACACTTTCAAACGCAGCCGGTGAATCTTTAAGTTTCGGATTAAATAATTCTGATCATTATTTATTTCTGGATCGTTCTAAAGCAGGAAAAAATGATTTCTCAGACAAATTTGCTTCAACAATTACCAAAGCAACTTTAGATGGAAATCAAAAAGATGGCGTTTTTAAAATCATTTTAGACAAAACCTCTATTGAAATATTTTACAACAATGGCGAAAAAGTAATCACTGAAATCTTTTTCACAAACCAGCCATTTACTTCTCTGTCGGTTTCTTCAAACGAAGGAATTGAATTGAGCAACATCGTAATTAACCAATTAAATATAAACTAACTAAAAACCACTAACCTCATGAAAAGTAAAATTATTTATTTTCTATTTTTCTTCTTTCCAATGCTGATTTTAACAGCGCAGGAAAACGGAATTAAAGGAACGGTAATTTCGTCAGATGACGGAATGCCGCTTCCGGGAGCAACCGTACTTATTTCGGGTACAAACACCAGTACAGTAACAGATTTTGATGGAAATTTTTCTTTCGGGAACATAAATGCTGATGCTGTAATTGTTGTTTCTTTTATCGGTTTCGCACCACAATCGATTCCTGTGAAAGGACAAAATACAATCAATATAACTTTAAAAGTAGACAACAACCAGCTAAATGAAGTTGTTGTAACAGGATATTCCAAACAAAAGAAAACGGATATTACCGGAGCGGTTGCTGTTGTAAACATGAAAGATGTCATGAAACAGCCGGAACCAAACCCAATTAAAGCGCTGCAAGGAAGGGTAGCGGGGGTTAAGGTTTCGTCTGACGGATCTCCGAGTGGAGCAAATACAAAAGTAGTAATTCGTGGAGTTGGAACTTTAAACAACACAGATCCTTTGTATGTAATTGACGGAATGCCAACTAAATCAGGAATGCACGAACTGAACCCGAATGATATTGAATCTATTCAGGTTTTAAAAGATGCTTCTTCGGCGAGTATTTATGGTTCTCGTGCGTCAAACGGAGTAATTATCATTACGACCAAAAAAGGTAAAGAGGGTAAAATGAGAATCAATTTTAGTACGTATACTTCTCTTTCTAATTATTCAAGAAAGCAGGAAGTTTTGAATGCCAATCAATTTGGTCAGGCTTTATGGCAGGCAAATATTAACGACGGATTAAATCCGAATAGTAATAATTTGCGTTACCAATTTGACTGGTCTGTGAATAATAACAAACCACAATTAAACAAAGTTTTGATTCCTGAATATTTAGATGCAAATCAAACGCTAAAATCAGCAGATACAGATTGGTACGACGCGATTTCGCAAACGGGAATTGCAAACTCATACGACTTATCAGTTTCAAATGCATCTGACAAAGGCAGCTATGTTTTTTCTTTGGGATATTATGGAAATGAAGGTGTTGTAAAAACAACTGATTTCGAAAGAATCTCTGCCAGAATGAACAGTTCTTATAAATATTTTAATGGTAGATTGGTTATTGGCGAAAACTTTAGTTTCAATCGTACCAACGAAGTTACAGATCCTCTGGTTTTAGATCCTGCTCTTCGTGCCCTGCCAATTATTCCGGTACATACTGTTGACGTTAAAGGCTGGGGCGGACCAGTTGGCGGAATGAACGACAGACAAAATCCGGTTCGACTTTTAGAATATAATAAAGACAATAAATACGACTATTTACGTCTTTTCGGAAATATGTATGCCGATTTAGAGATTATCAAAAACCTTCATATTAAGAGTAGTTTTGGTATCGATTACGGGTTTTATAAAAAACGTACTTTACAAAGAAGTTACCAATCCGGTTATTTGCAAAACGACCAGACATCGGTTACAATAGACCAGTCCGTAAGTGATAAATGGACCTGGACAAACACGGCTATTTACAGTTTGAATTTCGGAAAAAGTAATCTGAATTTAATGGCAGGAACCGAGATGTACAAAGATACCTATGATACCACGACTTTGCGCAAAAATGACTTTTTGATCGAAACGCCAGATTATATGTATCCGGATGCAGGAACAGGAGAATCGTTTACAAGCGGAACTTCAACAGTATATTCTTTGCTGTCTTATTTTGGAAAAGCAGATTATGAATTTGACAATCGTTATTTGCTTTCGGCTACAATTCGTCGCGATGGTTCGTCTCGTTTTGGTAAAAACAATCAATTCGGAACCTTTCCGGCAGTTTCTGCAGGATGGAGAATCAGTAATGAAAATTTCATTAAAAATAATGCACCTGTTTTTTCTGATTTAAAATTAAGAGCAGGATGGGGGCAAACCGGAAATCAGGAAATCAGCAATACTGCCGTTTACAGTTTGTATTTGGCCAGTTATGCAGGAGGAAGTCCAACCTGGGCAACGTCTTACGGAACAGCTTACGACATTGCAGGAAACGGAAACGGATTGCTTCCGTCAGGTTTTATTGCAACGCAATCCGGAAATGATGATTTAAAATGGGAAACCACTACACAAACCAACATTGGTTTAGATTTCGGATTATTCAAACAAAAATTAAGCGGTTCTGTTGATTATTACATCAAAAAGACAGAAGATATTTTGGTTTTACCGGCTTATTTAGGAGTAATTGGCGAAGGTGGAAATCGTTGGGTAAACGGTGCTTCGATGGAAAATGAAGGATGGGAAGTTTCTTTAGGATATCACGATGAAACATCTTTTGGACTGAAATATGATATTTCCGGAAACATTTCGGCAAACAAAAACAAGATTACGCAATTGCCGGATGAAGTAAGAAATAATTATGGAGGAGACGGATTAGACGATAATATTTTAGGTCGTCCGATTAACTCAATGTACGGTTATGTGACTGACGGATTATTTAAAAGTCAGGACGAAGTAAGCAACTCGGCAATTCAGGAAGGAAAAGGCCTTGGAAGAATTCGTTACAAAGATTTAAACGGCGACGGAACCATTACAGATAAAGACCGTACGTGGATTGGTAATCCAAATCCGGGATTGACTTACGGAATTAATTTAGGATTAGGATATAAAAATTGGGATTTCACCACTTTCTGGGAAGGAGCAAGTGATGTTGATGTGATTAACAATACCAAATATCAAACAGATTTCTGGAGTGTAGACGACGTAGGTTCAAACAAAGGAACCCGTTTATTAAATGCCTGGTCTGTAGATAATCCAAACTCAACTATTCCGGCTTTAACAACTGTAGATAGAAATGCTGAGTCTAGATTTTCAACTTATTATGTAGAAAACGGAAAGTATTTAAAACTGCGTGTTTTACAATTTGGATACAGTCTGCCTAAAGATTTATTGAAAAAAATGAATTTCGACAGTTTTAGATTTTACATCAGCGGACAAAATTTATTGATCATTGATGCAAAAAGTTTTACTGGTGTAGATCCTGAAAATGCAGGATTTGGATATCCGCAGCCAACGACTTTCACGGCTGGTCTTAATTTTACTTTATAATAAAGATTAAATCAAAAAAACATGAAAAAAATACTATATATAACAGGGTTTTTAGTGCTGGGAATATTTGCTTCCTGTTCTGATTTTCTGGAAGAAGATCCTCGTGGAGTGTTGTCTGAAGAAGATATTGTAACACCACAATCAGTAGAAGGTTTTATGAATGCGGCGTATGCACAATTAGGAAATGATCATTATGATTCGCCTTATAGTTTGTGGCCATTTGGAAATGTGCGTTCTGATGATGCCTATAAAGGCGGAAGCGGAACTAATGATCTTCAGGATTTTCACTTTTTTGAAGTTTCGAATAATATCAGACCAGATTTTGGCGAATTAGATAATTTTTGGTACATCAGTTATGTGGGAGTTTCCAGAGCAAATAAAGCTTTAAAAGCATTAGAACAAATTTCAGAAGCCGATTATCCGTTAAAGAAAACACGTATTGCTGAAATGCGTTTTTTAAGAGGACATTTTTATTTTATGCTGAAAATTATGTTCAGAGATGTTCCTTACATCACAGAAGATATCGCGATTGAAGATTATAAAACGATCTCAAATAAAGCACTTTCAAACGAAGAACTTTGGAATAAAATAGCGGAAGATTTTCAGGCTGCCGCCGAAGCTTTACCCGAAACGCAGCCACAAGCTGGTCGTGCGACTCAAAAAGCAGCATACGCTTATCTGGCAAAAACCCGTTTGTATCAGGCTTATACGCAGGACGAAACGTATAAAGTAACGGGAATCAATCAACAGCATTTGCAGGAAGTAATTGACGCGACCGATAAAGTAATTGGCAAAGCAAGTTTAGAGCCGGATTTTGCAAATAACTTTTTACCGGGAACTTTTGAAAATGGAGCTGAATCGATTTTCTCCATTCAATTCTCAGACAATGACGGAACTTTATACGGAAGATTAAATTTTTCAGATGTACTGTCAACACCTCAGGGTTTAGGATGCTGTGATTTTCATAAACCAAGTCAAAACTTAGTAAATGCTTTTAAAACAGGCACAAATGGTTTACCGGAATTTGACACTTATAACAATCAGGATTTTGATTATAAAAATATCGATGCCAATACGGTAGATCCAAGATTGTATCATACGGTTGCCATGCCAGGTCTGCCTTATAAGTATGATCCTGAATTTCTATATGTCGAAGCTTGGGTTAGATCTCCGGGAACTTACGGATATTTTGCTTCCTTAAAAGAAAACGTGGCGCCAAGCTGCAGCTGCGTCGTGAACATTGATCCGTTTTACGGAAATTCTAAAAACAGAATCCAGATTCGTTATGCCGATGTGATTTTGATGCGTGCCGAAGCCCTGATTGAATTAGGAAGACAATCAGAAGCTTTACCATTAATCAATCAAATTAGAGAACGAGCTGCCCAAAGTACAGGACGACTTCCGTATGTAAGTAATTTTAAAGTCAATACGTATGTGGACGGCGTTAATTGCAACTGGACACAGGATTTTGCCCGTAAAGCAATGCGTTTCGAACGCCGTTTAGAATTGGCGATGGAAGGAAATCGTTTCTTTGATTTAGTTCGCTGGGGTGTTACAGATCAGGTAATGAATGATTTTTATGCAGGCGAAAAAACAAAACGCACCTATTATCAGGATGCCTTTTTTGATGCGAGTAAAGAGGAGTATTGCCCAATCCCGTTGAAACAAATTAATTTCAGTCAGGGAGTGTACAAACAAAATCCGGGTTATTAATTGCTATTTTAGAATTTAATGATAAATGGAGAATAGCTAAGGAGAAAGAAGTTCCGTTTGCATAATGTAAAAAATTGTGCAAACGGAATAACATTAATAATAAATATTTTTAGAATGAACAACGGAAAAAACCTTAAGGCGGTTGCCTTTGGAGAGGTGCTTTGGGATGTTTTTGCCAATGAAAAAAAAATTGGCGGTGCACCATTAAATGTGGCTTTGCGAATGAAAACATTTGGTTGCGACGTAGCCATGATTAGTTGCGTAGGAAATGATGAAGATGGTGAGGCAATTATCAGTCAGGTAAAAAACCTGGGACTTGAAACGGATACTATTATTAAATCAGAAGATTTTCCGACTGGCTTAGTAAACGTAACATTGAATGAACGAGGATCTGCAAGTTATGAAATCACGTATCCATCCGCATGGGATAAAATTGTTTTGAATGAATTTGCAAAAAAAATAGCTTTAGATGCTGATGTGTTAATTTACGGAAGTTTGGTTTGCAGGGATGTGGTATCAGGAAAATCTCTGGAAGAATTGCTTCAGACACAAGCTTATAAGGTTTTTGATGTAAATTTGAGAAAGCCTCATTATTCTTATGAAATGTTAGAAAAATTAATGCACTTAGCTGATTTTATTAAATTTAATGATGAGGAATTGCTGGAAATAGCAGGCGCAATGCATTCACCATATTCGGGTTTGGAAGACAATATGAATTTTATTGCAGAAAAAACCAAAGTGACAGCTATGTGTGTAACAAGAGGAAAGCATGGCGCTTTGTTAATGTGGGAAGGCCAGCTCTATGAAAATGGAGGTTATCCTGTGAAGGTTGCCGATACAGTTGGAGCTGGTGATTCGTTTTTGGCTGCTTTAATTACATCTGTGCTAAACGGAAAAGATCCACAAACCGCTATTGATTTTGCCTGCGCAGTAGGAGCTTTGGTTGCAGAAGCCCCGGGAGCTAATCCTGAGATTTCTAATTCCAGAATTGAAAATTTAATGGTACAAAATAAAAGTATAATTTAACCATAAGCGTTTAATTAATACCGATATATAATATTTAAGTTAGGGTAAAAAAATGGCGCCAACTGAAAACAGTTGGCGCCATTTATTATTCGCGGAGTTTCAGGAACACATTCTTTGGGATTAAAATATTGATTTTTACCAGAAAAATGAATTGATCGGATTACTTAACAGTTACAGTATAGGCAAAGTTTGAAGTTGCAGCACTTCTTTTAAATCTCATTCTGTCGTATGTTCCGGCAGGAATTCCGGCAGGAATTTTTAAAACGGCTCTGTATGAAGTTGTGCTTACAATTTCTACAGGATAAGTTACTGTAGCATTACTATTAAGATATAGTTCTACAGATGTAACAGTATTCAACATTCCGCCTCTTACTTCCAGAGTTTCTCCTGTTTGTTTTGTAACAGGAAAACCATAGTTAGCAGTATTAAAAGTATCAGGCTCAATCACCGAAATTTTATATCGGTTATCTACATTTGTGTTTTGCAGTGTATAAGCTCCGTTTTTTATGCGTAAATCATACATTCCTACAGGCATATTTTCAGGAAGAAAATAATATATTCCGTATTCGGTATAAGGCGTAACCGTTGGGCTTCCCATAAAAATTATTTCTGCAGTATATTCAGTTTGATCTGTAGCCGATACAAAATAGACTCTTGTATTTTCAAAACTCAGCCATAAATTATCTATCGCGTAAGTCCCGCCTCTGGCCGGATTCGTCTTTTTTTGGATTAAACCCTTTCTATACGTTTCTCCACCCGCCAAAGTCCAGGCGCTAGGTTCTTGTTGTCTAAAATCTATTTTTAAGGTGTATTGTTTTGTTGTTCCGGCTTTTGAAGTTACGGTATATACGGTTCCGTCTTTAAAGGGAACTTCTGCACCCGATGCCGGAGAAATTGTAGCTTCGGTACCCAAAATAATCTCTGGTTTAATAGTTTCCGGAATCGCTACATGACTACTCCATGTTACTATTATAGTATTATCAGTTAAGGCAGCACTAATCGCATTATTTTCTGTATCTTTTAAAGTGAATGATTCGATTTGAGTATATCCCGGAACTTTTATTACATCGCCGGGAATAGTATTTATTTTATCAATGTATTCGGTGTCGCACGAAAAAAAAAGTAGTGATAAAAAAAGTAGTATAACCGTATGTAAGAACATACTGATATTGATTCTTTTATTCATGATTGTATTGGTTATTTAATTTTTAAATGATTTTATTTTTATTAGTTTTGCCACTTATTGAATAATGGCTTTTATTTTTAAAATGCCTGTACTTCAATGCTCACGGTACTTTAAAAAGCCGTTTGTAGTCATGGGGGAATGATGTTATTAAAAGTTTTATGCAGTCGATCGCCGGTCAGCTTTTACTGCAATTACTTTTATTTATGTCGTGATCCCATGTTCTTTTTTAGATTGTTGTTACTTATAGTACTTGTGTCCAGTTATAGCTTATTACACTGCTTGAAGCTCCCGGAGCAATACCGGTTACTTTAACTAAATATGCTTCTGTAGCTGTTGTTGGATCAGTAACTGATTCTGAATCAGTACCAGTGGTTTTCCAGATCACAATAGCTTTTGCAGGAGTCATAACATGTGTAGCCAAAACGTAGCTGTAATATCCTAAACCATAATCTGCTCCGGAAATAATCCCATCGTATCCTAATACATTAAATGGATTAGCGACTGGTTCTGCACCAACATTTGACGGATCGTTTTTAACAGCAATGCTTCCTTTCCAGCTATCCCAGTTTGCACAAGTCTCGTTTAAGTCTATTGTACCTACGTACCATTGATCAGTATTACCTACAGGACGAATTGATCCTCCATAAATACCTTCCCACTGTACATTTACACCGCCAATTGCAGCGGCTACAGGTGTCCAGTTTGTATAAGTAGATGATGGGGCTTGCCATCTGTTTACTGTAACAGATGTTGAAGTAACAGTACAAAGTGCAAGAGCAGTGCTTTTAGCAGTCTTGCTGCTTGTTTGTTCTTTTGATGTTCCTTGTATTTCGGCAGTCTGATCATCAGAGCTGCAAGATGTAAGCGAAATAGCAGCCAATGCTACAATTGAAAAGATTATTTTTTTCATAATATTTAATTTAATAGGGTTAATTGGCTTTGTTTTCGTTACCGCTTGCATTAAAGACAGGCATTTTTTATTTCCTAAATTTTAATTGGTTATCCTAAAAGGAAGTTTCATCGTAGTCGAAAGATTATAACTTTCCATCATGATCCAGTAATCAGTATCAGGCAGAAGCGTTATTGGAGAATCTGCTGTAGCTCCAAAAACATACATCGCATAGAAACTGGCAATATTTAATCCTTCATTATATTGTTGCATCTGCCATTTTTTATTTCCCTGTGCATCTACCACAAAAACCTTCGTTATTTCATAAGATGGAAGAAAATTTTCGCCTTTTACTGTAATAGAAGCTCCGGTGTTAACCGTATAAACAGTAGTTGCAGTCGATAATTCTTTTAAAATTAATTGAGGCTGTTGTATAATAATCTTAACGGTATAGACAGCAGTTGTTCCATCCGCAGCTTTTGTTGTGTACGTAACAGGAGTTTTGCTAAATACCGGTAAAAGTTCTGTAGCAGCAGGAGAAATAGTAGTTTTTTCCGGCAATGCAATAGCTGTTTCCAAATATTCATATTGATAATAAGAAGGAAGGTAAACCGTAATGGTTTTTTCCAGATTATTTACGGCGCTGTAAATGGCCTGTTCTTCACCCGGATTTGTTACTTTAAAAGATATAATTCTTCTGGCATCAAGATCTGTAATGATTTCCGTAACAGGATCTTCTTTTACATCTGTCCATCTATCTTCTTCACTTGTACAGGCTGTTAGAAGACTAAATAAAGCAAAAGCTGTAAATAATAAAGGTGTTTTAAATTTTATGATTTTAGTATTCATTAGGATTGGGGTTGGTTATTTAATTTCAAATTTGGTGCTTCCCTTAGCTGCCATTACATAGTCAAAAGTGTAGTACATATGCGGCGTATCTTTGAACCATTCTGCAGGAGTATAAATATCCTTGTATACTGATATCATTTTAATTTTTGCATAATTTCCATTTGCAGTTTTTAAAATAACAGTTCTTGCAGGAATAACAGTACCATTGTTTATGGTAAGCGGTTCTCCAAGTGCGTAAGCTACGTGAGCTTTGTTCGGATCAGTTCCGTTTGTGACAACTTCACCTCCAAAATCGTATAAATACCAGCCAACTCCGTTACCAAAAGAACCTGCATCATCTGTACCAATAAGATCTACTCCTGTTTTAAACTCACTGTCTGCAGGAATATCAACTACTTCATTAAAAGGTTTTGCAACAATTGTAATACCGCCAACACCGCCTCCCAAATAACCATTATTCTGATTGTTACTGGTATTATTGCCCGATAAAAAGCTGGCGTAAAGTCCGCCAAAAGCTAAATCCCATTTTTTTGTTTTCTTAAAAGAGCCGTCAACAGCCTTATTTTCTTCAAGACTATAATATAATGTTGCCGATGGCGAAGTAGGATTGTCATCAGAAGTGCTTCCCTGATAGTTTTTTACATGTATCACTTTATTAAATAAAGATTGATCCGGTATTTCTGTATCCGGGTTTTCTTCATTTCCATTTTCGTCGGCAGGTTTATCATCAGATGAACATGCTGAGAATATTGCGGCAATTAAAAAAACGGCAAATACGCTTTTTGTTAGTTTTTGGATAAAGGCATTCATTTTTTTCATTGGATTATATTATTTTGTATTTAAACTTTTGCTTCCGTCAGCCTGAACATAATATCTAAATGTAAAATAAGGTGCCGGCCAATTAAGATCTGTTACTGCAGGAGGATTTCCTTTATAAGCATTTATAAGTTGTAGTTTTGCGTATTTTCCATTCGGAAGCCTTATTGCGTAGGTGCGATCAGGAATAGCCTGCATGATATGGCTGCTTAAACTATAATAGAACCAGCCCGGAGAACTTTCAGAAGATGCCCATCCGATTTTAGTAATTTCACTATTGTCAAACTCGCTGTCTGCCGGTGCCTGAGTTACATTTTGATAAGTTTCATTAAGAAGCACAACGGCTGTATTTTGAGCAGCTCCTTCATAGCCAGGATTATATTGGTATTTTGCATTGTTTACAAAAACTTCACTGTTGTACGGCCCGGTAAAAGCAATATCCCAGTCTGCTGTTTTCATATATTGCAAAGAATCTGCTTTGGTATGAAGCCAAATTTGTTTTTGATCGCTGAAACGAAAAAGAAAAGTATGAAAGCTTCTTTGTTCTTTTCCTTCTGTAGCATCGCCCATAGCAGCTCCGGTATCTCCGGCTAGATCGTTGATAACAGTGCTTTTGCCATCTTGTAGTGAGGCGCCGGTATTTTCGTCGTTACTGCTGCATGAGATAAAGTTCATCGCTATAATCATAAGCAGTAACAGAGGCCCTTTTTTAATTATTTTGTTTTTTGTCATTTTGGAAATATTTAAAGTTTATTAGTTTTCCTTGTCTTTAAAGAAACGATAGCTTATGCCCAAAAGGAGTATTCTTCCGGGCTGTCCGGGCATTAAAGGATCGGTATAGTTAAAAATATTGTCAGCAGTAAATCTGATGCTGAGATGCTCTTTTAGTAATTGTTTTTCCAGACTGGCATTGGTCAAAAAGTAGTCTTTTACAAAAATGTCGTATTTATCGATGAACTGGTTTCCGTTACGATCTCCAAAAGGATATTTTCCTCTAAAGTTTACCCTGACATTGGCATTGATTTTCCAGGGATCATAACGATAAAAAACAGATGTATTTGCCATATGGCGCGAGCGATTTTCAATTCCCCAATAATCTGACGGGCGCGGCGCATACGAATTTCCCGTTGCAGGATCATGTATGTTTTGGCTATAAGGCCATTTTCCAGCTCTGATGCTGTCTTTTACACTTAAATCCTTTGCAATTAAGTATTGATAACCGGCACTTATTTCCATATTTTTTAATGGACTGAATTTTAAGGCAAGCTCAAAACCTTTATTTACAGCCTCAGGCAAATTTTGATACGTATAAATAATTCGGTTATTGGTACCGGTGGCTACTTGTATGCTGTTAATTTGATTTGTTATTTTATGATAAAAAACACTTCCCTCAATTTTAAAAGTTTTAGAAGGCTCCAGAACCAAACCTGCATTATAGGAGGTGCTTTTTTCGGCCTGTAAATTTCCGGCGGTTTGATTTAGAATGTATTGTCTTATTTCGCTGATCTGCCCGTCTTGCTGTAACTGCTGTAGTGTAGGGGAGAGAACTGCATTTCCAACTACCAGATAATTACTGCTTGGATTATAAAATACGAGGTAATTGGTCTTGAAATCAGGTGCTTTAAAACCTGTACCGATACCGGCCTTAAATGTTATTTTGGGTGTTATAAAATACTGAACTCCAAAACTGGGATTCAATCTTCCTCCAAAATTGTTGGTATAATCATATCTTAATCCGCCAACGGTTTTTAATTTTTGAAAAGGAGTCCATTCGCCCTGAACGTATGAGAAAAAAGTTTCTAATGAATTTACACCAGAAAGTGCATTATCATTCATGTTTTCAATACTGCCGCCAATTCCGGCAACCAGCTGATAAGAATTATTATTACTATAAGAAAATTGCTGTTCAGCCCGATGCAAAGTCTGTTTAAAAACGTCCTGACTTACCGCACTGTTATTTTGCTGCCAGGCAACACTCATGTCTGCTGTGTAATGTGTGAGGTAATATTTGGTAATACTTCTAAAATTGCTATTAAAACGATGGTCAAAAGAAACCGACAGATTAAGATCCTGTTCGTCCTGATTATCTCCGGATATATGACCAAGGCCAAAATCCTTCTGCATAAAAGAGCGTCGCAATCCATAACGTCCGCTTAAGCCCAGAAAACTGCTTTCATTTATCTGATAACGCGATCGTCCCTGCAAGCTATAATTGTCATAAGGCGGAGACGTAGTACCCTGAATGTATTTAGAATTGGTATTGTAACCGTCTGTTCTGTAGTAATTAGCGGCAATATTTGCTGTTCCTTTATTTTGTAAAAAAGGGGTTTCCCCTTCTAGTGTCGCATCAATTATATTTAATGATCCATAACTTAAAGAGGCCTGCATTTGCGGATCAACGACACCATGCCGTGTAATAATATTGATTGTTCCTCCAAGAGCTTCGCTCCCGTAAAGGCTGGAAGATGCGCCTTTTATAATCTCAATACGTTCAATATTTGATACGCTGATTCTTGAAAGATCGAAGTTGCCATTATTTCTCCCAACCATTGGCTGACCGTCGATCAGAACCATAATATATTCACTGCCAAAACCCTGCATTTGAACACCAACAGATCTGGCTCCGCCACTGATATTATTTACAATAGCAATTCCGGTTTGTTCTTTTAATATTTCATCAAGTCTTCTGCTGCCCATAAGTTCTATGGTTTTGCGGTCTATGATTGTTACAGGCATTGCGCTGTATTGTGCATTGACTAAGGTTTCGGGATTGTTTTTAACAGTACGGCCTGTTACATTGACTTCCTTTAGATTAATACCGGATTCCATTTGTATATGAAGTGGTTTAACCGCTTGTCCGTTTAAAGTAATCTCTTGTATGTAATCTTTATACCCCATAATAGTGATTCTGATGGTGTACGTTCCATTTGATAATCCTGAAAATGAAAAATAACCGTTACTGTCAGACATTACACTTTTACCAGAAGGTTCTAATACTATTTTAGCTTGTAATAAAGGATTTTCAGAATGGTAAACTAAACCGCTAATCGCGTTATTATTTTGTGCTTGAGCTATACTAAAAATTAGTACAATAAAACCCGTAATAATTTTTTTAACAGAACCGAAAGTGCTTATATTTTTCATTTTTATTGATATGCGAATTGCCTAATAAGTAAGAGTAGATATATAATTAACTATTCTTATTTAGACTGTGTAAAAATAGTAAATTAATATTTAGGTAATAGTATTTTATTTACATATTTTTCCTTAAATAATAGTTTACCACTTTTTAAAGCACATTTATTCTTTATAATTTGCTTTAAAACAGTGCGTTGAGGTCTTCTAAAAGCAGATCTGTTTTGTTCCAAGTTATAATTTGCAACATCATATTTTTAAATTTTTAATTGCGTGATGTAAATTATAACTTACTTTGTTTAAAATAGGATTATAGGATTAGTCGTACTTTTATGTTTCAGTAATACTTCTTCATAGATCATTCCTATTGAAATTTTCTCTTTAAAAAAATCTTTTTGTTATACGCCATAATAAATCAATCCTGTGATTTTTTAATTACATATCTCTCATGTTGAATTTAATATATATGGTATGAAGAAAAAAATACTCATATTTAGCTTATTAGTTAATTATGTATTGACAGCACAAGTTGGGATAGGTACTTCAAGTCCCAATTCGTCTTCTCAATTAGAAGTTATTTCGAATAATAAGGGAATATTGATTCCAAGAATAACATTAACAGGGACTACAGACGCAACAACCATTTCAAATGGAAATGTGAATAGTCTTTTGGTATTTAATACTCAGACTATTGCAGATATTACACCTGGATATTATTATTGGTATGTAAATAAATGGATTCGATTAGGTAGCGAAGGAAGTGTTACCAATTTAATAGATAATGGAAATGGTACGATTACCTATATTAATGAATTAAACATTCAGGAAACCATTAATATTGCACAAATCGTTCGTGACTATGAAACCCTGACTTCTGCAACTTTTGATGCAACGACGGGAATCCTGACCTATAATGATGAGGCCGGAACAGCAAATACGCTGAATCTTTCGGCAATGATTCCGAATTTTGAAACGCTTACTTCAATTTCTCAAGACCTTGCCGCCGGAACAATTACTTATGTTGATGAAAAAGGCGCTTCGACGGTTTTGGATATTCTTACACTAATCAAACAAAATGAAACCCTGACCTCTGCAACTTTTGATGCGACTACGGGAGTCCTGACCTATAATGATGAGGCCGGAACAGCAAATACGCTGAATCTTTCGGCAATGATTCCGAATTTTGAAACGCTTACTTCAATTTCTCAAGACCTTGCCGCCGGAACAATTACTTATGTTGATGAAAAAGGCGCTTCGACGGTTTTGGATATTCTTACACTAATCAAACAAAATGAAACCCTGACTTCTGCAACTTTTGATGCAACAACGGGAATCCTGACCTATAATGATGAAGCAGGAACAGCAAATACGCTGAATC
>Ga0247738_10000470_pt1 | contig 15408 bp, 11 predicted proteins | sample UWRJL013104B2_FD_180936 | JGI IMG/M metagenome (GOLD analysis project Ga0247738, IMG submission 180936) | Plant litter microbial communities from Arlington Agricultural Research Station in Wisconsin, United States - UWRJ-L013-104B-2 | ecosystem: Environmental > Terrestrial > Plant litter >...
GTTACGCCAGTGAAGACCCAGATTCAGTATCGATGCCGGGATGAACCGCCCCGGACCGGCGACTGCCTCCTCCTGTATGCGTACGACGGTGGAGCGCCCGCGTGGCTTCACGTCGATCGTCACGCGGGCCTCTCCGATGGGCCACCCCTTCGCGCGGACGACCATCCGCCGCGGACGGTCGTACACCTCGACGACCGTCACGTCATCGATGAGAGCCGGCCACGCACCGAACGAGTGGTGTAGGCGGGAACCGGCCAGGGGCCACGCGTCCTCGACCTCACGCATGCGGGATGCTCCGACCACCCAGCAGGGGTAGAGCCATCCGTCAGCCAGAACCCGGAAGACATCGTCGGGGCTGCACCGCAGCACCCGTACATTTCTGGACACGGCCACCTCCGTGGTGAGTCATTGAGAATTCGACGCGGTCATGGGGTGGGTGTGCCGCCGTTCACGTTCAGAGTCTCGCCGATCACGTAACTTGACTCTGCTGACGCGAGGAACACGAATGCCGGTGCGAGCTCGGCAGGCTGGCCGGCTCGGCCGAGGGGTGTCTGCTCGCCGAACTCGGCGATCTTCTCCGGCGGCTGGCCGTCGGTCACCTGCAGCGGCGTCCAGATCGGCCCCGGCGCCACCGCGTTCACGCGGATGCCTTTCGGCGCGAGCTGCTGCGCCAGTGCCTTCGTGAACGCGTTGATGGTCGCTTTGGTCGAGGCGTAGTCCACGAGGATCTCGGAGGGCTTGTAGGCCTGCACCGACGTCGTGTTGATGATCGCCGAGCCCGCGGAGAGATGCGGAAGCGCTGCCTTGGTGATCCAGAACATCGCATAGACGTTTGTCTTGAACGTGTCGTCGAACTGCTCATCGTCGAGGGTCGTGAGGTCCTCGTTGTAGACCTGCTTGCCGCCGTTGTTCACGAGGATGTCGAGGCCCCCGAGTCCGTTCACGGCCTGCTCGACGAGGTCGCGGCAGTAACCGGCGTCCCGCAGGTCGCCCGGCAGCGTCAAGACTCTCGCTCCCGCGTCCTCGAGGATCTGGGCGATCCGCTGCGCGTCCACCTCCTCTTCGGGGAGGTACGACATGGCAACGTCGGCACCCTCGCGGGCGAACGCGATCGCGGTGGCCGCGCCGATGCCTGAATCGGCGCCGGTGATGAGTGCCTTGCGTCCCTTCAGCCGCTCGGTGCCGCGATAGGTCTTCTCGCCCAGGTCCGCCTTCGGTTCGAGCTCAGCGTCGAGGCCTGGTTCAGGCTGATGCTGCTTCTCGGGCTTGAAGTCGGCGTAGAGCTCGGCAGGGTTGGTGAACGTGTACTGGTCGCGCGTCATTGTGTCGTCTCCCGGGTGCGGTGGTCCGAATCAGGATGCCGTGCACTCTCAGCCCGTTGCCGGGGATTGACGCTCTGCGACCAGTCCGCTACTGCAGGCGGAAATCGTCTGAAGGAAGATACGCCTACGGCCCAGCGCGGTCAATCCCGATCGAGGTCAGTCGGCCACTGCCTACGGTGGAGTCTCAAACGGAGGAGTTGCCCATGGCGGACCTGAAAGAGCCAGACGAGAACCCGGACGCTGAGGCGTCCGAGGTGTCCGAGGTGTTCCCACCTGACGAGGATGTCGACTCGGTCGGCATGCCCGACCACGACTTTCTCGGCTTGTCCCCGGGCGATGCCGACGATGAGACCGAACCCGGCGCCGCTCCTGTGCCCCACGGTGGGTGAGGCATGGCGATGACTGATCTGCCGAGCACTCAGGACGTGGGCTCAGGCGCATTGTCGGCCATCGAGTTGCGACCGCGAGGCGGCGGTTACGCGGTGACCGGAATCGCCGAGGACGAGGAATTGGTGAGCTTCGGGCCGTTCGCGCCGGATCTGCCCACGGCGATCGCAATGGCAACGAGAATCGTCCGCCTCACCGAGTTCCAGCAAGACGGGCAGGTCTACCGGGCGAGAGTTCTGTAGCACTCCGCTCACGCACGCCGCGGAAGGGCGTTGCGCGATCAGTGTGGATTGGAGGAGCCGATGTGGTCGACTCTGCTGTTCGGCGCGGTCGCATCCAGCGCGCTCGTCATCGGGGCGGCGATCGGGGTCAGGTTCAAACTCCCGAAGCGGCTCCTGGCGATGCTTCTGGCCTTTGCCGCGGGCGCACTGATCACCGCCTTGAGCTTCGAACTGTTCGAGGATGCCTACGAGCGTGGCGGGATCTGGCTCGCGGCGATCGGCTTGTTCGTGGGGGCAATCGTCTTCACGGTCCTCAGCGCACTCCTTGACCGCTGGGCGCAACCCGGCTCCGCGCCGAAGCCGGCTGATGAATACCGGGGGAGCGTCAAGCTCGACACGGATGCCGCGGCCGCCGACCGTCCCGCAACGTCGGCGTCCACTCGCGGGGCCGCGGGGCTCGCGCTCCTGGCGGCGGCGACACTGGACGGTATTCCCGAGAGCCTGGCCCTAGGAATCTCTTTGACGGAAGGCACGGGCGGCATTGCGTTGCTGGCGGCGATCTTCGTCTCCAACCTGCCAGAAGCCCTGGTGGGCGCCGCGTCGATGCGCGAACAGGGTCGCTCGGCCCGGCAGGTCATCGGACTCTGGACCGCCTGCGCGGGAGTGGTCACGATCGCGGTGGTCGTGGGCGCGGCATTCCTGACGCGCAGCGATCCGGCAGTGGTCTCGCTTCCTCTCGCTTTCGCCGCAGGCGCTGTCATCGCGGCGCTTGCCGACACGATCATGCCGGAGGCGTTCGAGCACGGTGGTCCCGCAGTCGCCCTCAGCACCGCCGCAGGGTTCGTCCTGTCGTTCGTGCTCTCATTGGCCTGACCTCTGGTGCACGAGTCGGTGGCGGAAGACCCTGGAGCGCGGCGTGAGCTCGGCCGGTGTGCGTCGTCAAAGCGCGCAAGAGACGGTCTGAGCGGCTTGACGGCTTCTCGTATGAGCGGCTCGGCACGCTCGCGGCGGGACCCGCAGATTGCAGGTCAGGCGAATAGTTCGTCGAACGCGTCCGTGCGCACACGCGGCGTCGTGAGGGCCGGCTTACTGGCGGGCTCGGGGGTGGTGGCGACGGTGTCGACGGACTCCATGAGGGCGCGCGCGGACTTGGTCAGGAATCTGCTGGGCTTGGCGGCGACGTGTTTGGCCAGGAACGCGGTGGGATGCGTGGGCAGCTGCGACGGCACGTAGACGTCGAGGGTGTCGCGCGCGCGGGTGATCGCGACATAGAAGAGGCGCTCCTCCTCGGCAAGGCCCGCGGGCGAAGTGAGTGCCATGTCCGAGGGCATCGCGCCGTCGTTCGTGCGCAGGAGGTGCACCGTGTCCCATTCCAGCCCCTTCGCGGAGTGGATTGTGGACAGAGTCAGCCAGTCCTCGTCGAGGTGTGGCTGCTTCGCCCAGTCGCCGGCTACGTTCACGGGGTCGATCGCCTGCTCGCTCACGAATGTGCGGAGATCGCTTTGTTGTGCGGCGGCCTGCGCGATGCCGTCGACTTCGGTCACCCGACGGTGCCAATCCGGGTAGTGCGCGCGCAGAAGTGGATCGACTGCGCCTCGGCAGGCTTCGACCAGGTCCGGCACGGCGGTCGTTGAGTCGACGGCGGCGAGCAGCGAGAGGGTCGACGCGAGCCCGGTGCGCGCTTTCGCCGGTGCCGCCGCGACAGCGTCGGAGGTGCGATCGACGCCCCCCTCCGCGAGGATCCTGGCAAGCCCGCGCGCATTCGCTTTGCCGATGGCGCGGTGCCGGGTGAGCAGGCGGTACCAGGACACCTCATCTGCGGGATTGAGCACGACTCGGAAGCTCGCCAGCAGGTCGCGGACATGCGAGGTCTCCAGGTAGCCGATCCCGCCGAACTTGTGGAACGGGATCCCTCGCACCTTGAGCTCGACCTCGAGCTGCGCGCTGTGGGCTCCGGTGCGCATCAGCACGGCCTGCGAGCGCAGTGGGGTGCCGTCGACGTGCGCGGCGAGGACGCGATCGGCGATCGTGCGGGCCTCGTCGTCGGCGTTGCGGCAGGCGACCAGCGTCGGCCGGGCGCCCGGCAGCGGACGGTCGGCCACGAGCCGCAGCCGCAGTTCTCCGGGGCGCACCTCGTTCGCGAGGTCGAGGATCGGCTGTGTGGAACGGAAATTGCGTTCCAGGCGCACGAGAGTGGCGTCGGGGTACGCGTCGATGAGCTCGAGCAGGTGCCCGGCGCTCGCCCCCCGGAACGCGTAGATCGCCTGTGCGTCGTCGCCGACGACCGTGAGCCCGCGGCCGTCGGGACTGAGCCCGCGCACGATGTCGACCTGAAGCTGGTTGACGTCCTGGTACTCGTCGACGAGCACCCAGTCCCAGCGCGCCCGCAACCGTGCTCCGACATCGGGATCAGCGACCAGGGCCCGCCAGGCGATGAGCAGATCATCCAGGTCTAGGAGGCCGCGCTGGCGCTTGCGGTCGCGGTAATGCCGCAACAGGCCGGCGATCGCGTCGGCGTGCTCGAGCGCCCAGGGAAACTGCTCTTCGATGACGGCGCGGGCCGGGGTCGCGGTGTTGATCGCGCGGGATGCGATGTCGGCGATGGTGCGTGTCGTGGGCAGCCGTACCTCGGTGCCGTCGAGCCCATGCTCCCCGCGCAGCAGGTCGATAAGGTCGATGACGTCGTCGGGATCGAGGACCGTCACGTCCGCCAGGCCCAAATGCTGCGCGTGCTCGGCGACGATGCGGTGCGCGACAGCATGGAACGTGCCGCCGGCGATTCGCTGCGCAGCCTGCGCGTCGCCGCACATCACCGCAGCGCGAGAGAGCATCGCGGACGCCGCGCGCCGGGTGAACGTCAACAGCAGGATCCGTTCAGGTACGACTCCGGCCGCTAGCAGCCGCGCAACCCGTGCGGTGAGCACGCGCGTCTTCCCCGTGCCGGCCCCCGCCGCGACCACAAGCGCACCATCGCCGTGCTCGACGGCCTCAAGCTGTGCCGGATCCAGTCCGGCGAGCGCATCGATAACTGTCACGGAGGTGACGGTAACGAGGCCCCCGGACACTCACCCATCACGGCGACTCTGCGGAGACGCTGAAACCCCTATCGCCAAATCTTGCCGACCGCAGCCGTCCTGCGCCTCAGCAGTCGGCTTGCTCGTCTGCGGTAGCGCCTGTCCGCAGTCCGGTCCCCAACGCGACAGCTCGAGCCCTACGCGCGGATCAGGTAGCGAACATTGTCGCTGAGGCCCGGCCTCGCCCTTGTTCGCACGTGGCTCGGCCGGTGCGGAAGCTCCGCCGTCTCAGCTCCCGTGCTCGGCAAGGGCCACGCTTCGTCATGTTGAACTGGTGGGAGACGGGCCTCTTCCAGTCGGCTGGTTGGTCGATGCGTGAGTGTCCGATCGCAGAACAGCGCGCCGCCACATCAGCACGAAGAGGAGAACGACCACGAGGCCGACGGTGTTGAGGATCGTGATCGACACGGTCACCAACGGGTCGGCTGCGAAGGGAAAGATCATCATCAGGAGCATCGGGGCGATGTTGCGGACCGCGGTGGTCACCTCGGTCGCATGCCTGACGCCTACCTTCTTGACGCGAAGACCGGAGACGAGAAGGTAGGCGCAGCCGAGGCCGATGAAGGGGCCGGCGATGGCGGCGAGGTAACTGGCGGTGCCCCATTCCTGCACGAATAGGCTCCAATACGCCACCAGTGTGAAGTTCATATTGAAGAGCAGGCAGAGGATGGCAACTCGGACCGTCCACCGCGCCAATCGCCGCGTCAGGTCGGGCCACCAGATTCTGAAGCCGCACCCGAGAGCCATCGGCAGGAGGATGAAGAGCAGCAGCGGCCACGCAACGTCCCAGGCCGTGGTCTTCAGTTGCGCGTCAACCGCGTCGATGGCAAGCGGCAACCCGAGCGGCAGGGCGATGATGGTCGCCACGGTCAGGACCACGAGCAGGGTGGTGGAGATGCTGACATCCGCCTTCGCCAATTTGGCGAGGAGCGGGGCGAACGGCATTCCGGCACACAGGGCCGCGACACAGAACCCGACCTTGATCTCTCCCGGAATGGACGAGGCGATCGTCAGCAGATAGCCGACAAACACGACCGGGATGACGACGAAGTTGATCGCCAGCGCCCACACCGCGATTTTCCAGTGGGCGGCGACCTGTCCCAGGAGTTTGCCGATCGGAAGCCTGAGACCCAACCCGAACGAGTTCAGGATCACGAACAGCACGCCGAAGCCGTTGATCAGCAGGGTCACACCGGATTGGGTTGTCATATCGCTCCGTTCTCACGAGCAGACACGCACACCCTGACCGCGGCGAGGTTCAGCCCCATCATGCCCCGGTCGTTCAACTCGGTCGATCGGGGCTTCCGCACTATGCGGCGCCAGTTTCCAGTCACGCACGCAATGCGGCTGGCGTGTTCATGATGGCGTCGAACTCGAGCAGCGTCAACGACCCTGCCCGCCCGAACGAATGACACCGATCGATCGCCGAGCGCCACGGAACACCTCCGGCGTGTGACACCCCGCGTGTGGGGCGTCGGCGGCAAGGCACGATCCGCGCGACAACTCATGCGAGCCGCCCTGCTCCGGGCGCGCATCGACGTTTGGTTCCGGCGCCGACGGTTGAGGCAGGTTCGATCCGAGGCGACGGAGTAATGAGGTCGTTGGTCAGAGATGCCGCAAACACGTTGCGATCCCTGAAGACACCGGGGTCGGATTGGCGGAGGATAGGGGATTCGAACCCCTGAGAGCTTTCACTCAACACGCTTTCCAAGCGTGCGCCATAGGCCACTAGGCGAATCCTCCGTGGCCCTCGCGGGCCGCGGACCATCCTACCTTGCGCGCGCGGCCGCTCCCGAACCGGCGTAGACGCTGCCCGGCCGAACGATCAGCGAGCGCGGCACGAGGAGCGCAAGAAGTCGGTGCGGAGTGTCGACCGAGGCGAGCAGTGCCGCGCGCACGGTGATCGCCGCATCCGCGATCGCATCGCCCTGCCAGAAGGCATGCTTGCCGCCGGGGGCATAACTCGCCCGTTCGATGGAGCTGATCAGAAGACTCATCTCCGCCGCGGGCGCACCGTGCATCGCGACCAGGCGGGTGCCGAGTCCGCGCGGCGTCTCGCTCGCCGGCACGTCGATGCCGAGGTCGATCGCGGCATCCTGCACCGCGAGCCATGCGGCCGCCGCATCGCCGCTGCGGGCGGCGGTCAGCATCTGACGCCGGCGGAGCTCGCGCAGCAGACCGGGGATCGCCAGCGCGAACAGGATGCCGAGCACGATCGTCATGCCGGGCAGCGGGTTGACGGTGCTTCCGGCCGCGCCGGCCTCGCCGCCGTTCTGCCCTGCCTCCAGTTCGTCGGGTGACAGGCCAGGGCTGGCCGAGGCCGAGGAGCTGGGAGCCGGCGTGGCAGCCCCAGGATCATCCGCGCCGCCGGGCGCCGAGCCGGCAGCCGAGAAGCTCGTCGGAACGCCGAGACCGTTGGTCGGCTCGAACGGCACCCATCCGATGCCCTCGAACATCACCTCCGGCCAGGCGTGCAGCTGCCCGCTCGAGACCGAATACACGGTCTCGCGGTCGATGGCGTCGCTGGTCGCGCTGCCCGGAAGATATCCGACGACGATGCGGCTCGGCATCCCGAGCGTGCGGGCCATCAGCGCGAACGCGGATGCGAAGTGGATGCAATAGCCCTCGCGAACCTCGAGGAACGTGGCCACCGCGTCGGTGCCCGATCCGTCGAACCCCTCCTCGACGGGCGCGTCGAGGGAGTAGGTGAAGTCCGCTCCCCGGAACCAGGCCTGAAGTGCGACGAGAGCGTCGTAGTCATTCGTGGTGCCGGCGGTGACCTCTGCCGCGAGGTCGCCGACGATCGGCGCGATCTCCGCAGGCAGCGCCGTCGTTCCGTCGCGCTGATCGGGCCCTCCCGCAGGGTGGGCGCGGATCTGCTCGAGTGTCGGCCGGGGCACGTTGGTCACGACCTCGTAGTTCTGCCCCTGTGTCGATGACGCCTGGGTGAGGACGGTGCGGTTGTACGGTGCGGCCGCCCACCGGCCCTGCAGTCCGCTGACGGCGACCGCGGGGTAGGCGATCGGAAGCCACGGCGAGGCGAGGTTGAGGACCTCGACGTTGGTGACGTACTCGCTGATCCGGATGTCCTCATCCACCTCCACGGCGCCGAGCGCGAGCTCGTTCTCGAGCGGCACAGTGCGCACCTTGTCTGGTTCCCAGACGCTGCCCTCGAGCTGTGACAGCGTCGTGGCGCGCAGATAGGGTGCCGTCGGTGCATCGCTGCGGAGCTTCAGAACCTCCACTTCGCGGGGCCGCCGCAGGTCGTCGCCCAGCTGCAGGGTCGCGTCGATCCCCGGGCCGGAGCCCATCGTGCCCGAACCGGCGCGCACGACCGGCTGGGGGAGCATCGGAGCCGCCACCAGAGCGACCACGACGGCGATCGCGCCGATTCCGAGCGCTGTCGCAGGCACTCCCGCCGTTCGTGTGGCCTCCCGGTCAGTCGGCTCTTCGCGGGAGCGCGTGTCGGTGCGCATCAGGAACAGGATGGCCGCGGCGAGAAGCACGAACGCCATGATGTCGACCTCGCCGGGCACCGCGATCGCCGGGATCAGCGAGACGGCGATGAGTCCGATGGCGGCCAGGAGCGGCATCCGCGCGGTGAGGACGACGTGGTCCACAACGATCGTCAGCAGCCCCGTGCCGCCGACGATCAGCATCGAGAGCGCGAGGCTGGCGTCGAGGGGAGCCGCCCCGAGGGCGATCTCCTCGCCCGCGAGTCTCAGCAGGCCTGGCAGCGCACGGACCGTCTCCGGTGTGGGGATCACCCACAGCAGCGCCGTGTCACGGAGGAACACGAGCATCATGAACGCGACCCAGACGGATGCCTCGATCAGGGTCACCGCGAGCGCGGGGAGCCGATAGCGGCGCGCGATGAAGCCGGCCGCCAATATCGCGACCGACAGCACGATCGCACCGAGCAGCCAGCTGCTGGGGCGCACGACGCGCATGAGCGGCAGAAGGGACGCGAAGACGGCGACCAGCACCCCGGCCGTGAGGGTCAGATCGGCGCCGCGTCGCGTCGGACGCTCATCGGAGGACATGGCTCACCCCCCGCTCGGCGGCGCTCGACCACGCGGCGGCGAGGTCGCCTTCGGGATCGACCGCAGCGGTGTGCCAGCCGAGGTCGGCGGCGCGCTCGAGCGAATCGCCGACCGGCGCGACCGCGAGCAGCAGCGCGAGCGTGCTGTGGTGCGCCACCGGCGCGACGGTCTCGGCATCCGCAGGGTCGAACCGACCGACGATGAGCACGATAGGCCCCGTCATCACGCCGGCGAAGACACGCACCAGCTTGCCGAGGTGGTCGTCGCGACGGGCGGTGAGGCTGGCGAACTGATTGACGAGGCCTTCGACCTCGGTCATGTCGCCGCCGTCGATGCGCTCCGCCAGCACGGTTCCGTCGGAGTCGATCACCTCGACCGCGTAGCCGTCGTGCACCAGGCGGCTCACCACCGACACGCACGCCGAGACGGCTGCCTCGAATCCCGGATCTGCGCCGGGCGCCTGCATCGCCTCGGGCGAGAACCGCAGCACGCCCCGGTCCATCACGACCGTCGCCTCGGGCGTGGACTCCTGCTCCTCCTGGCGCACCATCAGCTCGTCGCGGTGAGCGGTCGCCCGCCAGTGGATGCGGCGCATCGAGTCGCCCGACACGTAGGGACGGGCGATCAGGTTGTCGGCGCCCTGGCCGAGCTGGTTGTTCGTGGTGTGCAGCGTGCCACCGGCCTCGCCGGCGAAGTTGTTGAGTGCCGGCAGGTCGATGACCGCCGGGGCGACCGTCACCGGCGTGCGCTCGCCGAACACCGTCGTGCGTCGCGCGAGACCGAACGGGTCCGTCGAGGTCACCTGCAGCGGGCCGATGGGGTGGATGCCGCGCCGCACGCCCTCGACCGTGTACGAGAGCTGCACGACGCGCTCCGCGCCGCGCAGCCCCGAGCCGAGCGCGGGAAAGACCCCCTGTGCCCGCGCCGAGAGGCCTTTCGGCAACGTGTCTCGCCAGGTGCCGGGAGCGGTGGGCAGCGCAGTGCGCACGCCGACCCGCACGGTGACGAGCGATTCGCGTCCGACCGTCGCGACGTCGGGCGACAGCGATCGGATCACGGTGTCGGATCGCCGCGTCAGGTAGAGCGACGCGACGCTCGCGGCCAGGACGGCGACCAGGAGGATGCCGAAGTACATCAGCTCGACGATCCCGACCTCGTTCGCGATGACGAAGCACGCCACGGCCAGCGCGACTGCGCCCGTCCCACGGGCGGTCAGCGGCCAGAGGCGTCTCATCGGGGTCTCACTGGCGCGCGGCGATGGGAACGCGCACGCTCGCGGCGATGCGTTCCAGGATCGACGCGATCGCGTCGGCGGTGGTGCGGGCGCGTGCCCCGCCGGCCGACCGCGTGGGGATCAGCCGGTGCGAGAACACCGGGATGAGCAGGGCGGTGATGTCGTCGGGGATCACGAAGCCCCGGCCGTCGAGCGCCGCCCAGACCTTCGCGGCGCGCACCAGCTGCAGCGTCGCGCGAGGGCTCGCCCCCAGGCGCAGGTCGGAGTGGGTTCGGGTCGCGCCCGCGAGTGCGACGGCATAGTCCTCGATCGTCGGGGCGACGTGCACGGCGCGGGCCCATGCGACCAGCTGCGAGATCTTCGCCGACGTGGCTACCGGCGAGATCGCGTCCAGCGGGTTGAGGGTGTCGCGCTGCCGGAGCATCAGGGCTTCGCTGCGCGGATCGGGGTAGCCCATCGAGATCCGCATCATGAAGCGGTCGCGCTGGGCTTCCGGAAGGGCATAGGTGCCCTCCATCTCGAGCGGGTTCTGCGTCGCGACGACGAGGAACGGCTCGGGCAGCATGTGCGTGCGGCCGTCGACGGTGACCTGACCCTCTTCCATCGCCTCGAGCAGGGCGGATTGGGTTTTGGGAGAGGAGCGGTTGATCTCGTCCGCGATCACGATGTGCGCGAAGATCGCTCCGGGCTTGAACTCGAACTCCCGGTCCACCGGATTGAACACGCTCACACCGGTCACGTCTCCGGGCAGCAGGTCGGGCGTGAACTGGATGCGGCGCACGGTCGCGTCGACGGATGCCGCCATCGCGCGCGCCAGCATGGTCTTGCCGACGCCCGGGACGTCTTCGATCAGCAGATGACCTTCGGCCAGCAGGCACACCAGCGCGCTGCGCACGGCCTCGGGCTTGCCGTCGATCACTCGTCCGACCGAGGCGAGGATGCCGTCGGTGACGCGGGCGAAACCCTCGGCGGTGAGCTCTCCGGTCGCACCGCTCGCGGTCTGCGTCATCGCCGTCTCAGCCAAAAGCGACCCCCCATGGATTGGCGTCTGCGGGCGTCTTCGCCCACCTGTCGATCGTAACCCTCACGTGCGCGCGGCGGGTCTGGGAGATCGCTGTCCATCGCGCGACGAGCAGCCGACACGACTGTCGCCTGTGCCCTTCCGGGCGGCCGACCGGCATGCCGATGGTGTGCGCGCCATCCGCTCGCCGAAGAGCGGGTCTGCGATCGGGTTAGACTTGTCTCAGCTCTCCGCGAGGCGGCATCCAGGCCAACTCCCCCAGGACGGAAACGTAGCAAGGGTAACCAGGCTCTGCCGGGTTCGCGGAGAGTCTTAATTTTCCCGGACGCCGGCGTCAGCGGGCGAAAGGCCCGTCGATCGCGGCCCAGTGCAGCAGCATGATCGCCTTCGCATCCTGGATGCGACCGTCGCGGATCATCGCGAGCGACTCGTCGAAATCGACCTCGAGGACGTCGATGTCCTCGCCTTCGTGCGCGAGTCCTCCTCCTGCCCCGGTGCGCGAAGCGGCGTCGTAGGGCGCCGCGAAGAAGTGGATGCGTTCGGTCACCGAGCCGGGACTCATGTAGACGTCGTAGACGTGCTCGAGCTCGCCGATCTGCACGCCGGTCTCCTCGGAAGCCTCCCGCCGGATCGCTGTCGCCGGATCGTCGTCGTCGAGCAGCCCGGCCGCTGTCTCGATGAGCATCCCGTCCGGGTGGCCGTTGACGTAGACCGGGTAGCGGAACTGCCGCGTCAGCAGGACGGTGCGCAGTTCCCGGTTGTACAGCAGCACGGTCGCTCCGTTGCCGCGATCGTACGTCTCGCGCTGCTGACGCGACCAGACGCCGTCGGCGCCCCGGTACTCGATCGTCGTGCGGCGCAGCACGTGCCAGCCCGCCGCGAGCAGCTCGACATCGATCACGCGCACATCCGGGTTGCCGGTCAGGTCGAGACCGGTGCGATCGAGACCGGTGCGCCCGCGGTGATCGGGCACGTCGACTCCGGGTGTGGATGAGGGGGATGCCGCGCCGGTCATGACTCGGAGCCTAACGCCGACTCGTCGCGGCATCCGGGGCGCGACTGTCGACCGCGTGAACGGGCCCGTAGGCTTGCCCGCGTGGCGCAGAGCATTTTCATCACTTCGGCAGAGGGCCACTCGGGCAAATCGACCGTTGCGCTGGGGGTGCTGGACGCACTCAGCCACGCGACCCCCCGGGTCGGCGTCTTCCGCGCGATCGCCCGCTCAACTCTGGAGCGCGACTACGTCCTCGAGATGCTTCTCGCGCACGACGGCGTCGACCTCGACTACGACGAGTGCATCGGCGTGACGTATGACGACGTGAGAAGCGACCCGGAAGCTGCGCTCGGGGCGATCGTCGAGCGCTTCAAGGCCGTCGAGGCCCAGTGCGACGCCGTCGTCGTGGTCGGCAGCGACTACACCGACGTCGGGAGCCCGGCCGAGCTCGCCTACAACGCGCGTATCGCGGCGAACCTCGGTGCACCGGTTCTGCTCGTGCTCGGCGGTCGGTCCACACAGGACGAGACCCAGCCCGAGCTGCTCGGCTCCTCCCTGCCGCGCACCGCAGCCGAGATGGGCCAGATCGCCGACCTCGCGCTCGCCGAGCTGGCGCACGGGCGAGCGGAGCTCTTCGCGGTCGTGGCGAACCGCGCCGATCCCGACAGTGCATCCGACGCGATCGCGGCGATCGAGCGGTCGCTCGCGGCCTCGCTCGGCGCGACGCACGAGAAGGTGCCGGTCTGGGCGATTCCCGAGGACCGATACCTGGTGGCGCCGTCCATCCGCGGCATCATGCGCTCAGTGAACGGCGCGTTGCTGGCGGGTGATCCCGACCGTCTCACCCGCGAGGCCCTCGGGGTGGTCGTCGCGGGCATGTCGATGGTGAACGTGCTGCCTCGGCTGCTCGAAGGCTCCGTCGTGGTGATCCCCGCCGACCGGTCGGAGGTGCTGCTGGCGACCCTGCTCGCGAACGCGTCGGGCACCTTCCCATCCATCTCGGGAATCGTCCTGAACGGCGGCTTCGAGCTGCCCGAGCCGGTCATGCGCCTGCTCGAAGGACTCGGCTCCAACGTGCCGATCATCACGACCGACCTGGGCACGTATGAGACGGCCGTGCGCATCATGAGCACGCGCGGACGACTGGCGGCGGATTCGCAGCGCCGGTACGACACCGCGCTCTCCCTCTTCGAGACGAACGTCGACACCGACGAGCTCCTTCGCGCCTTCGGCGTGGCTCGTGCGACCGTCGTGACGCCGCTCATGTTCGAGTTCCAGCTCATCGAGCGTGCCCGCGCGATGCGCAAGAAGATCGTGCTGCCCGAGGGTGACGATGACCGCGTGCTGCGCGCCGCCGGCACGGTCCTCAAGCGCGGCATCGCCGACCTGGTGATCCTCGGCGAGCCCTTCGAGGTGCGCGCGCGGGCGATCGAGCTGGGGATCGACATCCAGCGGGCCGAGGTGCTCTCGCCGTTCGATCCCGTCCACGTCGCCAGATTCGCCCAGGAGTATGAGCGCCTGCGCGCGCACAAGGGCGTCACGTACGCGCAAGCCGCCGACACGGTGACCGACGTGTCCTACTTCGGCACGCTGATGGTTCACCTGGGACTCGCCGACGGCATGGTCTCCGGAGCGGTGCACACGACCGCGCACACGATCCGGCCGGCGTTCGAGATCATCAAGACCAAGCCCGGGGTGTCGGTCGTCTCGTCGGTGTTCCTGATGGCCCTCGCCGATCGCGTGCTGGTCTACGGGGACTGCGCCGTGATCCCCGACCCGACGTCGGAACAGCTGGCCGACATCGCGGTCTCGTCCGCGGCGACGGCCACTCAGTTCGGCATCGACCCGCGCATCGCGATGCTGTCCTACTCCACGGGGGAGTCCGGCTCGGGCGCTGAGGTCGAGAAGGTCCGCGCGGCGACCGCACTCGTACGCGAACGCGCGCCGGAGCTGCTCGTCGAGGGGCCGATCCAGTACGACGCCGCGGCAGACATCGCCGTCGCGGCCGCGAAGATGCCCGGTTCGGAGGTCGCCGGCCGCGCGACGGTGTTCATCTTCCCCGACCTCAACACCGGCAACAACACCTACAAGGCCGTGCAGCGCTCGGCCGGCGCGGTCGCGATCGGCCCGGTGCTGCAGGGTCTGAACAAGCCGATCAACGACCTGTCGCGAGGCGCGCTGGTCGACGACATCGTGAACACGATCGCCATCACCGCGATCCAGGCTCAGGGCGAAGTCTCGCCGGCTGCCCAGAGCGAGGTTTCGGCGTGAGCGTCGTCCTGGTCGTCAACAGCGGATCCTCGTCGTTCAAGTACCAGCTGATCGACATGGATGCCGAGACGGTCCTTGCGTCCGGACTGGTCGAGCGCATCGGCGAAGTCATCGGCCGTTCCACGCACACGGTCTTCTCGCCGCGCACCGACGGGCCGGCGCCGACGATGCTCGACGCGACTTACGACCGCGAACTCCCGATCGCCGACCACACCGCCGGCTTCGGGGTCATGCTGGATGCGTTCGAGGCGAACGGCCCGTCGCTCAGCGAGAACCCGCCGACCGCGGTGGGGCATCGCGTGGTCCACGGAGGTGCGCGCTTCTTCGAGCCCACGGTCATCACCCCGCTCGTCGAGATCAACATCGACGAGCTCTCGGTGCTCGCCCCGCTGCACAACCCGGCGAACCTCGCCGGGATCGCCGCCGCGAAGAAGGCGTTCCCCGACGTGCCCCACGTCGCGGTCTTCGACACGGCGTTCCACCAGACCCTGCCGCGGGCGGCCTATACCTACGCGATCGACGCAGAGCTCGCGGCATCCCATCGCATCCGGCGGTACGGCTTCCACGGCACGTCTCACAAGTTCGTGAGCGAGGCCGCCGCGGCCTATCTCGGCAGACCGCTCGGTGAACTGCGGCAGATCGTGTTCCACCTCGGCAACGGCGCGTCGGTCACCGCGATCGACGGCGGCCGCTCGGTCGAGACGTCGATGGGGCTCACGCCGCTCGAGGGGCTGGTGATGGGTACCCGCTCGGGTGACATCGACCCGGCCGTGCTGTTCCATCTGGCCCGGCGCGCGAACCTGTCGATCGACGACCTCGATGACCTACTGAACAAGCGCAG
>Ga0247738_10000471_pt1 | contig 15369 bp, 15 predicted proteins | sample UWRJL013104B2_FD_180936 | JGI IMG/M metagenome (GOLD analysis project Ga0247738, IMG submission 180936) | Plant litter microbial communities from Arlington Agricultural Research Station in Wisconsin, United States - UWRJ-L013-104B-2 | ecosystem: Environmental > Terrestrial > Plant litter >...
CGCGCAAGGCCGCATCCAGCGGCACCAGCACATTGAGCCCCAGCGGCGGCAGGCACGCGATGGCGGTCAGCCAGATCAACCATGACCGGATGGGCTGGTCGGATTCGACGGCGGTCACCGTGGCGCAGCCAGGGTGCCGTTCAGAGCGGGTAGTCGATCGGGAACTTGTAGCCCGCTTCGTTCATGAAGCGGATGTAGGTCTTGAGCACCTCGGTGGCGGGCTGGCCCTTGCCGTCGAGTTCCTTCGCGGCCTTGCCCGGCAGGTCCTTGAGCGACTCCGCCCAGCGCTTCTTTTCGGCGTCGGGCAGGGTGTTCACCTTCACGCCGGCAGCCTTGGCGCGCGTCTCCACTTCGATGTCGCGTTGCTTGCTGATCTCGGCCACGCGCATGGCCGATTCCTCGGCCACCTGATCGATGATGGCAACCACGTCCTGGGGCAGCTTGGCGCGCGTGTCCAGGTTCATGAACGCGACCAGCGTGCTCAGCGAACCGAAACCGGTCTTGTTGAAGACCTTGGCCACTTCCTGCAGCTTGAAGGCTTCCAGGCCCGAGATGTAGAACAGGCTGCCGTCGGCCAGGCCGTTCTGGATCGCCTGATAGTGCTCACCGATGCCCAGCGTGACAGGCACCGCTCCCAACGGAATGAACAGCGGCGCGTTGGTGCCCGCGAGCGCGATCCGCTTGCCCTTGAGCTCGGCGACACTGTTCCAGTCGAACTTGGTCGTCACGCCATAGGCCTCGGAGGTCATGGCACCCAGCACGTGGCTGTTGTAAGGCTTCATGCTGGCCTGCAGGGCCGGCACTTCCTTGATCATGCGGTTGGAGACCTTCTGTTGTAGCACCGGGTCGGGCGAGGTGAACGGCACGTAGGCGCTGTAGTTCAGCAAGCCGGCGCGCGATTGCTCGAAACCGATGGGCGACAGGCCGATGTCCAGCGTGCCTTTCTGCACCGCCTCGATCACGCCGTCCACCTTGGCGACGCTGCCGCCCCAGGCCTTGATGAAGCGGATGTCGTGGCCGGTCTTGTCCTTCACGCGCTTCGTGACCTCGGTCGCGAAATAGGTGTCGTACACACCCACGTAGGTCAGGCCGGTAGGGTGGCCGCCGCCCATGCGCAGCGTGAAGCTGGCGGCACTGGCGCTGCCGATGGTCATGGCCAGGGTCGTGAGGGTGAGCAGTTGTTTGAATTTCATGTTTGTCTCCTTCTGGGTATGTTCACGTGGGGTGGGTGAGCAGGTCTTCGTAGGCCTGCGGGTTCAGTACATGGGGGTAGTGGCCGCCAGTGGCCAGGCTCACGTGCCGCGCGCCCGGGTATTGCCGACGCAGGCGCTCGCGCACCTGGGGCGGAATCAAGGGATCGTCGTCGCAGTCGAGCACCGTGATGGCGCTGTCGGGCAAGGGCAGGGGCGGACAGACCTGTGACCGTACCACGCCGAGAAAGCGCGCCTGCAGGTTGATGGGGCTCTGGCGCTCGGCCAGCATGACCTCCTGCAATTGCTGCAGCGGCGCCGTCGGCGTGGCGCGCACGCGGGTAAGCCATTCGGCGTGCAGATCTTGCGCGCTGATGGTCTCCACGAACTGGCGGTCGAACATCGGGTTGGCGGCCAGGTCAGTGCCGTCCACGAAGCCGTTGCCCAGCACCAGCGAGGTCACGTTCTTCGGGTGGCGCAGACCGTAGAACTGCAGCCAGTAGGCCGAGAACGACGAGCTCACGAGGCGCCCGGGTGGCAGGCCCAGGTGCTTCACCACTGCGGCCAGCCCGTCGGCCAGTTGCACGGGATCGGGCAACGCCGGATAGGTGACCGCGATCAGGCGCTGGCGCTCGCCCAGCGAGAGCAGGGTGCGCACGAACATTGCAGCGTCGCCCACCGAGCCGGGCAGCAGGACGGTGGCGGCGCCTGGGGCGCCTGTGTCCAGCCAGCGCCACTCATGGCCGTCGACCATGAGCGACTGCCAGCTGTAGCGCGCTTCGAGTTGGGCCAGCAGCTCGCGCATCGCCGGCTCAGAAGTTGCCGCTGGCATCGACATAGCCCTTGGCCTTCAGCTCTTCCATGGCCTCGGGCGAGAACTCCGCCTCCGGCTGGTTGCCCCCGATCACAAACAGCAGCCAGTGGGTGCTGTTGGGCTCTTCAAAGGTGATGTTCTCGAAGCGGCGCTGCACGCCAGCCGGGAACGAGATCACGTCGCGCGGGCCCAGCTCGAAGGCTTCCACGCGACCATCCACCTCCCACGAGCAGCGCCAGCGGCCGGTCAGCGGCATGAAGGTCTCGTTGGTATCGTGGTTGTGCATCATCGGGCCCTTGCCGGGCGAGGTCTCGCACATGCCCATGTTGAAGCCTTCGTTGATCTTGATCGCTGCGTTGCGCGCGGAGTTCGCACCCACGGGCGAATGCTTGTCCGGGTCGCCCTCGGGCGGCTGGAAGCCAATCACGTTGTACAGCGTGCGCACGGCGCTGGGGTAGCGGCTGTCGGGCAGGCCGCCGTCTGAGCCCTTGAGCTCGCTGAACAGCGCGACGCGCTTGCGCATCTCTTCGCGGGTGACACGGATGGTGGGGATCTTGCCCATGGTTGCTCCTCGGGGATGAATGGGACGTGACTGGCCGCGCGGCGCGCACGTCGTTTGAAAATGCGGGTCATGTGCATGTCTCCGATGCCCGCTCGTGAAAGTGCGAATTAAAGGCGCAGCCTGCCGCCGGGGCAATTGACCAGGCCGATAGCCGTTATCGGTCTCTCGATGGGCACAATGGGGCCGGGAGATCGATGGCCGGCAAGAGCCTCACAACAAGGAGACTCCGTGCGACTGCGAGACGCCGACCTGAACCTGCTGGTGGCCTTCGATGCCCTGATGCGCGAGTGCCATGTGACCCGCGCGGCCAACCTGCTCGACATCAGCCAGTCCTCCATGAGCCTGGCGCTGGCCAAGCTGCGCGTGCTGTTCCACGACCCGCTGCTGATCAAGTCGGGCAACGCGCTCATTCCCACGGTGCGCGCGCGCGAGCTCATTCCGCAGGTGGAGCAGGTGCTGCGCAATGTGGACATGCTGATCCACGAACAGGCGCCATTCGATCCCGCGCACGCCAGCCAGGTGATCACCATGATCGTGGTCGACTACATCGACTTCGTGGTCATGCCCACGCTGATGGGGGCGCTCGAACGCGAAGCACCGGACGTCTCGCTGCGCCTCATCAACCCCAACCCGCGCCGGCTCGGCGAGATCATGAGCCGGGGCGACATCGACCTGGCGCTGTCCTACTTCCCCACGCCACCGGAAAACATCCGCACGCGCCCGCTGTTCACCGACCGCCTGGTGGGCATCGCGCGCACGGGCCACCCGATGTTCGAGCGCCCCCTCTCGCTGGAGCGCTTCTGTGCCTACGGGCACGTGGCCATCGAGCCGGGCGAGGGCGCCACCATGTACAACGCGTTGGTGGACGACGCGCTGCACAACGTCGGCATGCAGCGCCGCGTGGTGCTCTCCAAACCCACCTTCCTCGGTGTGCCCTTCGTGATCGCGCAGACCGATCTGATCGCCACGCTGCCTGAGCGCCTGGTGCAGCGCTTCACCGACATCGCGCCGGTGCGCATCTTCGAGCCGCCCTTGCCACTGGAGCGGCTCAATGTCGTGCTGATGTGGCACGACCGCACACACAACAATCCGTTGCACCGCTGGGTGCGTGAGCTGGTGACCCGGCTGTTCGCGCGCTGAGCCGCGAGCTCAGCGGTACTGCGCCGCCGAGATGAATTCGCCGAAGGTTTCGCACCAGACCACCACGGTGTTGTAGGCCGCCGGGTCCACGCCGGGCGGCAGCGCGACGATGAAGTTTTCGAAGGTCTTCACGTCGCCCACGCGAAACGAATCGGTCTTGATGCGAAGGAATTCGGCTTCGTCCTGAACGAAGGCCGGCGCCAGATACAGCTTGTAGTCCGGCCCGGGCGCGAGGCGGCCCATGAGCGCCACCGCAGTCGGCCCAACCGACACCGCGCCCTCGCCCCAGTGAAGCGCGTCGCTGCCGGCGAGGTCGCGGCGGAATTGACCGCTGAACCTGGCCTTCGCGGCGAGCGCACTCACTTCGGTGACTGCAGGCGAGGGCGGTGCGATGAGGATGGGCAGGACGTAGATGCCGGCGGCAAAACCGGCCAGGGCCACGAAGGCGTGGGACACGAGCAGGAGCAGCAGCATCTTCATGGAGACACGCATACAGGCCTTTCGCTGCAATCCACCGTTCAAGTGTCTCGGCGCCGCTTGAGCTCTTCCACCAGGAGTTTCGCGCTGTGCTCTACGTGGCCGCGGCACTCAGCGGCCGTGAGTTCGGCATTGCCGTCGCGGAACGCCTCGAAGATTCGCCGGTGTTCGCGTTTGGTTCGCGTGGCGTCTCGAGCCACCACCCCGCCGATGCGAACGTACATCGCGATCAGGTTGCGCTGCACGGTCATGATGCGAATGAGGTAGGGCCTGCCACTGCATCTGAACAAGGTCTCGTGAAAGCGGCTGTTGATGCCGGCCGACCGGTCGGCGTCGAACGGCTGTCCCTCCTGATCGATCGATTCACCGAGCAGAACGATCTGCTCCAGCTCGTCGATGTCTGCCTGTTGGCGGTTCTGGGCGGCCAGATAGCCCGCGCGCTCTTCGACGGCGGCTCTCAGGAAGAAGGCGTCTTCGATGTCGTTGATGTCCAGAGGCGTGACGATGTAGCCCCGGCGCGGGCGCTGTGTGACCAAGCCTTCGGCTTCCAGGCGCTTGAGTGCTTCGCGCACAGGCACACGGCTTGCGCCAACCCAGTTGGCGATTTCGTCCTGGTTGAGGGGGCTGTTCTGTGCATACACCCCTCGCAGGATGGCATCGCGCAGCTGCGTGGAAACAATGTCCACGACGCTGGATGCGCCCCCTTGGACCTGGCTGAACGGCATGCCGTTTCCCTGCGTGGCGGAAAGCGGGTCTCTACTCATCTGAATCGCCCGGCGGTGAAGAGATTGGTCGACGGCTCGGCATGGAGAGGTGGGGCACAAGGAAAAGGTCGCTGAGCATAGGGTGATTTCGGGTGGAGGCGCCACGAGAGCCGCCCATGCGGCTTGCGCGGGCGGCCTTCACTCGGCCCCGGTGCGCCGTTCCGCTCCCGCCAGTGCCTGGCTCGAAAGCCCACCGTTGGACGCCATATTTTCCATTATTTTCGAAAATTTCCTGTGCCACAAATTGGATGCACCGTTGATAGGCATTTTCCCCAGGGCGTGCACCGAATGATGGCACAACAGCGATCCAGTGGTAGCCCGCTCCGGCATGGATGACCCTCACAAGAATTTGTGAATATTTTCGAAAATATCCATATAATTTCGATAACGGCATGGTCGCATCCGCTTTGTGATGGCGTTTGCAGGCGCTGGGAGCCGTTGTCCATTCATCTACTGGAGTTTTCGTCATGAGCATCTTTCACGAGGCCGGTCTGTTCCGGCGGTTCGAGCCCACCGGTCAACGCGCCCCCGTCTTTATCGACGTCTCACGCAGCGGCCGCGAATACCCAGAGGAGTTCCGTTCCATGGTTCCGTTCACCACGCTGCATGACAACGTGTCCATGTATGTGGATCAGCTCTGGAGTGGTGCGCCCGGCCTCGGGGCCCCGTTGCTCTATGCGCAATTTCCCAGCTTCTGGATCGACGCCAACCGAAACGAGGCCGACATCGACGCCGAGCTCATCGATGGCGTGTGGCCCACGCCGCTGGAGCCCAAGGGTTCGAAAACGGGCCTCGGTCTGCTGAAGGCCAAGTCGCGCTACGGCGAACCGGTGCACGAGCGCAAGCTCACCGTGGCCGAAGTGATGGAGCGCCTCGACGGGTACCACCGTCCGTACCACGCGGAACTCAAACGCAACCTCGATGCGCTCAAGGCAGAGTTCGGATTTGTCTACCACCTGAGCTGCCACTGCATGTCCGCCGTGGGTGCACCGACCCATCCCGATGCAGGCCAGGAGCGGGCGGACTTCTGCCTGGGAGACATCAATGGAACGAGTGCGTCGCGCGAATTCATCGAGTGGGTTCAAAAGCTGATCGAGCAGCGTGGCTACAGCTGCACCATCAACATGCCGTACTCCGGTGGTGAAATCAACGCGCGCTACGGTGCCCCGAAAGACGGCATCGAAAGCATCATGGTGGAGATCAACAAGAAGCTTTTCATGGACACGAAGACGTTCCGCAAGACGGAGAACTTCGCCAAGGTCCAGCAGGACGTCACCCTGATTCTTCAAGAAATCATCGCGCAGGCACGCGCGAAGGCGTCCAGGTAACGGCGCGCCGGACATGGCGTGCGCACGGTGCGCGCGCCATGTTCGAATGCGGGCCCGCGACGCCCGGATGGCTCGCACAACACCACGCACAGGATTCGCATCGATGGCCCAGCCATCGACCCACTTCGCCCCCTATCGATATGAACTGGAGCACGAGATGAACGCACCCTTGACCGGACACAGCCGCCGCGAATTCCTGATGGCCGCCGGCACCGCATCGGCCTTGATGGCACTTCCCCCGGGGGCAGCCTACGGCCAACAGCGCGCCCGCACGCTGAATGTGGTCTGCCATCCCGAACCCGCCGTGGTCATGCTGGGTCTGAGCCAACAGGCGCCCACTCAGTTGGTGGGCGGCAAGATCTACGAAGGCCTGCTGAACTACGACTTCGACCTCAATCCGCTGCCCAGCCTGGCCAAGAGCTGGAAGGTATCGCCGGACGGTTTGACCTATGAATTCAAGCTTCAGGAAAACGCGGTCTGGCACGACGGCAAGCCGTTCACCTCCGCCGACGTGATCTTCACGACCCGCGACTACCTGCCCAAGGTGCATTCCCGCGCCCGCAACAACTTCTCCAATGTGGAGGAGTGGCTGGCCCCGGACAAGCACACGGTGGTCTTCAAGATGAAGCGCGTGTTCGCGCCGTTCCTGGGCGCCTTCCAGGTGGGCAGCGCGCCCATGGTGCCCAAACACATTTACGAAAACACCGACTTCCGCGCCAACCCGGCCAATGCGGCGCCCGTGGGCACGGGGCCCTTCAAGTTCAAGGAATGGGTGCGCGGCAGCCACATCCAGCTCGTGCGCAACGAGGCCTACTGGGCCGCAGGTCTGCCCAAGATCGACGAGATCATCTTCAAGATCATCCCCGACGTTGCCGCGCGCACCATGGCGCTGGAGTCGGGCGCAGTGGACATTGCCACGTCGTTTGATCTGGAGCTCTTCGATATTCCGCGCCTGCAGTCCAACAAGAACCTGGTGCGCGTGGACAAGGGCGGCGAGTTCTTCGGCCGCATGGGGTGGCTTGAGATCAACCACCGCGTCAAGCCACTGGATGACAAACGTTTCCGTCAGGCGCTGATGTATGCGATCGACCGCGAATTCATCGTCAAACGCATCTGGTTCGGTGTTGGCAAACCAGCGGTCGGCCCGTTCACCAGCGCGACCAAGTTTCACAACGCCAAGGCGCGCAAGTACAACCTCGACCTCAAGAAGGCCGAAGCCTTGCTGGACGAGATGGGGCTCAAGCGCGGTGCCGGCGGCAAGCGCGTGACGCTCAAGCTCCTGCAGTCCCCTTACGGGGGTCCCTGGGCGCGCCTGGCCGAGTACATCAAGCAGGCGCTGGGCCGCGTCGGCATCGAGATCGTCATGGAGTCCACCGACGCCGGTGCATTCGCGCAGCGCGTCTCCAACTGGGACTTCGAGCTCACGTTCAACATCCTGCTGCAGTTTGGCGACCCGGCCCTGGGTGTGTCGCGTTCCTACGTGTCCTCGAACATCCAGAAGGGGATCATGTTCTCCAACACCATGGGCTACCAGAACAAGCGCGTGGATGAGCTGTTCGCCGAGGGGTCGGCCACGGTGGATGAGGCCGCTCGGAAAAAGGCTTACGACGAAGTTCAGGACATCCTGCTCGACGAGGTGCCGGTGGTCTGGTTGATCGAGATGCTCGAACCGACGTTCCACAACCGCCGGGTGAAGGACGTGATCACTGGGTCCATCGGCACCTACGACAGTTTCAACCGGGTCCGCCTGGACACTTGAGCGGAGCACCATCAGGATGGAGCGTTTCGAATACATCGCCAAGCGATGCGTCAAGGCGGTGTTTCTCATCGTCCTGATCGCCCTACTCAACTTTCTTCTGATCCGGATGGCGCCCGGTGATCCAGCGTTCGTGATCGCTGGTGAATCGGGCTCGGTCGATCCCCTGTTCATGGCGCAGCTGCGCGCCGAGTTCAAGCTGGACCAACCCCTGTGGGTGCAACTCTGGACGTACCTCAAGGACGTTCTTCAGTTCGACCTCGGCTACAGCTACCGCAACAAGGCCGAGGTGATCGATCTGATCGTGGCGCGCCTGCCCGCGACACTGCTGCTGACCGGCACCGGCTTCCTGCTCGCGATCGTTGGCGGCGTGCTCCTGGGCGCTGTGGCTGCGCGCACCGTCGGCCGCTGGCAGGACTCCACCATCGGCCTGATCTGCATGACGATCTACGCCATGCCCTTGTATTGGGTTGGCCTTGCGCTCGTGCTGATCTTTGCGGGCTGGCTCGAATGGCTGCCCGCTTTCGGCATCGGATCGGTGCAGCCCCTGGAAGGTTGGGATTTCATCTGGGACCGCATCACCTACCTGACCCTGCCCGCGCTGACGCTGGCGCTGCACTACATCGCGGTCTATGCGCGGCTGACGCGTTCCTCGATGCTGGAGGTGCAAAACCAGGACTTCGTGAAGCTGGCGCGGGCCAAAGGGCTGCCGCCGCTGCGAATCACCACCGCCCACGTGCTGAGGAACTCGCTGCTGCCGATCGTGACCTTTGCGGGCATCCAGGCGGGCAACCTGATCGGCGGTTCCATCCTCGTGGAAACCGTCTTTGCCTGGCCGGGCATCGGACGGCTGGCGCTCGATTCCTTGCTGGTGCGGGACTACAACACCCTGCTCGGTGTCTTCTTTCTCTGCAGCGTGATGACCATTGTCTTCAACCTGATTGCCGACGTCGTCTACTCCATCATCGATCCACGGATCGACATTCAAAAATGAAGAAGCTCTGGCAACGCTATTGCGAAAGAAAGACCTCCGTCGTGGGCCTGGTGCTGCTGGTGCTGATCACGGTCATCGCCTTCATCGCACCGTGGATCGCGCCCTACCAGCCCTGGGACATCGTCGGCACGCCGTTTCTCCCGCCCTTCGAGGACAGCGCCCATCTGTTGGGCACCGACACGCTGGGGCGCGACATCCTATCGGGCATCGTGCATGGCACGCGGATCTCGCTCACCATCGGTCTGGTGTGCATGGTGGCCACCGTGATCCTTGGCCTCGCGCTCGGTGCCGTGGCGGGCTACTACGGCAAATGGATCGACGACGTGCTCATGAGAAGCACGGAGTTCTTCCAGGTGTTGCCCAACTTCGTCTTCGTGGTGGTGCTGGTGGCGATCTTCAGGCCCAGCATCGGCTCGATCTTTCTCGCCATCGTGATCGTGAGCTGGCCGCCCGTGGCCCGTCTGGTGCGAAGCGAGTTCCTGTCGCTTCGTTCGCGGGAGTTCGTGGAAGCCGCCGTCGCCGTGGGCCACACGAACCGCTGGATCATCTTCAAGGAAATTCTGCCGAACGCGCTGTCTCCCATCGTCGCGATGTCGTCGCTGATGGTGGCCAGCTCGATCCTGCTGGAATCGGCCGTCAGTTTCCTGGGGCTCGGCGACCCCAACCTCATGACCTGGGGCTACATGATCGGCACCGGGCGAACGGTGATCCGGGGCGCCTGGTGGATGAGCGTGCTGCCGGGCGTGGCCCTGGTGTCGACGATCCTCATCATCAACGTCGTGGGCGAAGGCCTGGGACGTGCCTGGAACCCCCGACTCTCGAATGGAGCCGCACGATGAGCCACACGCTGATCGAAATCAAGAACCTGTCGATTGCCCTGCCCAAGGGGCTCGACCGCGAATTCGCGGTGCGGGATGTGTCGCTGACGGTCGATCGCAACGAGATCGTGTGCGTCGTGGGCGAGTCCGGCTCGGGCAAGTCGGTGACGGCGCAGATGCTCATGGGCCTGCTGCCTCCCACGCTGCCCCTGGTCAACGGCACCGCGTCTTTCAAAGGCGTGAACCTAGCCACGTTGACGGAGAAGGAGCGCAGGGCGCTGCGCGGCGATCGGATGTCGCTGATCTTCCAGGAGCCTCTGTCCGCGCTGAATCCCGTGATGACCGTGGGCGAGCAGATCGCCGAGGTGTTCCGCTACCACCGGGACGAAACGCCGGACGTGCGAAAGAAGGTGGTGGAGCTGCTGGCGGCGGTGCGTTTGCCCAACCCGGAGGCGGCGTACGACAGCTACCCGTTTCGCATGTCGGGCGGGCAACGTCAGCGCGTCGTGATCGCTATTGCGCTGGCGCTGCAACCCGACCTGCTCATCGCCGACGAGCCGACCACCGCGCTCGACGTCACGACGCAGGCGCAGATTCTCGAGTTGATCCGCACGCTCCAGCGCGAACGCCAGATGGGGGTGATGTTCATCACCCACGACTTTGGTGTGGTGGCCGACATCGCCGACAAGGTCGTGGTCATGCGGCATGGTGAAATCGTGGAACGGGGCGCGGCCTCCGAGGTCCTGGGAAATCCGCAGCACGAGTACACGCGCGCGCTGATAGCTGCGGTGCCGCGCCGGCGTGAGCATTCCTTGTCCGAAGTGGCGCGTGGGGAGCCGCCCGTGCTTCGTGTGCGGGGCATGCGCAAGGTGTACCGAACGGGTGGGGGGCTGCTCAAGCGCGCCTCCGAGGTGGTGGCCGTCAACGACATGGATCTGGACCTGCAGCCGGGTGAAACACTGGGCATCGTGGGTGAGTCGGGGTCGGGGAAGTCGACGGCGGGTCGCTGCATCATGCGGCTGATCGAGCCCGACGCCGGTCGCATCGAGATCGCAGGGCAGGACACGTCCGGCCTTGGCGTGCACGCGATGAAACCTCACCGCCACCTGGTTCAGATGGTGTTCCAGGATCCGTATGCCTCACTCAACCCGCGCCGCCAGGTGGGAGAGATCCTGTGCTCCGGCATGATCAACCACGGCATGGCGCAGGCCGACGCGGAACGCCGTGCGCGCGAACTGCTGGAGCTGGTCGGGCTGACCACCAGTGCGTTCAACCGCTATCCCCATGAGTTCTCCGGCGGACAGCGCCAACGCATTGGCATCGCGCGGGCATTGGCACTCAAGCCCCGGCTGTTGATCGCGGACGAGCCCGTGTCAGCGCTGGACGTGTCGATCCAGGCCCAGATTCTCACGCTGCTGCGGGAGCTGCGAGAACAGTTTGGTCTTTCGATGGTCTTCATCACGCACGACCTGCGCGTGGCCTCGCAGATCTGCGACCGCATTGCGGTCATGCAGCGAGGCGTGGTCGTGGAGCAAGGTGCAACGGAAGACATCTTTGATTCGCCGCAGCATCCCTACACCCAGACGCTGATCGCGGCCATGCCGGGCCGCTTGTCGCCTTTGGCCGTCATCTAGAACGGCCACTGCGGCGGGTCCGTGGCGTGGTGTGTTCCGGGCCGCAGCCGAAGCGGGCTACGCCGGAGCGCCAGGGCGAGGAAAGATGGCAGCCAGGATGGGGGCGCTGGCCAGTGCAATGTGGCGGCGAAGCAGCATGCACGCCATCTCCACATCCCGTTGCACCACGGCCTCCATCAGCTGTTCATGGCCCACGAACACTTCGCTGCCTGAAGACTTGCCGGGATAGGCCAGGTTGCGGTACCGCGCGGAGTGGTCCCAAAGCGTGTGCTGGAATTCCTGGAGCATCGGCACCTTGGCAGGGGCCAGCAGCGCGAAATGGAAGTCCCGGTGCGCCGCTTCCCATTCGGGTGTGTAGGGGCCGGGGTTCGGTTTGTTCTGCGATGCCTTGCGCAACGCATGGAAGGCCTCCACGACCTGTGTTTGCCATGCCGAACCCCCTTCGGCGAACGCGCTGCGCAACACCAGCGACTCGATCTCCATGCGCGTGGCGATGACCTCTGCCAAGTGCGTGGGCGAAACCGGCGCCACCGCAAAACCCTTTCGATCCTCGACGACCACCAGCATGGAGGCAGACAGCCGGTAGAGCGCTTCCCGCAACGGCGTCATGCCGATGCCGTAGCGTTCCTTGAGGGTGTCGAGCTTGAGCCGCTCTCCCGGCCGAAGGACGCCGAAGACGATGTCGTCGCGGATCCGGTCGTAGATCTTCGCCGTCAACGTGGACGTCGACTGATTCGACGCCCCAGCCCGCTCTTCCAGGCTGCGCTCCAGAAAGTCCCCCGCCATGGTCACTCCGATTGGTTATTTTTTCGAAAAATTTCATCGAAAAGCAACCAGCCGACAGGGCGGTCAGACAGAAAATCGCGAGCGCTTTCCTTTGTCTTATCGCAGGGTAAGGGGTTGTGGCCGATGAACGAGCCTATTGTAGTAGGTGGTGCCGAGATTAATTTTCGAAAATACATGATTTTTATCGAAAATAATGGCAATCCGCCGCGTGACCTGTGCTGGTGGAGTCTTTGTTGTCAAATCCCCTCTTTATCAGCCATACACACCACGATCCCATGCTCCGCTACCACACCGTCCCGGTCACCGCCTTCTCGCAGAACTGCTCTCTGGTCTGGTGCGATGAAACCATGGAGGCTGCGGTGATCGACCCCGGGGGCGACCTGGAGCGCCTGCTGGTCGAGGTGGCTCGGCTGGGGCTCAAGCTTCAAGCGATCTGGCAGACCCACGCGCATATCGACCACGCGGGCGGCACGGCCGAACTCGCGCGCCGCCTGAGCCTGCCCATCATTGGCCCGCACCCGGGCGACCAATTCTGGATCACGGGCCTGCCGCAACAGGGCGCGATGTTCGGCTTTCCGCCGGCCGAGGTGTTCACGCCAACGCGCTGGCTGGACGATGGTGACACGGTGGAGATTGGCCATTGCACCTTGAACGTGCGGCACTGCCCGGGCCACACGCCGGGCCACGTGGTGTTCCATTCGCCAGAAGCGAAGCGTGCGTTCGTGGGCGATGTGCTGTTCGCTGGCAGCATCGGCCGCACGGACTTCCCGCAGGGCAACCACGAGCAGTTGATCGACAGCATCACAGGCCGACTCTGGCCCATGGGCGATGACACGGTTTTCATTCCCGGCCATGGGCCGGAGAGCACGTTCGGCCGGGAGCGCCAGAGCAACCCGTACGTGCGCGGGACCTGAATTCAGCTCTTGCGGGCCTGTTCGTAGAGGCCCTGCACCTTGGGCACGTTGGCCTCCAGCTCGCGGATGCGATCGGGGCCGCTGGGGTGGGTGGAGAGGAAGCTCGCGCCCGCGCCCCCGCCGTTGGCGGCCATCTTCTGCCACAGGCTCACGCTGGCCCGGGGCTGGAAGCCCGAACGGGCCGCGAGCTCCAGGCCCACCAGATCGGCCTCGGTTTCGTCCTCGCGGCTGAACTTGAGGGTGAGCAGCTGTGTGCCCAGGTTGGCGGCCACGTCGCCCAGCTGGCCCAGACCCAGCAGCTGCGCAGCGATGGACAGGCCAAGGCCGGTGGCGTTGCTCTTGGCCACGCGAGAGCGGGCGTGCTCGCGCAGCGCGTGCGCCATTTCATGGCCCATGATCATCGCGGTCTCGTCGTCGGTAAGGCCGAGTTTTTCCAGGATGCCGGTGTAGAACGCGATCTTGCCGCCGGGCATGCAGAAGGCATTGATCTGTGCGCTCTGGATCAGGTTGACTTCCCACTTCCACTGCGTGGCGCGCGAGTTCCACTGGGCTGAATGAGGAATGATGCGCCGCGCAATGGTGCGAAGCCGCTGTACCTGGGGATGGCTGTCGGGCATCAGCAGCTTCTTGGCGTTGGCCTCGGCCATCATCTGGCCATATTGCTGGCCGGCGGCGCCTTCCAGTTCATCGGCCGGAACGAGCTTGCGCAATGCGGAGCCTTCGCCCACGTTCACCTGCGCGGCCACAGGCAGGGCCGACGCCGCAGCGGCGGCGGTGCCGGCCAGCACGAAGGCGCGGCGGGCCGACCACACGTGATCGGGCCGTGGGGTTTCAGGGGCGGGGGACTTCAGGTCGCAGAGCAGGCACATGCGTGAATAATAGACAAAGCTGGGCATTCGTGCCCGTTTGCGTTCTCGCCGATCACCATTTTCTTCCCCACCCATGCCACCGCCCTCCACCGCGTCGACGACCGCCTCCAGCGAGGCACCCGGCAGCGCCGTGGCAGAAGCACCCGCCCGGCCCACCTGGGGTGAAACGCTTCGGGTGTACCTGGAGCCGGCCAGCCTGCGCATGTTTGCGCTCGGGTTCTCCGCAGGCCTGCCCTTGCTGCTGGTGCTGGGCACGCTGAGCTTCCGTTTGCGCGAGGCCGGCCTGGATCGCACCACCATCGGTTACCTGAGCTGGGTGGGTCTTGCCTACGGCTTCAAATGGTGCTGGGCACCGCTGGTGGACCGCCTGCCCATTCCGCTGCTTACCCGCTGGCTGGGCCGCAGGCGCAGCTGGTTGCTGGTGTCTCAAGCGCTCATCATGGCTTCCCTGGTGGGCATGGCGCTGGCCGATCCGCGCACCGAACTCCAGCTGGTGGTGTGGTGCGCGCTGGCCGTGGCGTTTGCCTCGGCCACGCAGGACATCGCGCTCGATGCCTTCCGCATCGAGTCGGCCGACGTGCGCCACCAGGGCGCGCTGGCGGCCACTTATCAGACGGGCTACCGCCTGGCCATGATCTGGGCCGGGGCCGGCGTGTTGTGGATCGCCGCCCGCGCAGAAGTGGCCCCCGCCACCACAGCCGCCGCACCCGGTGCGCTGTACCAGCAGGCAGCATGGACCACCGCCTACCTGGTGATGGCCGCGAGCATGCTCGTGGGCGTGTTCACCGTGCTGTTTTCGCGCGAACCGGTGCGCGTGGCCTTGCCGCCTGCGAAGAACGCGGCCGACTGGCTGCGCAGCGCGCTGATCGAACCCTTCGCCGACTTTCTGCAGCGCTATGGCAAACAGGCGCTGCTGATCCTGGCGCTGATCGGCGTTTACCGCATCAGCGACGTGGTGATGGGCATCATGGCCAACCCGTTTTATGTGGACATGGGCTATACCAAGGACGAGGTGGCCGCCGTGACCAAGGTGTTCGGCGTGATCATGACGCTGGTCGGCGCCTTCGTCGGCGGCGCGCTCTCGCTGCGCCTGGGCGTGATGCGCGTGCTCATGCTGGGCGCGGTGCTCTCGGCCACGAGCAACCTGCTGTTCGCCTGGCTGGCAGGGCATGGGCACGATGTGACGGCGCTGGTGCTGGTGATCTCGGCCGACAACCTCAGCGCGGGCGTGGCCTCGGCCGCGTTCATTGCCTACCTGTCCGGACTGACCAATGTGAAGTACTCGGCCACGCAGTACGCGCTGTTCAGTTCCATGATGTTGCT
>Ga0247738_10000472_pt1 | contig 15365 bp, 16 predicted proteins | sample UWRJL013104B2_FD_180936 | JGI IMG/M metagenome (GOLD analysis project Ga0247738, IMG submission 180936) | Plant litter microbial communities from Arlington Agricultural Research Station in Wisconsin, United States - UWRJ-L013-104B-2 | ecosystem: Environmental > Terrestrial > Plant litter >...
AGTCACTATATATCAGGAAGGAAGAAAAATTTTATCTCATATCAATTTAGATGTTCAGCATGGCGAATTCATCTACATTATCGGAAAAACAGGTTCAGGAAAAAGTAGTTTCATGAAAACTTTGTATGGAGATTTGCCTTTAACGGAGGGTGAAGGTCATATTGTTGAATTTGATTTGGCCACTTTAAAAGAAAGTGAAATTCCTTATTTGAGACGTAAAATCGGAATCGTGTTTCAGGATTTCAAATTGCTTCCGGACCGTTCTGTAAAAGATAATATGCTTTTTGTTCTAAAAGCAACCGGCTGGACTGAAAAAGAAGCCATGGAACATAAAATTGATGAAGTTCTGGACAAGGTAGGAATGAAAGATTTTGTGAACAAAATGCCGCACCAACTTTCTGGTGGTGAACAACAGCGTGTTGCGATTGCAAGAGCTTTGCTTAATGATCCTGAATTTATTCTTGCCGATGAACCAACCGGAAACCTTGATCCTCAAACAAGTTCTGAAGTTCTTGAAGTGTTGAAAAAAATCAACGCAAACGGTAAAACGGTTATTATGGCTACACACGATTATGCCTTATTGATGAAGTTTCCATCTAAAACATTAAAATGTGAAGATGAGAGAATATTTGAGGTGGTGCAACGTAGCGTGTAATGCTTTCTATTTTAATTCCGGTTTATAATTATAATGTTTTACCACTTGTAAATGAGTTAGTAAAACAATGTAGTTTTATTGGAATTCATTTTGAAATTCTATGTCAGGACGACGCATCAAACTCTTCTGTAAACATTTTAAACCAAGAAATTAATCTTCTTCCTAATTGTTCGTTTTTTGTAAATGAAACTAATTTGGGACGAGGAAAAAACATTAATTCCCTTTCTCTAAAAGCAAGTTACGATTGGTTGCTTATTTTAGATTGCGATACTTTTCCATCTCAAAATGACTTTGTAAAAAAGTATATTGATGCTATTTCAAATTTGAAAAACAACATCCTTTTTGGGGGAATTATTTATGAAAATAAAAAACCGGAAAGTGACCAGTTTTTGCGCTGGGTTTATGGTAATAAAAGAGAAACGGTCACAATTTTGACTTCTAATTTAATAATTAAAAAAGAAGTATTTCTTCAATATCCTTTTGATGAATCCATTACAAAATATGGTTATGAAGATTTGCTTTTTTTCTCGGTTTTGAAAGCCAATGATTTTGAGATTTCAAAAATTGAAAACCCAACTTTTCATCTCAATTTAGAAACTTCAAACGTATTTCTAAATAAAACCAAAATTGCTTTAGAAAACCTTGTGTTTCTTTATGATTCAAAAAAAATAAGAAAAGAAGAAAACAAAATTACAACTTCATTTGAATTTCTGAGAAAACTAAAATTAACGCAATTTTCGGCTTTTCTTTTCAGGAAAAATCAAACCAGAATTGAACGCAATTTATTTTCAAAAAAACCTTCTTTGTTTTTGTTCGACCTCTATAAATTAGGTTATTATTGTACTTTAAAAAAATAATCTATGGCCTTTTCGATTGTTATTCCATTGTACAACAAAGCCAATTATATTGAAAACACTTTAAAAAGTGTTCTCAATCAAACTTTTACTGATTACGAAATTATTGTAATAAATGATGGTTCGACAGATGATAGCATCACAAAAGTAAAAGAGTTTAACGACAGCCGCATACAACTTTACAATCAAGAAAATCAAGGCGCATCTGTAGCGCGAAACCTCGGAATTGAAAATGCAAAATATGAATATATTGCTTTTTTGGATGCAGATGATTTATGGATGCCCAATCATTTAGAAATATTAAATGCCTTAATCGAAAATTTTCCAAATGCCGGAATTTTTGCCTCACGCTATGAATTAGTATTTAATAATGGAAAAAATGATATTCCAAATTTCAAAGGAATTTCTGCAGATTATGAAGGTATTATTCCAGATTATTTTGAAACCAGTCTGCCTTATCCTATTGCTACATCATCTTCAATTGTAATTCCCAAATATGTATTTGAAAAAATAGGTTACTTTAAACCAACTATATCAAGCGGACAAGATGTTGATATGTGGATTCGAATTGCATCAAAATATCCTGTGGTGATAAGCAATAAAGTTACAGCATCTTACTTACATTATATTGAGGACAGTCTTTCAAAAACTCCAATATTAGACAAAAAATTAAACGATTTTAATGATTATAAACAAGAAGAAGAAAGTAATCCAAGCCTGAAAAAATATCTTGATACTTACAGAATAGAATATGCCTTGCAATATAAAATTGCCGGGAATGACAAAAAATCGAAAGAATTATTTAAAAATATTTTAAAAGAAAATATTCCTTTTAAAACAAGATTAATATACTTTTTACCGAGGTTTGTTTTAATTTTTTTATTAAAAATAAAACAGTTTTTAAGAAAGAATGGTTTTAATTTTTCTATTTATAATTAGAATACTTTATAAACTCATCAAAGTCTCTAATATAATCGTCTTCAATATAAACTTCTGAAGCTACGACTAAACAAATTGAACCTGAAGAAAAATTTCGAAGTTCTCTCCAGATTCCTGAGTTAATCAATAAGCCTTCAAATGGTTTATTTAAAGTGACGATTTGTTCTTCTTTCCCATCATTTAAGACAACATCAAAACTTCCGCTTAAAGCCACCAAAAATTGCTGAAGATTTTTGTGAGCATGTCCGCCACGCTCCGACCCCGTTGGCACATCATATAAATAATATACCCTTTTAATATCAAAAGGAATTGTGTCATTTTCTATCACAGATAGATTTCCTCTTCGCTCTTCAATTTTTGGGATTGATATAATTTGAACTCCTTTATTATTTGTTTTCATATTGCATTCTTTCAAATTTTTGATGTCCCTTTTTGGCACTTTCCAGGGCATTTTTGATATTTCTAAATCCTATTTTACGCTGCTTTAAGTCAAAAAATAATTTAATAAGGATCCAAAAAATATAGTTGTTTTTGAAAATTCTTGTAAACAATGCACCTTGTATATAATATCTTTCAGTAATACTTTTTTTATCTGAAGAAGTAAGGTTCTCATGTTTTACAATGATTTGAGGTTCAAACAAAAGCTTCTTATTTTTTTTCTTAAAATCAAACAGAAAAATAGCTTCTTCACCCGTTTCAAAAATAGCTCCTAATCCAAAATTTTCATCAAACCGAATTTTTTCTTGCTCAAGAATTGATTTATTAAGTGTTATCTCTATGGAACTGGTATTTAAAATATCAAAAGTATTCAAATCCTTTTTAGAGTGAGAAGGATAATTCTTCATCAAATTTCCGTCTGAATTTATAGCACAAAAATTTATTACCGCTGCATGTGGAAATTTATTGTAAGTGGCTATTATTTTGCCGATAAATCCTTCTTGATATACTACGTCATCATCTGCTATTATAAGAATTTTTCCGATAGCGTTTTCAAAAGCTAAATTTCGGCTTTTAGACAAACCTCTCTCCAACGAATTTACAACTCTAACATTTGAATAATCAGAAGTTAAAACTTTTTCGCTCGTGGTTTGATTAATAATTAAGATTGTAAAATTAGAGAAATGGGAAAACGAAAACATCGGCAACAAAAAATCTAATGAATTTCTGTTCATTGTAGAAATTAAAATTTCGACTTCTGTATCCTTAAAAAAGCTATCCTCTGTATGTTTCATATTCAAACAAAAGTAAAAATACTAAACGAAAAAGAGTACATTTTAAAAACATCTCTTTTAATTTTTACTAAAGCTTAATATTAGAATAAATAAAATAGTATCATAAACCAGTATAATATTTTTATTTTTGATCTTTTCAATCAGAAACTCCATTTCAACTTTTGATGATTTTTATGCAAAACCTACCTTTAGTCAGTATTATTTGTTTGTGTTACAATCATGAAAATTTTGTAATTGAAGCTTTGAATTCAGTTTTGAGTCAAAGCTATGGAAACATCGAACTTATTATTGCCGATGATTATAGTACTGATGGTTCAAAAAAAACAATTAAAAATTGGCTTGAAGATCGTCCTAATATAAATTTTATTTCTAACGAAAGCAATTTAGGAAATACCAAAACTTTTAATAAAGCACTTCAATTTGCCAAAGGTGATTATATAATTGATTTAGCTGCTGACGATATTTTGCTGCCAAATAGCGTGGAAACACAAGTAAATACATTTTTAAATTCTAGACAGAAGAAATTAGCAATTGTTTATGGAAACGCAGAAATAATTTCAGAAAATAATAATCATCTTCGTTATTACTATAAGATTAATACAGCAAGAAAAGCATTAATAAAGCCGGCATCGGGGGATATTTATTTATCAATGTTAAATCAAAGCAGCATGATTTGTTCTGTTTCTTCAATGATAAAACGAAATGTTTTACAAGAATTAAATGGTTACGACGAAAATTTGGCTTATGAAGATTTAGATCTTTGGATTAGAATCTCCAGAAATTATAATTTTGAATTTATTGATGCAGTTTTAGTCCAAAAAAGAGAAGTAGAAAATTCTTTAGGAAATCAGTTTTATAAAAAATTCAATCGCAGAACCAGAGAAATAAACCATTCCAGTTATCTTGTTATTAAGAAAGCAATCGCTTTAAATAGGACCAAAATTGAAAATAAAGCATTATTAAAAAGACTGCATTATGAAATGACAAAAGCATATAAAACTTTTGATATTTGGTTGTTTATTAAATATATTCCTTTAAAACTGAGATTGAGGTTTTTCTAAATTCATTGCATTTTCTGTTTTAAAAAATCATTTACAATTCTCGAACATTTCTGTGCTCCTGTATTATGCAAATGATCTGCATCATAAAAATCATTGTTTGTAAAACGAGAATCACTGAACAAATTAAGGTAATAAACATTAGAATTCATTTTTTGAATTAATGCTGCACATTTAAAAATCTTATTCAATTTCTTCTGAGTAACCTTTGCTGAGTAGTTTTTTGTTACGGGCATTGTTACTAAGATCACTTTAATTCCTTTGCTTTTACATTTATTAATAATTGATTCAATTGCAGCAATATTTTCGGTAAAATCATTTAAATTATCCTCGTGTCGCTTGATAGTAATCACTGCATTTTCTTCTAAATTTAAAGTTTTATTCTGTTGAACATAATTGGTACCAAAACCATTTTCATTGCAATCGATAATTGTTCCTTTAGAAAAATAACGAGTTGTCAATTTCAAATTGTCGCTAAAGCTTTTTGTGGCTGAAATAAAATAATTTTTAGGATCTAACCAATTTATGATTGGTACTTCCAACTTCATATAATGTTTATAATAATATTTTCTCCACGTATCTTCGCTAGTGTTTTTTAATTGGCTCAAACTTGTGTATTCTATGTTTAAAATTACAAAATGAAGGTTTTTAAATTTATCAATATGTTTATCAACCAAAAGTTTATCAAAATATACAGATTGGCTAATATTGGCTAAATTATAAGCGGGTTTTTCAAGATAAGCAGGATTTAAACCGTAAAAAGTATGAGAATTACCTAAAATTAATATTTCTGTATTTTCATATTTATGTTTAATATCTTCATTTTTTTTAGAATAATTATTTGGTGTTATTCTGTAAAACGCTTCTATAAAAATAAGAACCAATAATATTGGAGATAAAAAAACAAATACTTTTTTAAATAGCTTTCTCATTTAAAATTGAAAATAAATAAATTGTACATTTTTACCCGAATAAAGTAAAATTAAAATTACTAAAGCATAGTAAAAAGCAATTCGCAATGATTTTATCCATGTAAAACCAAATTTTTCAATAGCAAAACGATCTTTTCTGCCATTCCATTCGATTCATGTAAAAACAAATAAAAGCCCTATTAATATTTTAGGAAATATTTCTGGAAAATTAAATAATGAAAGAGAAAACATTTTAGATATGTATATAAAAGCACTTTCTATAGTTTCAGATCTAAAAAAAATTCTGGCGAATGAAACTAATCCAAAAGTGAATATCATATTAAAAAAAATCTTAATTCCTGACAAAAAGTTATTTGCTGAGGCTATTTCTAGATTTTCCCTGTTTTTATTAAATAAAATTAAAGGAAGAATATACACAAAATTGATCAATCCGTAAACGATAAAGGTCCAGTTTGCTCCATGCCAAAATCCGATTAAAATAAATACTATAAAAACATTTCGAATCTGTTGCCATTTAGAACCTCTTGAACCTCCAAGTGGAATATAAACATAATCTCTAAACCAACTTGATAAGGAAATATGCCATCTTCTCCAAAACTCAGCGATATCACGCGAAAAATAAGGATAAGAGAAATTCTGTAATAACTCAATACCCAATAATCTCGATATTCCTAAAGCAATATCTGTATAACCTGAAAAATCACCATAAATCTGAAATGAAAATAAGATTGCACCAACAACTAATGTGCTTCCTGAATAATCAGTAGGACTATCGAATATTAAATTTACATACCCTGCGCAAGTATCAGCAATCACAATTTTTTTAACTAATCCCCATAAAATTTGTCTTAATCCACAAATTGCTGTTTCATAATTAAAGCTTCTTCTTTTTTGAATTTGAGGCAAAAGATGCGTTGCTCTTTCTATAGGTCCGGCAACCAATAAAGGAAAAAAACTAACAAATAATGCGTAATCAATTATATTATCGACAGGTTTTATTTTCTCCTTATAAATGTCAATTATATAGGATAAGGAATGAAAAGTATAAAATGAAATTCCGATTGGTAAAATTAAATTTAAGGTCGATACATTCGCTTTTAATCCTAAAATTGAAATGAATTCTGAAAAATTACCAATAAAAAAATTATAGTATTTAAACAATCCTAAAATCCCTAAATTAATAATGACAATCAACCAAAACCATCTTTTTTTGGCTAACAAATTATGTCTGCTTGAATATATTTTTTTTCCGAAATAAAAATCTAAACCTATGGAGATAATCAACAAAAAACTAAATCGCCAATCCCAAAAGCTGTAAAAAAGCAAACTTGACAATAATAAAAACAGGTTTTGCAATTTTAAACTTTTATAGAATACAAACCAGTAAAGTATAAAAACTATAGAAAAGAAAATTGCAAAACTTAATGTATTGAATAGCATATCTTATTAAATCAAAATTTTTCTAAAATAAACACACAATACAACGAAATAAATAAGATTATCAAAAGCATATGCAATTACAACTCCTTTAATTCCATAAGAGTTCATAAAAATTAAACTCGAAAAATATAAAATTGTCAATGAAAATATTTCTGAAAAAATAAAAGCTTTCGTCATCTTTTTAGCAAAAAACTGATACCCTAAAATAAGCGAAGCAACTTTAAAAACATCACCAATTAATTGCCATAAGAAAAGTGAACTTACCGGCAAAAAATCTTTCGTAAAAAGTATATGAATGATAATGAATCTGGAAAAATAAATAACAATTAGTCCAGTGCAAAAAACGGGGAGAATAAATTTATAATATTGCCAAAATATAGATTTTGTTTCATTATTATTCTGAGCTTTTGAAAGCTTTGGCAAAAAATAAACTGTTAGAATTGTACTGATAAACATCAAATAATAGGAAGAAATTCTAGTAATTGTTTCCCAACAACCTGCTTCATCCAGTCCTAACTCTTTTTATAATATTGTTTCTGATTGCTAATAAAAACAGCTGGTCCTAAAACTGATGAAACTAGTTCCATCAAAGAGTATGGTAATAATTCTTTGATAATTTTAAAATCAAATAAACTAAATCTGATTGCCGATAAAAACTAATTTCTTTTTGTACAGAATATAAAGTAACAAAAAACAAAAGCGAAGGACTAATAACAATCGCTAATAAGGCACCTAATGTTCTAAATTGGAAAATCATTACAAGCGAAACTATTAAAGCAATAATGTTCCCCAGAATATTAACCCAAATTACCTTTTTGAATTTGCTTAAACCATTTAATACCGCCAATAAAAAAACAGACACCGCATACCATGGCAAAATCAAAGCAAGAATTTTAAAAACTATCGAATAATTAAAATTAGATTCTAAAATGGTATTGTTCCAGAAAGAAGCAAAAAAATATAAATTCCACTTAAAATAAATGCAACACCAATCAAACTCATAAAAACAGTAGCCATTATTTTTCTCAGAACTTCCTTATTTTTTTGATTTTCAGCCACATATTTAATTATACCGCTTTGAAAACCGAGAGTTGAAATACTTTCTAAAGAAGTCAAAAAATTACGCAAATTTCCAACTAAAGCCATTCCCGAAGGTCCAACAAAAACAGCTAAAACTTTAGAAGTGACTAAACCTATTCCAATTTTTAAAACAACGCTAAAACTATTTAAAGACGTAATTTTAAACAGATTAGTTTGCGTTATTTTTTTTATAAAGTCCAACTTAATATCTATTTAAAACATCAATAACAAAACTAACTTCCCTTTCTGTCAAAACAGGACTAATCGGCAAACTCAAAACTTCATTATGAATTTTCTCCGTAATTGGAAAAGACAAATTATTCCATTCCGGAAATACTTTTTGTTTATGTGGCGGAATTGGATAATAAATTACGGTTTGAATATTATTCTGCGTTAAATATTCCTGCAATTCTTCTCTATTTTCTGTTCTAATAACAAACAAATGAAACACGTGATTTTCTGAAAAATCCCAAAAAGGCAAGATAATTTTTTCGTTTTTAATTTCAGATAAATAACGCTTTGCAATCTTTCGGCGTTTATCATTATCAGCATTTAAATTAGGTAATTTTAAATTTAAAAATGAAGCCTGAATTTCGTCTAATCTTGAATTTACACCAATATATTCGTTGTAATATTTTTTTTCAGAACCATAATTTCGAAGCGAAAAAAGCACTTTTGCCAATTCTGAGTCGTTGGTTGTAATTGCTCCCCCATCCCCTAGACAGCCCAAATTTTTCCCTGGATAAAAACTAAATGCTTTTGCACCTGATGACTCTTCTCCCGAAGCTTCGGGATCACTCAGTGTAACATTCGATGCATTTGGAATTTGGTCCCGATGCTTCGGGATAAAATTATTGGAATTTGCAGCCGCTCCATGAGATTGCGCTGCATCTTCTATTATTAAAAGATTATTTTGGTCTGCAATTCTATTTATTTCAGCCATTTCAGCCAATTGACCGTATAAATGAACAACCAGAATTGCTTTTGTTTTTGAAGTAATTTTTTCCCTAATCAAATCAGGATTAATGTTGTAGGTCTCTAATTTTGGCTCAACCAAAACCGGAACTAAATCTGCCTGCAAAATCGCCAAAATGCTTGCAATATAAGTATTTGCAGGAACAATAACCCCGTCTCCTTTTTGAAGTTTTCCTAATTGAATATAACCTTTAAAAATTAAAACCAAAGCATCAAAACCATTTCCAACTCCTATACAATATTGGGTTTGGCAATACTCAGCGAAAGCTTTTTCAAATGTTTCAACTTCTTTTCCTAAAATATACCAGCCATTACTTAAAACTGATTTCAGTTTTTCCTGAAAAGCAGCTTCGTATGGTGCATTTACTTTTTTAAGATCAAGAAATGGTATCATTTTATTTTTAATTGGTTAAACAAAAATACCATTTAACTTATTATAATTTGAAGTTTCAACTTCGTAAAAATCATGAATTATTGTACTTGCGCCAAAACTTTCTTTCCAGTATGATAATCCTTCATTGAGATTTTTTCCTTGATTTTCATTTGAAATTCCAAAATCAAAAAAACGTTTTTCAGCAAATCTTTCTTTTATCAAATATTGAAACAAAAAATCTAAACTTCCCCAATTTTCCTGCTTTTCATTTTTTGAAATATATTGACAATGTGCAACGGTTTCAGTTTCAAAGATAGTTGTTCCGGCCACAATTTTATCTTCTGAATAAACATTAAACTGATGAATATTTTGAGGAAAAAGAGCTTTTAAAGAATTCATTTCTTCTATTGAATGTACTGGTTTTGCATCATGTTTTGTTTTTAAATTTGGAACTAAAACTTCATTCCAAAATAATTCAAAATCATTTTCTTCCTTAATAATTAACTGATTTGAAACTGCTTTTTGAATACCTCTCTTGCGTATTTTCGAAATTTTATTTTCTTGTAATAAATCAATAACCGAAAGTGAATCGCGTCGTATCAGTTTGGCTTCTGCTAAAAACAAACTGTATAAAATTTCATCAGAAGGTTTAAGATGATAAATAGACGGAAGTGTTTTTAAATGCAATTTTTGAATGTTATTTTCATTTAAAAAAAACAAAATATCATGAAAAATTTCGATTACTGAGGCTTGTTTTGTTTCTTCTTTATAAACCAAATTTCCATACGTTAATCCCTGATGAGAATAAACCGATTTTCCTTGTTTATTTGCCGGTAAAACAGCCACCAATTTATGATTTTGGAAAACAAGAAGCGAAAAATCTTCAAAACGATCCTGATGGTATTCCATAAAATTACGATGAAACAAAAACGTAGCATTTTTGGCCTGAGCAATAAACTCATTCCAGGTATTGCAATCGTTTTGTTCGTATTTCTTTATGGTATATGTCGTCAATATTTTTGCTTTTTTTTCTTATTTATGATCAAATGCAGGTAAATACCATTTGAATTTTACGGCCATTAATCGTACTGTAATAATTACAACCGAAGTTACAAGATATAAAACATCATCTTCTAAATTCAGTTTTCTTAATCCAAAAAATACTATTCCTCCAAAAATACAAATCGTTGCATAAATTTCTCTTCTAAAAATAGTTGGAATTTCTGTACACAAAATATCTCTGATTACACCCCCAAAACAAGCTGTCATTGTGCCCAAAGCAATACAAATTACAGGATGCAAACCCGTCATAATTCCTCTTTCAAGGCCAATTAAAGTAAAAACCCCAAGACCAATTGTATCAAATAAAAATAACGAAGTACGCAGTTTATCAAACTTTTTTCTAAAAAGAATCGCCAAACAAAAACCTAAAATAATGACGTAAACATATTGCAAATTCAGCATCCAGCCCACTGGTGTTCTGCCTATTAAAACATCACGAAGCGTTCCGCCGCCAACTGCTGTCACAAAAGCAATAATAAAAACACCAAACGGATCCAGTTTTTTATGCATTGCCGTTAAAGCGCCAGACATGGCAAAGGCCATTGTACCAATAATATCTAATAAATGGAACATTTTTTTTAGTTCAAAGTTTCAAAGGTGCAGAGATACAAAGATTAAATTATACCGTTGTATTCTTTTCGTTATTTTTTCACGTAAATCGGACTTCTTTTTAATAAATAAGAAACCGAATCTATCCAGCTGTCTTTCAGTTTAAGGAAAGGCTGACGCGTTTGTGAGTATATTTTCGTGCCATTTTTATACATATCAAAATACACATTATAGTAATAATACATTTGTGTATTGGCAGTTGTAGTCGAATAATCTGTAGACTTTACTTTTTTATCATTGTTGCTCACCGTTGTGCTTCCGCTTCCGTAAGTCGAAGCTGTTGAGCTAGATGACATTGTGTATGAGATTTTCGCCGCCACAATATTATCTACACCCAGAATTTTTTCAAGATCTTCAATTGGCGTTTCATCAATATTATTATGGTCAATTCCGGCTTTGTGCAATAAACTATTCGTCGTTCTTAAATCCTGAACTGTAAGCGGGAAAATATTTGCCGATTTATCCAATAATTTATTGTACGTATCGTTTTGGGCAAACTTTGCCATATCTTCTGAACTTTGTTGGGTATCTGAATTTATATACGGAATTGGTAAAACGGCAATTGTATTGGGTTTAATTTCCTGGGCAACAATATTTTGATTTGAAGATGTTTGAGTAGTATTTTCAGGCGTTACATCAAAATTTTGAGAACGGCCACTTGAGAATTCAATTCTGGCGATTTGAGAAACATCAAGCGAAATTTGTACTGTTTCTCCCGGCAAAGAATATTCTACGGTTTTATCAGATATTTTTGCAATAGTGCATTCTATAATCTGATAATCTCTTTTTATAATTTTATCCAGTTTTTTTGTTCCTTGTGCAAAATTAACAAACGGAATAAGTAAGAGAACTATAATTGTCAAAGCTTTTTGTAATTTCATAGTATTTCTAATTAAGTCAAATGATAAAATATTAATGTTTTACTTACAAACAAAGTTAAGAAAACTTCCTACTTAAATCATTCAAATTAAATTACTTAATTACATATTTTGCGTATAAAAATTATAATCTTTTAAAATTGTACGAAGAAAATCTTTCGAATTTCCTGATTGGTTTTTAATTCCCGTTACACTTTCAATTTTAGAAACCAGTTTAAGAATTGTTTCATAATCATCTTTAAGATCTGCTTTTAAAAATGTTTCTTTAATGATTCTCATATCATTATCAGTCAATTTTATAACCAAAGGATACGTTGGCACATAAGCCTCACCTATTTCTTCGAGAATGGTATGGCTAATATTAATTTTATTTTTTAAAGTTATAACGGCAGTGCCCGCAACCATATCTCCTAAACGCTGCCCTTTTTTACTCATTATAACAGTAACCAAGGCAATAATTCCAAAAAATATACTAAGATCGATAAGCCTAAAAAACCAGCGCATTAAATAATCCCCAAAACCAGCCTGATAACCATCAATTTTAACGACTTTTATCTTGACTATTTTTTTACCAATGGTTTGTCCTTCAAAAATGCTTTCTAAAGTGATCGAATAAATGATAACAGGAAAATATAAAAGTAAAAGAATCGTCATTCTGGACCATGAATCTAAATTATCCAACAATCTGTCTAATTGAAGCCAGTAAAAAACGACGCTCCAAATCACGATTACATAAGCTATTTTAATACCAAAATCAATGAAATGAGACCCGATTCGCTCACCCGCAGATGCTGCCTTAAAATTTATTTTAACATTTTGTGTTGTATTTATTGATAATTCTGACATATTTTATATTTTAGCCTACAATGAGAGAAGTCGCCTTCATAAAACAAAATAAAGAAAAATGGCTGGAATTTGAGCTAGCTATTTTTGGTAAAGCTAAAAAAAATCCTGATGAGTTAGCTAATTTGTACATTCAAATGATGAATGACTTATCGTATGCCCAAACTTATTATCCAAAAAGCAAAACGGTTATTTACTTAAATCACCTTGCTTCGCAAATTTATCAGAAGATTTATAAAACAAAACGAGCCGAAAAAAACAGATTTCTGGAGTTTTTTAAAACCGAAGTTCCGCTTTTGGTTTACGATTACAGAAGATATTTAATGTATGCTTTTGTCCTGTTTTTTATAACAGTTGGTATTGGTGTAATTTCCGCACGATACGATCAAAATTTCGTTCGCTTGATTTTAGGTGATGGATATGTAAATATGACTTTGGAAAACATCAAAAAAGGAAATCCAATGGCTGTTTATGGTTCCGGAAGCAATTGGGGAAGTTTTGTTGGCATTACCATGAATAACTTATATGTGGGTGCAAAATGCTACATTTATGGTATTTTTGGCGGATTGGGAACTTTTTATATTTCCCTGCAAAACTGTATTATGCTGGGTGCTTTTCAATACTTTTTTTACGACCAGAATGTTTTCTGGAAAAGCGTTCGTGGAATCTGGATTCATGGTTCCATGGAAATTTTCGCCATCGTTATCGAAACAGCAGCCGGATTTATTTTAGGGGCTTCAATCCTTTTTCCAAAAACTTTTTCGAGAATCAATTCATTTAAAATAGGTTTCAAAAACAGTTTCAAAATATTCCTAAGCACATTTCCATTCACGATTAGTGCCGGATTTCTTGAAGGTTTTATTACCCGATATTCTATTGATATGCCCAATTGGTTAAGCAGTTTAATCATTCTGGTTACACTTGGCATCATTTCATTTTATTATTTGGTTTATCCTTTTATTGTATACAAAAAAACACAACCGCTATCTGCCAAATTGAATTAATCAGGAACCAGTAATGAACAAATTTTTCTTCGTTTTATCTTTTCTATTTTATTGCAGCATTTCGCAGGCGCAGGATTCTTTGGCTACAGTTGACCCGCCAAAAGTCGAGTCTGTAAAATATACCGAAAAAGATATTCATGTCGATTCAGATACAATTGAAGCAAAAAACTTCAAACAAGATTTCAAAAAAAAATACAAAGACGCTGATTTCGTTTACGAATATAAAGCACCCGAAAAAGGTGCCTGGGATTATTTTAAAGAATGGCTCGCCAGTATTTTTAGAAGATTGTTCACTTTTAGCAATCCGGAAGCATCGCTAAACTTTGTTGCTATTTTATTAAAAGTCATCGCCGCTTTAGTTATCATTTTTGTAATCTATTTGATTGTAAAAGCGATAATAGCCAAAGAAGGGCAATGGATTTTTGGAAAAAATGCACACAAAAAAACAATCTATTATTCTGACATCGAAAAGAATATTCATCTTCTTGACTTCGAAAAATTAATTAAAGAAAGTATTGCAGCCGGAGAAAAAAGAATCGCTATTCGCTATTATTATCTTTGGCTTTTAAAGGTCATGGCACAAAATCATTATATTGAATGGGATATCGAAAAAACAAATTCTGATTATTTGTACGAGCTTCAAAAACCCGCACACAGAGAAGAATTCATGTATTTATCTTATTTGTACAACCACATTTGGTATGGCGAATTTGAAATCGATGAAACCACTTTTATAAAAGCCGAAAACCGATTTAAGAAATCTTTAAAAACATTTAGCAATGAGTAAATCCATTAAAATTTATATTGCTATTTTGATTTTAGTTTTCGCCATTATTTTAATAGCAGATCATGATAAGCAAAAACCAATCGATTGGCGACCAACCTATTCTGTCAATGATAAAATTCCGTTTGGATTGTATGTTTTTGACAAAGAAATAAATGGTCTTTTAAAAAATCAGAAGATTGAAAGAGTTTCTGCCGTAACACCTTATGAGTTTTTAGATTCAAAATATGTTCCTGATACAACTGCCGGAAAATACAAAATAAAAGGTACGTTTTTTAATATTTCAGAATACGGTCAAATTGACGATCAGTCGATTACCGAACTTTTCTATTTTGTTTCACACGGAAATAATGCTTTTTTGAGCATGAAAAATTTCCCAAAATCATTATTAGACAGTTTAAAAATCGAAATAAACACCAGTTATCCAAACGAAAAAATGAATTCGGTTTGGATGGCCAATAAAAAACTAAATCCGAAAAAGTATTCCATAACAGAAGAAGAAATGGGAAACTATTATTTTTCGAAAATTGATACTCTGATGACAACCGTTTTAGGATATCAGGGAAATAAAAATAAAAAGCAAATTGATTTTATAAAAGTGCCTTATATCAATGGTTATTTTTACCTGCATACAAAACCTGTGGCTT
>Ga0247738_10000473_pt1 | contig 15364 bp, 12 predicted proteins | sample UWRJL013104B2_FD_180936 | JGI IMG/M metagenome (GOLD analysis project Ga0247738, IMG submission 180936) | Plant litter microbial communities from Arlington Agricultural Research Station in Wisconsin, United States - UWRJ-L013-104B-2 | ecosystem: Environmental > Terrestrial > Plant litter >...
ACGAGACCCGGCCGCGCAACCAGGGCGCGCAGTTGACCGCCTGGGAAATGCACGGCCACGGCGTGCCGCACACGCTGATCGTCGACAATGCCGGCGGGCACCTGATGCAGCATGGCGGCATCGACATGGTCATCGTCGGCACCGATCGCACCACCGCCGATGGCGACGTCTGCAACAAGATCGGCACCTATCTGAAGGCGCTGGCCGCCAAGGACAACGGCGTTCCCTTCTATGTCGCCCTGCCCTCGCCGACGATCGACTGGACCGTGCATGACGGCGTCCGGGAAATCCCGATCGAGGAGCGCAGCAGCGACGAGGTGAGCTTCGTCCAGGGACAAGCGACCGACGGCACCATCGTCACGGTGCGCATTTCGCCAGCCGGCAGTCCGGCCGCCAACCCGGCCTTCGACGTTACCCCGGCTCGGCTGATCACCGGCCTGATCACCGAGCGCGGCATTGCCGAGGCCTCGCCGCAGGGCTTGAAGGCTCTGTTTCCCGAACGGAGCTGATCCGATGACCCTTTCCAACCGGCAGACCACTGCGGATATTGCCGCCGGCATCCGCAGGCGGGTGTTCCTGCACACCATGCGCAACAATGGCGGCTATCTGAGCCAGGCCTGCTCGGCCGCCGAGAGCCTTGCCTTCCTCTACAACGAGGCGCTGACGCTGGGCGAACCGGCCCTGCCACGGGTGCCGCTGCCGTTTGCCGGCGTGCCCTCAGCCACAAATCCGGATGCCTTTACCGGTGCTGGCTATCACGGCCCGTTCGCGCCCGAATATGACCGGCTGATCATTTCGCCCGCCCATTATGCCCTGGTGATCTATTCCGCCCTGATCGAGGTCGGCCGCATGGACGAGCATGCGCTCGACCATTTCAACCGCGATGGCTCATCGGTCGAGATGATCGGCGCCGAGCACAGCCCCGGCATGGAAGTGACCACCGGCTCGCTCGCCCAAGGGCTTTCCATGGCCTCCGGCATCGCCTGGGCGCGCAAGCGCCGCAGCGAGCCGGGCAAGGTCTGGGTCTATATGTCGGACGGCGAGTTCCAGGAGGGGCAGACCTGGGAATGCCTTGCGGTGATGGCCTATCACGGCATCGACAACATCCGGGTGATCGTCGACGTCAACCGCCAGCAATGCGACGGAGCCATGTCGTCGGTGCTGGATCTCGGCGATCTGGCCGCCCGCGTCGAAGCCTTCGGCGTCACCTGCCGTTCGATCGACGGCCATGATCTCGATGCCATGCGGGCCGCCGCGCAGAGTGCGGAGGCCGGGAAGCCGCTGATCATTCTCGCCAATACCTCCCCTTATCAGGGCATGGAATTCCTCAAGAGGCGCTTTCCGCGTCTGCACTACGTGCGCTTCAAATCCGCAGAAGAACGGCTGGAAATGCAGACGGCGATAGCCGCCGAGCTTGGTATCGACACCGCCGAAATCGCGAGGGCATGAGCATGGTCGAGATCGTTAACCGCCCCTATGCCAAGGCCTTCGAAACCTTCGCCGCCGCCCAGCCCGACGTGCTCTGCCTGTCGGCCGACCTCACATCCTCCTGCGAAGTCGACGGCTTTCGCGACCGTTATCCCGACCAGTTCCTGTCGCTCGGCATGGCCGAGCAGAACATGCTGTCCTTTGCCGGCGGCCTGGCGATGCAGGGTTTTCGCCCTTTCCTGCACACCTTTTCGGTCTTTCTCTATCGCCGCCCCTATGACCAGCTGATCAATTCGATCGCCTATTCCAACCGCCGCGTCCGGCTGATGGGCTTTTTGCCCGGCATTACCACGCCGGGGGGCATCACCCACCAGGCAATAGAGGATATCTCGGTGATGCGCGCCATTCCCAACATGACCATCCTCGAATGCGGTGATGCTACCGAGGTAGAGACAGTGCTCGACGTTGCCGACGTCATCGACGGCCCGGTGTATGTCCGCGTGCTGCGCGGCGAGGTGCCACGGCTGTTTTCGACGCCGTTCGCGTTCAACCGGCTTCGCACGCTCAGCGAAGGCGGCGACGTGCTGGTCGTCACCTCCGGGGTGTGCACCGAAGAAGCGTTGCGGGCCACCACCGCCCTGAAGGCCCGCGGCGTGGGCATCCATCACCTGCATGTCTCGACCCTGAAGCCTTTCGACCGCGACGGACTGATCCGGGCCGCGCTCGGCAAGCAGGGCGTGGTGACGCTGGAAAACCATACGATCGTCGGCGGTCTCGGATCGCTGGTCGCGGAAATCCTTGCCGAGGAGGGTCTGGGGATCCGGCTGCGCCGTCTCGGCCTCCAGGACACCTTTGCCCATGGCGCATCGAAACCTTATCTGATGAAGAAATACCGACTGGATGCCAGCGCCCTGGTCGCCACCATCGGTGACATGCTCGGACGCACGCTCGATATCGACGATGCTGAACTCGAGGCCGTCCGCATCGACACCGTGCATTCGGCGCAGAAGGCCGAGGCGCTGTAGTGGCGCGCTTTTCCGTCACCTATTGGCTAGGCACGGCAAGCGAGGCGGACGCGCGGGCGCGGGCCGAGGAAATCGCCCTCGAACAGACGGTGGAAATTCCCCGCGATATCGTGCCGTCAGGCTTTGTCGAGGACGAGATCCTTGGGCGGATCGAGGCGATCACGCCGAACGCCGACACGCGCGGCGGCTACCTGGCGGATATCTCCTACAGCGACGACGATATTGGTGACGATTTTCCGCAACTGCTCAACATCGTCTTCGGCAATTCCTCCATCCGCCGCGACACCCGCGTCGAGACCATGCGCCTGTCCGAGGGCATTCAAAGGATTTGCCCCGGCCCGCGTTTCGGCATTGATGGTTTGCGAAAGCGCGCGGGCGTCGAACAAGGCCCGCTGCTGATGGCGGCGATCAAGCCCGTTGGCCTCTCGACCGCGCAGCTTGCCGATCTCGCCCATCGCTTCGCACTCGGTGGCATGGATTTCGTCAAGGACGACCACGGCCTTGCCAACCAATCGACCGCGCCCTTCCTCGACCGGCTGAAGGCCTGCACCGATGCTGTCGGTGACGCCAATGCCCAAACCGGGTTCTCCACCGCTTACGTGCCGAACATCACCGGTCCAGCCGACCGCATCTTCGAGCGGGCGTTTCTGGCCCAGGAATCCGGCGCCGGCGGCGTCATGCTGGCGCCGTCGTTGGTGGGTTTCGATGTCGCGCGGGCGCTGTCCGCCGATCCGGAATTCTTCCTGCCGATTGTCTCGCACCCAACCTTCGGCGGCGCCCATGTCATCACGCCGACCACCGGATTTTCACACCGCTTCTTCTTCGGCATGCTGCAGCGGCTGATGGGGGTGGACGCCGTCGTCTATCCCAACTTCGGCGGGCGCTTCAGCTTTTCCCGCGACGAATGCCGGTCAATCGTTGACGGCTGCACGATGGATCTGGGTGGGCTGAGACCCATGCTGCCCGCCCCAGGCGGCGGCATGACCTTCGAACGACTACCGGAAATGCGCGCCGCCTACGGCGACACCGTCATGTACCTGATCGGCGGCGCCCTTTTGCGCGAGCAATCGGATCTTGTCGGCGCGTGCCGCCGATTGAGGGAAGCGGTAAGAACACGCCATTGATGGTGGCACCGGTGCCGGCGCGCCGTAGATGTGCGGCTGCGGTTCTGGATGCTGCCGCGGTTAAGAGCTCAGATGTCCCCGTCTCTGTCCAAGGTGGCCGCCGGCCAGGCTCGAAGATTTCAAAGTCGCGGGCCGGTGGGGTCGAATAGGAAACAGTCAGCGGGCTTTAGCCACAATGATGCCCTTTCGCCAATTCTGACCGATTGCTGGCTGCGCAATTCCGCAACGATGCCTTCCGCGCGGTCGATATCGGAATAGAGGTAACTGACGTTGCCGAGCCGCTCGAATACTTCGCAGCGCAAAGACACGGCCATCGATCCCTCGAAAGCATCGGCGCGGAAATGCTCCGGCCGGATACCGAGCAGCACGTCCTTGGGCAATTCCCGGTCGCGGTCACGCGGGTTGATCGCCAAGCCCTCGAGTCCCAGTTGGGGTACCGTCAGCAGCGCCCGCCCATCACCATCGCGGCCGATGACCCTGGCGCTCAAAAAATTCATCCTTGGCGAGCCAATGAAGCCGGCGACGAACAGATTGTCGGGATTCTCATAGAGTTCGATGGGCGCGCCGACCTGCTCGACAATGCCCCCATTGAGCACGACGATGCGGGTTGCCAGCGTCATGGCTTCCACCTGGTCATGCGTGACATAGACCATCGTCGCGCCGAGATCGGTATGCAGCTTGGCGATCTCCAGCCGCATGCGCACCCGCAGTTCGGCATCCAGATTGGAAAGCGGCTCATCGAACAGGAAGATCTTGGGATTGCGCACAATGGCGCGGCCGATGGCGACGCGCTGGCGCTGGCCGCCGGAAAGCGCCTTCGGCTTGCGGGAGAGATAGGGTTCCAGCTTGAGGACCTCGGCGGCTTGGCGCACCAGCTTACTACGCTCCGGCTTGGCGACGCCCGCCATCTCCAGGCCGAAACCCATGTTTTCCTCGACCGTCATATGTGGATAGAGTGCATAGGACTGGAACACCATGGCAATGCCGCGCCTGCTCGGGTCCGCACGGGTGACGTCCTCGCCGTCAATCAGGATCGCCCCCTCCGTCACCTGCTCCAGCCCGGCGATCATGCGGAGCAGCGTCGACTTTCCGCATCCCGAAGGGCCGACGAAGACGATGAATTCGCCGCTGTCGAAAGCGAGGTTGACATTGCGGATGACTTCCGTGGTGCCGAAGGATTTTCTGATGTTTTGCAGTTTGAGCTGTGCCATCGGCGAACCTCTACTTGACCGCGCCTTCCGTCAGTCCGCTGACAAACCAGCGACCGACGAAGGCGAAGAGAATTATGACGGGCAAGACCGCCAGCCCCGCGCCGGCGAGCAGGAGACCCCAGTCGATCTGGTACTGGCCGATAATGCCGGAAAACCCGACCGGCACGGTGCGCTTGGCGTCTGAAATGATCAGTACCGAGGCAAAGACATATTCTGTCCATGAGGAGATGAAGGCGAAGATGGCGACACTGGCGATGCCGGGCGCAATCAGCGGGATCATTATGCGGCGCAGGATGACGGTCGGCGGCGCACCATCGATCACCGCCGCCTCCTCGATTTCCCGCGGCACCGAAGCCAGGAACGAGCGCAGCATCCAGATCGAGAAGGGCAATGCGAAGGCGACATTGACGCCAATAAGCGCGGGCAGCGTGTCGATGATGCCGAGCTTGGCAAACATGCCGAAAAGGGGAATGAGTATGACGATGCTCGGAAACGCATAAGCCAGCAGGATGATACGGTAGAGCGCTTGCCGGCCGGGGAATTCGAGGCGGAAAAAGGCGTAGGCAGCGGGCACCGCCAGCAGCAATGTGATCAAGGTTGAGGCTATCGCAACTATCAGGCTGTTGACCACATAGGTCGCGTAGGCGGAACGCGTCAGCAGGCCCGCGTAGTGCTGCACGGTGAAGGAATGCGGGAAGAAGGTTGGCGTCCGCGAGATGATCTCCTGAGGCAATTTGAAGGAGCTGGAGAATACCCACCAGAACGGCAGAACGACCAGCACCAGCAGGAAGATGCCGGCGATTGCCAGCAGGATGTTGAGGCCGAGCGAGCGCCTCATTCCCGTTCCTCCTGCCGATCTAGCGAACGAACTGTCAAAAGCGCGAAGGTGAGCAGCAGAACGGTCGCGATCACCGACATGGTTGCCGCTTCGCTCAGCCTGTAGCCCTTGAAGGCGGTCTCATAGATCAGCACCGGCAATGTCCTTGTTCCCCCGGCAGGACCGCCCGCGGTCATCAGCCAGATGATGTCGAAGACGTTGAACGAGAGCAGCGTGCCAACCACGGAGAGAACACCGAGCGTCGGCTTGAGCAGCGGCCAGGTAATGCGGCTGAAGCGCTTCCAGGCGCTGGCGCCATCGATGCGGGCAGCCTCGTAGAGATCGCCCGGTATGCGGGTCATGCCCGCGAGCAGCATAAGGGTGACGAAGGGAAACCAGCGCCATGAATTTATGAAGACGAGCGTGGCAAAGGCCATCCATGGGGTGCTGAAAAAGCCGATCGGGCGGGCGCTCAGCCCGGACTGCACGATAAGCGGATTGATCATGCCGCCCGAGGTTGAAAACAGCCATCGCCAGATGATTACCACCACGACTGTCGGCACGATCCAGGTAAGGATGATCCATGTGCGCGCGATCCGCACGCCCGGGAAATTCTGACTGAGCACCAGCGCGGCGATCATGGCCAACGCCGTCTGTAAGACGGCGTTGGCGGCGACCCAGGCAATACTCATGCCGGTGGCACGCCAAAGGCTGGGATCGGCCAGAAGCTTGGCATAATTGTCCAAACCGATCCATGCGCCGGGCGAGCCGACGGACCGCACGTCCTGCAAGCTGAGGATGATTGCCGAAACCAGTGGCCAGCCGAGGATCAGGAGCAGTACCGACATGGCTGGCGCCACGAACACGAAGGCCAGCAAAGTTGGGTTCCTCATGCGCCTGCTCCCGTTTCCCCGCTTGCTATTTCGAGGCCTCGACCATGCGTGCCTGACCTTGGGCTACCGCGCCCTTGGCATCCGTGCCGGCCACGACAATATCCTGCAAGGTTTCGGCGATCAGGTTCTGCGCAGAGATCGCAGCGATCGAAGGGAAGGTGCGGCCGCTTGTGAAGCCGAACAGCCTGCCATTCTTGGAGTTAGCGATGACTGTCTCGATCTGTGACTTGTACTTTTCGACCATCGGATCGTTCCAGAATGTCTCAGCCTTGGCGCCGTCTTCGGTTACCGGCATAAACAGGCCCGGCTCCATGTTCAGGAATTTGCCGTAGTTTTCAGGCTCCAACAGCCAGGCGATAAATTCCTGTGAAGCCTTCGTCTTGGCATCATCCTTCGAAAGCAGCATCACCGCATTGGCATAGGCGATCGTGTTAGCCTCCGCGCCAGCCTCCTCTGTCGGAATGGCAGCCACGCCGAGATCCGAAGGTTCGCCGCCGCCTTGGGTGTCATATGTCGAGATCACTGAGAACTGCATGATCATGCCGCAGCTCTTGGAAACAAAGCATGCCTCTGCTTCACCCCAGGTCCAGGAAGTGCTATCCGGTGGCGAAAGTTTATTGAGCTTTGTATAGAATTCGAAGGCGCCGACGGTCTCCGGATTGTCGAAGCGCAGCGTTCCGTCCTCATTGTAGATTTCGGTCGCGCCGCCATTGACCATCAGGCTGTATACGGTCTGATCGGTATAGAGCTGCTTGTTGGCCGGCACTCCTACACCATAGGCCCCGCCCTGCGACAGCGCTTTTGCAGCGGCTTCCCACTCTTCCCAGGTCGCCGGGACCTTTAGGCCAGCCTTTTCGAGATCGCTCTTCCGATACCAGAGGTTCATGCTCATATTGTAGAGCGGGATTGCCCAAACGCCGCCGTCGTAGGAATAGGATTGGACCGTGCTCGGGATGAACTTATGCTTCTTGTCCAGTTCGGCCACGAAGTCTGCAACCGAGGTGAGAGCACCGGTCTTCTTCAGGATCGGGGCGAAATCCGGAATGGCGAACAGCATGTCCGGACCGGCGCCGGCCGCCAACGCTGCAGGCACCTTGGCATAGACCTCACCCCAGCTCTGCGGCTCCTGCTTGACGACAATTTCTGGGTGAGAAGCGTTAAAGGCATCGATCAGCTCCTGGACGCGCGCTACACGGTGCGGCGGCTGCTCCATGTGCCAGAGCGTCACTTCGACGGGCGCGGCATAGGCGGTAGACGACAACAGCATCGAAGCGAATGCGAGAATGGATAGCGATGTTTTGGTCATTTCAGTTCCCCTTCTTTCGTTGTGTATGTGCTGCAGGCTTGGTCTAGAGATGCGGATTCCGGCCGCGGAAGCGCTGCACGAGCTTGCGGTTTATGTCCTCGGCCCCGGCCATGTTGGCGCTAAGATAGATCGGGGCGTCGCCGTCATGCGCTAGTTGGGTGGCGACCTCGGCCAGAACGGCGTTCATGATCGCCGTGCCGATGGCCGTGGAAACAGGTCCAACCTTCAGGTCGCTGCCCGGTACATCCAAAACCGCGTCGCCGGGTGGCGCGCCGTTGTCGAGTACGATGTCGGCAAGATCGGCAAGCCTTTCCCGGCCTTTTGCCGCTACCGTCGAATAGGCAAGCGAGGTGACGGCGATGATCTTGGCGCCACGTTCGCGACCGACCCTGGCGGCCTCCAGCGGTGCGGCATTGACGCCAGAATTCGAGGCGACAACCAGCACGTCGCCGGGGCCGATCGTGTAGCGGTCGAATACCGGTCGAACGATACCTTCCATGCGCTCGTAGACGGTGCCGGCAACCGCGCCTTCGTGCACCATGGTGGCACCCGACAGTATCGGCACCGTGATTGCGAGGCCACCGGCGCGATAATGGACCTCTTCGGCCAGTATGTGCGAATGCCCGGTGCCAAAGACAAAAAGCCGGTGGTCGTTGCGGGCGGCGGCCACGATCAGCTCCGCAGCCGCGGCCATAGGCGCGGCAAGCGCGCTGCGGATCGCGCCGAGCCGGCCGATGAGGTCTGCGAGATAGCGGTCCGAGGCGGTGGTCATTGGATTTTCTCGTCTCCGATAGTCAGGGCGACACGCATCGCGAAGGCGTCGCCGCGGTAGATCGAGCGCACATATTCGAAAGGCACGCCTTCACTGTCATAGGTCAGTCGCGTCAGCTTCAGCACGGCCGCGCCATCAACGATGTCGAGCGAGCGCGCCGCTTCGCCGTTGGCCAGCGATGCTGCAAGTGACTGCTCGGCCGAGGCCGGGAACAATCCGAACTGCCCGCGCAGCGTCTCGTAGAGAGACGCGGTTTCGAAATTGGCAAGATCGAGTAGGCCGGGCGTTACGCTGGCGCGAATATCGGTCGTCTCACGGGCTATCGGCACACCATCGGCGAGACGGATACGCACCAGACGGTGAACCAGACGGTCCTGGGCGGGCAGGCTGAGCGCGGCGATACATTGCGCATCCGCCTGACGGGTTTCTGCAGAAACCACGATGCTCCTGGCCTTGCGGCCGCTCTGCGACATTTCCTCGGTAAAGCCGGTCAGAGAGCGCAACGTCTGCTCGATGACGCTTGCGCCGACGAAACTGCCCTGGCCAGCCCGCGCCTCCAGAATGCCGCGATCGACAAGTCGTCGCACGGCCTGGCGCGCGGTCATGCGGCTGACCCCCATCGTCTCGGCCAGGTCCCGCTCGGAGGCGACCCGGTCGCCCGCCTTCAGTATACCTGAGCGAATGTCGCTTTCCAACCGGGCGGCGATCTGCATGTAGAGAGGGGACGCGGATCCGGTCACCTGACGCTCCTGGTCTATACCATCTTAATTTATGGTATAGACCATTGAAAAAAGCGCAAGCAGGAATCGAATCGGTCAGCCTGATACGCCCAGCAACCGGTCTCGGCGCGCACGATAGACCTGGAACGCGGCATGGTATGCAGCGGTGTGCTCTTCCGAGGGAAAGTGGCGTCGTCCGCCGCCCGCCACTGCAGCGGACGCGCTCCTGACATCGGCAAATGCGCCGACGGCAGTGGCGGCGATCAGGGCCACGCCACGGGCGCCAAACTGCGTGCCGTTGGGGACGACGATCTCCCGGCCGAGCACGTCCGCGATCATCTGGCTCCAGAAGTGGCTTTGCCCGCCGCCGCCGGTAAGCAGGATGGGGCCGCCGCCCGCATCCAGTGCCTCGACGAGGTCTCGGAATGCGAACGCTACGCCCTCGAACACCGCTCGGAACATCGCGGCCCGGTCGTGGCGGGGGGAAAGACCGGAAAATTGCGCACGCGCGTGGATATCGACCACGGGCGCGATGATGCCGCTTTCACTGAGGTAGGGCAGATAGGTAAGGTCCCCCGCCCCGATCGCCACAGCCTCTGCCATGGCCGTCACGCGTTCGTAGCGATCGGGCAGATTGGCAAGATCGGGCGCAAGCGCCGTAAGGGCCCAGTCAAGGTTGAGCGTGCCGGCGACGTTCACCATCGCGCGATACCAGCAGTCGTCGGGCAGCGAGAACAGCAGGCCAAGATCGCGCGGCATAAAAACCGGTCGGTCTGTACAGAGCCCGACCATGCATGTTGTGCCGAGCACGGCGGTGATGGTTCCGGGTGCCAACCCGCCCGCGCCGACCACGGTCGCCGGGACGTCGCCGGCGCCGATCGCAACCGGCAACCCCGCAGGCAATCGGAGCCGCTCGGCAACCTCGGGTAGCAGCCCACCATGGACGGTCTCGGAATCCCGCACTTCGGGCAGAAGGTGGCGCCATGCATCGAGCCCGAACAGCGAGATCATCGCATCGCTTCGGTCGCGGCTCGCCGCATCGCCGGGAATGACCGATGCCTCGCTGCGGTCGGTCGCCACCTCGCCGGTCAACTTCATGCGCAGAAAGTCCTTGTAGGACAGCGCATGGGCGGCACGGGCGAGGACGTCGACCTCGTTGCGCACAAGCCAGGCAAGCACCGGCAAGGTGCAACCTTGCTGCATGACGGACCCAGACGATAGGAATATCCGCGACAGGATCTGCGGATCCTTTGCCACCATCTCGTCGATGATCGACTGGCTTCGGCAGTCCTCCCAGATGATACCTGGGCGGAGCGCCGTGCCGGTCCTGTCCACCACCCAGGCACCCACCATGGCGGCGGTAATCCCCAGGCCGGCGATTTCATGCGGGTCCAGCCCGCTCTCCGCCACGACCTCGACGATCACGTCCTGGGCCGCCGCCCAGACCATATCCGGATCCAGTTCACTCCAACCCACATTCGGCCGGGAAAGCGGGGTTCGTCGCGAGGCTGCGCCATATTGCCGGCCGGAGAGATCAAAGATCGCAGCCTTGCAGACGGACGAACCGGCATCCAGGCCGATGAAATAGCTGCCCACGCTCCTACACCCTCGCGATCTTCAGACAGAGCAGGCGGGTTCCTGCGCGAAATGTAAGCGGTAAGGCAGCACGAGCAGGTGATATCTCAAGCGTGTTCAGGTTGTTTAGCGCCTCTGCGAGACGACGGTAGCGTGGACCCGGCGACACATTCGACGGATGTCCATGAGTTGCAAGGTCGGCCATTGATGTGGTTTCATTCATAGAGCTGACATTAGGACCGATATGGATGCATATGCAACATCGGGGGTGTCTTTGTCCTTGCCACATCCGGCTCCGAAAAAGAGCCTCCTCAGGGCATCGCTCAGAATCTATTTCATCCGATGTCGGCTGCAAAACGACAAGCAGCTTTGATAGACACACACGGCCCAAACCACACAGCTTACCGCGGTCCCGTGACAACCGATAATGTTGCATTATCAATTACTTAACTTGATGTCTGGACGACGTGCCAGAATGAGCGGCGCTGCGGGTACCGATCCAGATTGCCTCGCCCCCCTGGTAATGGTGATGGTGTTCGCATAGATAACCTTCAACGCGATAAGTGCCCCTCACAGGGACAACATTGCAGGCGATCTCACATATTTTTCGCCGCCGAAACGATGAAACCGCACTCCGCGTGTCAGGCCTGCCTCGGTGGCGACATCTTTCAGCGCACTCATGGCATAGTCCCATGACTGCGGATGTTAACGGCTATCCGGAAGCTCGGATAACGACATCACAATCCTTTGCACTTCGTAGGTGGCGATGATCGCTCCGAAAAACACCGAGAGCAGTCCACTGAAGGTCCAGGCTCTCGCAAGTGATTCCTGCGGCAAAGAGCCGTCGACGATCAAGATGGACACGGCGGCAAGAGTAATGACCATAAGGAACCGGGCGACACTGTTTGCCTTGCGTCTCATGCTTGCAACTTGCGGTTCATCGGGGGATTGGGCGCCACTGGCTTGCGTCATGACCGTCAGCTTGACGTGAATATTGACAATGGAAGCGAGCGTGATCGTGACCAGTACAATCAGCGTCTCCAGATATTCATGCGGAAGAAACGATTGAAGGAAGGCGTTGGCCGCAATCGATCCAGGCACGAGGATCGCGACGAGACTATGCAAGGTGACCACCACGGCGATGTAACTCCAAACACTATTGAAGCGGGCGGGTAATCGGGTGGATTGCCTTTTGTCGTGGTCGGTCATTTCCTCAAAACTCCTGATGAGGCATCGATTACGCACTCGCTAGAAGGCTCAATGTCCAGCAGCGGCTGACTCCCGATTGAGTGCGAGGCCGTCCCGCGTGCGCGCCGTCTTTCCTCGGCCTGGAGCAGCGACAGCATCAGGCAAGGCAGGAGGAGAAGCGTCAGCACGGTCGCGACAGCGAGGCCGCCGATGATCGCAAAGGCCATCGGTCCCCAGAAGATCTGCAAGGCGATCGGGACCATGCCGAAGATCGCCGCGCAAGCGGTGAGCAGGATCGGCCGCGATCGATGGGTTGACGCCGCCACGACGGCATCATGCGGATCTTCGCCTCTGGCCATGTTTTCATCAACCTCCTGGATCAGGATGACCGCGTTTCGGATGATCATGCCCGAGAGCGCGATAACGCCGAGCTGCGCCACAAACCCCATCGGCGTGCCTGTCGGCAACATCGCTCCCACGACACCGATGAGGCCGAACGGGGCCATAAGCATGGCCAGCCCCATGCGGGTGAAGCTTTGAAGCTGCACCATGAGAAGGGCGACGATGACGATCAGCATGACCGGGATGACGGCAAAGACCGACGAGCTTCCCTTTTCCGATTCCTCCACCGCGCCGCCGGTTTCGATCGAATAGCCCATCTGCAGGGTGGCGTGCAGTTCCTCAAGCTTTTCGTTCACCGCTGCGGTCACCGTGGCCGGCTGGATATCCTGCATGACATCCGACTGGACGATGATCATCGGCTTGCCCTGCCTGCGCCAGATGACGGGATCCTCCAGCCCGGAGGCGACGGTCGCGACCTGCCGCAGGGGTATCGAGGCGCCCGAAGACGTTTTCAGGGCGAGGTTGCTGATCGTGTCGAGCGACGTGCGATCGGCTTCCACGCCCTTGACCACCACATTCACCAGACGGTCGCCATCCCTGACGGTCGTCGCCGTGGCACCGGAGAACACCGAGGCGATCTGGCTGGCAATCGATTCCGAACTTATGCCGAGCGAACGCGCCTCGACTTGATTGACGACGACTTCAACGCTTTTTTGCGGTTCTCCGGCGTTGAGGTTGGTGTCGCGCGTCCGGGCATCGCCGGCGACGATGTCCGCCGTCTTGAACGCCAGTTCGCGTACCTGGCGATAGTCCGGTCCGAGCACGCGGAATTTCAGCGGCCAACCGACGGGCGGGCCGAGTTCGAGCGGCGATATGCGGGTGATAATATCCGGGAAATCCGCCTCGAAAGCGTGTTCGAGCCGCTTGCGCACAGCGTCGCGCTCTTCCACCCCTTTGGTCACGACCACTGTCTCGGACACATTGTCGTTTTCCAGCAGGAGATCCATGGGCAGATAAAAGCGCACGGAGCCGGAGCCGACATAGGTGGTGAAATGATCGATATCCGGGTCGGCCTTCAGCAGGGCTTCGAGCTTGCGTGTCCGCTCATCGGTTGCCGCGCGCGAGGCGTTCTGTGGCAAGGTCAGACTGACCAGCAATTCGGGGCGGTCCGAGGCCGGAAAGAACTGCTCCTCAAGCTTCGTCATCCCGAAGATCGACACGAGGAACGCAAGCAGCGCGACCGCGAGCGTGATCCAGCGATGGGTGAGCGACCAGCCGAGCGCTTTCCGATAGGCGTTCATGAAACGCCCGCCCTCGTGATGGCCGTCTCCCATGCGGTCGGGCAGAATCCAGGTGCCGAGCAGCGGCGAAAACAGTACGGCCACGATCCATGACGCAGCAAGCGCGATCATGACGACCATGAACAGGGAGAAGGTGTATTCGCCCGCGCTCGAGGCCGCGAACCCAACGGGGATGAACCCGGCGATCATCACCAGCGTTCCAGTCAACATCGGAAAGGCGGTCGTTTCATAGGCGTAACCGGCAGCGATGGATTTCTCCTCACCGTGCTCAAGCCTGGAGACCATCGCCTCGACCGTGATCATGGCATCGTCGACGAGCAGCCCGAGCGCGATGATCAACGCCCCGAGCGAGATGCGCTGCAGTCCGATGCCGGCGATGTCCATGCCGAAGAACGTCATCGCAAGCACCAGCGGGATCGAAGCCGTAGTGACGAGGCCGGCCCTGGTGCCGAGCGACACGAAGGAGACGGCAAGCACGATAACGATGGCCTCGGCCAGCACTTTGACGAAACCGCCAACGGCGTCTTTCACCACCGTTGTCTGGTCAGCAACCTGCTTCTGCTCGATGCCGTGCGGCAGTTTCGCCGCTATTTCTGCCATCTTTGCCTTGAGGCTGTCGCCGAAGGACAAGAGGTTGCCGCCTTCCGCCATGGAGATCGCAAGCGCAATCACCGGTTCGCCGTTGACGCGCACGCTCGGCGCCGGCGGGTCGACCAGACGGCGGGAAATGCTGGCGATATCGTCGAGGCGCACATAGCGGCCATCGACAGGAAACGTCAGATCATCAAGACTTTTCTCCGATGCGAAGGCTCCGCTGACGCGCAGCGAGATTTTTTCCTCGCCGGTGCGCACGACGCCAGTCGGCGTCACTGCATTTTGCGCCCGGATCGCCTCGATCGCCGCCGACTGATCGATGCCGAGGCTTGCCAGCCGGGCGGAGGAGAATTCGATGACGATCTCCTCCTCCTGCACGCCGAGCAGATTGACCTTGCCGATATCCTTCAGCGACAGGATTTCGGCACGGATAGCCTCCACCCTGTCGCGCAGTTCACGGGCTGAGAAGCCTTCGGCGGTGAAGACGTAAATGCTGCCATAGGTATCGCCGAATTCGTCATCGAAGAACGGTCCCTGCACGCCGGACGGCAGTGTCGGCGCGATGTCGGCGATCTTCTTGCGGACCTTGTACCAGGTGTCTGCCACGGCCTCCGGCGGGACGTTGTCACGCAGGTTGACCATGATGACGGCGTGACCGGGCCTTGTATAGCTTTGCGTGTAATCGAGGTAAGGCGTCTCCGACAGCTTCTTTTCGAGCTTGTCGGTCAAAAGATTCACCGTGTCGGCAGTGCTGGCGCCGGGCCATAGCGCAGACACGACCATCGTCTTGATGGTAAACGGCGGGTCTTCGTTGCGCGACAGCCGCTGGTAGCTCCAAATGCCGCCGACGACAGTGGCGATCATCAGGAAAATTACCAGAGACTGGTGCTTCAGCGTCCAGGCCGACAGGTTGAAACGGCTTTTCGCAGAAGAACGGGTGCCACTCATTTCAGCCCCTCCTCACGCGCCACGACTTCACCGTCACGCAATTTGCTGATGCCGGAGGTCGCGACCACATCACCCGCGGTAAGGCCCTCGGCAACCAGAACCGTGGTACCGGTGTAACGTT
>Ga0247738_10000474_pt1 | contig 15330 bp, 11 predicted proteins | sample UWRJL013104B2_FD_180936 | JGI IMG/M metagenome (GOLD analysis project Ga0247738, IMG submission 180936) | Plant litter microbial communities from Arlington Agricultural Research Station in Wisconsin, United States - UWRJ-L013-104B-2 | ecosystem: Environmental > Terrestrial > Plant litter >...
AATAAGGTTCGTGACAGCATTCGGCATAACAACAGATTTTCCGGGTATTCTATAAACACCGCGAACAACAAATAATTTGTCAGCATATTTTACCTGTTTGCCAACAGGATTTTCATCTTTAAATAATCGAAAGGCAGTTTCTTCAGAAAAAACAATGCTTTGCGGATCGTGAAGCGCACTATTTGCATCACCGTATTTAAATTCAAATGGGAAAAAAGAAAAGAAACTCTTTTGCGCCGAAAATAGTTTATCGACCAACTCTGTTTTGCCATTGTATTGTATCGTTTCTTTTGTGTAATAGGAATTGAAGTAGCAATAATTTTCTAAATACGAAGTCGTTGATTTTATTGCTGGCGCGGTGATGGCAGAATTTGTAGCAAATATAGTTCCATCTCCCACCTCATTCATTATGATATAGGATTTATCATTTGAAGCATTCCATTTATCATAAGAATGTTCATCGTTCCAATACAAAATCGAAAAAATTAATGCTGCAATTCCAATACTCAGGCCCAGAATATTCAAAGCTGTAAAAAGCTTATTGTTTTTAATGTGGTATATAAATATGTTTATCCAGTTAAGTATCATAGTTTTAGTTGTAGCGTTAAGAATAAAAAGAAGAAAATTGTCTTTTTTTATTCATATTTCAGATATCTCAAAACATCAATTTTAGTCACCTGATACGCTTTTGCCAAAACAATCGTTAAGGTCAAAAACATCAAACAAACAAATGCAGCAAAAAATGGAAGTAAAGGAATATCGATTCTAAAGGCAAAATTCTCCAGCCATTTTTGCAATAAAAGGTAAGCCGGCAGTATTCCGATTAGAAATCCGATAATGCAGAAAATCACATATTGTTTGGATAATCCTTTCAGTAAAGTATTGGTTTCCGCGCCAAGCGTTTTTCGGATGGCAATTTCCCGTAATCTCCTTTCCATAGAAAAAGAAGCCAAAGCAAACAACCCAAAAACGGCGATTAAGATTACTACAATGTTTAATAAAGCAAATAAATCTCTTTGGTTTTCATATTTTTTATACGATCTGGCAAAGTTTTTATCTACAAAAGTATATTCAAACGGATATTCGGCATCGACTTTTGTTTTCCAAAACTTTCCAATATTATCAATGGTTTGAGGCATTTCATTTGGTGAAATTTTGACTGATATTGTATGCATTTCACTTTGAGACCATGATTGTGTTTTAATGTGATAGAAAATCATTGGGCCAATTTTGTTTTCAAGACCAAAAAAATTAAAGTCTTTTACAATTCCAACAACTTTATAATTGCCATCTTGCCAATTTACGATCTTATTCAACGGGTCTTTTTCCATTAATGTTTTCGCTGCAGTTTCATTTAATAAAACATTTGAAATGGTGTCTGAGGAAATTTTTTCTGTTAAATCACGTCCTTTTATTATTTGTATGCCCAGAAGATCCAGGATTCCAAAATCAACACCCATTTGCTGTGTTATAACTTCCTGCTGTGTTTTGTAATGTAAGCCAGCCCATGAATTTTCGATGCCTCCAATAGAAAATGATGCTGCAGAAACAGCTTCGACACCGGTAATTTTTTGAAGTTCCTGTTGAATTGCTTTATATCTTTCAAACTGTCCTTTTCCTTTTTTAGACTTAAATGAAATGTCTATAACCTGCGCTCCTTTAAAACCCAAATCTTTTTCGGCCATAAAATTTACCTGTTGGTACACAATAAAAGAACCAATGATAAAAAATGTGGCAATAGCAAATTGTAAAACCAGCATTCCATTACGAAGCCAAATCCCGCTTTTGCTTCTCGAAAAGTTTCCTTTTAAAACTTTCAGCACTTCAAAATTTGAGATATAGATGGCAGGAATAACACCAGAAACAAGAACAACAAGAATGAAAACTAATATTAATTGAAGATAGAATTGATCTCCTAAAAGAATGAGACTTTTGTTTAATAAAGCGTTATAAAAAGGCAATGAAAGTTCTACAATTACCAATGCAATCAATACTGAAAATAGCGTAATTAATATAGTTTCAAATACAAATTGAAGAATGATTTGCAATTTTGAGGCACCAACAATTTTTCTTACCCCAACTTCTTTAGCTCGTTTTACAGCATTTGCAGTTGCCAGATTAATGTAATTGGCAATCGATAATAACAAAATAAGTATAGATAAACCTATCAATATTCGCAAAAAAGTCACATTAGCATTTCCTTCCGCAAACGCTGTGTTTCCATTATATAGTCTTGCACTGGTAAGCGGTAATAACTGTGCTTTAATAGGTTCGCCGTATCTTTTTATGAACGACTCAAGATCTAAACCTTCTGCCTTTGCCTGTTTTTTATAGTTTTCTTCAAGAAAGATCTGATCCAGTTTTTTAATGACAGCGGTTGTATCTCTTGTGTTTTTTAGCTTAAGCATTAATCCGTAATTCAACCCCCAGCTTTCTCTGTTTTTTTCTAAATCATCTTCTATTACCGTTGTAACTGCAGATGGCATCACCGAAGATTTTTCGTTTAATCGATATACTCCACGAACCACGAAAATTTGTTCAGCATATCTGACTTGTTTCCCCATCGGATTTTCATCTTTAAACAAACGTGAAGCTGTTTCTTCAGACAAAGCAATGCTGTTGCGATCGTGAATAGCGCTTTTTGCATTACCACGAATAAATTCGAAAGGGAAAAAAGAAAAGAAACTGCTTTGTGCCGTTAAAATCTTATCAACCAACTCTGTTTTTCCGTGATATTGTATTGTTTGTTTAGAGTAATTGGTTCTAAAATAGCAGTATTCATCTAAGTAAGACGTGGTCGACTTTAAAATAGGAGCAGGAATTGCAGACGATACAGCCCAGATATTACCTCCGCCAAGATTACTCATTACTGAATAGATTTTGTCTTTTTCGGGATTCCATTGATCGTATGAATGTTCATCATTCCAGTATAAAATCGCAAAAATTAATGCCGCAATTCCAATACTCAAACCCAAAACATTCAAAGCCGTAAAAAGCTTATTGTTCTTGATATGATATATAAATATGTTTGTCCAGTTTTTTAGCATTTTACTCGTATTTAAGGTATTTCAAAACATCAACTTTTGTTGCCTGATAAGCTCTTGTTAACACAACCGAAAGTGTTAAAAACAGTAAAGCACTAAATCCTATTAAAAAGGGATACAGAGAAATGGTAATTCGGTACGCAAAATTCTCCAGCCATTTGTCCAGTAAATAATACGCCGGAAACAAAGCGATTAAAAATCCGATGATACTGAAAAGGACATATTGTTTACAAAGTTCTCTTAATAAAACATTAGTGTCGGCGCCCAGTGTTTTACGAATCGCGATTTCTTTCATGCGTCTTTCGATAGAATAAGAAGCAAGAGCAAATAACCCGAAAAGCGCAATTGTAATCACAATAATATTCAGCAGCGAGAAAAGATTCTTTTGCTTTACATAACTGCTATATGATTTTTTATACTCTTTATCTACAAAATTGTATGCAAACGGATATTCAGGATCTACTTTTTTTGTCCACAAATTTTCAATGTCAGCGAGAGTTTGCTGCATGGTTTTAGGATCTGCAGTAATATAAATGTTATTCAAAACTGATGAAAACCAGGACACAGTTTTAAAATGAAAAAAAGACATTGGCGGTATTGGCTCTCCGGGATTTCCTAAATTAAAATCTTTGACGACTCCAACAATAATAACATTAATTCCGTTCCAGTCTATTTTTTTTCCTATCGGATCTTTTTCATTCAATAACTTTAGTGCAGTTTCATTAATTAACATCGAACTTATAGTGTCCTGTGCGAATTTTGGGTTAAAATAACGTCCTTTCACCATTTTTATTTTCATCATTTCCAATAGTCCAAAATCGATTGGCATATTACTGCCGTCAACATTTATGTCTTTATAATGATAAGCTATTACAGATTTTGCACCATGTCCAAAAACAAAACCTGCACCTGCCACTTGTTTTACTCCTTTTATGTGCTGTAATTGATTTTTAATAATGTTGTATCGTTCAAGGCGATGTTTGTCTGTAACTCCTTCGCCATAGATATTTCTGTATGAAATGTTTAGAATTTGATTTCCGCTAAAACCCAATTCTTTTGAATTCATAAGGTTTATTTGCTCATAAACAATATAAGATCCAACAATAAAAAAAGAGGCAACAGCAAACTGAAAAATCAACATTCCGTTTCTTAGCCAGATACCGCTTTTACTTCTGCCAAAATTTCCCTTTAATACTTTTAATGATTCAAAATTTGAAACATAAACCGCCGGAAATATTCCTGCGATAACTACAGTTACAATAAATATAACGACAAGCTGTAAAAAGAACTGACCACTTTGCAAAGCGAGTGTTTTCTCTAAAAAGGTATTATAAAAAGGCAAAGAAAGTTCTACAATAACAAGAGATATCAAAATAGAAAGCAATGAAATTATTGCGGTTTCAAAGATAAATTGCTGAATTATAGCTGATTTTGAAGCTCCGATAATTTTTCGAACCCCAACTTCTTTCGCTCTTTTTATAGCATTTGCCGTAGCAGAATTGACATAATTGACAATTGACAACGTTAGAATTAAAATAGATAATCCAACCATTATTAGTAAAAATTGAAAATTGCCTTTTGCTTCAATCAAACTGCCGGTTTTTGAATGTAAACGAAGTGATGATAATGGCTCTAAACCAGGTTTTACCTCACCAAATTTCTTGATAAATTCTTTTGGCGAAATACCTTGTTGTTTTGCATAGCGAGCGGTCATATTTTCATAATACAGACTCTCAAGATTATCCGTCACTTGTTTTTGGCCGTTTGCATTTTTAAGTTTTAATAAAAGAACAGAATGAAAATTTCCCCATTGCTGAATAGTTCCATTTATTCTTGCATCCATAAAATTGACCACGCAAGACGGGTTATAAACTGATTTTTTGTCCAGTTTATAAACACCTCTAACAATCAGGTTTTTACTTTGAAGTACTACCTGTTTTCCCAAAGCGCTTTCGTTTCCAAAAATCTGAATGGCTAAATCCTGCGATAAACAAATACTGTTTACATCTGGCAATGCTGTTTTAACATTACCTTCAATAAAAGGGTAAGGGAAATAATCAAAAAAGTTCTTTTGAGCCGAAACGATCTTGTCTGACTGAACTTTTTTATTATTAAAACGAATGATGTCATTCTCGTAATCACCGCTTAGATAACAATACGATTCGACTTCAGGACTTGTTGATTTTACAGCAGATCCTATAGGTGCCGAACTTGAGGCCCAATATGTAGTAGCATCCATTTGATTGGCTACTAAAAATACATTGTCTTTATTAGGATTCCATTGATCGTAACTTTGCTCGTCATTCCAATACAAAATTGCAAAAATCAATCCTGCAATTCCAATACTCAAACCCAAAACATTCAAAGCCGTAAAGAGTTTGTTGTTTTTGATGTGGTATATAAATATGTTGATCCAGTTTTTTAGCATTATTCTAGTTTTTAGAAGTTACCAAAACATCAACATTTCTATTGTTTATTTTTTCTGAAAGAATAATTCCGTCTTTCATTAAAATAGTTTTTTGCGAGAACGAAGCATCATAATCTGAGTGCGTTACCATTAAAATCGTGGCGCCGCCAGCATGAAGATCTGTCAACAATTCCATTACTTCATTTCCGTTTTTACTGTCAAGGTTTCCAGTTGGCTCATCGGCAAGAATAATTTTCGGATCGTTAATTAAAGCTCTTGCCACTGCCACACGTTGTTGCTGACCTCCGGAAAGTTGTTGCGGATAATGTTTTAGGCGATGCGAAATACCTAATATATTGGCGATATTCTGTACTTTTTTCTTTCTTTCAGAAGCCGGGATGTCATTGTAAATAAGAGGCAATTCGATATTGTCAAAAACAGACAATTCATCAATTAAATTAAAATTCTGAAAAATGAATCCAATGTTTTCTTTTCTGGCTTTTGATTTTAGTATCTCTTTTAAACCAATCATTTCCTGACCTAATAATTGATAACTTCCTCCGGAAGCACTGTCTAATAAGCCAATGATGTTTAATAAAGTTGATTTTCCGCTTCCGGATGGTCCCATAATCGAGACAAAATCGCCTTCGTTTATGGTTAATGAAATTTCGCTTAATGCATTTGTTTCTACTTCTTCGGTTCTGAAAATTTTTGAAAGTTTGTTAATCTTGATCATAATTTTTGTTTTTAGATTGATGTTTTTAATTTTTTTTATTGCCGAATAATAGAAACAGGTTCGAAATTAAGATAATTAACAATATAGTTGTTCAATATCTATTTTTGTTACTTTTACCAGCAATAATGATTCACATATTTGATGATTTGATAGTCTAAATGTGATTTTCGTGCCAAAAACTTAAAGATTGTAACTGCCTTATTTTTACGATTTTATTTTTTACAAAAAACAGGAAGTGTCCATTATTGGACAGCTTTCGTCCAAAACCGAACAAATATGAAAAAAACAAATGCTTCAATATTAATCATCGACGATCAGGAAGACATCCTTTTTGCGTCGAAAGTGTTTCTGAAAAAGTATTTTGAAGACATTTATACACTTAATAATCCCAAAAATGTTGTCGAATTATTGTCGAAAAAAACCATCGATGTCGTTTTATTAGACATGAATTACAGAATAGGTTTTGAAGATGGAAGGGAAGGTTTGTATTTGCTTAAAGAAATAAAAACGCTTTCGCCGAAAACCGTTGTGATTTTAATGACCGCTTTCGGAAAAGTTGAAACAGCCGTAGAAGGCTTAAAATCCGGGGCTTTTGATTATATACTGAAACCGTGGGAAAACAAGAAATTGCTCGAATCTGTAAAACAAGCTGTTGAGAAATCCCGAAAAGAACAGAAAAAGCAAAAAAATATCGAAATCAAAAATGACTTTTTCACAGGAACTTCTGAAATTATAAAAAAGGCGTATTCTTTGGCAGATAAAGTAGCAAAAACAGATGCCAATGTTTTGATTTTGGGAGAAAACGGAACCGGAAAATTTGTTCTCGCGCATCATATTTATTCGCAATCTGAAAGAAAAAACAATCCTTTTATTGCGGTTGATTTGGGATCTTTAAATTCGAATATTTTCGAAAGTGAATTATTCGGTTACGCAAAAGGTGCTTTTACAGATGCAAAAGTTGACACTCCGGGACGTTTTGAAATGGCGCAAAACGGAACTATTTTTCTGGATGAAATAGGAAATGTTCCACTGCATTTGCAATCTAAATTATTGCAGGTTATTCAAACCAAAACCGTAACAAGATTGGGAGAAACAAAACCAAGAGCTTTAAATGTTCGAATTATTACGGCAACCAATTTGAATCTAAAATTAGAAGTTGCTGATAAAAATTTCAGGGAAGATTTGTATTATCGAATAAATACAATGGAAATTATTCTGCCGCCGTTGCGCGAACGAAACGAAGATAAAATTCCGTTAGCCGAATATCTTTTGGAAAAAATGATCGAAAAATACGGCAGAGATGAAATTACTTTCGACAAAAAAGTTTTGGAACAAATCGAGAAACACGCCTGGAACGGAAACATTCGCGAAATGGAAAATAAAATTGAACGCGCCGTTATTCTTTGCGAAAACAATAAAATCACAGTTTCTGATTTAGATTTGGAAACAATTACAGCTTATGATGAAAATCCGGATGATATTCAGCTTTCATCTGTTGAAAAAACTACAATCGAAAAAGCTTTGTTCAAACATAATAATAACATCAGTAAAACCGCCGATGAATTGGGTTTGTCTCGTGGTGCTTTGTATCGCCGTTTGGAGAAATATAATATCAAAACAGATGAGTTGTAATTTAAAAATAAATCACATAAGTATAAAAACAAACACGAATTTCACTAATTGACACTAATTTTAGTTTGTGAAATTAATTTCAAAAACTAGGCTGACTATTAAAATTTGTGCAAATTCGTGAAATTTGTGTTTAAAATTGATTTATAATATTTGTGTCCAGATGGTAGCATAGCTATGAGAAAAATTACAGTTCAGGATTTTTAATTTTTAATTCCAAATTTTTAATTTTAAAAATATGTTTAAAACATTTCAAACCTATAAACTTTTGTTTATACGATTAATTCTAATTATTGCAGCGATAGAAATTTCGATTTATTTTTTTAAAATCGATTTGATTTTTACCAGCGTATTTGGTCTTTTTATTGTTTTTTTACTCGTTCGCGAAATGTATTTTTATGTTCGGAATTTTGTTTTGCTTTACGATAAAACCATCGGTTCGATTCTTCAAAATGATTTCACTTCAGATTTTTCAAAACATAAATTCAATAAAAGTTACAACGATTTATTTCAATTGTATGATACGTTGAAAAACAAACAAAACGAGCAGGTTTCAAAAGATATAATTTACCGTTCGATTTTAAATAATATCGAAACGGGAATCATCATTTTACAAAAACAAGATTCAGATTGGAATATTTTTTTAATGAACGAATATTTCTCTAAACAATTTAATGTTCCGAAAGTTTCAAAGTGGAAATACCTCAAAAATCAATTGCCTTCATTATGCGAAATTATTGAAGAAGATGATTTTCAGGAAATAAAAACATCTATAGAGATCAGTATCAATGAACAAAATAAGCAAACGTTTGTTTTGCAGGCTTCGCGAACAGAAATTTTTGAGAAAGATTATTTTATTGTTTTGTTAGATTCAATTCAGAATGTAGTCGAGAAAAAAGAAAAAGATGCGTGGGTAAATTTGATGAAAGTGATTTCGCATGAACTTTTAAATTCGATAACGCCAATTCGTTCTATTTGTCAGAATCTGCAGGATTTGGTAGAACAGGATTCATTATCGACAGAAGATTTAGAAGATATTAAAAAAAGCGTTGAAACGATGTTGAGAAGAAGTGACCATTTGCAAAAATTTGTAGAAGGATATCGAAAACTCGCTATGCTGCCTTCGCCTAAAAAGGAAGAAATAGAATTACAGCATCTGATAGATAATTGTCTACAAATCATGAATCCGTTATTTAAGGAAAATCAGATTGAAGTTTTAAATCACATAACTTTTAAACGTTGGATAAATGTCGATTCACAGCAAGTAGAACAAGTTTTAATTAATCTGCTGACAAATTGTATTTACGCTGTAAAAAATGTCGAATTAAAACAGATTATTATTTCGGCGGAAGCCAAAGAAAACCGAACTTTTATTAAAATTTCAGATAGTGGAAACGGAATTGAAAAGGAAATCGAAAACAAAATTTTCCTTCCGTTTTTCACCACCAGAAATGAAGGCGCCGGAATTGGTCTGACTTTATCTAAAAATATTATCGAAGCACATGGCGGTTATATTTCGTTTAAAACGGAAGAGGAAAGAACTGTTTTTGAGATTTGTTTGGTGGAATAAGTGTTTTAATTTCAATTAATTGTAGTAATTTTTTTATTATATTAGCTTGATTAAAAGCTATTTATAAAAACCAAGTAACCAATGGATAAAAAACCACTATCAGATTTAACAGATCAGGAATTATTACAAGAGGCAAAAAAAAGAAAATCAGCTTCAATTACTAATGCATTTCTAATTGGTTTTTTGATTGGAATTGTGTTTTACAGCGTTGTAAAAAATACCTGGGGATTTCTTACGCTGATTCCTTTGTTCCTTGCTTATAAATTGATTAATAATTCGAAATACGAGAAAGAAGAATTAGAAAATCTTTTGAAGGAGCGAGGTTTGAAATAGATAAAAGATTTTCGTTATATATCCTCACGAGTTAATTTCAGAAGTACTAAGAAAACGATAGTATTCTTTAATTTTAACTTTTAATCTTTCAGCCAAATACATATTTCCGTCTTTTAATTCATGGAGTATAATTTCGGCTTCTTCTATGTATTTTAACTTTTTTTCGTCTTCCCAATAATATGGAGGCTGATACAAATTTGAAATTCGATCGGCCATTTTAACCGCCCAAATTTCTATGGGTTGCTCTTTAATTCTTTTTAAACTGTCAAGCATTTTTTCAATTTGTCCCTCGATTTTATCATTTTTTGTAAGAGCGAGAACTCCACTGGCAACTTCATGACCAAAAAATTCATTTATTTTTTCATAGCTCGCCGAAGTGTCTTCAATTGTATCGTGTAGAATTGCACATTTAATAGCTAAACCAGAATTCATATTTTCTGTTGATTGAATAGCATTTAGAATTTCAAAAACAACACTTCCAATATGATTTATATATTCAACTTGTTCTCCATCTTTAAGGCCGCCATATTTTTGTCCATTATGTAATTTCGAAGCTAGTTGCCAAATTTCCTGAATTTCATCTATTGACCAATATTTTTGTTTTTCCATTTGTATAATAATTTAAGGCTTATATTGTTTATGGTAAAATACAAAAATATTCGGAATATTATGAAGTAATTGTGTAGTTTTCGAAATATAGATCCTTAATAAAGTTGCTTCCCGGTTCTTTCTATACAATAGGAACTCCTATCCAATGAAATATAAAAATGATTGCAATAGTTATTCCAATACTGCACAAAGTTAGAAGACGCCAATAAGTAGATCTTCCATACCCAAATCGCCAAATTCTTTCGCCAGTTTCTTCCCTGTTTGATTTTAAAGTTAATTTCGCGAGTATATACGTTGAAACAATAAAGATCAAAATTGTTATTAACCAAAATTTCATCATGATTTAATGTATTTAAAATGTTGTTAAATTTACTCAATTTTTTTCAAAATCGCTGGTTATGAGGACTTGTTATTTCAAAAATGCTTCTAAGTTTTTGTGTTCAACCGTGTTTTCGATACTGAAATAATACTTAGCTATTTCTCTTTGCAGCAAGTTCTTTTCTTAATGCATTTTTGGTAGCTTTATCTATAAATTTCTGCGGTAATAGTGAAATCAAAAAAGTTTGTATTATATTTTTTCATTATAAATCATTATGATGCGAATGGCACAATACAATAATAGTTGTCTAAAAACTGGTTATATATTTCGCACGACTCAAAAAAATAAATCCATTGTCTTTTAGTGACTTTGTTTGTCTTTCTTCGGGCGATGAGGTGTTTGAAACCCTACTTGTTATTTGTCTAAACTCGAATAAATGGAGTACAAATATTTCTTATATTCGCCTTCAATAATTATAAACCCAAACATACCAAGAAAAAGTAATGAATGATAACATTAATGTATTACTTATTGTAACGGTAATTTCCTTGTTCATTTCGTTATTTCTTGCCTTTTTTCTGGTAACAGTTAAAACAAAATACAAAATAAGCAATTATCTTTTTGCTGCTTTTTTAATAATAACAGCTGTAGATATTAGCGGTCCTTTATTTGAATTAGTTTCAGATGGTCCTTCAAATTTGGGAATGTTAAGAAACAACCTTGCTTTTTTACAAATTCCTGCTTTTTATCTGTATGTTTTATCGGTTTGTTATTCTGATTTTAAATTAAAATCCAAATACCTCATACATCTTCTTCCCTTTATACTGGCCAACATTATTTTATTGCCTCGTTTTTATATTGTAGATGGTGCTTCTAAAATTAATTTTATTATAAACCGTCAAAGCAGGATAGAACTGCAGTTTAGCCATATTCTTTTTCATCTTCAAACCGTTGTATATCTTGTTGCCGTATTTATGCTATTGCGAAAAGCAAGAAAACTGTATTTAGAAAATAATGCCGGCACAAATATAAATTCATACAATTGGCTTTTTCAGTTTACGAGTGTACTGTCTGTTTTGTATTTGATTGTTTTGTTTAAAAATATTTTCAAATTTTCTGATTATCCCTATATTTCTGAGTGGCTCAAAATTGTAATTTTAGTAGTAGAGCTTTTTATTATTTGCTGGTATTTGTATAAGGCATTAAATCATCCGGATTTATTTAGAAATATCGATTCAAAACTAAAACTCGTTTCTGATATTGTTTTAGAAGAAAAAAATAATGAACCAGCAGCCGTAAACGAAAAAGAATACAATGCCGCTTTATCAAAATTGAAGCAGTATATGGCTGAAGAAAAGCCATTTTTAAATCCTTCCCTGACCATTCAGGATGTCTCTGTAGCAATTGAAATTCCTGTTCGTGATTTATCTCTTTTAATCAATCATAAATTAGAACAGCATTTTTACGATTTCGTTAATACGTATCGAATAGAAAATGCGATGGATATTTTAAAAGATGGTACTAAAAGTAAAGTAACCATTCTTGAAATCTTGTATGAAGTTGGATTTAATTCGAAATCTTCATTTAATACCGCTTTTAAAAAACATACAGGAAATACGCCAACTTCTTACCGTAAGCAATTGTAATTGAGTTTTTTGTAATTACTCGTACGCGTTGCTGAAACGATTCGTACTTATTTTTTCAGACAAATGCGTTCGAATCTTTTTATTCGGTCGCGCAGGACTTGCTACTTCCACATCTTTGTATCGAAATAAATTTTTAACCAAAAATCGATACCATGAAAAATATTATTTACGTATTGCTACTTCTTATAGTAACAAATGCAAATTGTCAGACAAGCCATAAAGCATTTTCAAAAAAAACAAACTATAGCTTTTTAACAGACAGTTTAAATATCGACAAGCAATTAGAAAAATACAAACTTCCCGGATTTAGTGTTGTAGTTTTTGAAAATTACGAGATTGTATATTCAAAGCAATTTGGTGTAAAATCAACAGATTCTAAAGAAAAAATTGACGAGAATACTGCTTTTTCTACAGCCTCAATTTCGAAACCAATTACGGCACTTCTTTGTTTTATGCTTGAAGAGAAAGGATTAATTAATTTAGATGCTCCAATAGACCCTTTCTTAAAACGCTGGCATTTACCAAAAAGCAAGTTTACCGAAAATAACAGCCCAACGTGGAGACAATTTTTGAATCATACCGCTGGTACAACTCAGGATGGTTTTGAAGATCATTATGAGGGAGAAGCAATCCCGACACTCAAACAAAGTCTTTTAGGGCAGATACCCAGATATGATAAAGAAATAGAATTTTTGTTTACGCCGGGAACGGATTGGAAATACAGCGGAGGTGGTTATACTATTATTCAAATGGCATTAGAAGACACGTTTAATAAAACTATGGCAGAGCTTGCGGCAGCCTATATTTTTTCACCTCTTGGCTTGAAAAACACTACAATGATTCAGCCAAATGAAAATGGATTTCTAACAAATGTGGCGCTTGTTCATGATAAAGACGGAAAAGTAATTAAAACAGGTTTGCCAATTACGCCACAAGTTGCACCATCAGGAATGTGGTCTACGCCAACTGATTTAGCTAAATTGGCTATTGAAATGCAAAATGCATTGCGTAATAAAAACAATAAAGTAATTTCTAATAATGTAGCAAAAAAAGTAACAGCGGTAACCGCTCTAAAAAATGCTGTTGGAGGCTGGAGCTACGGATGGCAAAAGTCTTTTGGTTACAATAATTACGACTGGTTTTTTTGTAATGGTTCTAATACCGGAGTAGGTGGTAATGTTGGCGCAACCATGACAGACGGAAACGGTTTTGCATTTCTGGCCAATGGTGAAAAACCGAATCGTTTTCCTGTAATGGCACACACTCAAAAAACGATTCTAAAGTTGATGGATTGGAGCAATAAAACTCATAACGAAAGTACTCAGGAAATGCCTTTATCGCTAAAAGAAAAACTAATTGGAACGTATGACGATTTCCTTTACGGGCAGGGAGTAGAAACCAAAATAGTAGAAAGAAACAATCGCCTGTATGTTGAATCTGTAATATTGGAACATTTTAAAGGAAAAAATGATAATGAGTTGGTGTATTTGAAAAATGGTTTATTTAAAATTGTAGATTATCCTAACTTATTACAATTTGATTTTATCGATGGAAAAGCAACTTCTGTAAAGTTAATAAGAGGAAATATGGGTGTTGAAATTGAAGGTATTCGTAGAGAAAAAATAAGGATTCGATAATCAGGATTTATAATCAACTCTGACTACAAAAGTAATATCTTGAAAACAGAAAGCATAAAAAACTCCTTAAGAAATTAAGGAGTTTTTGGTGTTGTTATATTGTATCATTAAATTTATTTTTAATAAATGTAAAGATTTCGCCTTAAATTAATTACATAAAGCGAGAAGAGTTGTGAAAAATAAAACATAAGAAATAGAGCAGAAGATTGAGTATTAAGTCTTTTGTCTTACATTAGACAATTTTGATAAACATTAATCTATAAATAATAATATACATTTATGAAGCTATTAAAATTCTTGTTTTTCATCTTTATTTCTACATCTTTTAATATTTATTCTCAAGAAAATAAAAGAATCTATTTAGAAGGAGATGTGGTAAAAATACCGGTAGACCTTATTAATGACTGGGCTTTTATTGATGGGGAAATCAATGGAGTAAAAGGTCGCTGGATGTTTGATACGGGAAACAGCAAAGCTTTTTCTCTTCATTCAAAAAAAGTAGTTGGAGTTGAATCCAAAGTAGTAGGTTCCGGATTTGTGGCTAGCGGACAAAAATATGAAGTACTCGAATATCCGCAAATTGATCAAGTCAAAGTTGGAACTAATGGGTATAAGGCTTTAAAAAATATAAAAGGTAATAATTTTGATTTTCTGGAGCAGATTTCTCCTACCGTAATTGGTCAGATAGGTTTTGATTATTTTAGAGGCTATGACATGAAAATTGATTACTTAAGAAACGAACTTACTTTCTATAAACAAAAAGAGAATATTGAGAACTGGAAAGACATTAAAAATCATAAAAATTACATTACGTCACTACCCTATTTTACACGGAAATTAGACAATCACCCAATGATCAAAATAAAACATAAAGGAACCGATCTTTTGATAACTTTTGATACAGCTGGTGGAAAAGGTAGCTTTACTATAGAGGATTCGTATTTTGAAAAGTTGAAAAAAGAAGGGGATATTGAAAATTTTTACGACGAACCCGGTTCAATGTACAATTGGTCTAACATTAAAATCGATGAACGTTTAACCGTAAACCTTTATGGTATGGAAAAAGAAGATTTTAGCCCCGCTCATAAGCCTTTGGAAATAACCGAAAAAAATACATTCACTCTTGATCATTCTTTTTTATCAGAGTACATTACAATATGGGATACCAAAAATAAAGTCATCCATGTTTTAGAAAAAAAATAAGTTGATACACCAATATCAAGTAATGAGTAAAAAGTAAAGCATAAAAAAACTCCTTAATTTCTTAAGGAGTTTCTTGGTGGGCGATGAGGGGTTCGAACCCCCGACCCCCTCGGTGTAAACGAGGTGCTCTGAACCAGCTGAGCTAATCGCCCTATTTTACTAGGTTGCTATCGTTTGTGATTGCGAGTGCAAATATA